>WNGD01002291.1_pt1 | contig 20014 bp, 27 predicted proteins | sample 5400671 | NCBI WGS metagenome assembly WNGD01 (sample SAMN13153369, study PRJNA577476) | soil metagenome | isolation source: 40 cm soil or saprolite under grassland replicate 2 | place: USA:California | collected 2016-06-15 | reverse complement strand
CCAAGAGTGCTTCTTAAGAACACAACTGGGTCACTTTCGGAGAGCGCCGACATGCATGCATGTCGAAAGCCCGGAGGAGAGTCGCATACGGCCATCAGCCCCAGGAGAGTAGAATTGCAAAGCGAATCTCGACAAGTCTCCAACCAACCCCACCTTCAGCTAACCGGCGCAGGGGGGCAACCGCTTCGCTCTGAGCGGTCCAGCCTACGTCGGCGGGCGAGTTCGCCGTTCGAGATCTGAAACAGTTTTAGTCGTTGAAGATCGTTGAAGATTGATCAGTTTGACTCATGTTGATGAGTCAGATAGACTCATGCCATGGCTAAACGACTGCAAGTGATTTTGAAAGATCCCGAATACCGCGAAATTCAGCGCATGGCGCGGTCGCGTCATTTGTCGATCGCCGAGTGGGTCCGACAAGCACTCGACCTGGCACGTCGGCGGGAACCCTTAGGGGATGTTGGCAAGAAGCTCGCAGTGATCCGCACGGCGGCACGACATGATTACCCCTCGGGTGATATCGACCGCATGTTGGCGGAGATCGAGAGCGGGTACGGTGTCGGTACCCGGCCGTGATTCTGATCGATTCGAACATCCCAATGTATCTGGTTGGCGATCGACAACGCCTGGTTACGGATGCCGAGGTCCTGCAAGAGATACTGCACCGCTACGTCGCTATCAATCGTCGGGACGCCATCCAACCTGCGTTCGACGCTTTGCTCGGCATTGCCGACCAGGTGCTGGCCGTTGATCTGGCCGGGGCGGAGCGCGCAAAGGAAATTGTCATGGGGCATCGACAAATGTCTGCGCGTGATGCTGTGCATCTGGCCGTCATGGAACACCATGGAATCGAGCGAATCTTGAGCTTTGATTCTGGGTTTGATGGATTCCCTGGAATCACGCGCCTGTCGTGATCCAGCGTGAAATCGATGAGAGAAATCAGTGTGGATGTAGCGAGATTACCAAGATTTTTGGCATTTTACGAAAAGGACTCGGAAGACTCCGTTGATTGTTTTCTCGTGGTTATCGGCCGTCACGTTCCTCCTGTTGCTGGTTCTGTCCTGGAGACACAATCAGTCCACCCACAAGCGTCGGTATTCCCAGTGGGAACGCTCGTTCCTCTGCCAACGCTGTGGCACTTTGACGGAGCAGGAATAGGCCTCGAGAAAGGTCGCAGACGGAGAAGGTGGAATCTTCGAGCATCCTGCCCTTCGAGCCTTTACAACCGCCGAGCACGTGAAGGCTTGCAGGGCATCTTGGAATCTTACCCGACGGGACGGTTGTCGATTTGGTTGCCGACGACGAGGGTGACGTGTACGAGGCGCCCTTTCTCAACTGATGAGGAGCGGCGTGCCTTTGCACGAAGCACTGTCGACAGCGTGGAAACCTGCCGAGGCAGGTCGTGTCCGTCCACCCACGGAAATTCTAAATGAGCTGCACCGACGGCGGTAGCGCAAAACCCGTACTGCCTCACCAGATCTGTTCGCCGACGAACTTGCAGCTGTGTTCGAACTCCTCGGCCACGCACCCTACATTGGGCGCTTGTATAGGCAATCCCGGTATCGGATACGCGTCGGCTTCTGCTCAAGGAAACTTGCTATCACGTGTACTATGTCCCCCCGGTGACGAGGTTCGAGTTCTTGCCGTGTGGCACACGCAGCGTGGTGTTTGCCCGTCCCGCCGTCCCGTTTCACTTGTGGTTGCCGAGCCGTGCTAGAATACACAGTGTTCTTTTGTATTCGGAGGGTATTCGTGGCGGAAAACAGGGTAATGACGCTGCGGCTGGAGCCGGAGCTGCGGAAACGCCTTGACGGTCTGGCCAAGGCGCAGCGCCGCAGCCGCTCTTTCATTGCTGCCGAAGCCATCCGTCAGTACGTCGCCGTAAACGAGTGGCAGATCGAGGAGATCAGCAAGGGAATGGCAGAGGCGGATCGAGGAGAGTTCGCAAGCGACGAGCAGGTGCGGCACACCATGAACAAGTGGACCGGCCGCAAGCCGACGCGACGTGCCAAGTAAGCCGCTGAAGGTCCGGTGGCTGAAGCGGGCGCTGGCGAATCTGGAAGCGGAAGCCGAGTATATCTCCCGCGAAAGTCATGCCGCCGCGCAGCGCGTGGTGCTGGCAATCGAGCAGGCCGTGCGACTACTTGCCGGCCACCCCGCCATGGGCCGGGCAGGGCGCGTCGAGGGGACTCGCGAACTGGTGGTTATGGGTACGCCCTACATCGTCCCGTATCGGGTGCGTGAGGACAGAGTGGAAGTTCTGCGCGTCTTCCACGCCGCCCGGAAGTGGCCGCCAAATTTGTGAGGCAGAATGAGACATGAAGCTGCATTACTATCGCGAAGCCGATTCGCTCTATATCGAACTCAATCCCAAGCTGAGTGCGGATTCGCGCGAGGTTTAACGATGGGCCAGCGGCCGATTTCAACGCTGAAGGGCGCGTAGTGGGGATGAAATGCAGTGTGTATTGTTATGCCGAGTTGCGCAGATCGCAGCCGGCTATCCCGATTGTTATCTGAGAGATTTTCTGATTTTGTGAGCGGCATTACTCCACATAATCATGACGCCTTTCTGGGCACGATGCGGATAACGAGGACGTCATGCTGTCTGTCGTGGCAAAGAGAAGCAGCAACAGTCCGATCGGCAAAGACGGTGTAAGAACTCTATCGTTTCCGCGCTGAGTTTTTTGGCTGGCTCCTCCAGGTTTTAGGGCGCTCCCAGAGAGAATGAACCCCTTCCATTCTCTTCTGGAGCCGCCTGATGAGGGACCGCTCTTGCCGCTACTGGCAGCAAGCTTTTCAGCCTTCTCCTTACCATCCGCAACAACAGGTGTGCAATCAGCCTGCCTGCCAGAGCCAACGCCGCTCCGATTATCACCGGCAGAAGATCGCCTCCGATCCGGTTTATCAGCAGGTCTGCTTGGAGAGTCCACGGAAGTGGCGCAGGGCGAACCCTGACTATTGGAAGAAATATCGCCAGGCCCACCCCGAGCAGGTAGAACGAAATTGTCGGAAACAGCGCTGCCGGGACCAAAAACGGCGGCTGGTGAATCTTGCAAACAACAACTTGGCTACCTGCAAGGCACTGAGTTTTCAATCGCTTGACTCTTCTGGGGTGGCATCTTTCGCTTCTTGCAAACAACATCCTTTTGAAATCGCCCCGAGCGCTGGTTTATAAGCCGCTCATGCTGTCGGAGTTCTTCAAGTCGCAGTGCGCGGATTCAGACACTTCGACATGGTCCTGCGGGGTCCCAGCTTGAAACCTTTGCCGGGACTTTATCGGAGACGGGCTACGCCACCAGTACAGCTTGCCGACACCTTCGAGCGGCCGAACACTTCATCTATTGGACCCACCGCCAAGGCATGCGGGTGTGCAAGTGGAACGAGCAATCGCTTACGGGATTCGACCGCCACCTGGGTCGATGCCACTGCCCACACTACGGCTCTGCAGCACGGCTGAAAGTGGTCCGTGGTGCGCGCCTGTTCCTGACCTACCTGCGAGATGCCCGGATCATCACCCTGCCATCGGTTGAGCCACCTGTTCAGGAGCCCGCTCTTTTGTCGGTCTTCTGTCAGTGGATGCGCCAGCAGCGGGGTACCGGTGATGTGACCCTCCGCACCTATAGCATCTACATTCGCGAGTTACTCCAGCGGTTTGGAGAGAAATCAAGCCGTTTCGATGCCCGCCGGCTGCGCGCTTTTGTTCTCGCGAAGAGTCGCTCCTGCGGGTGGGGAGCAGTCAAAAATTGTGCCAAGGCACTTCGCATGTTCTTGCGTTTCCTGATCGCCGAGGGGCAATGCGCTGTCGGGTTGGATGCCGCCATCCCCACCGTGGCTCATTGGCGTTTGGCTTCTCTGCCACGCTACCTTCAACCCGAAGACGTAGAACGTCTGATCGCTTCCTGTGATCGAGCCTCAGCCGTCGGCCGGCGGGATCGGACCATCTTGTTGCTGCTGGCCCGTAGAACTTGGCCGGGGGCCCGAAGTGGTTCACAATCTGACACAAGGCGAAAACTGTGAAGGCTATCTTTGAAAAGATTAACGACATGCAAGCTGCTGGAATAATTGGGAAATACGCCATCGGCGGTGCTGTCGGCGCAACGTTCTACCTGGAACCGTCTGCGACTCTCGACGTGGACATCTTCGCGACTCTCCCCATGGCATCCGGACAGGTGCTACTTAACCTTGCCCCCGTATATGACTATCTGCAAACTCACGGTGGAAAGCTTGAAGGTGAATACATCGTTGTCGATGGGTGGCCAGTGCAATTCCTGCCTCCGGCCGACGCGCTTGACCAAGAGGCGCTGATCGAGGCTGTTGAAACGTCGGTCGAGGGAGTGAGAACATGGGTGATGTCAGCAGAGCACTTGGTTGCCATCGCGCTGCGAACTGGTCGCCCGAGGGATCACGCGCGAATTCTGCAGTTCATTGAGCAAAACGCCATAGACACGGCTAAGCTACAAGGCATCCTCGGACGCCACGGTCTTCTTTCAAAGTGGGAGCGGTTTGAGGACAGGTATCTTGGAGGAACTGGTGAGTAAGGAGCCTATGCGGAAGAGACTTGCCTCGCTGAGCTTTTCTGAGAAGATCAAGATATTAGAAAAGCTGCGTGACCGTAGCCTGGCGATTGCGGCCAGTGGACTCAGACGGAAAAAGGAAATCATGCCGGCAAGCGGTACCAGGTAAGCGGATACCTCCAGCATGCCCACCGCTCGCCTAAACCGGGAAGCGTACCTCCGCGAACTGCTCTTGAGAATCGCCGATCACCCCATTAATCGCATCGAGGAATTGCTGCCGTCGAACATCGTCGCGAACACACCATCTGCAGTGGAGGTGTCCGGATCCGGTTGCCTTTAGCTGGGTTCTCCGTCGCGGTCGTCAGCCTGTGTGGGTTCGCGGTCAACCGACTTAAACGCAGCGAGGTCTCACAAATGCAGGAAGGCGTCCTCCCTTCTTCGAGCCTTTGCAACCGCCGAGCACGTGAAGGCTCGAAGGGCACCTCGGAATCCCGTACAGTAGCCAGAACCGGTCCACGGCAGAAGGCTTGATGTAAGCGCAGGCTGGCTGTCTCGGTCCCGCGTTCGCGATCGCTGCCCGACCGAAAGCTGATTCGCTGGTGGGTGTTGGTGTTCCTCTCGATCGGCTGGATCGTCTTCTACATAAACACCATTACTAAAGATTCTGCTGCTGTCTTGTCGCCTCCGTTGGTTCTGTGGTCGGGATTATCTGCCGTCACGTTCTTATTGCTGCTGGTTCTCTTCTGGAGGCACAATCAGTTCACGCACAAGCGCCGATACTCCCGGTGGGAACGCTCGTTCCTCTGCCAACGCTGTGGCACTTTAACGGAGCAGGATAGGCTTTCCACGAAGGTCGTGTAAGGCAGACGTCGCGGAGAGAATTTAGCGCTCCCGCCAGCACGCTCCGGACTTCTTGCTCTGAGAGCCCGGAAAGTCGATTGAGGATTCCCCTCGTTGTCCGGACGGCTCTTTATCTTTGCGCTCATGGGTCTCCTCCGAGTTGCGGCCTCTCACGTGCCGCGCAGCGAAAAAAGAGATCCGCGAAAGTCCCCGAAAAGCCGCGGTCCGGACAGTGCGGAGGGCCAAGGCGCATCAAGCGCCGGCGCGATCAGGTCGACACCTTCGTGGGTCCGCACTGAGCCGCGATGCGCCCCGAAGAGAGAGCCAGTTCTTCCCGAAAGATGAAAATCCTTGCCCATCGTTGGGTAAATCTTAGGAGTACCATTACCTAGTGCGTTTGACTTTCTGACCGTGTGGTTGCGCAGTCCCGACAGGGGGTGCTCTACCCAACAAGGGAGTTTGGTAGCTCTCCCCGGTTATCACGCCTCAAAGTTCGCCTAGGCTAGCAATCCTCCTGATTCTGATTTGGTCGCATAGCGGGGGGATCATGCAGAGCCAGAAAACATTGGCCTTCCTACCGCTAACACGTTGAATATTGAGGACTTAGGAGCAACCATTGAGATTGCTAGAGTTCGCCGAGACATACTAGCGCTAGCCGATCCATCTCTGGATTTCTGGGATTGAAAGTGCGGCGCTTGTCATAGGACAAAGCTTCTTCCAACTAACCTCGTTCTTCTTATAGTTCGCTCTTTGCTTTGGTAACCTTTGGTACGCCTCTTGCCCACCAGGGCCTCCACCAGGCCAGGCTAGCGAGCGCGTCATGACAAGATTTTGTGTTCCAAGGTCTGCTCGCCTTGGAGGAAGGAGGCATGAAATGGATCATCGAAGGAAATTGCAGTCCGGTCAGGAGCGAGCCAGCCGCTTCTCGGTACATCCAAAGATTTTCGTTTTCTTTGACAAGAGCACCGGCACTAGACTCTTCGAAGTCACGGCCCGCGAAGACGGGCGTATGCCGCAGGAGCAGGCAGTCAGCCTGCTGGCCATGCACTGCGTGGCGCGACAACAGATGCCCAAAGATTTCGGCGTTATGGTCGCAACCGGTGAGGATCTAGTGGAAAACCTGGCGGGGCGAGCAATGGAGCTCATCCGCACTTGTTCCGCCCGCCCCGACCCCTCGAGCCCAGACTCCTCGTTGGCCCTGACCCAGCGCCAGAATGAAGTGCTTGCCTGCATCGCTCAAAATCTGTGCAATAAGGAGATCGCAGCAAAGCTGAACATTTCCGAACGCACGGTGAAGTTTCACGTCTCGGCGTTGCTGAAGAAGTATCATGTCTGCAGGCGCGTGGACCTGATCCTCGAAGCATTTAGACTCCCGGCAACAGTTCACAAGAGGGAAGCGTATAAGCAGTGTTTTTCTCGTGAGCCTTCGCGCAACACTAACGAAAACGACAGGCAGCACGTCATGATGCGAAATTGGCGCCGCTCGCGGGCAGCTATGGTAATGGATTCGATGCACCGACCTACAACCCCACTTTGATGGACAAGGATGGATTTTCGCCTCCTCTGGTGAGGGCTGGTGTTTCTCTCGATCGGCTGGATCGTCTTCTACCTAAACACCATTACTAAAAATTCTGCTGCTGTTTTGTCGCCTCCGTTGCTTCTTTTCTCGCGATTATCTGCCTTCACGTTGCAACTGTTGCTGGCTCTCTTCTGGAGGCACAATCAGGTCGGCGCAAAACGACTTGACTGCATGTTCTCATTATGAGAACATGCGGGACGTGCGCATCATCAAGCGAGGTGCCCTCGTGCCGTTCTGGGAACGGCACCCGGACGCGAAAGCCAGCCTCGAATCCTGGTACGCGGTGGTTCGCAGGGCGAATTGGAAAACGCCTGCGGAAATGAAACAGGTGTACGGCAAAGCTGATCTGGTTGGACGAAGAACAGTATTCAACATCGCGGGCAACAAGTATCGTCTGGTCGCAAGGGTGAACTACCAGGCGCAACGAGTCTTCGTTCTTTATATCTTGACGCACGCGGAGTATGACCGAGGAGATTGGAAGCAATGAGCACGACCACAGTCGACCTTGACGAGAAGACATATGGGCAATTGCTACGCCGGACGCTGCCACACGTCATCCGGTCGGATGAGGAATGTGAACGGTTGACCAGCGAGCTTCTGCGTCTTGACGAACGCGAGGACACTTCCCGCGAAGAAAAGGAGTTGGCCGAACTCCTGACGGTACTGATTGAGGATTATGAGGAACGCCGCCATCCCATTCCGAAGGCCCGTCCGCGGCAGACACTTCACCATTTAATGGAGGCTCGCAATCTGATGCAGAAGGACCTCTGGAAAATCTTCGGATCGAAAGGAATTACGTCCGAGGTATTCAACGGCAAGCGCTCCATTAGCAAAACGCAAGCCAAAAAGCTGGCAGCATTCTTCCACGTCGGCGCCGACCTGTTCATCTAGCGAATTCCGGACAACGGGGAGCGTACTCAATGGCAGCTGACATCCATGACGGATCCTCTTACCGCGGCAGATACTACGACCCATCCGCAGGAAGGTTCATAAGCGAGGCGCCGAAAGCGCGGGTCGCTTTCGATGGTTCCGATGTGAGTTTTTTGCGCCTACGTCAGCGACAGCCAGGTGGTTTTCATGGACCCAATAGCAACAGGTTTCCAAGGTTCTGGAAAAAGACCAAGATCATTACATTTCGCGAATCCTCAACCTAGTGGCACCGCACCTCCTCGGGTAGGAGCACTTGGATAGTGATGATATTCAATCCCTGAAAGCATGTGTTGGCCCCGGATGCATTTGCGCACCAGTCCTTGACATCCTCCTCGCCGCAAGCGGCGAGGATTCCTACGGCCTCTCGGTTCGTTTTCCCGAGATGGCTTCGGTGGGTTCCTCCCACAACCGCCCTACTTCAGCGGAGGACCACGAAGAGGCTTTACTTTTGGGCTGCCCGCCCATAGGTCGTTTAGACGAGAGCATTTTATGTTGCCACATTCAAAAAGAACAAGAGGGCCTTATATCCCCGGCTTCAAAAGCCGAGGCTTGTCGGCCCTCAAGCGTAAGGCGCGAGGAAGCACCTCTTGACGGCGAGGACCGTTCGGAAATCATGTGCCAAAAGGAGATGGCCTGCTGGATACCGATTTGGCCTGCACAACCACGTATCCTATTTCCCGCCATTTCGAAGGAACAAACAGATTGCCCACATTCTGCGGGGCACTGTGACACTCCTCGACAGTCTCTTCTCCGATACAGCTATTCCCAAATAGGAACTGTTACTTCTGCCACAACGAAATCTGTAAGAAATTGACAATAAATGACTTATGGTCTGGCTGTCTATTTCCATTGGTATCTCCACCCACCTGTCAAAACTAACAGTGGCGACTCCAGCAATACTCCAATATTTTCTGGCGCGAGCTTTGCAAGGTCAATTGCAGCCTTCGTTTCTCACTTGTTCGTTGACCAGACGTTTAAGTGAGTCGACGGGTGCAGACCTTTTGCGGGTGTCCTAGTCCACACTATTTCGTGCGCTTAAGCTATCAGGAGGTAGATGTATGAGGCTATTCATCAGAAACTTGGCGGTTGCGGTAGGAATGCTCGTGTCTGCTGGTGGGGTCTACGCTCAAAGGGACCTATTGGTACCAGCCGGGACACTCCTGCAATGCACTTTGAATGAACCAGATTTCTCTTCGGCCACCGCAACCGTGGGAGACCCGGTGCTGTGCCACCTGCGCACGCAGCAGGAGTTTGGCAAAATACTGTTTCCCCGAGGCAGTATGTTGGGCGGGCACCTGGAAGCGGAGAAAGAACCAGGGCACTTTATCGGGAAAGGTTATTTGAAGATTTCGTTCGACAGGGTGATTCTGCCGTACGGCGATTTGCCCGTGCCCGCGAAAGTGATTCAAGCGAAGGGATTTAAGGTGGACAAAAAGGGAGACATCGACGGGAAGGGACATGCGAAGCGAGACGTTGCTGAGTGGATGATCCCGGTGTTATGGCCGTGGAAAGTTGTTTCGTTCCCGAGGCGCGGTCCCCGGCCCACGTTGAAGGGCGAGGAATCGCTTGAGCTCCGCTTAATGGATGATATTTCCGTTCCGGCGACCGTGGCCTATGGGCCAATGAAGCCGGATCGGCCACCCTATGCGTCGTCGGCCCAGCCGAGCACTTTTACGGGGAGAAGTGCGAACATCGCCGAGCCGGCCTTCTTCAAGCAGATCGGTGGCGGAGAGAGTTTGGCAACCACCGCCGACTGGAAGCCGCCCATGCGTTGCACGATCCTGGTGCTGAAGTCGAACGAAACTTTGCAACTAAGCAAATATCGAAGAGATGGAAATGCGTTGGTGTTTGAGCAGTTGGATGGCACCAAAGGCGTAGTCGACATGGACTTAGTGGATTGGCGGAGGACGACTGCAAGGAATCAGATCATCTCGGCCGATTAGCCGATCGACAAGCCACTCGAAATCAGCAGACGCAATGCCGGCAGTCGCGGATGGCTCCTAAAACATGCTTCTGCCGAGGTCAGTTGCCGCAATAGATTGCAGATTGTCCTGGCCACACAAAGACGTAATCCTGGCTGTTGACGGTGAGGTAGTAGCGGATCGTTCCGACAGGGTGGCAGCCTTCGACTGAACAAAGGAGGGGATAACTGCGAAGGTCCCGGACCACAGATGAAACGGTCAGCGCAGTTTTGGGAGAGACGTTAAGAGTCTGCGAGGCGCCGTCCGCTGAAAACAAGTGATCATGGGAAAGAAAACCGCCGGTAAAGCATTGCATTTTCTCAGGCTCAACGGCATTTGTTGTGTTCTTGCGTTCACGCTTGTTGAGTTTCTTCCCATGAAGAATAACCGATGGAAGGGAGACTGCACGCCCATCAATACTGATTCCGCCATATCGCACAGACAGTGTCGAGTCCGAGCCGTTGACGATCGTCGTCGTGTAGTTGAGGTAAGTCCCCACTTCGTAGGCACTGACACGCTCGAATCCGATTCGGGAACTCATCTCGATTGGGCCGTACCTTAGTTTGTGGATGGAATGGCCGGTCAGCGGGTCTTCAATGGTCGAGGACATCGCGCCCGAGCGGGAATCCTCTCCCCACACAAACGCACTCACCACCTCGGTTTTGATTTCCTGGCCGACCGCACAGGGCGTAAACGCGAAAACCGCTAGCAGAACCGCGCAGCCGCGTCTCGTCATAGTCCTGTTCATGGACCGCGAGACGCTTTGCCCGCCGCTCTTAGTCATTTGTGTTCATTATCAAGCCTTCACACCGGGTTCGGCCAACTGGCAAAATGACCAGTACTTGCGGGATTTGTTTCTGCAATGCGAGAGGCCACCGAATTGAGCAAACCAGGTTCATCGAGTTGCTTCGGGTTGCAACCTAAGATGACTCCCTCCACGGCTGGCCCGACGCGCTCATCGGACACCGACTGGCCTGTGGGCGTTGAAATTCCTTCCTAAACAGTAGCAAGACGCGCCTGGTGTCTCTGGAGAAGCGTCCCAATGCTGTCAAAAGAAACAGTTTCTCTCGAGATCGCTCCGGTGGAAGAATTCTCCCGAAGGGATCGGTCTTGGAGTGATTTGGCTTTTCGGCCCCGGCACGAGATTGGCGCGCGCGAAGGCGTAGCGCCGCAGTAACGATTTTCTGACGCGCCGCGGTTAGCTGTAAGAGTTCCTACTAAACGGGGCACGTGCAGCTGCGGCGGGGGTTTCACCATGCGAATTGGTCGGTTTGCAACCCATGCTCTACTATCGGTCTTCTGCAGCCTGATTTTCGTGGTCTCCTCGCTCTTCAGTGCCAACGCGCAGCAATCGTTACCGGACAGTCCTAAACCGAAGATCGTCACGACACCACCGAAACAAGCGTCGGAGAGTAGCTGGCCGCGCACCTTCGCCAGTGATGCCGACGCCTTCACCATCTATCAGCCCCAGGTGGACAAGTGGGATGGAAACCTCGTTGACCTCTATTGCGCTGTCGAGCTGAAGGAAGCCAGAGAGACCGCTACCAAGTACGGCGTCGTTTGGATTCAGGCACGAACCGAGGTGGACAAGATCAATCGCTTGGTGACACTGGACCAGGCCAAGATCACCAAGGTGAAATTTCCGGTGGCTGCCGACAAGGAGCCCCAACTCACTGCACTTTTGGAGAGAAAGTTGCCCGGCGCCACGAGAACCATCTCGCTGGACCGACTGGAGGCAGCACTCGAAGCGGACAGCGATGTCGTCAAAGGCGTCGACGTAAAGAACGACGCGCCTAAGGTGATCATCGCGACAAAACCTTCCATGCTGGTGTTGATTGACGGCACACCTCAGATGGGTGATGTGCCCGGCACAAAACTTCAGAGCGTGATCAACACGAGATCCATCATTCTTTACGATAGCGACGAGCGGCTTTACTTCCTCCGCCTGCAGGAGAGGTGGCTTCAAGCCAAAGCGCTCGAAGGACCGTGGAAGTATGCCCAGAAACTATCTGACGCTATGAAAAGGGCCGAGGAAATTATCGTCAGCCAGAACAGTGCACAGAAACCCGACGGAGGACAAACTTCACAGCAACCTTCCCTGAAACGAACCGAGAAGAAAGTGGAGCTCGCAGAGACTCCGGCAGTGTACGTTGTCTTCGAGCCGACGGAGATGATCGAGAGCAAAGGCGAGCCAACGTATAACCTCATCCCCGGCACTGGCCTTCAGTATGTGGTCAATACCAATGGCAATATTTTTCGGCTTGGTGACAACGAGTACTACCTCCTGATCTCGGGCCGCTGGTTCAAAAGCGGCACGCTCGACGGATCCTGGACATTCGTGACTGCGGCGGATATGCCTCCGGACTTCGGGAAGATTCCAGCGGATAATCCCAAAGGCACAGTGCTCGCGTCGGTTCCGGGAACACCGGAAGCAAAAGAGGCGTTGATCGCCAACTCCATTCCGCAAACGGCCACTATTACACGTTCAGAGGCAAAGCTCACGGTGCAGTATGACGGCGAAGCGACATTCCTGCCCATTCAAGGCACGGCCATGAGCTACGCCAACAACACGAGCGCTTCTGTCATCAAAGTGTCCGACAACAACTACTACGGCGTTGAAGCAGGAGTATGGTTCAAAGCATCGTCACCGGAAGGCCCGTGGCTCGTCGCCGACGCGGTGCCAGCACAGATCTACGACATCCCGCCCAGCTCTCCGCTCTACAACGTGACCTACGTGAAGGTGTACAACTCGACCCCCGATGTTGTGCACGTGGGTTACACGCCGGGATATTACGGCACTGTGGTTTCAGCCAACACAATGACGGTGGTTTACGGTACGGGTTGGTATTACCCGCCATATATTAGTCCGATCGCTTGGTACGGCTGGCCCTATACGTATGGTGTGGGAGCAGGTTTCACCTACAGCGAGGATACCGGATGGAGCGTCGGCTTCGGTTACGGATATGGCTACTATCCTTGGTACTACCCATGGTGGGGCCCAATGGCGTATTACGGATGCTGTTGGTATCCATATTACGGATGGGGCGCATGGGGTGGCGCTGCCGTCGCCAACGTGTACGGGGTCTGGGGCAACACAGCTTATTCGCGTACGGGCGCAGCCTGGGCGAATCCTTACACCGGGAACTACGGCGCTGCGACGAGCGGCGCCTATCACAATACACAAACAGGCAGGAGCACGATCGCTGGGAGGGGTTACAACACCAATATCTACACAGGGAACACTTACGGATACCGCGGTGGCGCCACCTACAACCCGAACACTGGTATCGTCGCAGGCGGTGGAGCTGGATATGTGGGCAACATTTACACCGGGCAGGGCACGGCTGGGCGCGGCGGGTTCATTTACAACACCAACACGAACGCAGGTATTGCTGCGGGTAAGAACAACATCTATGCAGGCAAAGACGGCACGGTGTACCGTTACAACAGAGATAGCGGTAGTTGGTCGACCAACAGCGGCAACGGCTGGCAATCCATCGATAGGCCAGAACCAAGGCTGCAAACCCAACAGCAAATGCGCAGCAAAGGCGCTCAGCGTAATCAAAACTTTAACTCGATGCGCAGCTTCGGTGGCGCTCCCATGCGTGGAGGCGGTCGGCGGCGTTGAACCTCTTCGCCCTCACCCAAAAGGTCTTCCACCACGGAAAAGCGGTAACGAAGGTCACGTACCGTTGCCCTTTTTCATGTGATGATTTTTGGGATTTCACCTTAAACACCATGCAACATTTCCGAGGCTTTCCGAGGCAGTGATTGGGGTGATTTCGCAAGGAAGGGATCTCTGTCAGCTCGGCTGCGTGCAAGCCTTCGACAGCCAAACGCATTTTGTCGACCAGGCGTTTCTTCTCCAGCCAATGGAAAGAGATATCAATCAAGTATCGCCAGAGAAATTTGGATGCAGGTCCGGCCAACGGCCCATTGGACTCGAAGATAGGACGGCCTCTTGGATTTTGGGGTCTTCGCCAGTTTTTTCGCTTGCTTCAGCGCGGTTTTATAGAGCTCAGCGATTTTCTCAATTTGCCGAAGCTTCTGCTCCGTCTTGTTGGTGATTTTTTCTTCGGTGAGCTCTTCATCATCGAACCGAACAATTTCCTTGGTGGAGCGCACGCCCTTGCGCAAGCCTTCGCCGACGACGATGATTTCCCTAATGACGATGGGCGAGCGCGTGATGGCCTTCATGACCACGAGTTGCCCGCGGTCGATGCGCTTGGCGATGACCTGCCTCGCCCTCGCGGGTGAGCAGCAGCACTGAGCCCATCTCCCCGAGGTAGATGCGGACCGCATCGTGTGATTTGGGGTCAACAGCGAAGCTGGCTAAGGTCAAGGCCCGCTTCGGCGGCGAGTTCCTCTTTCCAGTCGGATTCGGGACCCTCCGTGAGATTTGCAGCGGCACCCGCCGCGGTGGGAAGGTCCTCGTCGATCTCAATGCCCTGGCGCTCTAAGGTGGACAGGACATCGTCAATTTCCTGCGAAATGTGGTGAGCGGAATCAAGACTCGTTGTCTTTCCGGTGGGCAGCGGTGCCGGGCTTCGTTTTCGGCGTGTGGGTGTGCTGGTAATCAGTCAGTTCTGCGTCCGTGACGGCGAAGCGAATGAAGCGAGGTTGGCCGGTTTCCGTGGCGAATTCCCGGCGAAGCCGCAGGGAACAGATGTCCGGCGCATCCTGATAGCGCACGCGATGCGCCAGGAAAGCGTCGTTCGCAATGGTCACAAAATAGCTGGAGGATTCGCCGCCGGAACCGCGGACGGTGAAAGCATATTCGCGGACCGCTCCCCTAGTTTCAAACCCAACGTATTGTAGGACAACCTCATTGCTCACAGAACCCCACTATTCCGAAAGGGAACAGTCGCAAGTGCGACCTTAGGAGCCTCTTAAATGGAGCGAGAGGTTTCGAAAGAGCGACAAACGCGGCCCATCCATGATGGCACGCTTATCTGTTTCAGTATACAACTATCACCAGAACCGGGGATCGATCTCCCGGCGGCAATTAGCTTTCCATCTGGGCTTGCAGAAATTCCCCAGGCAAACGAACCATCCTGGGGCCGGATGTTGCCGCTATGCGTTCCACGCCAGGTCGACGAACCCGCACTCTCTTCCCGAACGACTCGCCATTCATTGAAACTCTCTCGATTTGAATCCCAAGTGCCCGTTCCAGTTGGAAAAACTCCGTCCGCTGCTCTCTCACGAAGAGAGTCGAAGCAACACCACGCGCACCGGCTCGCCCCGTACGGCCAACACGATGAATGAAGTGTTCGGCTACCTCAGGAAGGTCATAGTTAATGACGTGTGCGATGTCCTGCACGTGAATGCCGCGGGCCGCCACATCCGTTGCGATCAGCACGCGGTACTGCCCCCGCTGAAATCCGGTTAGCGCTGCAATTCGCTGGGATTGCGATCGGTCTCCGTGGATCATCGCCGCATGGATTCCCAGGCGGTTCAGGCTCTTAGCAATCCGCTCGGTCCCGCGCTTGGTCCGGCAAAAGACCAGGCAACGGCCGGTCTCTTTATCGAGCAGATTCTGCAGCATTTCCGGCTTGCCGTTTTCGGCCACTTCGAATGCCTGGAGCCGCACATTCTCCGATGGTTTCAACGTAGAACCGAATGCCAGACGCACAGGGCTTCTCGTGTAGTCGCTCACCAGTCGGGATACCGCTCCCTCCATAGTTGCGGAAAAACAGAGAGTCTGTCGTTCTTTAGGCAGTACGGACGCAATCCGTCGTATCGCAGGTAGAAATCCCATGTCCAGCATGCGATCCGCTTCATCCAACACGAGCGTCTTGACGCCACGGAGAGATATCAATCTGCGGTCAAGATAGTCCTCCAGCCGACCGGGAGTCGCCACCACCAGCCGGGCTCCGTTGTGAATAGTGTCCAGTTGTCGGCCCTCGGGTAACCCACCAACCACTAGGGCCGCTGGTGGGGCCTGTTTTCCTTGTAGTGCGTTGGCTTGTGCGACTACTTGCATCGCGAGTTCCCGCGTGGGAACGAGCACGAGAGCGGTGATGCCCGGCGCGTTCTGCCCAAACAGCTTTTCGATCACCGGAACGAGAAATGCCAGCGTCTTGCCGGTTCCTGTCTGGGCCGTAGCGATCACGTCCTTACCCGCCAGTGCTTGCGGGATTGCCGCCGCTTGCACCGGCGTTGGCACTGAAAATCGTGCTGCCTTGAGTCGTTCCTTCAAAGAAGGAGATATTGAGAGTTCTGAAAAACTTTGCATTTTGCTTTCTTGCCGGCGAAGATTGTCGCAACAGCACACGAACATGCGGCTGAGCGCGGCAATCTAGATTGCCGGTCTTAATTCTTGAATTACGCTGAAAACGACGGAGGGAAACGATGGGCGGGTATTCTCAGATTAGCTCTTCAAACCAGAGGGACCGCACAACCAACCGATGCATTAAGCGCAGTAAGAGTGTAGCACACAATCGCGATCTTCGCTCAATTAGACTCCGAGCGGTCTATCCCCGAGCGGTCTGCGCTAGCTGATCGATTCCATTGAACGCCTAAGGTGTCCAGCAATAACCCCTGAGGACATCCAGAGGTGGGCCCAGATGTTTGAGAGGCCTTCATCGGAGGAGATGGCGCTGTTAGAGCCCGTCCTTGCAACAGCCCTCGGGCGCATCGACTGCGGGCTCATCTTTCAACGCGCGCCAGAACTCCCAACCCTACCACCCAGCCGAGTCAAATCTCAGTTGTGGAAGCTTCACAAACCCCGCCTGCCCCCATTCAGGCTTTTCCCTGATCAGCAATGACAGCATATCTCCTATGGAATCCTCCATTTACTGTCATTAGTGTCTCGACGTGCGCAGGGTTGTCTCCTGCGAAGAGAACGCCACTCCCAAAAGCGAGGAGGTCGCGTGAAGCTTCATAAAGTTCGATTGCGTTTGCTTCTAGCGCTCAGTCTGCTCAGTACGTTGGCTCTGGTAATCGGCCACAGGTCCGTCATGGCCGTAAACGGGTTTAGCAACAACCAGGAGTTGACACTGCCGCTCACCGCGCCGATCGCCAATTCTGGAGCCTCGTTCACCGTGCGCGGACTCGAGCCTAGCGTCCGCGTCGATGCACAAGGCACCGTGTATGTCTCGAGCATCCGCGGCGTGCCCGGGGGCGTCGACCTCCATCGCTACTACGCCGCGGTGGACGGCGCGCCCGGTTCAGGCGGCACCTACCCCTTCAAGTACGAAGGCCAGCCCGACAACTGTGGCATCCTCAATATGTCGCAAGGCGGCTGCGCTAATAACAACCTTGACCCTTTGGGCGTTGGATTGGGCGGCGGCGACGTGGACATTGCTGTGAACCAGCCGACGAGCGGAACGCCGAATCTAGCCCTGGTGAGCCTGACGATCGCGCCGGGCGCCACCGGGACGCATTCGACCAAACGGGGCGACAGCTTCAGCACGCCGAATCCGGCTGTTGCGCTGATTCCGGGCGACGACCGCCAGTGGATCGATGGCACCGACGCTCAAACGGTGTATTTGAACTACCATGACGTGGCAACCTTTAACATCGAAGTGCAGCGCTCGAATGACGGTGGACGGACCTACGTTGATGGCTTTGGCGAGGCGATCGACCCGCAGACGTTCCCCGCTGTGGGCGGTATACCGGCGACGAACAGTGCCAACACCGCCGGACAGATCAAGGTGGATCGCAGCAGTTGCGCGAGCCGCGGCAACCTGTACCAGATCTTCGTGGCCCCGGACAATGTAACGGAGAACCTCGCGGCGGGAGCCCTCCGTAGCATCTACGTCGGCGTCTCGACCGACGTCAAGCTGGGTCTGCCTGCTTTCACCTTCACCGACACCAAGGTCTTCAGTGGTCCGGCGGGCGCTCAGAATCAAGGCGCCAACAACCTTTTCCCGGCTCTTGCCACGGATGACTTTGGGTTCGTCTACGCCGTCTGGTCGGATAACTCCAACATCTTTTACTCCTTCTCGACCAATCAGGGCACGACCTGGTCGAACCCAATGAATGTGAGCTTCCCGGTGAATGGGGGCAATGCCAACGTCTTCCCGTGGATCGCGGCCGACGCCAATGGTCACGTTGGGATCGTTTGGTTCGGCGATGATCGGACCGGCAATTCCAACGACCGCAGCATTCTGGAGCCAGGACACCCGGCCACGCAGGGAGCGGCCTGCAATAGCGGCACAACTTGCATGCAGGACTGGGCGCAATGGAACGTATATTACGCCGAGAGCGTCAACGGTCACGATGCCCCGCCATCTTTTGTGCAGAGTGTGATCAGCGATCACGTTATCCATCGCGGCACGATTTCAACGGGAGGCCTCGGTGGCGGAGCGGACCGTAGTCTCGCGGACCTTTTCCAGGTCGCCTTCGACCCACAGCACTTCGCCAATGTGGCATTCTCTGATGATCATCTTGTTAACACGGAGGTCGGCCCGGACAACGGTCCTGATAACCCGACGAGCCGCCGGAAGATTCGGGCGAATTTCACGCACTAGCTTATGGCGACAGCGGGTTCGGTGGTCACGACTCGAAGTTGCGCAGGTAGCCCTCCGCCACCGCAGCCAGGGGCAAAGAAGATCACTGGGGGTGGCCAGATTGCTTCTCAAACGCCTGGTCAGACCGCCAACTTCGGATTTGTCGCCCAGAACGATAAGCCTAACGCGTCACTTTCCTACCACGATGATGGCGCTACGGGTGGGAGCATTGATGTGCACAGCGCGAACACGAGTGTGCCGTCGGTCACTTTCCAAGGCAACTGCGGGACGTTCAAGGGCGACGCCAAGGTGAACCAGAAACTGGGCTACAAGTACTCCGTGAATGCTTGTGACAATGGTGAGCCTGGTGCGGGCCAGGACACGTTTTTCATCAGCGTCACCGGACCGAATTTGTCCTACAGCAACGGGGGATTCATCACGAGCGGGCACATCCAAATCCACAAGGAATAGAGTCCGTACAGGCTCGGAATGCGCCAACTACGACGTGCGCATTGGCTCCCGCTTTCAACCCAACTGCATTATAATTCGGTCGCTGTGGGCCCCACCTATGCTCTTACCGGGGAACATGTCAAATCCTGCGTCGAAACTCGCGATCTGGCGGATTCCATTTTGTTATAATCATCATCAGCGCATGCGGATCTGTGAGTCCCAGAGCGGAACGGGTTGCGAAGTTGTGGGCGCGAGTTTCGATGACTTGCCTCTCCGCCCGACTCTCAAGTTTAATGAACACGTTGAACGAACTCGTCGATATTGCTTTTGGTCGCGTGGTAGGTTGAAACAGCTCATGTGTGGTTGCCGCGGCCTTTGCGAGCTCTCGTCCCGGAAACTTCTTGATTCTTAACCGTTCTGAAGGATCCGATGCCGACAGTCAGCCGATTCGTTATTTGGGAAAGGCCTCCCGATTTCCGCAAGACCCCTCCGAAACTGGCGAGCGTGCTCGGCGAAGTCGGCATCGAATCGCTCGACAGGGTCCATGGCCGAGAGCCTTCGTTTCTGGGACGAGATGTTTCGGAAATCGAGCGGCTGCTTGTAAGCTCAAATCTCGGCATGCTAGCTCACGCATGGTGGCCACCAGGAGAAGCCACGCCGGACTGCATGCTCGATCAAAGCGTGGAGGTTCTCGAACTCAACGCACGATCGAACAACTGTCTATCGAACGCCGGGATCCGGACGATACGCGATCTCCTGCGGCAAAGCGAGTACGATCTCCTGCACATCAAGAACCTGGGCCGCAATTCCTTGCGAGAGATCCGAGAGAAGCTCGCCATCTTCCAATGCGAAGGCGGCCTGCCTCCTCCAGAAATCCATATCGAACCGGGCTGGTTCCCTCTTGCGGCTCTGCTTTCCTTTGAAGCTCTTGGCATACCAACGAAAACCACGAGGATCCTTCGGCGGGCGGGAGTCGACGATGTGCACGATCTACTGATCCGAAGCCCGTCGGAAATCCAAGAAGCATTTCCGTCGGATTCGAGAGCCTGGCGGAAACTGCCTGCGCAACTGGCCTGCTTCCGACTGTTTCTCGGCACACCGCCGCCCTCCTTTGTAACAGCCTATCTGCAGAGCTTCCGCTCGGCCTTTCGTGGGGACATCGAGAGCGCCCTCCCTGCCCTGGGCCGGACCCTGAGGGGTGCAATTGATAGTGCGAGTCAGTTTACGCAGCCTCCTGATGCACGTTGGTCCAGTATTCTTCCCAATCCCCGTTCGCCCGTAACACCCGTA
>WNGD01002290.1_pt1 | contig 20015 bp, 22 predicted proteins | sample 5400671 | NCBI WGS metagenome assembly WNGD01 (sample SAMN13153369, study PRJNA577476) | soil metagenome | isolation source: 40 cm soil or saprolite under grassland replicate 2 | place: USA:California | collected 2016-06-15 | reverse complement strand
ACTCGTCTTGATTGTCTATCTCTTCAGACATCTAAGACAACAGCAAGCCGCCCAGTAGGTGCTTAGGAAACACCTAAGTCCTCGTTTCTGTTTCCAATTTGCAACCATGAGTAGAGGTGCATTCGAGCCTAATCTAACGTGCGTGCTATGCGGGAAGCCCATTCGATTGATTGACCCGCGTGCTATGACTGACCGAGGACCCGCGCATGGAATGTGCGTAGCTTCACAAGGTGTTGGTGACGAAATTCGTCGTCGTGCCGGTCGCCGCTGAACTCACACTATTCGATCTTGAAGATTAGGACCAGCGGGACAGAAGAGCTGAGCAAGACTATTGACGAGATAGGAACAATTGATGGGATAGCTGGAACAGAAACGATCATTGTATTACGAACGGTCAAAGAAGAGTCCAGTGTTAAAGTCTAACGAAGGACCCAACAATAGGGCATGCGAGGACTCGATTCGGTTGCCCGGGATCTTAAGCTTGGGCGCTCTCAAATTTCTCCGCTGATCCCTTTGAAAATCTCCAGAGTGCTTTCTCTCTTGGCGATCTGTCGAATCTGACGCACATTCACCCTTGTGTTGGTGAGCACTTCTACGATGTCGCTTTTGTTTTTGAGTCTTTTTTCGGGCAGTATGATCGCCTTGATCATTCGGAGTTTGGCTAGGATCAATAGTTCGGGAGGCTGGTAGAAGGTTGTGAGGCCCAGCAGGGAACCTTTTCGTCGATGCAATCTACCTTTTTGAAATATGAAGTCTGCACGGTAATGAGAGCTCTTGTCTGGGACGGCTACTACGTTGTATTCTTTTCTCAATTGACGTTTGATCTTTTCCCGATCCACTTTCAAACCGGCCTTTTCCAATGCGCCTGTAAAGCGGGAGAGATCTTTGGGGGAAACTCTCGCCACAAAGTCGATGTCTGCGGTTGTTCTGGGAATGCCGTAGTAGCTGGTCGCGGTTGCTCCCGTTATGGCGTATGTGATGCGGCCCTTGTTCAGTTCTGATATCACATTCTTCAGAAATTCTTCGAATCTTTGGCGTTTCAGCGGGCGCTACGTCCTCTGTAGATTCTTTTGCGAGCCAGGTTGAGGAGCCGAGCGTCAGAAATCCCGGGATGCTTGTCTCGAATGGAGTCCAAGACTATCTCTCCCATCACCGAACTCATCTCGATAGCGACATTGACACGCTCCTCTGGACTTAGGCCTCTTAGGTCGACGGGCTTCGGCCACCGCACCCTTTTCGATCCTTTGTGGGCCACGGCTCAGACCTTTACCAAAGACGTAAGTTCTCGAAATAAAAACTCATGAAGGGTCAGCCAAATGATAGCTCGAAGTGGTTGCATTAACCGGCTTCTTTTGGGGTCGAGGACAGAATGCCTATGCTTCCTAGCGCGTCTTGATTCTAGCGTATGAAGTGTCCTTTCTGCCAGAACGAGATGGCAGCCTACACTAGCTTCTGCCCGCACTGTGGAAACAGGCTTGAATCTCCAACCTACCACTCCCCACCAAAGTCGCATTCGAACCACACAGGCCTGGCTATCGGGCTTATTCTTCTCCTAGTGTTGGGAGGATTGTTCGCGGCTGGCATGTTGACTCCTCTGGCGACGAGGATCTATGACGATACGCAAAGATTGTTGTCGGGTGTCTTCTGTCTCTATCCTCCTCTCTGCCCGGGCTCTGGCTACACGACGACTCCCGGGAAGGCTAGCTATGATCAGCAGGTTTCGCTGGTCTTTTCTCAGGATTTCTCGTCTCTGAGCTACAATGTTACGGCTGTTCCGCAGCAGGACTCGTACGGTTTTGGTCCATCGTATCTGTTGAATGGCAAGTCGGACAGTGGATACTGGTACCAGGTTGGTGTGGCTTACAATTGGCCGTTGGCCTCTGGGACTAGCTATGTTTCGGGTTTCCATTTCATCTGGGAAGTCTTCGATCCGAACGGAACGACCACCAATCCCACGCTGTCGAATATTCCTGATAATGTGATGGCGAATGATACTGTGAATCTGAGCCTCTACTTCTCAGGTGGCAACGTGGTCATGAGAGCTCACGACTACAATACTGGAGCGTCCTCATCGCACAGCTATACGGCGGCTGGGGGTAGCAAGTTTGTCGGCTCGACTGGTTTGTCCACTTCTTCTACTCCGACTAGTTTGATGACGGAGTGGTATCATCCGGATCCGAACTGGACGACGATGAAACAGGTCACATACTCAGAGAACAGCGTGGCCATCTCAACTGCGCGGGCGTGTATTAGCGAATGGGTGCCGCCCAACCCTAGCTCAGGCGTGTATTCTTCTTGCAGCTCCCAAATGGTTCTCGGAAGCACGGCTCAAGCCTACTCTTACCACGGAATCAACACGTACACTAGCCAGAACATGTTCCAGACAGGACTCTCGCCATAGTCTGAGCCGGTCTGGAGGGTCGCTTGATGATGGGCACGGCTGATGTGTTTGACCCCGCCCCCCGGGAGGGGGGTTGAGACGAGGATTGTTCTGATTATAGCCCGGTTTCAAGGTCTTGGACTGTTTTGAAGCCGAAAACCGGTTCTGGGAATGCTGAGAACGAGCAGGAACCCCAAGGAAAACGAGCAGTAACAAAGTTCTAGATGCATGTTTTCTCAGACTTTCCGGGTTTGGAAAGGAACGATTGGAGAGAAATTGCAGGCGGAGCGCGATGTAGTAGTAGGATAAGGTCAGCTTTTCTTAACTGGTAGGACAACCGGGTTTTTATAACGCGAATGCTACATGTTTCATGTTGCATGGCAAATGAAAGTTGCTCAGACGGAGCTGAATGAGACCGAGTACCAGCTGCTGGCAAGGTATGCGGAGGAGCACAAGCTAACGGTGAAGGAAGCGTTGCGGATAGCGGCCCAGAGGCTGGTGTTAGACGACAAGGTCTATCCTGATGATCCCATATTCAAGAATATCGAACGAGCATCAAAGCCTGGAAAGAAGACTCGATGGTCCGTGGATCATGACAAGATACTCTATGGCAAACCTTGATCTTCGTCGACACCAGCGCATGGTACGCTCTCAAGGCTACCGACGACAGATTCCACAGCGACGCGGTCGAATTCTATGACTTGTTAAAGGCTGGTCGACACGGGTCCCTCGTCGTGTCCGACTATGTTCTGGATGAAACTGCGACGCTACTGATGGATACGAAAAGTGGAGACGTTGCGACGGCATTCCTCGATGAGGCACTGGCGAGCAAGAGTGTCCGCCTCATCTGGGTCGATCCGGACCTATTCTCTCAAACAATCAATACTTTCAAGAGAGGCGGCGACAGACGATGGAGCTTCACAGACTGCACAAGCTTCGAACTCATGCGTCGACTGAACATCAGCGACGTCTTTGCCTTCGATCGGCATTTCAGCGAAGCGGGATTCAATCGCATCCCAAACATCCAAATCTAGCGAATGTTCCGAGGTCACGCGAACATATCTACCAACATGGTCTTGTTGGAAAGGGCCCGAATGCCGGCTGATCGAGCGAAAAATTAGTAGGCGTGGTATGGCGGGTGTAAGGGTATTACGAACACGGTTGTAGGACAATTGGCCACGTATTACTCGCGGGTCACCAAGAAGGGTCAGGCCACTATTCCCTCCGCGTTTCGCAAGAAGCTTGGAATCGAGGAGGGTGATAGGGTAGCCTTTGAGGAATCAGAGGAGGGTTTGATTCTGAAACCGGCTGCGGATGTGGAGGATTCTGCTGGTATACTATCTCGTTTCGGGGATGCGGGCGAGGTCTTGAAGAGGCTCCTTAGCGATAGGAGTAAGGGCTTCCGGTAGCGGCCTGTTCTCTTGATGGTCACGCTGGACACGTCCTTCTTTGTACTTCACTACTTCTCCAAGGACTCGGATGTTTTGAAGAAGCCAAGGAATGCTCTGCACCATTGTAGACTGGCCGGGAACAGGGGAATCGTTCCCACTGTTGTCCTTGCAGAGTTCTACGCCATCGCTCGGAGAGACGGTGGAAGGGATGTGGCTGAGCTGAGGTTGAACGAGGTGGTGGAGTCGGGATTGGACGTGGTAGACCTGTCGACGGATGCTGCCCGAGACTCGGGAGTACTCCGGGTAAAGTATCAGGAGAAGATTTCGTGGGGAGACTGCTTGATCGCTGGGACTCACTTGACCGAGAAGGCGGATGTTGTCCTCTACGAGGATTCCCACTTCAAAGACATAAGAGAGATCAGTTCAAGAAAACTTGGCGAATTCAGACCCTAAAAATCTGGCTTCAGACGGAGGCTCCCAGTTTCACTAAATCATCCCGGTGGTTCCGCAGCCTGACTGTTTGAGAGGGCCAGAAAGAGAGGGTTGTTGACAGGGTCCTAGCAGTTCAGTGCGTGAACAGGTCGATTGTTACCGGTCCGGTATAGTCGGTGTTCGGGGCTTGGAGGGTTATTGTGAAAGTTGTCGATGATCCTGGTGTCATTGTGAGGGGGAGGTTTGGAATGTACGACGTTAGGGTGAATCCGTCGGAGAGTGCGAGAGTGATCGAATCGAGAGTGTGGTCTGTTCCTGTGCCGAGTGTCAGTGTGAATCTTGTCTGATAGCTCTGGCCGTGCTGGAGATAGATGGGTATGGCGTTGCTGAGATAACGGTATGCGCTTCCGAAGTAGCCGTCTGAGGCAGAGTTGGGATACATGATGGCGAGAAAGAGGCCGGTGACGGTCACTGGTCCGGGTCTCGGAGTGACTCGGCTTATCAGATTGGCGGGGGCGAAGAAAATGAACGCCGTGGCCGCGACGGCCACGACGAGGACGACGACGAGGACTATTACTATGATGACCACTTTGAGCCCGGTGTCCATTCCACTGCGTGGTGGAGCATGGTACGACGGAGAGGCTTGCATGAATGGTCGGCTTGGAGTCGATTCTGGAAGAGGTGTGCCGCAGGACTGGCAGAACCTTGCCAATTCAAGGTTCTGATATCCGTACCTCGGACACGCGGTCGACGGGGTCAAATCCTGACCATCAAATGGCAGACCCTCTATTTAACCGAGGGGCTGAGCGGGGCCGTGTGCTGGGTTTCTATCCAGCAACCAAGGATCTTTGGCCGAGACCAAGCGTTGGCGTCATAGATCGGGATTCACATGGTCGTTTTTGAAGGGTTATCTCTCTCGAATCCTGTTCCTTTTCCATCTAGTATTCCGATCCACTAGTTTCATCATAGATACGCCAATGATGAACGTGATGATGGCTGAGGTCGTGATGATGCTTAACGGACCCGTGTTCAACAGCCAATTGGGAAGAGTGGGCTCAGTGCTGTCTGAGGAAGGAGGCAGCGGGTTTGTCGTCGAGAGATTCACCGTCTCGGAGGCTGCGGCTGTATTGTTAAGCGCGTCTATGACGCTCAGTGTAACTCTGTATGAGCCAGCTGTCTCGTAGCCGTGGGAGGTTGTCGTCCCAGTGGCGATCTCGCGGTCTCCGAAATTCCAGTTGTAGACATACGGGAGAGTGCCGCCTTCGGCCGTCGCTTGGAATGTAACGGTCTGATACGTCTGGGGCTGACTGGGAGCGTAAATGAAGCTGATTTCAGGGCCTCTGAAAAATTCCGTCATTGGCGAGGCAGCCGCGTCATTTGATGTGAGCGGCGCCAAGTGCCAGACAGTCTCAAGGGTCTTAAGAAGAGAATAGTGGTCGTGTCTCGTGGTGGAAGTGAAGTTGTTCCTGATTGATGGTCCTGCCCAGATTGCCGGGACGTGAGCTGAGTTGCTCCCCCAACCCTCGTCCCATGTCAGAAAGAGTGCAGCCTTCTGAGTCTGGAAGACAGGGCTGTTCAATATCTGGGGTATTAGCAAGGAGAGATACTTGTCGCCAGTTGAGACGGGACAGTCGTGCATGTCGTTGCAGAGGTTCGGTGTGAGCCACATGAAATTGGACGCGGTCGTGGTAGAGGCGAGATCGGAAATCATTCTGGACGCGTTAGTTCCAGCAGGGACCACCAGGTTGCATTCGGAGGGAGTGGTTAGGACGCGGCTAAAATAGACGAAGGGATCATGCCTAGCCACATACAAGCCGGAGTCGTTTTGGTAACAGTCACTCGGCATGTCCTCCATGTAGGCTTTCCAAATGAGACCTGAATCTTCGATGGAGTCAACAATTGTTGGAGAGATGATTGGTACGAACCCGGAACATTGCTGAGGTGGTTTATTGCAACTGGACCAAGAACTATACGTCTGGCCAGCTGTAACTCCGAGGTAGTTTGGGAGGCTAAGGTTGCTGCTAACGTCATAGTAAGACGATGCCAGGCCAAAGTCATCAGCCAGATGATTAATGAATGGTGCAGCAGTGGGGTTACCTAAAATGTCGTAGTAATTCTCATTTTCCATCAGGATAACAACCACGTAGTCGGTGGCCCTGTCTGAAACGGAAGCCGGGAAATACTGTTTCACGGCTTTCGGGTAGTCGAAGTGATTGATCGAGCGGAACGATTGCAATGATTCTGGATTTTGGAACGAGGTAAAGGAGACCAGCGCTATAAGAAGGATAAGTCGAAGGCTGAACAATGTTCAGATACGCGGTCTCCCACTATGTCCTTCAAGACCACACATGGGCCTTTCCTTGGAACCCAATCTGTGCTTCATCGTACGCATGATGATGTTTGCGATAGCGGGTCGAGGTGACTCAGTTATCTGATTTTCCTAGCCAATACGATGAATCGGACCGCGAAAGACGGCCGTTTAGAGAGGATCTTGTCTATGATCCTCATCAGAGCGCCCGGATCTCGATCTGGTGCCGGGATCAATCCCGTGCCCCACCGTCTTAGAACCGAGAAGCCATTGAAATTGAGATATTCCTCCAAAGCGCGGAGAGTGAATGAGGATATTCTGCCCATCGTGTCTGTGCACGCATACAACTGCTTGTAGAAGCGGTGAACACCGAACAGGCCTTTCTCCGAAATTTCGAGGTTCCGTGGCTGATAGCCCATGAGTAGCGCTAGGCGGTTGACCCAACTGCTTAGATTTGTAGTAGACAGTGCAAGACAACCTCCAGGTTTCAGTACTCGGTATGCCTCCGAGATTGGGTTATCTAGAATCTTGATGTGGTCGAGTACTCCAAATGAGATCACTAGATCAAAATGACCATCCGGGAAGGGGAGCCGTTCTTGTCGCAAGTCGCATCTCGAAAAATGAAGCCCTCTCTGTGCGGCTATGGCAGCTCGACCCTCATCGAGGTCGACCCCATACACATCCCTGAATCTCAGGGACCTTCCAATCAGTTCACTAAGAGCCCCGAAGCCGCACCCCATGTCCAGCATGTTTAGTCTTGCCGCGGATAGCGAGGACTCGAAAGCTGACAAGAAGTTTGAGAAAAGTCGCTTGTCCGATCTGAATATTTGAAGCGTTCCCGAACTGCGAACATCTGTGGGTCCATAACTGTCTAGGGCCTGTATCCTGGCGAAGGCGGTTTGTGGGGTGAGTAGACCGTTAGCCGTGAGAGTCTTGGGCTCGTCCGGATTCTGCAACCTTGGCCGCGCGGCCCTCAGAACTTAGTTATAGGTTCCTAGTTCCATTATTTCGAGAGTAGTGGTGACCCCATGTTGGGTTAACGTATCGCGAAACGTAAGTCGTTCTTACAATTTGAGCCGCTACGACTCCGTGTAAACACAAGTTAGCTTTGGTGATATAAAGCCGGCTAACTCACAAGGACCGCATATTCTAAGCTCCTGCCAAAAGGCAGGCCTTCAGAAACGTTTTCTACTTCTTGAAGTAGAGATAGATTCCGCCCTCGTTGTAGGAGGCATAGAGCGTGTAGTTTCCGGTTGACAAGAGAGTGGTCATACACACCGGACATGAACCGTCGACATTAGCATCGATGAGGATCGCATCTGCTTGGACATTCTTGTACCCCGGTTGAAAGAATATGTAAACCGGTGGTAGCCGTTCTGCAAGCTTCGAACCAATAACGTTCTGCGTCAAGACACTGTCGTTCTGGGGTATCATCGCGACGAATGAATTCAAGATTGTGTAGTTGGGAACGGGAGTAGGCCACACGTAGTGATATGGAGTACTCGGATCGACGTAGGTGGGAACGCTGCTATCTCCTCCTGAGAAATTGACCGGAGTGGCAACGGGACTAAAGCCTCCGGTTGTAGCAGTTATTGAGAGGCTGACTATTAGCATAAGAGCTACAACTTGCTTTAACCGTCTAGTGTCAGGGCCAGTCTCCTTTGTGCCATTAGTGAACCGCTTCAAACCATAGATGCCACTAACGAACACGAAAGGGATTAGAAAGCTCGACCAGTTGGAATATAGTTGGTAGACTGGACCGACACCGCCCTTGGCAATGAGAGGACTATAGCCCACAACTACTGCAAGCCAAGGAATCGTTGGTAGGAGCTTCCGAAGCGCGAGGAGAGGAAGGAAGATCAACGGGGCGAGGAGGTAGATCAGATACTGATACTTCGCCGGCCATGAATACGCGATAGATTCGGCGGGGTTGGTGAGAAATACCAGGGGGTTAAGAAGTTGCGATGACCCAGTAAAGGTGTATCCAGTCGGAGGCAACGTGGCAAAGGTGTAGTGTGGAAGAAAGATGGAAAGCTCCAGATAGATTGCCCATGCGCTTGCCGTTATTGCAGTTGAGACGAAGAAGAAAAAAGTCCGTCTTTGCCGAGACCTCGAGTAATCAATTGCGAATGATCCACTTAAGAACAAGCCGATGATCACGATCAGCTCGCTAGAAAAAAGCGCCAGAATGAATGAGGCCAGGTAACGGATCAAGTTTCCATTTGCGTAGAAATATGCCGCGAAAAGAAAGAGCGGGATAATAATAGCCATGTCGTGGTATTCGTATTGATTGACTCCCCACAGTGCTGCTGAGGTCAAGTAAAGTGTAGAGAAGGAAATTGCGCACCATCGTCGTTCGAGCTCTTTCAGAGCTAACGCATAAAGTGGGAGGGCACCGATGGCCATCATGAAGGATTGAAAAACGAGAAGGGTCTCAGGTCGCGGAACAAGCCAGTACAGCCCTCCAACAATCAGGTTGATGGGTCTACCTAAAACGTAAGTGGTCAACGTTCCATGAGAAACCAGCCAGGCCTGTTGAACCAAGCCACCGAAATCGAAATAGCCCGTTCTGAAGAATTCGAATTTCTGAATGAGGTAGACAGAAAAGATCGCTGGATAAGTCCCAATGGAAGCGGCTAGGGCCCATTCGAACTTGGTCAGATTGCGGACAGAAAGAATTAGGCTTCCCTTGAGAGAGACAAGACGGTTCGAAAGTCGCTTGACTATCGTCAACTGAATTGCCGTTCTTTCCTGCGACTCCTATTCTTGGGCCAGCACTTCTTGGGAGGTGGAATATTCTCTCCCGTCTAACGTTGTGCCTGTGACAGTAATGAAATAGAGCCTGCCGGCTTGAATGGGTGTGAGAACAATTATTTCGCCGTTTGACAATCCATCATTATTCTGTCCTGATAAGTCCATGAAATTTCCATTGAATTCCTTCCCAAGACCCAGCCACATCTTCAAGCCACTCTCTGTTGGGTTCGAGGAATTCTTGAAATTCCACGCGACCTCTCCAGGACTGATTGCGCGGTCGTAGAAGCGAACCAACGCTATCGTCCCGTTGAAATTGTACCCTCCGCAGATGCAACTTCCTATAAGGAAATCATCTAAGTTTCCCCGGAATCTCACTGACGTCTGCCAGCTCATGAATGCAACCCCATTTACGTAAGCACGAACGTTAGCACCATCCACTGTGACGACAAGATCGTACCAGTTGTTCAGAGCAAATATGTCGCCTAATTGTTGATCGTACCTCGTATTGTTGTTGTACATCACGAAATCATTGAACACGCCCAGCGATCGAAAAGAGAACAAATAGAAACTGTCTCCTCCTGACGCACCTTTCCCGACTATCATTTGGTTATCCGGGTTGTAACTTTCGTACTCGAATACTATCTCGATCGACAAGGTGGACGAGTTGAAGGATGGAGAATCATGTACTCTGATCGACCCGTTGATGCCATTGAAGCCAGCGACATTCGAAATACTAGATGTAAGAGTGGCGTAATGTCCCTTTTCGACAGCTGAACTAGGAAAGGTTCCGTTGGCGAGAAGTGAACTTTGATTATCGATGGTCGCGGACAGGGATAGGCTTCGGGTTCCATAGTTTGTGGCGATCAATGACACTGAAGAACTATTGATTGATTCACGAGTCATGCTCGCTTCAGTAATTGCGAGTCGAATTTCGGGGACGGTAAGTGGAGCGAACGCTATTTCATAAAAAAGGACGACTCCAAGTAGAACTGCCACGGCAAGGAACGAAACGATAATGGTGGAAGTAGGTTCAAAGCTATTTGCTGGCATTCTTCCCAGCCCCGCGTTTTGCGAACTCCCAGCGTACGTGTTAATAAGATAAGACTAATCCTCTGACCTTTCATAGTCTAGCCGATGGATTCACCTTTCTTAATTGTCAACCCTTGCGAAGGAGAATAGTCATTTGGGTGTAGACATAGGACTCTACATGGACAGTGCGAGAGAAGTATTTGGCATTCTCAAGTCCGAAATGAAGACCATCAGAGACACTATGTCGGTGTATCAGAGTCAGTCAAAGCTCTTGATGCTAAGAAAATTGATGTCGAGCCCAATGATTGGCATTGCTACATGGCTGATAGAGAGCAACCGCAGAACTCTCAGGCTGAAAACGAGTACGTTCTGGGGAGACAAGATTGGTGTGGTGATTCCTGAAAGCGGTAGTGTATCAATTGCCAATTCAGGAGTGCTTGAGCCACCGCTCACGAAGCTCATGCTTCAGTACATTCAAAATGAAATGACTACGCTCGACATAGGAGCTCACTTCGGCTACTATACGTTGCTGATGTCTCACTTGGTAGGGCCAGCTGGTCAGGTTCACGCTTTCGAGCCTACACCCTCAACCTTTTCCGTGCTATTGTCAAACGTGAGAAACCTGCCAAATGTGGTCGCGAACCGAGTCGCATGCTCCTCAAAACGAGGAACCGCATTTCTTTCGGAATATGGCTTCAAATTCTCGGGCTTTAACACTTTGGCGAAGCCTCGAATGAAGGAGCTAGGCCGCGGAAAGCCAGTCGAGGTTCAGACTTTGAGAGTCGATGATTACGTTACCTCAAGGGGCATCAAACCCGATTTCATAAAAATTGACGCTGAGGGGACCGAGGGAGAAATACTGAATGGTATGGAAAACGTGATTCGAAGCTTTCACCCGATGATCTCCCTCGAAGTCGGAGACTTCGTGACAGATGCGATTCCTAGCCGGGAGCTTATTGAACATCTTCTGGCAATGAATTATGTCGCATTCGAATACCGAAATGGGGTTATAGCTCACCATAGAGCGAGAAGGACATACGGATATGACAACATACTACTTGTTCCAACGAATAGGCTTGACTGAGCGTTCGCTAGTTTCCTAATTCGGACTTGCTTCAGACTGGCCCATGCCGCTTCGAGCAGCACCCAGATACATGACCGCTTCCCGCTTTGTTCCTAATGGCTTCAATTCAGTTTGGTCGACTTCAACGACGAGAGTAGATAATTCCTGCTTGGGATTGCCTCAACAACTATTCCAGGAAACTGGCCTGATTTAGTCGAAAACATCGAATGAAAGTGAAATCGAGGAATCCGACCCCCGCGGAGAGAACGGTCAACCCACTTAGGGCTCTTCAAGCCGAACTCAAGAACCGGCAGCATTTGGATTGCAAATGTCCCTAGATCGCTCCCAAAATGGGATAAGATGGAGAATCTGGCCTTCGTGCGGTGAAGTCAGACACAGAGGTTCTTGGTACCGCGCATAGATCCGCGCATCATCAAGCTAAAGGCTTGGTGGGCGCGGTTTCCGTTACTCTGCTTCACCAAGTATGTCATACTCGCGTAGTGGCTTTTACTGCTATGTAACTGCTTGAGGTCCGAAAATCGTTTCGATCCAATCGCACCTGCTATGACACCGCAGAGTTGTCCCAGCTTGGTGGAGAAGACTCGAATAGCTGCAAACTCGAAGAAACTCGTTGTAATTGGCACATTCCATTTTTGGGCTCTAGGGTGAGTCTGTGCATAAACCTGTGCCACGTTGATTAACGCAAGTTCCTTTAACACAGAGCCGATAGGAGGCATGACTGGCGTGCGGGATCCAGCGACTAGCTTGCCAAAGCTCGCCTTTAGAACCGTGACATGATTAATCGCATAGCCAAAGGAATGCTTGAAGTTTCCAAAGAAAGATTTGAAAGGATGATCGTGGTAGACTTCAATTGCAGGGTCCATGATGAGTCTCCCTCCCATCCGTATGCTTCTTATCGCGAATTCTGCGTCATGTTGTGAACTGAGGTTTAGTAATCCTCCGGTTTTCACATAGAACTTCCTATCTATCGAGCAATTGCTGAAACCCAGGCCCATCCCCGGTTTCATTGAGGGATACGGTCTCTTCGGAAGTGGCTGATTCCAAGTGTGGGAAAACTTGTCTCCTCCCCAAAAGACGACTCCCCCGACAAGGTCGTAGCCTTTTCTTTGCCACTCGACATGTTTCGTTATCCAGTCGCGGGGGACGTAGATGTCTGAGTTTGTGAACATGATTACTTCGCCTTTGGAATCTTGGACTCCGATCGATTGGCCCTCAGATTCTGTGCAGCCTTCCTTGAGGACCTGTCTGATCCCACGTCCGCTAAGTTTCTGAACTATTTCTTTAGACCCGTCAGTGGAACCAGCGTCAACTACGATAACTTCGTACCTTTCGGGTGGATAATCGACCTGCTCTAGGTGAGCAAGACAGTTCTCAATTGTTCTGCTAGAATTGATGTGGGAAATGATGACTGATACCATCGGTACTGGGGTGTAGTCTGAATGCAATGTCACAGCCACTCGAGTTCTGAGCTTCTACCGTTCTTGACAAGCGCGGTTCGAGTGGGGGGAATGGTCGTGACATTTGGGTGGAGCTGGAGCAGTGCTCCCTTCAGTAGGTTCTCTTCGAAAATGTCGTCAATCCAGACTATTCGGTTCTCTTTGTCGAGCGAATCGACAACGGACATTTTCCATTTGTTTATGAGGTCCTTTCTGGGGCAACATATGAGCTTGTCAAATCTTATCCCTGCTTTTCTTAACTGACTCTGAGTAAATTGTATTTCGTGTTTGTCGCGGCCGCTGAGTATTACGACTGTATCATATTCTGGGAGTTGATCTAGCAGGCGTCCGTTCACTTTTTGGAGTCTACGTCCCATTCTTTGAAAGGTTAGAGAGAAGTGCCAGAACAATCTCGATAATCTTCCGCCCATGAGAAGCGTGTCGTCAATGTCTACGACTGCTAGCTTCATTGTATCTGACGCCTCAGCTTCCATGGTTAGCCTATACCGCTTATGTTCGGACCAGGCTTTCGCAAGAAGGTCCTCTTAGTAATGAAGCGTGAGAGTTGGCACGATCGTCTCTCTCAATAACGAAATCAGCTTCTTGTTGTCTACAGGTGTACGAATTGTCATCCTGAGAAATCTGTTACTCAAATTACGCATGGAAGAGCAGTCACGAATAACGATTCCTTTTCTTACTAGACCTTCGAAAACGTCTGTAGCCGTTAGGCGAGTATCCAGTATTTTGAGCAGGAAGAAGTTGCAATCGGAGGGAAAGACCTTCAACCATTTAATCCCCTCGAATTGTCGTTTCAGCTCCAACCGTTGTGAAGCTATGAGGCTCTTGATTCGTTTCTGATGCGAGACGTCCGAGAGTAATTCTTCGGCAGCCCAAACCGCTGGGTTACTGATTGTCCAAGGGATCTTCAGATTTTCTAACCGGCTTACAAGAGAAGAAGAAGCTATTCCCCATCCGAGCCTGAGCGAAGGCACTCCGAATAGTTTCGAAAGACTGTTCAGAACCACGATCGGATACGAGCCGACGAGTGAAGTCATCGAGTATTTCTTGGATTCGGGGGCGAAGGCAAGATATGCCTCGTCAACCACCAGAACAAGCTCTCGCTCGCGTGCAATCGTTGCGAGTTCCTCTAGGTCGCTTCTAGCATAGAGCCTACCTGTCGGATTATTGGGGTTACAGACAAAGATCGCCTTGGTTCGAGGAGAGATCGCTCTGACTATCGTTTCCAAATCCAGATTGAAGTCTTCCGTCAATGGGACGAAGACGGGCTTCCCCCCATATTTCGTAAAGGCAGCCTCGTATTCGCCGTAAGTAGGTACTGGAATGATCGCCTCTTCGCGGGCCATCAGTTGGGCGAATAGGTGGATGATTTCAGTAGAACCGCATCCTAGTATGATTTTGGCCGTTTTGTCAAGTCCATGATGTCTTGCGATTGCCTCTTTCAGCTTGGTATGATCTCTCGCGGGGTAGAGATACAACTTGTCAAGCTTGCGAGCGAGCGATACTATCGAGCTTGGGATTATTGGGCTTACTGTACTTGCGAAGCTGATGATTTGTGAGATTGGCATGTTGTATTTCTCGCTGACCGCCCATTCCACTTCTCCGCCGTGAAGTTCGTTCAGCTTCGGTTGATCGTTGGTCAATTCTCCACAACTCTCAGGAGTCGTCTTCGCCAGTTCGGGAGCTCGTCCACCGTGATGAGTTCTGCTTGGAACCCGGTATTCTCTTGAACCCAGTTCAAGTAGGACCCGAATCTCTCTATATCTTGAGACTTCGGAACTACGAATACGCGAACCTTCTTCCCTTTCGGAACAACTTCGATCCGCCAGGCCTTCACCAGATCGCTGTACCCGTGGCTGATGGGGCTGACTAGCCACCATCCGGTTGGCCGCTTCATGCCGGGCTCAAAGTAGTAGTCTATGACTTTGCCTTCAATTCCTTCGATAACGTCAGATGTGACGCCACACGCGCATTCCTTGCGTTGAATGACTCGCCCCTTGTCGCCAGTCGTGTATCTCAAGAATGGAGTGACTTTGTTGAACAAGTTCGTAACGAATAGCTCGCCATCAATGCTTTCCGCTATTGAGGTCTCCATGTTCACGTGGAGAGTTCCCATGTTGCATTGAGAGGCGACGGTCCGACATTCGGCGTTCCCATATCCCATGAAGACCCCGCCATAGAACTGCGAAAGGAAATTTCGATGATTGCGCGTGTCCTCGCTCATGAGGTAGACGCCAGTCTCTCTTAGGACATTCTTTCCGCCTTTCTTCAGAACCCTGTCCGTGAGGTCCCGAATCGCTCCAGCGACACCATGAATGATTCGAGGTTTATTCTTGATAACCCAGTCAGCGTAGCTGTTGTCGATATTTCGATAATTCATCGGGGTTATGTTTCTAAAATAGTCAAAGTATCTCCATTTGGGATCGCCTGAGACCAGTCGCAGGACAAGTTCGTCATTTCGTCCCACCCAAGACCAGGCTCTCTCAAAGACCGCGGTGTCGACCGCTTCCAGCGATTTGTCTCGATGAAACGAAAATGGGATTCCAGAGCTGCCGGACGTTTGATGGATTATCGCATTCTCGGGATTGTGAGGTTGCACCTGCCGAATGTCGTCCTTAGATGTCAATTTCAGCGAAGAGAAGTCTTCCCATGAATCTATCTTGAGACCGAACTCTTGAGCCAATCCTCCGAGGAGGCTTAACTGGAGGAGCCTCTTCTTCTCGTAGGACCATCTCTGGGTAGTTTGGAAGAACCGTTTCCATTCGAGAACGCCTAGGTGGGTTCTATCGAGGACCTCAAAGACGGCTCGTCGAGGATCGTCTTCAAGCGTTAGCGTGCTCGTTCGGCTCCGATTCCAAACGGCACATATGTGCAGTTTGGTGGTCTCGCTCTTAGCATTCTCCAGGGATCGACAACGATCTGGTCTCGCCTAAAGGAGTTTGAATCTAGCTTGCGGAACTGAGGCCATTCAACTCCTAGGAGTATGATGTTACCGAACGCAAGCGCTTTCGTCGTGTCCTTCGTATAGAGGACGTTGCTTCCCAGCTTTTGTTTTGCCTCTTCGATGCCTTTCGGATCACAGATCATTATTTCGTAATTCTCCTTCATTAGTCGTGCCGCAATTTCCAAGGGTTGCGAGGCTACAACAATGGACGTGTCTGGTTTGTAGGTGACTCCAAGGATCGCGACTTTCTTTTTTCCGAAGGATTCGATGAGTTCGACTGTTCTGTCAACCTGACGAGAGTTGATTTCCTTTATCGAATCGGCCAGGGACGTAGGAAAGCCCAACCTTTCACACTCGGCGCGCAACGCATCCACGTCAACAGGATAGCAGGTGCCGCCGTAGCCGAGTCCGCCCTTGAACATTTTCGGACCAGCTATCCGAGGGTCCGCCTGGAGAATCTTGGCCTGAAGGTCAATGTCTCCCCCGGCCCTCTCGCATAGCTCGGTCACAGTGTTCATCAGTGTTATCTTCAAAACGAGAGCGGTGTTCAGTACGTACTTGGCCAAGACGATGTTGGACAGCGTTGACCTGAAAATCGGCGGATCGTGTCCAATAATTCTTCTCCAAAAGTCTTGAAGCTTCTGTCCGGCGCCCTCTTCAGACTCGCCAATGAGCAAGTAGTTCGGTTGTTCAAAATCCTCGATGGCGTTTCCGAGGGCAATCATCGTTGGACTGTAGCAGATCCCCTCTATTCGGTCGAGCACATTCTGCGAAGCAAGGTAAGGAAGGATTTCCCCTTCCATCGCCGGAAGAGGCAGAGTAGTAACTATTGCAAGAACCTGGTTTCTTGTGTTCAGCTGAGGGGCAATTTTCTCGAGAGCTTTCATAAGGATCTTGGCGGAATACCCCCGACCAGGAGACTGGCTTCCTACGCAGACAAAAACCAAATCTCGGTCTTTGATTCGATCGAAGTCTACACTTCCTTCGAGATTGTATTTCTTCAAGTATTCTGTTAGACTGGGTTCGCTGAAATTCTCCTTTTCATTGATCTTCTGCACAACTCGACCGTCGACATCGACCGCGATCGTGTCAAAATATTTGCTGGAAACCGCCGCCAGCGGGAGACCTACTCTCCCGGCTCCTACAACAGCAACTTTCAAGACAAGCCCCCCTTCGTAACGGTTATCCTGTTTCCTAATTTGGTTGAATATGTCAGTTTGAGCCAACTTGACGCGCTAGAGGCGTCGAGATCGTGTCTTCCTGGCACCTCGCGGAGATCCAGTCATATGTGTTCGCTAGACCTTCCTCGAGGGTTACTTGCGGTTCCCACCCTAGAATTCTTCTTGCGAGGGCAATGTCAGCGTTTCTTCCTCTGACCCCTTGAGGAGCGGCTAGATCATATTCTTTTGATATGCGTTTCCCGGAGGTCCGGATAATGATGTCAGCGAGGTTATCGATGCTGATCAGTCTCTCGGACCCTATGTTCAAGGGTCTGGCAAAGTCTGATTCCATCAACATTACGGAGCCCCTTACTGCATCGTCGATGTAGCAGTAGGAACGCGTCTGTTTGCCGTCACCCCAGACAATTATGGTCCCTGGGTTGGATGCCTCAGCAACTTTACGGCATAAGGCGGCAGGTGACTTCTCCCTTCCTCCCCTGTAGGTGCCTCTCGGGCCGTAGATGTTATGGTACCGCGCGATGCATACATCGAGGTCGAAGTCCCTTGCATATGCTTCGACCATCTTCTCCGCAACAAGCTTCTCCCATCCATAGAAGCTATCTGGATTGGCAGGGAGAGCATCGTCTTCTCTTAGACCTTCGAGTTTCGTTTCCTTCTGGAGGAAGTCGGGATAAATGCAGGCTGAACTGCTAAAGAAGTACTTGTCTATCTTATTTCTTCGGCAGGCCTCGAGCATGTGTGTGTTGATGAGTATGTTATCTCGCATCACCTCGGCGCCGATTTCGGTTATGAACGCAATTCCGCCCATGTTCGCAGCTAGGTTGTAGACATGATCAATTCCCTTAGTGACAGATAGGCAATTCTCCCACTCCCTCAGGTCAACCTCGAGCTTCTCGTCAAAATACGCATCATCGTTGTAGCCGTTGAAATGGGTATCAGCGACCCTCACGAAGTGTCCGCGATCATGGAGAAATCTCGCCAGGTGGCTTCCAATGAAACCTCCGCCACCAGTGACAAGAATCCTCTCACCTCTCTTTGCTTTCATTAATTATTTTCAGCCTTTAGTTTTCCGTTTTCGAATCTTGAACCGTTTAAAGGGGTTTTGAAACTCTTGGGGGCGCTGGTCGGTTTGAAGACTTGCGAATTGAGGATTCGAAGCCTCCTACCGAAGCCGTGAGTTTACATTTTGTACTCATATATGGCAAAGTCGCCGTCAGAATGAACCGGCACAAAGCTCCTTGGAACAACTGGCTGACCGAACCATCCCCCACCGTTCACCCACCAGATCAAGAAAATAGAAGAGTATCCGTCTGAAATTGCGATCGTCACCCCATCAAGCGGTGTTCTGTATCCATAATTCACGACGGGAATAGAAGAGGGGAGATACTCAAGTGCCCATCCATAAATTGCCTGATGAGCGATCAGAACGTCCGAAGGCGTTGCGCTTTCGCCAAACCAATGAAGGAGTGCAACAACGCTAGCAGAGTCAGAAAGCGGAATCGTATTTTGGCTAATCGAGGTTGGAATTAGAGACGGGTACGCAGAGAAGTAGGCTCCGGGGTGCGCCGGGGGGAGAAAAATGTAGGAGAACGCAAACGTGATCAAGAATATCGCAAAGAGGCGAGGCGCGTTTATGCGCAGGAGTTGCAACAATCGACGATTTGTCGCGTGAACTCTTGCGATTCGCGATAATCCCACGGCCGAATAAATACAGAGGGGTACCGTCAAGAGTAGCGCCCAACGATACCCAAGTGCCTGCATTCCCATCGCTGGAATCGAGCTGACAAATGTTCCAACGATACAAAGAAGAGACCAAAGCGCCATCTCAAGCGTTTTGGCGATTCGGACGCCGATGATTGCAAAGGGTAGCAAAGGCAGGTAAGCGTACGCAAGAAACGCGACTGCGTCCAACGGTGTCCAAGTCATTCCAAGTGGTGGTTGCGTCGCGTATAATGTACTGTAGGCATTCAATCCTGCGTAAATTACAAAAACGAAAGCAATGAGTCCTGGAATGAGGGCGACAGTCAAGTCGAGAGCTTGGCGTCGGTGACGCTTTAGCAAGTGCATGCATGCGATAGCGCCGAATATGAAGAGGGAGACTGCTCCGGTGAACTGGTCAGAGATGACGGACAGAAAAACTAGCCCTGCGAATGCAAGGTTCTTTCGTGCATCGCCTGCACCATTCGCCAGTGACATTCCCATGATAAGAAAAGATAATCCCGCTACGCTACGGTACATGTCCCAACCAATTCGCAGAGTCACAAAGTAGAGCGATGTCAAAAGCGAGCCGGCCAGCGAGCTCCTGTGACTCCACTTGACATTCTTCGAAAGGAACATGAAAACCGAGAGACTCAAGAAACCGTACAAGATCGGCCCCAAGAATTTGAAAGTCCAAATCGGGTTCATCCCAACAAGATAGAGCGGAACGGAAATGAGATAGATGAAGGGGGCCTCGCCTATTATGGCGAGTAGGCTCGCTTTCCCAGCGGCCCAATACAGAGTTGTTGGCACGTAGAATGCTATCGGATCCCATCCAACAGGATAGGGTCCAGCAAGTATCTCCGGAATTGCTCTAAGTCCTGCCGCCAAAGAAATGGCTAAGAGTCCAAATTTCCTCGATACAATCAGTTCTCGGAGGGACAAGATGTCGGCCTCGTGCAGCTCCTCTACAATCGAAGAGTGGACAAGACTCCTTTAACCTGCTAAACTATTTTCCTCAGATCATCCAGAATCTTCTGTTCGCGTGATCGTCGTCCTTGCCATGATGCGACTGTCCAGCCTACTAAAATGCCTGCCATTGTTCCGACCAGTGTCCCGTTCAGTAGCCAGGCTGCTGGCCAGAAATTCTGCGAGATCCACTGCTGCATGTAGACATTCCTTTGATACTCAAGGGTCAACGCTAGCAGGAGTACGAGGATGACGAATGATTCTCCTAGAGCTAGAAGCTTCGCTCTACGGGCCACATACTCCGCTTTGAGCCGTTGCATGTCCAACCGCTCAGACATAGAAACAATCTCGGAAACCATCTTCGGAGATTATAACATCTCTAGAAGCACCG
>WNGD01009239.1_pt1 | contig 20020 bp, 19 predicted proteins | sample 5400671 | NCBI WGS metagenome assembly WNGD01 (sample SAMN13153369, study PRJNA577476) | soil metagenome | isolation source: 40 cm soil or saprolite under grassland replicate 2 | place: USA:California | collected 2016-06-15 | reverse complement strand
TGGTGCGCCACCGCACCGGGCTGACCCGCTACACCTACGCCCACCACCCGTTCGACGTGGTCGGCTGGGACGGTTGCCTGTATCCCTTCCGCTTCTCGATCAACGACTTCGAGCCGGTCACTGGGCGCATCCACCAGCCCCCGCCAGTGCACCAGACTTTCCAGGGGCCGAACTTCGTGGTCTGCAGCTTCGTGCCGCGCCTGTTCGACTACCATCCCAAAGCGATCCCGGTGCCCTACAACCACGCCAATGTCGACTCCGACGAGGTGATCTTCTACACAGGTGGCGACTTCATGAGCCGTGCTGGCTCCGGTATCGGGCAGGGCTCGATCTCGCTGCACCCGTCAGGGTTCACCCACGGCCCGCAGCCCGGCAGCGTGGAAGCGGCACTCGGCAAGCCCGCCACCGAAGAGCTGGCGGTGATGGTGGACACCTTCCGCCCCCTCGCCCTCGGCCCCGGCGCCCGCGACGGCGAGGAGCCCGCCTACGCCTGGACCTGGGCCCGCCGGCCGAGCGTGCAGGCGAGCGAAGCAATGCCGTCCACGGGAGGCCGGCGGAGCCGGAGCCGCCAGGGCCGCAACCCCGAATGAGGTCTGTGGTCGGGGGGTTCGGGGGGCACGGTCCCGCGGCCGGAAGGACCGCGAGCCGATCCCAACGTGGCCGCGGGGTCCCCCGATGGATCGGGGTGTTGCACCCCGGCGAGATGGGCTCGTTCGTCGCCTGGGCCGCCCGCAAGGGGGAAGGTGACGCCGAGGTGCTGTGGGCCTCGGCAGGGCGCAGCGAGGCGACCCGACAGCGCGCCGAGGCTGACGGGCTGGGCGACGCCGGCAGCGTCGCCGCGCTGGCCGCCCGCAGCGGGATCATCCTGTCGGTGTGCCCACCGCACGCCGCCACCGAGATCGCCCGCACCGTCGCCGGGCTCGGCTTCGGCGGCGTGTTCGTGGACGCCAACGCGATCGCCCCGGCGACCGCCAGGGCGATCGGCGCGATCGTGGAGGCCGGCGGTGCCCGTTTCGTGGACGGCGGGTTGATCGGCAACCCCGCCCGCGGTGACGGCGACCAGCCACCCCGGCTCTACCTGTCCGGACCACAGGACGAGGTTGCGCAGGTCGCCGCGCTGTTCGCCGGGTCGCCGCTGGAGGCGCTGCCGGTTGCTGGGGATGCGGGTGCGGCCTCGGCGCTCAAGATGTCCTACGCCGCCTGGACCAAAGGCAGCGCCGCGCTGCTCATGGCGATCCGGGCGACCGCTGCCGCCGAAGGGGTCGACGAGGCATTGCTGGCCGAGTGGGCCTATGGGCAACCGGACGCGCCGTCCCGCTCCGACCGCGCCCTGCGCGGCACGCCACGCAAAGCCTGGCGCTGGGTCGCCGAGATGGAAGAGATCGCCGCGACCCTGCAAGCCGCCGGTCTCCCCGCAGGGTTCCACCAGGCCGCCGCCGAGGTCTACCGCCGCCTGGAGCGCCACAAGGACGCCACCAGCCCGCCGGCACCCGAGGCCGTGATCGCGGACCTCCTCCAAGCAGGATCAGGATCGAGCGCTGGCGGCGAGCCAGCGCCGGCTGGCCGGCGCGCTCCCGGGTCGGGGTCGGGATAGCGGAGCGCACCGACCAGGCCGGTGTGGTGTGGGCACCGCCACCGAGGCTGATGCCCACACCAAGCCGCACTGCTTACTCGCTGGCGATCGCCTGCAGCGGGTTCAGCCGGGCCGCGCGGCGGGCAGGCCGCAGCCCGGCGAGCACGCCAGCGAGGGCGCCGACCACCAGCACGATCGCGACCTGCTCGGCTGGGGCAGAGAAGGTGCCAATGTCGAACTGGCGGGCGCCCGCCTGCACTAGCGCCCAGCCGAGGAACAGGCCGAGGCCGATGCCGCCGGCGGTGCCGAACAGCGCGACGATCACCGACTCCCAGCGGATCATCGCCCGCAGTTGCCCGCGGGTCTGCCCGACCGCCCGGAGCAGACCCAACTCGCGGGTCCGCTCGTGGACCGACAGGGACAGGGTGTTGGCGATGCCCATCAAGGCAATCACGATCGCCAGCGCCAGCATCACGTACACCACGCCGAGCAGGGTAGTGACTATCCCGCTGAGCGAGTCGATGTACTCCCCGCGGTCCAGGACCGGCGGCCCGCCGTAGGCGGCGGCGACCCGTTCGACCGCGGCCTTGCCGGCGGCCGGGTCGACCCCGTTCCGCAGCACCACGAACACCTCCTGGTCGAGGTTCTGCGCGGTGTGCGGCGCCCAGGCCGTCGGTGCCATGAGGTAGTTGCCGACCACGTCGCGGGCCTGGTAGATAGCGGCGATGGTGAAGCCCCCCGTGGCCCCGTCGCCAAACGTCACCGGCACGGTGCCGCCAAGCCGCCAGCCCTGGTCCTCGGCGGTCTTCTCAGACACGGCGAGGTTGCCGTTGCCGAGGGCCTTGAGCGAGCCCTGCACGACCCGGAGTTGCAGCACCTGGCCGAGCCCGGCTGGGTCGGCCACGCTGACCTGCTGGCTGGCGCCGCCAATCAGGGCGGTGCCGCTGCCCATCCCAGTGGCTGACTGCACCTCGGGAAGCTTGGCGGTGTCACTGGCAAGGCGCGGGCTGAGGGTACTGCCGAAGTCTCCCGGGGTCACCACCAGGTCGCCCTGGAACGAGCCGGCGACGTTGTCGTCGATCGACGCCCGGAGCGAGGCGGCGAACACCGTGAACAGGGTGACCACACCGACGCCGACCATCAGCGCGGCGGCGGTGCCGGCGGTGCGGCGCGGGTTGCGCATGGCGTTCTGCCGGGCGAGCACGCCGGTGATGCCGCGCAGCCGTGGTAGCGGCGCGCCGATCAGCCGGCTCAGCGGCCTGGCCACCACCGGACCGAGCACCACGATCCCCGCGAGGCACAGCAGCGCACCGAGCCCTGCCCGCGCGGTCACGCCACCGCCGTCGCTGCCGCCGGCGGCGACGGCGGCGAGGGTCACGGCCACCCCGGCGCCGGTCAGCACGAACCCGGCGACCGTCCGCCGCCGCGAGGCCGCAGGGCCACCCCGTCCCGTCATGGTGTCGCGGAAGGCGGCCAGCGGCGCGACCCGCGAGGCTCGCAGCGCCGGCACCACCCCGGCGATGAGGGTGACCGCCACCCCGGCAGCCAGCGAGATCGCCACCGTCGCGCCGCTGAGCACCAGGCCGGACGCTGGCAGCGGCACCCCGAACCCGGCGAACACGCCCTTGAGGCCGCTGGCGATGCCGAGACCCCCGCCGATCCCGGCCGCAGCGGCGACCACGCCGATCAGCAGGGCCTCCACCACGACCGCGCCGAGGACCTGGCCCCTTTCGGCACCCAGGGCGCGGAGCAGCGCCGACTCCCGGGTCCGCTGCGCCACCAGGATCGAGAAGGTGTTGTAGATGCTGAAGGTCGCGACCAGCAGCGCGATCGCGGCGAACACCGTGAGGAAACTGCGGAAGAAGTTCAGGAAGGCGGTGTCGAGGTCGGCGATGTTCTCCTGGGTGAGCTGGGTGCCGGTGAGCGCCTCGACGCCCGGCGGCAGCACCCCCCGGGCGCGGCCGAGCAGGTCCTGCTGGGACACCCCTGGGGTGGCCCGGACCGAGATGGTCGAGACCCGGCCGGGCTGCTTGGTGACGTGGAGTTGCGCGCCGTGCAGCGTGAAGGCGGTGAACGAGGTGCCGCCGAAGGCGTCGGCTGTGCCGAAGGTGGCGATGCCGACGACCTTCACCCGGACCCGGTCCGGTGTCAGCAGGAAGGTCGTGTCGCCGACGTGCAGGCCGCCGTCCTTGGCTGCGCCGCGGTTGATCACCACTTCGTCGTCGGCGCTGGGCGCGCGACCCTCGACCAGACGGTACGGGTTGACCTGCGGGTCGGGGACCCAGCTGCCGGCCTGACGCGGGCCCCGCCCGGTGACGGCCTTGCCGTCGTGGCCGACGAGCTCGCCGAAGCCGGTCACCGCCGGTTCGGCGACGGCCACGCCGGGAAGCTGGCGGAGCTGGTCAGCGACGCGCTGGTCGATCAGATCCCTGGGTCCGCCAGGGCGGTCGTCGACCTTGGTGGCGTTGCGGACCACCACGTCGGTGCCCTGGTTGGCGGTGACGAAGAACTGGTCGATGCTGCTGCGCAGGGTGTCGGACAGCACCAGCGTCCCGGCCAGGAACGCCACCCCGAGCAGCACCGCCAGGACCGTGCCGGCAAGGCGGCGCTTGTGCGCCCACAGGGTCTTCAGGCTGACTCTCAGCATGATGGTCGCACCTCACTCCCCAGCTGCTTTGATGCGGTCCAGGACCTTCTGCGCGGTGGGCGCCTCCATGCGGCCGACGAGCCGGCCGTCGGCCAGGAACAGCGCCTGGTCGGCATAGCTGGCGGCGACCGGGTCGTGGGTGACCATCACGATCGTCTGGTCCAGCTCCTGCACCGCGCGGCGCAGGAAGCCGAGGATCTCGGCGCTGGCGCGGGAGTCGAGGTTGCCGGTCGGCTCGTCCGCGAAGATGATCTGCGGCTGCCGCACCAGCGCCCTGGCCACCGCGACCCGCTGCTGCTGGCCGCCGGACAGCTCGGCCGGCAGATGCCGGAGCCGGTCGCGCAGCCCGACCGTGTCGATCACCACGTCGAGCCAGTCCCGCTCGGGCTTGGTGCCGGCCAGCGCCGCCGGCAGGGTGATGTTCTCCAGCGCCGTCAGGGTGGGGATCAGGTTGAACGACTGGAACACGAAGCCGACCTGTTCGCGGCGTAGCCGGGTGAGCTGCTTGTCGGACAGCGAGCCCAGCTCGACCTCGCCGATGAACACCTGGCCCGCGGTCAGATCGTCGAGACCGGCGACGCAGTGGAGGAGCGTCGACTTGCCGGACCCGGACGGGCCCATGACGGCGGTGAAGCGCCCGCTCGGGAACGTGACGCTGACCTGGTCGAGGGCGCGCACTACGGTGTCGCCCGCGCCATACACCTTGGTGGCGTCGACCGCGCGTGCCGCCACGGCGGACGCGGACCGTTCCTGCAGGCTGACGGTGACCGGGATTGTGGTGGTGAGCATGACCGCGCTCATCGCCTTTCCGCATCGATGATCTGTCCCGCCAGATGGTCGCGGCACGGCGCGTCGCTGTCGTCGGCCTGGGGACGGCACTGGCGCTACCCCATTGGGAGCAGTCGGGATAGCGGCCGCTACCTCCGTGGCGGTAGTGATCCCGTCCCGAGCCGGGCTTCAGTCGAGCCAGCCGGGGCGGACCAGGCCGGACTCGTAGGCGAGGACGACCAGCTGGGCGCGGTCGCGGACGTTGAGCTTGCCCATGGTGCGGCTCACGTGGGTCTTGACCGTGAGGGGGCTGAGCACCAGCCGCTCGGCGATCTCGTCGTTGGACAGGCCGCCAGCCACCAGCGCCAGCACCTCCCGCTCCCGATCGGTGAGCACGTCCAGCTGGGCGATATTGCGGGGCCGCTTGACGCGGGCGGCGAACTGCTCGATCAGCCGCCTGGTGACGCTGGGGGAGAGCAGCGCGTCGCCGTTGGCGACCGCCCGCACGCCCCGCAGTAGGTCAGCCGGTTCGGTGTCCTTGACCAGGAAGCCGCTGGCGCCGATGCGGATCGCCTCGAAGACATATTCGTCCAGCTCGAAGGTGGTGAGGATCACGATCCGCACGCCGGCAAGATGCGGGTCAGTGGCAATCTGCTGAGTCGCGGTGAGGCCGTCCAGGACCGGCATGCGGATGTCCATCAGCACCACGTCAGGTTTCTGGCTGCTGGTCAGCGCGACCGCCTCGGCGCCGTCCCCGGCCTCGCCGACCACCTCGATGTCCGGCTGCGCATCGAGCAGCGCCCGGAACCCCGCGCGGACCAGCGCCTGGTCGTCAGCCAGCAGGACTCTGATCACGGCGGCAAGCTCCGCTCCACAGCGCCAGCCCGATCCTCCTCACCAGGCATGGTGGCGCTGCCGTCGAGCGGTAGCCGCGCGTCCACACGGAAGCCGCCGCCTGGCCGGCTGCCGGCGGTGAGTTGCCCGCTGAGCGCCTCCGCACGCTCACGCATCCCGCGGATCCCGTTGCCGCCGTCTGGCGGAGCCGGAGCGGCGAAATGGCGCAGGAGCTCCGGCGGGACGCCGCGACCGTCGTCGTCGACCCGCACGGCAAGTTCCCGCTCCCCATAGCGGATGGTGACGGTCGCGGTTGCCGGCCCAGCGTGGCGGGCCACGTTGGTCAGCGCCTCCTGCACGATCCGGAAGGCGGCGAGGTCCAATCCGGCAGGCAGCGGCCGGGCTTCACCCTCGATCCCAAGTTTCACCTTGATCCCGGCGCCGCTGGCACCGGCGGCCAGGTCGTCGAGGCGGGCGAGACCAGGCGCCGGCGACCGGGGCGCATCGCCCGGGTCGGCCTGGCGCAGCACGCCGAGCATGCCGCGTAGGTCGGTGAGAGCCTCCTTGCTGGTCTGCTTGATCGCCGTCAAGGCAGTGCGTGCCTGCTCGGGCCGCTCGTCCATGAGATGCAGGGCGACCCCGGCCTGCACGTTGATCAGCGAGATGCTGTGTGCCAGCACGTCATGGAGCTCCCGTGCGAGCCGCAGGCGGTCCTCGCTGATGCGGCGGCGGGTCTCCTCCTCGCGGCTGCGTGCCGCCGCCAGGGCCCGCTCGCGCCGCGCCCGCACCACCTCGGCGACGGTCACCAGCACCAGCAGCCACGCGCCCAGCCCGAGGGCACCGGCAAGGCCGAGCGGCCGCCGGCCGCTGGCGATCGGTCCCAGCAGCGCGAACCCCAGCCAGCCAGCCGCTACCGCCACCCACGGCACCCACCGCGATCCGCGCACCGCGACGGTGAAGAAGGCGATGACCAGCGCCACGAAGACCGGCCCGCGCGGGTACCCCAGCGGATGGCCGAACCCCACCCAGTACAGCAGCGTCGCGGACATGATCACCGCCAGCACCGCGGAGGGGTGACGCCGCCGGGCGATCAGCGCAGCGGGCCCGGCCGCCAGCAGCGTATAGGCGACCCCGTCGAGTGGCCGGTAACCCTGGTGGTGGTATTGGGCCACCATGTAGGTCCCGCCGACCTGGATCACTGCAGCCAGCAGCGCCACCGCGAGGTCGACGCGCCACCCGGGCCAGCCCCTCCAGCTGCGCTGCAGGAGCTTGGCGAGCTTGGTCGTCCGTGTGGCCATGCTGTCACGGTAGGCCTCCCATCCGCGCACGTCATCGCCTCTGGGGTGGCCGTCGCGTACTCCCCACGGAGTACGGTCTCGTCAGGCGAAGACCACCGAGCGTACCGGCGGCAGGCCGCTCACCAGCTCCTGCCAGCTCCCGCCGCTGTCATTCGAGGCGTAGAGGGTGCCGTCCGCGGTGCCGAACAGGGCCGCGGTGCCGGAGGCGGCCAGGCAGCCGGTGTCGACGTTGGCGCTGAACCAGGTCGGCAGACCCTGCCGGCAGCGTTCGAACTGGAGGCTGCCGCCGGGCGTGTCGCCAAGCGGCGCCCGGTAGACCGCCGCGCGGCGCCCGCCAGGGCCGCTGGAGACGCTGACCAGCACCATGTCCTGGCCCTCTTCCCCATCGGGGTCGGGGAGGAGGGCCAGCGCGACTGCGCGAGCGTAGGTCGCGTGCAGGCCTTCGGTCTCGGTGCGCCAGCGCCGGCCGCCGTCCTCGGAGCAGGCCAGGCCGACCGCCGCGGCGGCGAAGACCATGTCCGGCTTGGCCGGGTGGGCCAGGACCTGGTGGACGTCGGCGTCGACGTCGATGGTCGCCTCCCAGGTGTCGCCGCCGTCCGCCGAGCGCGGGATCCCGCCGACGTGCACGTTGACGTGTAGCCGCCCGGCCAGGTCCTGGCCGAGCGAGCGCACCGCCGGTGGGCCGCCCCAGGGGGTGTACCAGCGCTTGCGTCCCTTGACCTTCTCGAAGGCGTCCAGCTGGGTGAGCCCGTCGTCCTCCAGGCGCAGCAGGTGCGCCTCGTCGGTGCCCGCCAGCAGACCAGAGGACGACGCATGCACGCAGGTGAGGTCGTGCTGGTCGCTGCGGGCGACCTCCAGCCACGAGCCTGCCGCCTCCTGCAGCTTGAGGGTGCGGCCGTCGGTGACCGCCCAGAGCCGCTCACCGTCGCTGTCGGGGGCGAGCGCGGTCACCTCCTGCCCGTGGAAGCCGCCGACCGCCCCGGCCTCCGGGGAGCTTGCATCCAGGTCGATCTCGAACAGCCCATCGTTGGTTCCCACAAACGCGCGAGGCATGGCCCACCTCCCGGCTTCACGTCCAAGCGGCTCGGCTTCATCTCGATGATGGACCGCCTGATGCGATGACGCGAGTATTGCGGCACTTTCGGCAAGATTTTCGGCGGCCGCGTTAGCCTGGCCTCTCCCGTCCGGGTTCTCGATGTCCGCAGAGGTAGAGGGAGAGGGAGGCGCGTCCATGGCCAAGGCAGCCGAGCCTCTGGCGACCAGCCCGGCACCCTACCCCTACCGCTGGCGGTCGGCACGCCTGGCGCTCGGGACCGCCTCGGCGCTGGGGTTGGCACGCTTCGCCTACGGGCTGCTGGTGCCGGCGATGCGCGACCAGCTCGACTGGAGCCTGGCGCGGGCCGGGGCGATGACCACCGCCAACGGCTTCGGCTATCTCGCCGGCGCGCTGGCGGCCGCCGCCGTGGCCCGCAGGCTCACCAACACCACCGCCTTCCGGCTGGGCATGGCCGGCACCGCGGTGGCGCTGGCCGCCACCGCGATCAGCGGCAACTACCTGGCGCTGCTGGCCGCTCGGGTCGCTGCCGGGCTGGCGGGCGCGCTGGTGTTCGTCAGCGGCGGCGTGCTCGCCGCTCGCCTCGCCGCCCGGGCCGGCTCCGCCATGCCCGTCACCGTGTACTACGCCGGCACCGGGCTTGGCATCGTCGGCGGCGGCGCGGCCCTCCTGGTGTTCGCCGCCGGCTACATCGCCTACATCACCTTCTTGTCGGCCTACCTCGCCGACCACCACGCCTCCGTACCGCAGGTCGCGCTGGTCTGGACGGTGCTCGGCCTCAGCGTGGTGGCCGCACCCGGCCTGTGGAACCGGCCGATCGCCGCCTGGGGTGGCGCCCGTGCGCTCGCCGCGCTGCTGGCCATCCTGACCCTGGCCGCCGCGCTGCCCCTGCTCAGCGCCGCCCTGCCGGTCGTGCTGGTCTCGGCGGTCGCCTACGGCGCGACCTTCATGGTCGTCCCCGCGGCCATCACCGCGCTCATCCGGTATGGGATGCCACCCGCCGACTGGACCCCGACGCTGGCCGCCTTCACCGCCCTGTTCGCCGCAGGCCAGACCGCCGGCCCCTGGCTCGCGGGCGTGCTCGCCGACCACACCACCGCCGCTGCCACGCTGGCGTGGACCGCTGTCCTGTGCGCTATCGCCGCCGGCTTCGCCGTCACCCAGCAGCAGCCCGAGCCCCAGCCGCGCCTACCGGCCTGACCGGCGCGGTCCAGTCCCGGGCCAGGCCGCCTGCACCAGCACCAACAGCGACAGGAGCACCGCCAGGGCCAGGCCGGCCACCTGCCCGACCTGGTCGGAGGTGCTCAGCCCCTCCAAGTGGTTGAGGTGGAAGATGAGGTGGGGCACCTGGGTCACCAGCAGGGCCAGCATCGACGCGATCACCAGGCGCCGTTCCAGCAGGATCGCCGCCGCCGCGATAAGCACGGCGAACCCGAGGTAGAACGCGCCCACGTCGCGCACCAGGTGCTCGTTGTAGGGCGGCAGGGCGCTCACCCAGTGATGCCCAAAGCCAGGGAAGTGATCGTAGAAGCCGCGCGGCGTGGCGGTCGCCCACCCGCCGGTCACGCCGGCCACCACGACCAGCAGCCACAACTCCACCCGCGCCAGACCCGGAGCCCGGACACCCGCCACTGGCCCTTCGCCAGCTGTTCCCTGCCGCAGTTCCATCGGTCGCATGTGTTTGCTCCTACTGTCGAGGTTCCCTGCTTTCATCGGGGAGACGACGCAGAGACGCCGGCTGTGACGGCCAACATAGCGGAGGGATGTGGAGGGAGATGGGGAGGGAGATCACACCGGGCAGGGGTGAGGGCGGCTACACCTTCGGCGACGGGTCGGCGGCGGCGCGGCGGCTGGAACTGGTGGCTGAGGTGTTCGAGCCTGCCAGCCGGGCGTTCCTGGAGGGGGAGCCCGCGGCCGGCGCGATCACCTGGGGACTTCGCCAGATCAGCTTCTAGCGCCTGTAGGTGGAGCCGGCGGCGGGTTCAGGCTGAACTGGACGTCGTGGCTGGCGGCGTCGGGCGTTGCAAAGGCCAGCAGCCGGGCGCCCTCCTCCCCGATGGCGGCGGTGGCCTCGCTGGTCTGAGGGGTGAAGGGGCTGACCGTCACAGCGGCGGCGTCGCGGTCGCGGTCCCGGGTGAGCCGCCAGGTGCCGGCGACGAACCCGTCGACCAGGAAGGTGCCCTTGGCCTCCCTGGTGATGCCCAGCTTGAGGTGCTCGTCGGTGATCACGCGGGTGCGGTCGGCGTGGGACAGGATCAGGTTGTCGAACTGGGGCAGGAATCGGGGCGGCGCGGGCGTGTCCGGGTCGGGCCGTGGTGCGTCAGGCAGGTCGAACAGCTCCTTGCCCGCCTCGTCGCGGAAGCTGCGCAGTTGCGGCCGGAGCCGGTCCACCACCTCGCGGAGTCGTGTCAGCCAGCACCACGCCTGCACGTCGTTGACGGTGGCGGGCCCGAACGCGGCCAGGTAGCGCAGCACCATGCCCCCAGGCGACGGGTCGGCGGCGACTGGCTGGCCGAGCCAGGCCTCAATCGTGGTCCAGGTGGCCTGCCCCTTGCCGCCCCAGACGCCCCGTGGCGGCAGCTGCACCAGCGGCAGCAGGTAGCGGACGGTATGGGCCAGGTCAAGGGGATCGCGGTCGGGCCACCGCGCAGCGAGCAGCTTGCCGAGCGCCGAGGTGGTGCGCGGCTGCTCCTCCAGCAGTGCCCGCCCCGCCGCCAGCACCTCCTCCACGTCCAAGCCCGTGACCCCCCGCCCGAAGGGACTGCCGCTGAACAGACCCCGCTCCAGGACCGGTTGGACGAGCGGCCGCAGCATCAGGTAGTCCCGGGCGGTCACCAGGTGCAGGGTGGTGCGCATCAGCGGCCCTCGCACCGCCTGCCGTCCGGTGAGCAGCGCGGACAGCTCCTCCGGGTTCCAGTCCTGCAGCCTGCTCCACAGACCGACGTAGGGGTCGCCCGGCACCTGTGCCTGCATGCCGACCAGCTGCTCGATCGCCGCGGCGGCGGGCAGCTGGTGGCGGCGCAGCAGCAGCTGCCGCTCCAGCAGCGCGCGATTGAGCGCACGCTGCCCGAGCACCTCGGCCGCGCCGGTCCCCGTCCTCGAGCCCATCAGCGCAGGCTGCGGAAGAAGGCGCGGACGTCGCCGACCAGCAGGTCAGGCTCTTCCATGGCGGCGAAATGCCCGCCACGGTCGAACTCAGACCAGTGCACGATGTGGTTGAAGCGCTCGGCAAAACGACGGATCGGCGCGTCGATCTCCTGCGGGAAGATCGCCACCCCGGTCGGCACCGTCGACGGCTCCGGCGGCGTGCCCCAGCCAACGCCGGAGTGCGCGGTCTCGTAGTAGATCCGCGCCGAGGACCCGGCGGTGTTGGTCAGCCAGTACAGCGTCACGTTGGTGAGCAGCTGGTCACGGTCGACGGCATCCTCGGGCAGCTCCTTGGAGTCCGTCCACTCCTTGAACTTCTCCACGATCCAGGCCAGCTGCCCGACCGGCGAATCGGCGAGTCCGTAGGCCAGCGTCTGCGGCCGGCTCCCCTGGATCATCCCGTAGCCGAGCCCTTCGGCCCGGAAGCGCGCGGCCTTCTGCAGCCGTGCCTGCTCGGCATCGGTCAGTCCGGCGAGCTCTGCCGCCTCGTGCCGGCGCCAGTCGTAGCTGGTGCGCCAATATGTGGCCAGCTCCATCACATAGCCGAGCGGCGCCCCGTAGCTCCAGCCCACCCCGGGCAGCTCGTCCGGCCAGCGGGTCCGGGCCAGCCGTGCACGTAGATCCTCCAGGTCGGCCTCGGGGATCTCGATACGGAAGGGGTTGATCTCAGCCATCCGGGGCCTCCTGCCGTCTGCGTCGCCGTCGCTTCCGCCAGCAAGGCTACCGACTCGGTGCGACTCCGGCTCCGCTCAGTGGCCGCTCAGGTTAGGCGCCGGTAGCGTCGGTGGTCGCCTTCACGGTCTCGCCGGCGTCGGCGGCGTCGGGCTCGCGGGCGGCGTTCCAGATGGCATCGAAGCGGCTGGACCAGTAGCCGAACCAGTGTGGGGAGGCGGCGCGGGGGATCTCGATGTGCATCCGGTCGGCAATGTTCTCGTCCCGGAAGCCGTGGAACTCGACGATCAGGCGGCCGGTCTTGCTCTGCGGGTTGAGGATCACCAGGCTGAACCCGGGGCTGAAGCGCAGCAGCCGCAGCTTGATGCCTTCGGCAGAGGTGATCCGCGACAAGGTCTGCAGGACGGCGTGCAGGCTCGAATCGAAATCGGTGTCGGTGTCGAGCTGCTCGCGGACCGCGTCCACCATCTCGCTTTTTGGGTCCTGCACCACGATGCGGGCGCGACCGCCTGCGGCCACCCAGCCCTTGATGTCGGAGGCGTGTCGCAGCAGCACGTTCACCCCGGTCGGGGCGTAGAAGCACAGCTCCGAGGCGCTGGCAAGCAGCTGGTCGAAGGTGCCGAAGCTGTCGCGGTCGCGCAGCACCGTGTGGAGCGACGCCTGCGCGCCACCGGCAGCGTTCCCGGCACGGCCCTCGCCAGTCGTCCAGAAGATCAGGAACGCGAGGCAGGCCAGCACGATGCTGTTGGTCACCTTGCTCGACGGCTCGACCAGGTTGAAGACGGTAAGCCCGACCGCGACCAGGCCGAGCGAATAGCCCTCGATGTGGCGGCCACTGCGGATGTCGCCGGCAACCCGCCGCAGGCCCCGCCGGTACGCGCCGCTCACCCTGACCTCCTCTAATCCCCCCGAACCGTACTCTACCAACGCACAGCGGCGGGGTGTCGGCCTGTTGCCATGACGCGCTACTGTCGGGGGGAGCATCGAAGCGAGCAAATCCGCCGGCAAGAACGGCGATGGGGAGGGCGTGATGGCGGTCTCCGGAACGGCTGGAGCGGTCCGTCTGCGGTCGACGGCGGGGCGGTGGGTCCTGCTCGCCTGCGTGCTCGGGTCGGGGCTGGTGATGCTGGACGCGACCGTGGTCAACGTGGCGCTGCCGACCATCGGCAGGGACTTCGGCGCCGGGCTCTCCGGGCTGCAATGGACCATCAACGCCTACACCCTGACGCTGTCCGGGCTGCTGCTGCTCGGCGGCTCGCTCGGCGACCATTACGGGCGCCGCCGCATGTTCGTGACCGGCATCGTCTGGTTCGCGGCCGCGTCGCTGCTGTGCGGAGTCGCCCCCAACGTTCAGGCGCTGGTGGCCGCGCGGGCGCTGCAAGGCGTCGGCGCGGCGCTGCTCACCCCCGGCAGCCTGGCGATCATCGAGGCGGTGTTCCATCCCGACGACCGCGCCGCGGCGATCGGCGCCTGGTCCGGGCTCGGCGGGGTCACCACCGCGATCGGTCCGGTGCTCGGCGGGTTCCTCACCATGGAGGCCTCCTGGCGCTGGATCTTCCTGCTCAACCTGCCGTTCACCGCCGCCGCGCTGTGGGCCGCGATCCGCCACGTGCCCGAGAGCCGCGACCAGCAAGCCGCTCCCGGGCTGGACTTCACCGGTGCGGCGCTGGCAGCGCTCGGCCTGGCCGGGGTCATCTACGCCCTTACCGACGGGCAGGACGCCGGCTGGACCGCCCCGGTGGTGTTGTTGGCCGGCTTCGGCGGCGTCCTCGCGCTGACGGCGTTCCTGCTGGTCGAGCGGCGCAGCCCGCATCCGATGCTGCCCCTGCAGATCTTCGGTTCGCGCCAGTTCTCCGCCACCAACCTGATCACCTTCATCATCTACGGGGCGCTTGGCGGCGCCCTGTTCCTGCTGCCGATCCAGCTGCAGCGGGTGGTGGGCCTGACACCGCTGCAGGCGGGCACCGCGCTGGTGCCGATGACCATCGTGCTGTTGCTGCTGTCCGCGCGGGCGGGCAGGCTGGCGCAGCGGATCGGCCCGCGCCTGCCGATGACCGCCGGGCCGCTGCTTGCCGCCGCTGGGCTCGCGCTGCTGGTCCGGGTCGTTCCGGGCAGCACCTACTGGAGCGGCACGCTGCCAGGGGTGCTGGTGTTCGCGCTCGGCATGTCGCTCACCATCGCGCCGCTCACCTCCACCGTGCTCGCTGCGGTCAGCGACGAGCACGCCGGCGTCGCCTCCGCGGTCAACAACGACGTCGCCCGCACCGCCGGCCTGGTCGCGGTCGCGATCCTGCCCGCCGCCGCGGGGATCTCGGGCGCCGCCGCCCTCGACCCGGGCGCCTTCGCCGCAGGCTTCCGCATGGCTATGTGGCTGGCGGCCTCCCTGGTCGCGGCCGGCGGCCTGCTGGCCTGGGCGACCATCCGCAACCCCGCCCCAGCGGCCGCCGCAGCGGCAGACGCCGCCTGCCACCCCGGCGGGCCGGCGACCAACTGCCCACTCGACGCGCCCCCGCTACGCCAGCCCGCCGCTACCGCCACCGGCGCCGCCGCCTCCACGTCCGGGTCCGGGTAGCTGGACCCTACTGGCGGGCGGGGCCTCGACCTCGGCCTCCTCTCGGACCTGTGCCACGGACTCGGCCTGCGGCTGCGGGCGCAGCACTGTGGTGGCCACGACGAGGGCGGCGGCGACCAGGGCGACGCCGATGGCGACCGTGAGGTGGTAGCCGCCGGTCAGCGCCGACGCGGGGCTCTGCCCGCTGGCGAGCAGGTGGTTGGTGCGGGAGGTGGCCAGCGTGGCCAGGACTGCTAGGCCGAGCGCGCCGCCGACCTGCAAGCTGGTGTTGACCAGGCCGGAGGCCAGACCTGCGTCGCTGGCTGTCGCGCCCGACATGGCCAGCGTCATCAGCGCTGGGAACACCACGCCGAGGCCGACGCCGAGCAGCAGCATGCCCGGCAGCAAGGCGGTGCCGTACCAGGCGTCCACCGGCGCGCGAGTGAGCAGCGCCAGCCCCGCCACGATCAGCGCGAGGCCCGGCAGCACCACGGTGCGCGCGCCGAAGCGGGTGATCAGCCGGGCGGAGAGGCCAAGCGACAGCGCTCCGATCGCCAGCGCGACCGGCAGGAAGGCGAGCCCGAGCTTGAGGGGGCCGTAGCCGAGTGTCCGCTCCATGTACAGCGAGCCGAGGAAGAACATCCCGAACATTCCGGCCACTGTCAGCGCCTGGGCGAGGTTGGCGCCCGCGAGGTTGCGCGACCGGAACATGTGCAGCGGCATCAGCGGGTTGCTCGCTCGCGCCTGGCGCATGATGAAGCCGGCGAACAAGGCGACAGCGACGGCGCCGAAGCCGAGCGTGTGGGCGGAGCCCCAACCGTGGTCAACCACACCGACGATGGTGTAGACGCCGAGCATCAGCGCGGCGGTGATGAGGGCGGCGCCCGCGATGTCGGCGCCCGCGCCGAGCCCGATGCCCCGGTCGGCGTCGAGCAGGCGCGTTGCCAGCAGTGCCGCCGCGATCCCCACAGGTACGTTGACGAAGAAGATCCAGTGCCAGTTGAGGGACTGGGTGAGGATACCGCCGAGGAGCAGGCCGATCGAGGCGCCGCCTGCGGCGACGAAGCTGTAGACGCCGATCGCCTTCGCCTGCTCCTGCGGCTCCGGGAACATCGTCACGATCATGCCAAGGATCACCGCGGAGGTCATGGCGCCGCCGACGCCCTGGACGAAGCGTGCGACGACCAGCAGCTCCTGGCTCCCGGCCAGCCCGCACAGCACCGAGGCCACGGTGAAGGCGGCCAGCCCGGTGAGGAAGATGCGCTTGCGGCCGATCAGATCGCCGAGACGTCCGGCCAGCAGCAGCAGGCCGCCGAAGGCGATCAGGTAGGCGTTGACCACCCAGGCGAGGCTGGACTGGGAGAAGCCGAGGTCGCTTTGGATGGATGGCAGCGCGACGTTCACGATGGTCTGGTCGAGGACGATCATCAGCATCCCCGCGCAGAGCACGACCAGCGCCAGCCAGCGGGAGTCGCGGGTCGGCGGGTCGGTCGCGGGGAGGGTTGTGGGACCGGTCCGGGTGGTCTGGGTCAACAGTCGCCTCCTGGTTGTCGAACACCAGAAGCGACCTTACCAGATGATCTTGTTCCAGATTATTTATTACGGAACTACTACGATGGTCTAACTAGACCTTACGGTGGCCCGGCGACGGTGCCCCGCAGCGGCCGCCGCCGGGGCGGCCGGTCGCACGGCACCGGAGTGGAGAGCCGCCCGCCGACGCAGGCAAGCCGCGTGAGCCCATTGACGAAGGCCTCACACTCGCCAGGCGGGAGCGCCGCGAGCACGTCGCCGTAGATGCGGGCGACGATGCACTGTGCCTCCGCGACGAGCTGCTCACCCTCGGGGGTGACCGAGATGATCCGGGCTCGGCGGTCGTTGCTCGACGGGTGGCGCGCGGCGAGCCCGGCCCGTTCGAGCTCATCGACCGTGACGACCATGGTGGTCTTGTCGAGGTCGCACAGGTTGGCGAGTTGCCGCTGGGTGAGGTTGCCCGGCAGCGCCTTGGAGAGGACACAGAAGGCGCGCGGCGAGAGGCCGAGTTCGGCGAGCCCTGCCGTCAGCTCGGTGGTCAGCACGTGGCTGGCCTGCGACAGCAGCAGAAGAAGATCCGGTGTCGTCGCCGCCGGATGCGCCTGCGCCGGTCCACTCGTGATCATGGGCTTAGCATAGCAAAAGACGTCCACTACGGGATTATCATGCAGCGGAATTACCGCGAAGACGCTTGATTCAGGACGGTTTGGGACACCGGTATCGACCTGCGGCCTCGTTGACGATATGGTGCTGCGGCTCCCAAAACGTCGTAGCCCTCGCGGAGATCCCATGCTTCACGCTGCCTTGTTCACCGCCGTCCTGCTCGCCAGCGTCCTCGCTGGGCAGTTCCTCACCGTGGCCGTCCAGCGGCTGCTGCGCCGTAGCGACAGCCAACTCTAGCCCCTCGTCACCCGCGGTCTCATGACCTTCTCGATCGTCGCCCATGACCCGGCGAGCCAGAGCTGGGGGGTCGCGGTCGCCTCGAAGTTCCTCGCGGTTGGTGCGGTGGTGCCGTGGGGTCGTGCCGGCACCGGCGCGATCGCCACGCAGGCAAACGCCAACCTCACCTACGGCCCAGACGGCCTCGCGCTACTCGCCGCCGGGGCCAGCGCCGAGGTAGCGATGGCCCGCCTCACCGGCGCCGATCCCGGACGGGCCGACCGCCAGCTTGGCGTGGTCGACGCGGCCGGGCGCGCGGCCACCTTCACCGGCGACGGCTGCCTCCACTGGGCGGGCGGCCATGCCGCTGAGGGGATTGCGGTGCAGGGCAACATCCTGGCTGGACCCGAGGTGGCTCCGGGGAGGAGGGCTTCGGGCTGCGGCTGCTGGCGGCGCTCCAGGCTGGCGACCAGGCCGGCGGCGACCGGCGAGGCCGCGAGTCTGCCGCCGTGCGAGTGTGGCGTGCCGGCGCGGGCTACGGCGGCCGCCTCGACCTGGCCCTGGACCTGCGCGTCGACGACCACCCGGACCCGGTCACCGAGCTGGCGCGGCTGCTCGGCCTGCACGAGCTGTACTTCGGCAAGCCCGACTCGGCGAGCCTCCTCCCCCTGGAGCCTGCCGCCGGGGCCGAGGGCGGGGGCGGGCTTGCGGGCGAGGTCGCTGCGGCGCTCGCCCTCCTCGGTCACGACCCGGCCAGCGCCGGCCTGGAGGCCGCGCTGAACCAGTGGGCAGGGATCGAGAACCTGGAGGAGCGCCTGGTCCCCGGCAAGCTCGACCCGCAGGTGCTCGCCATCCTGCGCGAACGCGCCCAGGCGCAGGCCCGGAGCGCGCGGCAGCAGCCCTAACCTGGCGCCATCAAACATCAGTACGAGCGTCAGCGGGGTTAGCGTCGCTTACGGTTATCTGCGGAGAAGTACCTGATTATAGGCGTTCGCCCTTGCTGTAGAGAGCATTCTTTCTCTAGGCTCCTGGAATGGCCTTCAAGGTCGCCGTGGTCGGGGCGGGCAGCGCGCGGTGCTACCGCGAACTGATGGATCTCTCCGCACTCGATGGCATCGGTGCCTACCAGCTCGCTCTCTATGACCCGGCGCCGCGGCGGCTCGCGGTGGCCGAGCGGCTCGCTCTGCGGGTCGCGGCAGCCAGCGGCACGCCCTGTACGCCAAGCGCGCACGCTGAGCGCGCTCCCGCCCTCGACGGCGCGGACGTGGTGCTCACCTCCATCAGCGTGGGCATGCAGGAGGCGATCCGCCCCGACTTCGAGATCCCCGCACGCTACGGGCTGCGTCAGACCGTCGCCGACACCATCGGCATCGGCGGGATCATGCGGATCCTGCGGACCGCTCCGGTCATGGCCGAGATCGCCGCGGACATGTGCCGGTACTGCCCTGGCGGGCTGCTGCTCAACGAGACCAACCCGCTGGCCATGGTCGGCATGGCCCTCGACCGGCTGGAGCCGGCGGTCAGGGCGGTGCACCTGTGTCACTCACCACGGCGGACCGCGACGACCCTCGCCGGCTGGCTCGGCGTGCCAGCCGCCGAGCTGGACTGCGAGGTCGCCGGCGTCAACCATCAGGCCTGGGTGCTGCGGCTGGCCCATGGCGGCGAGGACCTCTACCCGCGCCTGCGGGAGCTGGCCCGCAAGGGCAAGGACGAGGACAGCCGTGGCGGCTTCGCCGCCACCGTGCGGGCCGACATGCTGCGCCGGCTCGGCTGGTTCCCGACGGAGTCCTCCAAGCACAGCGCCGAGTACGTGCCCTGGTACCTGCCGTGGGACCAGGAGGTCAAGCACTACGGTCTCCAGCTCCAGGTCAACCCCTACTGGGAGCGGCGGGCACACAACGTCGAGTGGTTCGCGGACGCGGTTGACCTGGCCGACGGCCGCCTCCCGCTCCCGCTCGACAAGATCCCCTCCGGCGAGTACGCACCCCGCATTATCCGCGCGGTGGCCACCGGCACCGAGCAGCGGATCTACGCGAACCTCCCCAACCGGGATGGACTGCTGCTGCCCGTGCTGCCCGACTGGGCAGTGGTTGAGGTACCGGCCATCGCCAGCCGCGAGGGCGTCCAGCCCCTGCCGGTCGGCCCGCTGCCGCCCCAGTGCGCCGCACTCAACCGCCAGTATCTGAACGTCTGCGACCTGGCCGTCCGCGCGGTGGTCGAGGGCAGCCGCGAGCACGTCCACCACGCGGCCATGCTCGACCCGGCCACCGCCGCCGCGCTGCCGCTCGACGACATCGAGCGCATGGTCGACGAGCTGTTGGATGTCCACGCCGCCACTGGCCGCATCCCCGAGGCGCTGCGCCGCTGAACGCCGCGCCGCCTCGGCCCGGCCGGCCGAGGCGGCGCGGTGCAGAGCGGAGATCAGTTCAGCGGTGGTCCGATCGACACGTCGCTGACGTTCACCGTGGTGGTGCCGTCGTTGAACGCGCAGCCCCAGAAGAAGCCCGGGAACAGCTCGGGGTTGGAGGACGCGAACACGAACGCGTCAATGTCGGTCGCGTGGTGCTTGAAGACCTTGTGGGAGTTGGCGAAGACCGGGTCGGCGCTCTGGTGGATGCTCCACTTGACCACGCCGTCGGCGTGCCCGGTGAGCTCCACCGCGCTGACAGATGAGCCGTCGGCGAAGAACGGCCCGTCGCAGACACTGCCTCCAGGCGGCAGCGTGCCGCTGGCGGCCATGGCGGAGCCGACGGTCGCGAGCGTGAACAGCGCGACCGTAAGCGCGATGAGCAGGAGTTTGTAGGGACGTCGCATGCAGTCGGTCCTTCCTTGGGGCGGTCGATGGCGGTGGGTAGCAGGCGGATGGGCGGCTCGCGAGTCCGCCCACAAGCGTGACCAACTAGGCAATCCTGGGCATCCGAGAAATCCCTACGATTCCCCGAGGGTTAACCCTCAGAGGAGGGGAGCGCCGGACGCAACCGTGCCGTCCAGCGCCTGATGCTCGATGGGGAAACTTCCCGGCCGGTCACAGGTGGGCCGGCCGTCGCCCTGGCTGACCGCCTCCGTT
>WNGD01003445.1_pt1 | contig 20023 bp, 18 predicted proteins | sample 5400671 | NCBI WGS metagenome assembly WNGD01 (sample SAMN13153369, study PRJNA577476) | soil metagenome | isolation source: 40 cm soil or saprolite under grassland replicate 2 | place: USA:California | collected 2016-06-15 | reverse complement strand
CGACTACCTGATGGTCGCCTGCAAGGGCGGGCCGGAGACTCGCCATCTCGTCTCCGCCGCCGTGATTGACGCGCTCGGCCCGCAGGGCACGCTCATCAACGTCGCGCGCGGCAGCGTCGTTGACGAGCGCGCGCTTGCCCAGGCGCTCGCCGAAGGCCGCCTCGGCCATGCCGCGCTGGACGTATTCGAGACCGCGCCCAATCCCTCGCCCGAACTGCTGAAGCTGTCCAACGTCATCGTACAACCGCATCACGGCAGCGCCACCATAGAGACTCGCACCGCAATCGGACAACTCATGGTCGACAATCTCAGCGCGCACTTTGCGGGCCGGCCGTTACTGACGCCGGTTCGGTAAATCGGTTTTGCGCGCACGTATTTGACATGGCTTACGAACAGGAGGAGCGCTTGGGTCAAGAATGGTTTTGGCCGCACCTGCAACGTTCTTTCGATCGATTTCACAACGACAGTGAAACTGCGCTAGCCTAGCAAGCCGAAGGCGCGGGGACGGGGCTACAGACAATGGCGCAGGCGCAAATCGTCATCGATGGCGTGAGCCATTGCTATAGACCCGCTACTGGCCGGCCGGTGCTCGCGGTCGAGGACGTGTCACTCGACATCACTGCGCGTGAGTTCGTTGCGTTGCTCGGCCCCTCGGGCTGTGGCAAGTCGACATTGCTCTACCTGATCGGCGGTTTTTTGCCGACGGAAACCGGCAGGATTGTCATCGAGGGCAAGCCGGTCGCTGCGCCGGGCCCGGATCGCGGCATTGTCTTCCAACATTTCGCGTTGTTTCCGTGGAAAACGGTCCGGGCCAACGTCCTCTACGGCTTGGAGCGGATGGGGCTCGCCCGGGAGGAGCGCGAGACGCGGGCCCAATCGTTCATCAATTTGGTCGGGCTCACCGGCTTCGAAGACAGTTATCCGTCGCAGCTGTCAGGCGGGATGCGTCAGCGCACCGCAATTGCGCGCACCCTCGCTTTTGACCCGAAAATCCTGCTGATGGACGAGCCATTCGGCGCGCTGGACGCGCAGACCCGCGGGCTCATGCAGTCCGAGCTGCTGAGCATCTGGGAACGCACCCCGAAAACCGTGCTCTTCGTCACCCATGACGTGCAGGAGGCGGTCTATCTCGCCGATCGCGTAGCGGTGATGTCTGCGCGGCCGGGTCGGATCACGGGTCGGATCATCGCGATCGTCAAGACTAAATTCGACAAGAGCGATCCAGCGATCTTCAAGAACCAACATTTCATCGAAAAGGTCGACGAAATCTGGAACCTGGTGCGCATCGAAGCGATCAAAGCGCAGGACGCGCGGGCATGATTACTGAGCCGTCGCTCTTTAGCGCATTGCGATAGTGGCATGAAGGCAGGGCCGCTGCGTTATGTTCCGCTCCTTTTACTCGCGCTGGCGTGGGAAGCCGGCGCGCGCAGCGGCATGATCTCGACCCTGGCCTTGCCGCCCCTGAGCACCGTGGTCGTAGCCTGGATCGAGCTCCTCAAGGACGGCGAGCTCGTCAGCAACGGCGCGGCGTCGCTATGGCGAGCGGGCGCTGGGCTCAGTTTGGCGATCGTGATCGGGGCCGGCCTGGGAATCTTCATGGCCTGGTGGCGTCCCGTGAACGTGCTGCTCAGTCCGTTGGTGGAAATGTTTTACCCGATGCCGAAGTCGGCCCTGATCCCGGTAACCGTGCTGTGGCTCGGATTCGGCAACAGCTCGAAGATCCTGCTGATCTTTCTCGGCTGCATGCTGCCGGTCACGATCGGCGCGTTCAACGGCGCGCGCTCGAGCGAGCAGGTGCTGGTCTGGTCCGCGCGTAGCATGGGCGCGAATCGGCTGCGCATGTTGTGGGACGTAGTCGTACCGAGCGCGATGCCCGAGTTGCTCAACGGCATCCGCACCGCGCTCGCGCTCTCCTTCATTCTCTTGGTCAGCTCCGAGCTGATCGCGGCGCGCGAGGGCTTGGGTTATCTCATCGGCTTCCTCGGCGCGAGCGGTACCTATGACGCGATGTTCGCCGTGGTCCTGACGGTCGCATTGCTGGGTTTCGTGACCGACCGGATTTACCTCCTCGTCATGAAAAGGATGCTGCGGTGGCAGGAATAGGCATCGCAGGCGGGCCGTTGGCCGAGTTGGCGCGCGAGCCCGCGGCCTCGCGTTGGCTGCGAACCGCTGCTTGGGGTTTTGCGCGGGTGTTTTCCATCTTTGCCCTTGCCCTCGCCTGGGAGGTTGCGGCGCGCTCGGGCGCGTTCACGCCCTATATGCTGCCGGCGCTCAGCGCGGTGCTCGAGCGCATCTGGCACGATCTGATCGCCGGCGACCTCCTCCTCAACACCGGTGTGACGCTCTACCGCGCGTTGAGCGGCTTTGTGATCGGGGCCCTCGCCGGCATCGCACTGGGAATGGGAATTTCCCGCAATCGGCTCATCAACTGGTTCTTCGATCCGATCATTTCGGTCGGCTTCCCCATGCCCAAGATTGCCTTCCTGCCGATCGTCATCCTTTGGCTCGGCGTCTACGACCTTTCCAAAATCACAATGATTGCGGTCGAGGCCATCTTTCCGGTGGTCACGGCGACTGTCGTCGGCATTCGCGGGGTCGAGCGCGAGCTGTTGTGGTCGGCGCGCAATATGGGTGCAGGCGAGCGTGAACTGCTCTGGCAGATCGCCGTACCAGCGGCGCTGCCTCAGGTTATAACCGGCCTGCAGGTGGCGCTTCCGATCGCACTTATCGTCGCGGTCGTGACCGAGATGTTCATGGGCGGCTATGGGCTGGGCGGCGCTATGAATACCGCCTCACGCTTTGCCGATTCGCGCGGCGTGTTCGCCGGCATCGTGGAAATCGCGGTGATCGGATATGCGCTCGTCAAGGGCATGACGCTCATCCGCCGACGCCTGTTATTGTGGCATCAGGAGGCGGTGGCGCCGAGCACGGTGTAACGGCACACACGAGAGATTGGCGTGCTGACTCGTCGCGACGGCAGCTTCGTACCTCCAACTGGTGACAACTGCGTCCTGCGGTGTATGTAAAATTTGCATCAACGATTCGCTGCGAGCTGCGTGCACAGCGCTCGTGAATGTCCATTCCTGCTCTGCAGAGCTCCCTTTCAAAACTGCAAACTGCGGAACGCGCGCGAGATGCGTCTGTTGCTTCGTGGGCGACAAGCCAGCAAAGGAGCTATGTGATGATTCACAGAACGTTGGAACCTGCATTGGTGCTCGGCCTTATATCGGTTCTCGCGTTGAGCACGGCGACACCGTCGATGGCGCAGACGCAACGTCAGCGGCCGCCAGTGCAAGAGCAAGGATTTGCTCCGGCATCACCGCCGGCGGATGAAACGTTCGGTCAAGCCGCGCCGCGCGCACAATCCCGGAATCCGAGCACCGCTCAGCAACCTGGGTCATGCTGGATTCCGACCAATGAGGATTTCGGAGTCGGCTATTGGGGCCCCTGCTCCGACAAAAAAGCGCGCCCGGTCAAATAACGCAACTGCCGCGACTGATTCGAGGCAAGGCGGGCCTAACGGCCCGCCTTTTTCCGTCTTTTTTACGCAGCGGCGCGCATCACTCGATCTTCAAATTGAGCTTGCGCACCAGGGTCCCCCATTTCCTCTCCTCGTTGTCGATATCCTTGGCGTACTCCTCGGGGGTTGACGTCAGAGGCTCGCCGCCCTCGGCGAGGATACGTTGCTTGGCCTCCTCGCTGCCGACCAGCGCGCGCAGCGCGCCATTGAGCCGCTCGATGATCGGCCGCGGCGTGCTCGCAGGCGCAAGCAGCCCATAGTGCAGAACCGATTCGAATCCTGGCAGGCCGGACTCGTTTGCGGTCGGCACGTCGGGCAGGAGGCTGAACCGAGTGGGGCCAAGAACTGCGATCGCGCGCAGCGTGCCGGCCTGCAGATTGCCGAGCGCCGGCGGCAACACGCCGAATGCAATCGGCACGTGATTGCCGAGGAGATCGTTCATCAGCTGCGCCGTGCCCTTGAAGGGGATGATCGTAGCGTCGGCGTGCCGATATTGAGCTGGGCACCCGATTGCTTCGCAACGACAACCACCTCTCCGATCGTGCTCGCAGGGAACGAGGGATGCGCCAGCAGGACAACCTGCATCGACGCGATCAGGCCGATCGGCGCGAAGTCCTTGCGGGGATCGAAGCCGGCATTCGTATAGAGGTTCGGGTTGATCGCGATCGACCCGGTATGGCCGAGAAACAGCGTGTACCCGTCGGGCGGACTCTTGATTACGGCACGCGTGCCGACCAAGGCAGAGCCGCCCGCGCGATTGTCGACGACGACTTGTTGGCCGAGCGCTACTGAAAACTTCTCCGCGACGACGCGCGCCAAGGCGTCGACGCCGCCGCCCGCCGGATAAGGCACGATTAGGGTGATGCTGCGGGTCGGATAGTCCTGGGCGGGCGCTGGGGCACAAGCAACCATTCCGACCGCAGCAGCGGCCGCGGCCCGCAACAGCCTGCGCATCGTTCCCTCCCCATTTCTTTTTGCCGAACCGGCCGCCGCCCTCGATGCGCTTGGAGCAGCGGCCGAGTCGCAACTCAGCTACTCAACGCAACCTCAGTGAACGAGACCGTCCATCTGCAGGCGCGCGATTTCGTCCTTCACCAACAACTTGCGACGTTTCAATTGCACGATCTGAAGATCGTCGATCGACGGATGCGCGCGGGCCTCGGCAATTTCGGCTTCCAGGGCCCGGTGCCGCCGTTCCAATTCCGCAAGGTGGGCTTCTAGGGACATGTTGGGGGGTTCTCCTCAGCCAGATCGTTTGCCTGACTTAGGTAGTCTACACCGTTTCGGCGCGTTTTCGAAGCGCGTTTGCTTGTGCAGCGCAACAATGTTGGGTTTATTGGGATTCTGGCATGCATCCCAATGGATAAGGAGCGACGCTCCTCAAGAGAAGCAGACATTCTCCAGGGTCGGCCGGCGGCGTCCTCAATCGGCGCTCTAGATCTACCCTGAGACAGTGGACAGTCGCCGACTGAGATGGTGGTCAGGAGCCGCAAATCGCGGTAGGTGAAAGCCGGAGCGCGTTTGGACGCACAGCCGTGGACCGGGCGCTTTCGCGGCCGCCCAAGCACCAGCGGTGGCAATGACCAGGGACGAGGAACGCGAGTTGCGGGAGCAACTGGCGCGCTTGCAGCAGGAGCATCGCGATCTCGATACCGCGATCTCAGCTTTGCAGCACTCGCCAGGCTCCGATCTGTTGCAGGTCCAGCGGCTGAAAAAGCGCAAGCTCGTCCTGCGCGATCGTATTTCTTATATCGAAGACCAGCTCACCCCCGACATCATTGCCTAGAGCTGATTCCGATCCAGCTCCGCCAATCATTCGGCCGTCATTCCGGGACCCGAGCGCAGCGAGGGAGCCTTCGGCGCTCCCCCGGAATGACGGCTCTAGAAGTACGACGAAAACCCCGCCGGTCTTTGGCTTAGTGCGTCGTCACCCTCACTCCGGCTCAATACCGGCGTCGCGGATTACTTTGCTCCAGCGCTCGGTCTCTTCCCGCTTGAATTTCGCCATGTCCTGCGGGCTGCCTCCGACGGGGGTCACATTAAGGGCACGGAAGCGCGCCTGGGCTTCGGGCTCGGCGATGACCTCGTTGATGGCGCGATTGAGCTTCAAGATGATTGGCGCCGCCGTCTTTGGCGGCGCGCTGATCGCATTCCAGGTGTCCGAGATGAAGCCCGGCACGCCGACCTCGATCAAAGTCGGAACGTGCGGCAGGATGTCCAGCCGCCGGTCGGTCGCGACCGCAAGAATTCTTGATTTCTGGGCCTCGTGCAGCTTGTAGGCCGACGCAAGCTCCATGAAGATGAAATCGACGTGGCCGGCGACGAGATCATTGAGCGCCGGCCCTGTCCCGCGATAAGGGACATGCAACATCTTGGTGCCGGTCAGCTTCATGAACAGTTCCGCGGTCAGGTGCGAGGTGGTGCCCGGCCCCTGCGAGGCGTAGGTGATCTTGCCCGGATTGGCTTTCGCGTAAGCGATGAACTCCTGGACGGTCTTCGCGGGAAAATCCTGGCGCACCAGCAGCACGTTCGGGAATTTCGTCATGATCGCAACCGATTCGAGCGCGGCCGGATCGAAGTTGAGCTTTTTGTAGAGCGCGATGTTGCTGGTGATCGGCGCGGGCTGCGAGGCAAGCAGCGTGTAGCCGTCGGGATCGGCGGCATAGACTGTCTCCGCGCCGATATTGCCGCCACCGCCGCCGCGGTTCTCGATCACGAACGGCTGACCGAGGCGCTGCTGGAGGGAAGCCGCGAAAATCCGCGCGGCGGTGTCAACCCCGCCGCCGGCCGGCACACTCACGACAATTTTGACCGGACGGTTGGGATAATCGGCCGCCTCGTCCTGCTGGGCCAGAGCCGGCGACATTGCAAGAAACGCGGCCGCAAGCATAAGCAACGCGGAATATCTCGACATCACACTGTCCTTCCCGCCGCCCGGCAAGGGTTGGTGTTCAAGAATTCTCGTCGCGAAGTGTCGCATACCGCGACGGCAAGCGTAAATGCGGCGCGAGCTAACAGGAGCATAATGCGCTCGCTTTAGCCGCCTTCCCCGCGGTACCATCCGCGGGGCGTGTTTCCACAACGGTGTTTGTCGAGCGCGGTTCCAAAAGCATGAAACGAGCCCTCGCGCTCGCTCTGACGCTGTGGTGTGGCGCCGCCATTATCCCGCCGGCGCGCGGACAGACGGCCGGCAGCGATTACCCGCAACGCGCGGTGGCCTTTCTCTGTCCGTTTCCCGCCGGCGGCGGCACCGACATACTCACCCGCATGCTGGCGCAAGAACTGCAGGAGAAGCTCGCGCGGCCTGTCATTGTCGACAATCGCCCGGGCGCGGGGACGATCGTGGCAGCGCAAGCGGCCGCGCGCGCTCTGCCCGACGGCCACACCATCTTGCTCGCGCCGGTGACGACGCTCGCCATGGGCCCGAGCGTTCACAAGTCCCTCCCCTACGACACGGTGAAAGATTTCGCGCCAATCGGGCTTGTCGCCTCGGCGCATTTCGCGCTCGTCGCCAATCCCCAGGTGGCGGCCACCACACTTCCAGAGTTGATCGCCTTCATCAGGAACAAGGATGGCGAGCTGAGCTACGCCACCTCGGGTGCCGCCACCCCGCACCATCTCTTCATGGCGATGTTTCTGAAGATGATCGGGGCCAAGGCGCAGCACGTACCCTACCGCGGCAGCGTGGCCGCACTGACCGACGTGATCTCCGGTCAGGTGGCGATGATGATGGTCGACCTCGCCGTTGCCATGCCAGCGATCCACGACGGCAAGGTGAAGGCATTCGGGTTGACAGGGACAATGCGGACCAAGGCGATGCCCGATCTTCCGACCATCGCCGAGGCCGGCTTGCCGGGTTATGCGGCGAGGCCGTGGTTCTCGGTGGTCGCGCCCGCCGGCACGCCGCAGCCGATCACCGATAAGCTGAACCAAACGCTCGTGGCCTTCATCCAGCGACCCGACACCCAAGACAAGATGAATGCGCTCGCGATCACACCCTGGACCAGCACGCCGGATGAGCTCGCACGCTTTATTCCGGCCGAGATCCAGAAATGGGCACAGGTGGTGAAGGACGCCGGCATCACGCCAGAGTGATTTGGTCTAAGTCAAAGTGGATCGGCCCGAGGTTGGGGCGTCACGAGCGGCTGCGGCTGTCCGCCGGCTGATCGCCTGTTTCGGCTTGGTCGAGCTCTTCGACAACAAGGTCGCCCTTGCGCGTGACCACGTCCCCGCCCACACGCGCGCGCGCGACTTCGCGGATATGCTCTGCGATGCGGGGCTCGCGATCCATCAGCACGTGCAGATCGTGGGCATCGAGCACGAGAAGGCTCGTTCGCGTGACGGCAGTGACGGTCGCGGACCGCCGCGTGCGATGCAGCGCCGCCACCTCACCGAAGAAATGCCCGGCGCCCAGCCGAACGCGCTCGTGCTTGAGCTCGATCTCCACTTCTCCGGCCGCGATGAAATACATGGAATGACCGGGCTCGCCGCGCTTGGCGATAACGTCGCCAGGCTCGACTTGCTGCGCGCGCAGCAGCCGCATGATATCGGCGATCTCCGTCGCCTGAAGTTCCGCGAACAATGGCACGCGCGCGACCATGCCCCAAGTGACGACGAAGTCGCGCCGGTGGATTTCGTCGGCGAAGGCGGTGGCGACAATGCCGATGGGCAAGGCGACCATGACCAGGCCGACGAAGATCGTGACCGATGCGACCAACCGTCCGAGCACGGTGACCGGAACGACGTCGCCATAGCCAATCGTGCCCAGCGTGACGATCGCCCACCACATTGCGTCGGGAATGGTGCCGAATTTATCGGGCTGCGCATGGCCCTCGACCACGTGCATGATGCTGGCGGCCACCAGCGTCGCACCCAGCAAAATGACGAAGCAGCCGAACAACGCGCGTCGCTCGTTGTTGAGAGCATCCAACAGTGAGCGCATGGCCGGCGAGTAACGGGCCAATTTGAGAAAGCGTACCATTCGAAATACCAGAAAGACCCGCAGATCGGCCGGCAAAACAAGCGCCAACCAAAACGGCAGCACCGCAAGAAGGTCGATCACGCCGAGCGGGCTCGACACGAACTTCCATCGCGCCTTGCGCTCGCTCGCGTGCCGATTCGGCGCGTGTTCGGCCGCGACCCAAACCCGCAATCCGTACTCGATGGTAAAGGCGACCAAGGACAAAACTTCGATCGCGAAAAACAGCGGCCCGTATTGCGCCTGCAACGCCGGCACCGAATCGAGGATCATCGCGACGAGGTTGGTGACGATCAGAATGACGATGAGCCGGCTGACCATGACAGCCGTCCGGTCGCCGATCGTGCCGTGCTCCAGGATTTCATAGAGCCGGCGCCTTAGATTTGCGCCAGTGCGCCAGGTACGCCGCGGCATGGCTGAGTTCTGTCCGTGCTACCCGACATTCTCGCTCGATTATGCGGCCGGTTCAACGGACAGCACCTTGAAAGTACGGCGCGCCGTCGGAAATTCCTGCCTTCATCAATGGCAGACAAGAACGGGAATTTTCGTGTGCGTGAGCACTTTCGTCGTCACACTGCCAAGCACGATTGCCGCAATCCCGCTCCTTCCATGCGAGGCCATGACGATGAGATCGCATCCTCTCTGCTCGGCGGTCTCAATAATGCCTTCGTAGGCATGGTCTTGCTCGACTTGCACTGTTTCGCAGACTACACCAGCCGCGCGAGCCTGTTCCGCGACGCTGTCCAAGATCTTCTGCGCGTGGGCTTTGGCACGCTCGGCGTGCAGAGCAAAAGCTTCCGACATTTCATAAACTCTCGAAGCGGGAACCGTGTAGACGTCGAACGATCCCTCTACGGTCAACGCCGTGACTTTTGCTCCGACTGCTTTGGCGAGCGCCAATCCATGGCGCACCGCCGTGCCGGCAAGCTCCGAACCGTCGGTTGGGATCAAAATATGCCGATACATGCTGCCCTCTCAATCGCGCAGCGTGCCACCACACCTGCAGCATTCTTTTGGGTCGTCTCTAATTTACAGGAAGAAGACGGGGGCCGGCGAGCGCCCTCGTCTGTCCCCGTTTCTCGTGCGGGTGCCGCACCGGCCGCGCTAATCACAGGCGCAGCGTGCTCAGCAACGGATTGATATGGATGCTGCGGGCCTTCTCGGATCCTCACGACCGGCTGAAGGCTGGCAATCGGCAGGAGCGCAGCGTCGCCGAGAAGCGCAGACGCCGCTCGCGCAAATTGGCAATCGCCATCAGCGCCGCCGGCGTGACGATCAGGGTGAGGACGGTGGCAAAACCCAGGCCGAAGACCATTGCGGTCGACAGATTGATCCACCATTGCGTCGCCGGCGCGCCGACCGTGATTTCCCGCGCAAGAAATTCGACATTCATGCCGAATGCGATCGGCAGCACGCCAAGAATCGCCGTCACCGCCGTGAGAACGACCGGACGGGCGCGCTCGCGGCACGTCTCGATGATCGCGTCATAAGCCGCGACGCCTTCGCGCCGCAATCGGTCATAGGTGTCGATCAGCACGATGTTGTTGTTCACGATCACACCCGCGTTGGCGATGACGCCGATACCGGCCATCACCACGCCGAAGGCCTGGCCCATAATCAACAAACCCAGCATCACGCCGAAAGTCGAGAGCACGACCGCGGTGAGCACCAGGCCGACCGAGGTCAGCTTGTTGAACTGTGCAAGTAAGATCGCGAAAATGAGGAAGATCGCGGTGCCGAACGCCTTGAGCAGGAACGCCGACGCTTTGGCGCGCTCTTCATCCTCGCCCTTGAGCCTGAAGCTAACGCCGGCCCCGAGATCGGCTTTGGTGAGGTCTGCCGCGATCTCCTGCTGGATTTTTGCCGTCTGCACTCCCTCGGCCACGTTGGCCGAAACCGTTATCACGCGGTTGCCGTTGACCCGGTTGATGTAGCCCACGCGCGGCGCCGGGACGCGCTGTACGAAATTGCCGATCGGCACGTGTCCCACCTGCGTCTGTACGCGCAGATCATCGATTTGGTCGAGGCTGCGGCGATCGGGCGGAAAGCGCACGAGAATGTCCACCGATTTGTCGCTGTCGACCGGCCGGTATTCGGTCGCCTTCAGTCCGTTGGTGACAAGCTGGACGGCGCTGCCGACCGTGTTTACGCCGGCGCCGTATTTCGCGGCCTCAGATTTGTCGATTTCGATTTTCCAATCGATGCCGGGCAGCGGCAGGCCATCGTCGAGGTCGCGGATGTCACTGCGCGCACCTAGCGTGGCGGCAACCTTGGCCGCAGCCGCCGGCAGCTGCGCGGGATCGAGCGCCGCGAGCTGCACCTGGATCGGCTTGCCGGTCGGCGGGCCTGCGCGCGGAGCCGTCACTTCCACGAGAATGCCTGGAATATCGACAGTCTTCGCACGGATGGCATCCATGATCTCGTGCGCCGGCGGCCGGCTGCGCCAGTCCGCGAACTCGAATTGGATGACACCGATGGTGTCTTCGGTGAGTTCGCTCATGCCGCGCGGCTGCTCGCCGATGCGGCTGTACACGGTCTTGAGACCATCGAAGGCGAGAACACGCTTCTCGACGACGCCGAGCAAGCGGTTCTTTTCCTCGAGCGAGAGATTGCCGCGGGCATGCACGATGACCTGGCCGTAATCGGGCTCGACCTTCGGGAAAAATTCCACGCCGCGGCCGAACTTTCCGTAGGCCACCAGCACGGCGACCAAAAGCAACGCCGCGAGCGCGAGAGTGGTGCCGGGACGGCGCAGCGCAAACCGCACCGTGCGCATGTAGGGTCCGCGATCGCCTGCGTGCTGCTTATGCGGCGCGCGTGCGGCCTTGCCGAGCAGGGCGCCGAGCGTAGGCGTGAAGAACAGCGCAACCGCGAGCGACGCGGAGAGGGTCGCGATCAGCGTGATCGGCAGATATTTCATGAATTGGCCAACCACACCCGGCCAGAACAGGAGCGGCGAAAAGGCAGCGATGCGGGTTGCCGTCGCGGCGATCACCGGTCCGGACATGCGCTTGGCTGCGAGCGAATAGGCCTCCCGCGGCGGCACGCCTTCCGCCATGCGCCGCTCGGCGAATTCTGACACGATGATGGCGTCGTCGACCAGCATCCCGACGGCGAGGATGAGCGAAAACAAGACGACGATGTTGACGGTCAGTCCCGCGAGCTGCAGCCCGAGCACGCCGGCCAGAAACGAAGCGGGTATCGCGATCCCGATGAAGAGCGAGGCGCGCAAGCCGAGCGCGAACAGAATCACGATCGCGACCAGCAGCACGCCGGTCAAGACCGAGTTCTGCAAATCCCCGAGCATCTGCCGGATGATTTTTGATTTGTCTTGCGTAAAGGAGACGTGCACGGCTTCCGGCCACGTCTTTTGCAGCGCCGCTACCGTCGCTTTCACGGCGTCGACCGTCTCTATCAGGTTGGCGCCCGTGCGCTTGGAGACCTCGATGGTCATGGCAGGGTGACCATTCACCCGCGTGACCGAGGTCGCATCCTTGAAGGTAGGCTTGACCTGCGCGATGTCGAGCAGCCGCACCGAGGCTTTGGGCGAGGCGATGATCGGGATCTTCAGGATGTCCTGCGGCTTCTCGAACAGCGAAGGCACCTTGACGGCGAAGCGCCCGGTTTCGCCTTCCAGCGCGCCGGCAGCGATGAGTGTGTTGAAGGATTGCGTGATCGAGCCGAGTTGGTCGAGCGAGAGTCCGTAGCTCGCCAACAGCATCGGATTGAGAATGATCTCCACCGCCTCATCGCGCGCCCCGCGAAGCTCGGCCGAGAGCACCCCGGGCGCTTGCTCAATGGCGTTCTTGGCGGCGCGGGCGATGCGCAGCAGCGTGCGCTCGGGCACGTCGCCCGAAAGCCCTACGACCAGCACCGGATAAAGCGACAGGTTGACCTCGAGCACCTGCGGCTCGTCGACGTCGCGGGGCAGGTCGTGCTTGGCCTGATCCACCTTCGCGCGCACATCCGCCAGCGCCGACTTGGAGTCGAAACCCGCTTCGAACTCGAGCAACACGAACCCGCCGCCCTCGAAGGCGGTCGAGCGCATCTCCTTCACGTTGCCGACCGATTTGAGCTGGGTCTCGAGCGGCCGCAGCAACAACCGCTCGGAATCTTCCGGGCTGATGCCGCGTTGGGAGAGCTGCACGTAGATGATCGGAATCCTGACGTCCGGCTCCGCTTCCTTCGGGATCGTGAGATAGGCCAATAGGCCCGCGCTCAGCAGGAAAATCAGCGTCGCGACCGTGAGCCGCGCGTGACCGATGGCGTAGTCGATAAACTTGGACATCACTATTTGGCGACCGCGGTCAGCTCGGGCACTCCGACGGCGTCCACAGTTTGGCCTTCGCGGACGAAATCCTGTCCTTGCACGATCACGCGAGTGCGATCGGGAAGGCCCGTGACCCACATGTAACTCTGCTCGTCCTCGATGACCCCGACAGGCGTGAACTCGACCACGTCATTTGCGTCGACAACGCGCAGGCCGAGATCGCCGGCGGAGGAGAAGGTAACCGCCGAGCGCGGTACGCGCGTCGCCAACACGGGCGCCAGCGGAACAACGACCTCCGCCGTGATGCCGTCCGGAATCTTGCCGTCGGCGTTTGGCAATTCGACTTCGACCCGATATGTGCGCGTGGTCGGGCTTGCGGTCTTGGCGACGAACCGGATTTTTCCACTCGCGCGTTCGCCGGTCACCAGCCGTACCTCGGCCACGGCGTCCACCTTGATGCCAGCGAGCTGGCGCTCGGCCACTTCCACCACGGCCAGCATCGGATCGAGCGCGACCAGCGAGGCGATTTCGCGCCCGGCCATGGAGAACGCGGCCTGGCCTACCTCGACGGCAACGTCATGCACGACGGCCGACCATGGTGCGCGTACCAGACCGCGGTCCTGTTCCGCTTGGGCGACGGCGAGCGCAGCCTCGGCGGACTTAAGCTGCGCCTCGAGCTCGACCAGCTGCAGGCGCGGCAGCGTGCCGCTGAGAATGAGCGTGCGTTTAGCCTCGAGTTCTGTACGCTTCTGCGTCACCACGGCCTGCGCTTGCGCCACCTGCGCCTCGCGCGCCTCGTCCGACAGAACGGCGATGATCTCGCCCTTTTGCACGGACATGCCGCGTTTCACCTTGAGATCGGTCAGCACGCCGCCGGTGCGCGCCGTCACCGTGACTCGTTTGTCGGCCTCGGTGCGTCCCGCAATCGTGAGCTTGCGGCTGTGCGGAATGACGTTCGTCATCGCCACCGCGACGCGGAAAGGTTTCTTGGCCTCGCCCTCGGGCGCGGGCAAGCCCGCGCGGCTCTCGGCAGTTTGGTGCGGAAGGAAGTGTCCTGATGCGATCCAAAGCCCGGCGGCCGCAACGAGGCCGATGGCGGCGAGGCGGCTCGCGTTCATCGAGAGTTCTCCTTGGCTGCCCACGCCACGCTGGTGCGAAGTCCTATGGACGCGCCGCTAAAGCCTGCGCCGAGGCAGCTGTATTGCCTCGCATTTCGGCGACAATGCACTGGAGTTGGGCTTTGGCCCGGCGCATGACTGGGAGTCCCCCGACCCCGGATTTGCACCGCAGCAATCGCTTAGATCATTGGCGAAACTGAGGCTGCGTTCTGGGGATCCTCGCGCCAGGCGTCATGCACCGTAAACGGCCTGTTTCTACGGTCATAACGGGCGCATCTGAATTCACATCGGCTTGTGCCGCCGCCTTGTCACCCCGAGGACCGTCCCTATAATCGCCCGCTTCCTTTTCGGCCGTGGCGAGGGGTGGATGCCGGGGAAGCCAGTTGCGATCATCATGGGCAGCCAGTCCGACTGGCCGACCATGAAACATGCGGCCGAGACGCTCGATGCGCTAGGCATCGGCTATGAAGCGAAAATCATCTCCGCGCATCGCACACCCGAGCGACACCATGCCTTCACCAAATCGGCCAAGGCGCAGGGGTTTAAAATCATCATCGCCGGCGCGGGCGGCGCGGCGCACCTGCCCGGCGTGACGGCAGCGCTGACGAGCCTTCCGGTGTTTGGGGTGCCGATCGAATCGAAGGCGCTCTCAGGGATCGATTCACTCTATTCGATCGTGCAGATGCCGCCCGGCGTCCCCGTCGGGACGCTCGCCATCGGGCGCGCGGGCGCAATCAACGCGGCGCTGCTCGCCGCGAGTGTGCTTGCGCTTGGCGACGGCGAAGTGGCAAAGCGTCTCGAAGCCTGGCGCCAGCGCCAGAGCGAAGCGGTCCCGGAGACGCCCGACGATGGCAAGACGTGAGCACGGCGATGGACTTTTCGCGCTGATTCTGCTACACGCCCACGCCATGGAGAGCCCGCGCGATCGCGCTTCGGTGGCGATCGGCGGGCTCCCGTACATTAGGCAGATCGGAAGCATAAGGAACGCTGCGTGCAGGTTCTCGTCCGTGACAACAACGTCGACCAGGCCCTGAAGGCGCTGAAAAAGAAGATGCAGCGCGAGGGCATCTTCCGCGAGATGAAGCTTCGCGGTCATTACGAAAAACCCTCCGAAAAGAAGGCGCGCGAGAAGGCGGAAGCGATCCGCCGGGCGCGCAAGCTCGCGCGCAAGCGCATGCAGCGCGAAGGCTTGCTGCCCATGAAGCAAAGGCCCGCCCCTGCAGCAGGCGGTGCATCACGCCCGCCGCGGCGACCGAGCTTCTGATTGACGCTCGGCCGGCCGCCGGCACCAAAACTAAAGAGACAGCGCGGGCCCTCGAGCCCGCGCTGTCGTTTTAGGCGCGCGGGCGGTACCCTGCGATGCACCAGCGGTGCTCACGATCGACAGAAGGCGGAGGATGGCGATGAAACGCAGCACGGATCGGATACTCACCACCCACGTCGGCAGCCTCATCCGTCCCGCGGCGCTGCGCGAGTTTCTGGCGGCGAAAGAGGGGGGCCAACCCTTCGACAAGACCGCCTATGCGAAATGCCTCAAAGCATCCGTTGGCGAGGTCGTGCGCAAGCAAGCCGAGATCGGCATCGACGTCATCAGCGACGGCGAGTTCGGAAAAGCGATCAGCTGGGCGCAATACGCGCTGTTCCGCCTCGGCGGCTTCGAGCGGCGGCCGTTTGCCGGCGGCAACCCGTTCGCCCGTGGGGTCGACCGGACGCGTTTTGCGGAGTTCTACGCGGAGCTCGACGCGCGCGACAAGGTCGAAACCGTCATGGACTCGGTTGTGGTGGCGCCGATCACTTATATGGGTCAGGCCGAACTGCAGCAGGACATCGACAACTTCAAGGATGCGCTCAACGGCGCCGAGGTGGCGGAAGCGTTCTTACCCGTGGCCGCACCGACGAGCGTCATTCCCGATCGCAAGAACGAATATTACGCGAGCGACGATGATCTGCAGCAGGCGATCGCCGATGCCATGCACACCGAGTACAAGGCGATCATCGATGCCGGTTTGCTGGTGCAACTCGACGATGCGCGGGCCGCCGTGAGCTACGATCGGATGGTGCCGCCCAAGACGCTGCAGCAGTATCGCACCTGGCTCGCCCGCCAAATCGAGATCATCAACCACGCGATCAAGGGGCTTCCGCGCGAAAAGATCCGATATCATGTCTGCTGGGGCAGCTGGCCGGGGCCGCACAGCTCCGACGTTCCCTTCAAAGACATCGCCGATCTCGTTTTGCAGGTGCGCGCGGGCGGCTATTCCATCGAGCTTGCCAATCCACGCCACGAGCACGAATGGCGATTATGGGAGCATCTAAAACTGCCGAACGACACCGTGCTCATACCGGGCGTGATCAGCCATGCCACCAACATCGTAGAGCACCCGGAGCTGGTCGCGGAACGCGTCGTCCGCCTGGCGCGACTCGTGGGGCGCGAGAACGTCATCGCAAGCACGGACTGCGGCTTCGCGCAGGTGACGTATTTTGCGCGCGTGCATCCGCAGATCATGTGGGCAAAACTCGAGGCGCTGGTTGAGGGCGCACGGCTGGCGAGCAAGGAGCTGTGGGGCAGGACAAGAAGCCGGCCTGATAACGCCGCGCCGCGCTCTGCGGCATGACGGCTTGCCGCCAGATTTCCCTCGCTCGAGACGCACTTTGAGACATTGAGCCGCGTCGGAATCGGGACTAAGCTTGTCCGACACCGCGCGCCCGTGCCTTGTGATCGTCGGGCTGCAGGTAGGCCCCATTAGGTGTGCGAGCGCGCCCATCGTGGCCCATCGATGGAGGCTAACCATGGCTCTCGCCCCCACACTGCAAAAGCATCTCGATCAAAACGTCACTTACGAAGTGATCACGCACGACCCGACGATGTCGTCCACGCGCACCGCCCAAGCCTGTCATGTCTCCGGCGACCGTCTCGCCAAGGCAATCGTGCTGCGCCGTGACGGCCGCTACATGCTGGCGGTTCTGCCCGCCTCGCACCATATCCGCCTGCCGGATTTGCGTCAGCAAGTCGGGGACGATGTGAGTTTGGCTGACGAAACCGAAATCAAGCGGCTGTTCCCGGACTGCGCGATTGGGGCGGTTCCTGCCGTCGGCGAATGCTACGAGCTCGACGTGATCGTCGACGACAGCATTCAGGAGCAGCCCGAGGTCTATATCGAGGGCGGCGATCACGCGAGCCTGGTTCACATCAGCCAGGCTCAGTTCGCTCGCCTGATGTCCGGCGCGCGACATGGGCGCTTCAGCATCCGCGATTGAACACGATGCGCACCATCGACGCTCGATCGTTGGATGCAACCGATAGGCAGGAAGCGCCAAAGGATGGGGAGGGCCGCGTCGGGTTGCTATCTATCATCAATCTACTGACGGCACGGACAGGGCGCGACGCGACTAACCCGATAGTCTTGCACCCACTCGTCCCACCAAATGTCCAGCGACACCTTGGTTTGGCCTGATGCCCACGCGAACCGCTCGATGAAGCGCAAATCAGGCGCGTTTTCCTTCAAGCGAGTGAACTCGACTTCGAATTCGCCAGACGCGCTTGAACACGGCGATGCATCGAGGCTCAGAACACCAGTCCATGTTCTTTGCCGGTTTCGCACGTCCGAGATGCTCGCCTGCGTCAGCGCCAAAGCCGGCTTGCACATCTGCTGAGCAGCATCTGGCCTCGCGGTGAAAACAACGACGAGCCAGCCCGCGAGATGGAGTGACCGCATGTGAGCATTCCGTTCGGGGCTTTTGATGGGCCGCCGGTCGCGCGGGCGCAACGCATGAAATTTTGGGCCAGCCTTAGAAATTCTGATGATGCATGGTCAGTCGGAGGGGCACGACGAGCCCAAAGGCCGCCGCCGAATTCCTGAACAACTGCAGAGGGATAGCTAACGTGCTTGTGCCGCTCCGGTGCCGTCAACGATGCCGGGCGAAAACCGTTGCACCCGACGAACTTAGCGAACCATTATCGCGCGTTGGTTTTGTGAGTTGGCGATGAAGGTTATTGTAGTCGGTGGCGGCATTGGTGGGCTCACGACCGCCCTCATGCTGCATGCCCGCGGGATCGACTGCGACGTCTACGAGCAGTCGGATGCCATCCGCGAGCTCGGGGTCGGCATCAACACGCTGCCGCACGCCATCAAGGAATTGGCAGAGCTCGGGTTGCTCGATCGCCTCGATGCGGCCGGCATCCGAACCTACGAGTTGTTCTACACCAACCGCTTCGGGCAGGAGATCTGGCGCGAGCTGCGCGGCACCGACGCCGGCTACGAGGTGCCGCAATTTTCCATCCATCGCGGCCGGCTGCAGGCGGTCATCTACCAAGCAGTCCGCGCCCGCCTCGGCGAGCCGCGCATCCACACCGGCCATCGTCTCGGATATTTCCGGGAGGACGAAGCCGGCGTGAGCGCCTACTTCTTCGACCGTCACGGCTCGCATCGCTTGACGGCGCGGGGCGACGTGCTGATCGGTGCCGACGGGATTCATTCGATGGTGCGCGAGACGCTCTACGCGAATGAAGGCCCCGCGCGCTGGAACGGAGCGATGCTCTGGCGCGGCGCCGTCGAGTGGCCGACATTCCTCACCGGCCGCTCCATGGTCATCGCCGGCGGCATGGCCGCGAAGCTTGTCATTTACCCGATCGCCGAGGGGACGCGGCCCGATCGGCGCCTCACCAACTGGGCCGTGGTGGCGCGCATCAGCGACGGCTCGAGTCCGCCGCCGAACAAGGAGGACTGGTCGCGCAAAGGGCGCTTCGAGGAGTTGATGCCGCACGTGCAGCGCTTCCGCATTCCCTACGTCAACGCGCAGGCGCTGATCGAAGCGACGCCCGAGTTCTGGGAATACCCCATGTGCGACCGTGACCCGCTGCCGCGCTGGTCGCATGGGCGCGTCACATTGCTCGGCGATGCCGCCCATCCGATGTATCCGGTCGGCTCGAACGGCGCGTCGCAGGCGATCCTGGATGCGCGCTGTCTCGCTGACCAATTGCGCAGCGCCGAGCACGTCCTGCACGCGCTGTGGATGTATGAACAGGAGCGGCTGCCGATGACGGCACAGATCGTACGCATGAACCGCAAGGGCGGCCCCGAGGGCGTGATCGATGCGGTCGAAGAGCGCGCGCCGGACGGCTTTACCCGGATCGATGACGTGCTGTCATTCGAGGAACGGCAGGCCATCGTGCGCGGCTATGCCGCGACTGCAGGGTTTGCGCGGGAACAGGTCAACAAGGCCGCGTAGGTCACAGGGGCAAGCGGCCAGTCAGGTAGAGTGGGCAAAGACGCGTTGGCTCGGTCCCGAGGCGTGGGCAAAATCGCGCACGCGCCGTGCCCACGCGGCAATAGTTCGGCAGGCGATTGTGCCCAGCCTACGCTGACCGACCACCCGTTATTGAGGCGGCGGCAGGAACACCACTTCGTGCTTGGCGGCCAGCGCGACGACCTCGTCGGGCTTCTGTTCCTTCATGCTGTGGATGGCCCAGAACAGGTCGTAGAGCGCGCGCGTAGGCGTCACCCAGAAGAAGCACTTCACCGCTTGGTCCGACTTGTTGAAGATACCGTGAGAGATGCCCATCGGCAGCCGGATCAGGTCGCCAGAGGCCGCCACGTAATCCTTTCCGTCGATCAAGAGGTCGAAGCGACCTTCGAACATGTAGATGAATTCTTCCTGGGTCGGATGAATGTGCGGCGGCACGAACGTGCCCGGAGGAAATGTCGCGTGCCAGGCGAACGAATGCTCGGACACCTGCTTCGGCACGTAGGTCTGTCCCAGGATCTGCCACACGATCCCGTCGATGCCGGTATTGGCCTTGGTGATGCCTGCGCTCATCGGTTGCATGGACTTGCCCTCGTCTTGCCGCGTGCCTCGTTTCGTTGCTCGTCGCCGAATGAGCCGCAGTAGAACATATCGCGCGGCAAAGTATGAATTCGGCTACAGCGTAGATGTCATGGGATCGCGGTGCAACGTGGCGCGCCGCCGCTCGGGGAAACGACCTGCAGCCTTCACAGGAGATGGACTTCGCACCTAGACTGCGAGGGCTGATGGCAGCCGCCCCAATCGCGCTGCTGGTCCGCTCGAACCGAATTTTTCACAGGAGATGGCCATGAAGAGACTGGTCGTGCTCGCCGCCGCGGCAATTGCTCTGGGGCCTA
>WNGD01007359.1_pt1 | contig 20024 bp, 18 predicted proteins | sample 5400671 | NCBI WGS metagenome assembly WNGD01 (sample SAMN13153369, study PRJNA577476) | soil metagenome | isolation source: 40 cm soil or saprolite under grassland replicate 2 | place: USA:California | collected 2016-06-15 | reverse complement strand
ACTGGATCTGGTGCAAGCGCTCCAGATCGAACTTGGCGCGGCGATCAAAGGTGTAGATACCGTTCTGCTCGACTGATACGTCGGTCAACTGGGTGTAGCAATAGCCGAACATGTATGGATTGTCGAGCAGCAGGCCTGTCAGTGTATTCCTGACGAGAAAGTACGACGTGCCATAGTGCGCCGATGAGGCTCCATTGTCCATGCTTGAAAAAGTGCCACTGCCGCAGAGTGGCTAAAGCAGCACCTGACCTCTCGCCGAATGGCTTCTTTGCAACAGCCCTGTCAAATTGGCGCACTCTCTTGACTTCGAGCGCGCTCGAACTTGTATACTGAAGAAAGGTTTCTCCTACCGAAATCGCGTTCTCAGAGACAACTTTGGCTTAGCGCCCCACCCCACGCTGGAGAAGGAGATCAGGTGTGGGGCGGGGCGCCTGAAGTTTGGCAGAGTCCTGACACGAGCAGTGTTCCCCATTTGAACGCGAATTGGCATCCGTCAAAGACGAACAGCTTAGAGAGGTTTAAGAAAATGAGACTCAGCTTTGGTATCAAAACTGCACCGCAAAGCACGACCTACGAGGACATGAAACGCGTCTGGTTGGAAGCAGATAGCATTCCATCTCTTGAACATGCCTGGCTATTTGATCATTTCATGCCCATTAATGGCGATACAGGCAGCCCCTGCCTGAAAGGCTGGTCCTTGCTCAGCGCGTTTGCCGCGCGAACGCGCCGCTTGCGTATAGGACTGATGATTACAGGGAACACTTACCGGTATCCGGCGGTACTGGCGAATATCGGCGCCACCGTGGATGTTATTTCAGGAGATCGTCTGGACTTCGGCATCGGCGCGGGCTGGAACGAAACCGAGCACCACGCCTACGGCATTCCTTTATACACCGCTGGCGAGCGCATCCGGCGCCTGGGCGAAGCCTGTGAGGTTATTCGCCTGATGTGGACCGAGACCGCCCCGAGCTTCGAGGGCAACTACTACCAGATCAAAGACGCCTACTGCGAGCCAAAGCCGGTGCAGAAACCCTATCCGCCGTTTGTGATTGGCGGAGGGGGTGAAAAGCTGACCCTGCGGGTCGTTGCTCAGTACGCTGCTATCTGGAACTTTATCGGAACTGGCCCTGAGGACTTCCAGCGGAAATCTTCTATCCTGGATGAGCACTGCGCGGCCATTGGGCGCGATCCGCAAACCATCCAGCGTTCAGTGGGGTCTCCAGCGGTCAATCCCGCGAACCTGGGAGAGATCCGCGATCTGGTACGCAGCTATATTGAGGTTGGTGCAACGCATCTTATCCTGAATTTGCGTGTTCTTAATACGCCATATCCCGAGGGCATCGTTCATCGTCTCGACGAGGAGATCATCAGGCCGTTGAAAGCAGAATTTGAGGGATAAACTCTTCATGGGTCACAAAGCCCAGCACGCGCAGCACGTTGCTCATTGTCTGAACCGTCGCTCGTACCAGGTGGGTGCAGAAAGCTTTGACGCGCTCGTCGGCCTCGCGCACGATTGGCGAGGTATGCTCGTAGAAGTCGGTGAAGTGCGAGGCCAGCTCGAAAGCGTAGGCGGCCAGAACATTTGGTGCCAGTTGAGCCGCGGCCTTGGCAAGGCGGCGCGGATAGACATCGATATATCGCAGCAATTCCCACTCGCTTTGCGCCAGCATCTCTGGCAGCATCTCCAGCCGCGCTGGTTCAGTGTAGCCCGTCTCTTTCAGCGGCGCAGAATGCTGTTGGCGCGTGGGCGGATTGGAGATAGACTCCCGTTTCGCCGTTGGGACGCAGCACTTCATCCATGTCCAGCGTGATAATTTGCTGCAGGCCGAAGCGGATCATGAAGTAACGAATCGCCCAGGCTGCCAGAGGGAGGCCCAGGAGACGGGTAAAACTCTATCAGAAGCGAGATCCTCGTGATAGAAATTTACACATCTCCTGGGCCTCCCTCATATCCAGACGACAAAGACGCGGTGTCTGCCCGGAGCGTTCGGGTTATTTACAACTTTCTCTGATGATACCCCAGATGTGAAGCGGTTTGCCCAGGTACGTTCGCGACCTTTGCTCACATGTGAGGGCAAATGTTCATGTTGGAGGGCAAAACCTGCTCACTTCGTAGGGCATTTACCAGTAGATCGCGAGAATTGGTAAATGACGTGAAGGTTCGACGGAATCAGCCCCAATGATCGAATTTTGCGTTCAAGGTTCGATCAAGTCAGAGCCACTGTGGCTCGTACCGCTCCCGGAGGGGAAGATGCCAAGCAACGGATGGAAATCTCTACTGCATCTTTTGTTTGAAAAATGATATATACTATACAAATGAGTCAGAACGTGGAAATGGTGTCGAACTTTCAGCAAAAAAAATTTGCGCTGAAAGTTCGACGCGATGGCCCTCAGCCCAGGATTTTCGTTCGATCATTCAGCGCAATTACCAAGAATTGCTCTGTCGTGGTAGAAGCTGATTCAGGTGAGTTACTTACGCTTCATATCTTTCTGGATCGATCAGTGTTAGAGGTGTTTGTGAACGGTCGTTGCTACCTGGCGAGCCGCATTTACCCGCAGCGTCGTGATAGCCTGGGACTCGAGCTATTTGCCCGCAGAGGGGAGGTGAGGGTCAGGTCACTCGACATCTGGCGCTTGGCTTCAATCTGGAACATATGAGCCGGCACCGTTTATTGAAACCAGAGGAGGTACAACCATGGAGGTGAATCTACAAGCTATTGCAGCCATGCGTGCCATCACGGTTTCCCGCGAGTATGGCAGTGGGGGCGGAGAAATTGCCGCACGTCTGGCACGAAAGCTGGGCTGGCAATTGATTGACCATGCCGTCATCGAACAGGCAGCAAGCGAGTTAGGCGTCTACAAAACGGAGGTGGAGAAACACGACGAGGAGTACGTCGAAAGCACCCTCTCACGTATCCTGAGTAGGATACAGAATTTTGTAACATCCATCCCTGCTCCTACAGCAGCACCAGGCGCCGCTTCATCTCCTCCAGCGATAGAGACACTAGCCTATCAGGATACTATACGCGACATCATCATAGCAGCGGCAAACACTGGTCATGTCGTGATTGTCGGGCGCGGCGGACAGGTGCTTTTCACGGACCGGCGCGATGTGCTCCATATCCGCGTGGTGGCACCCCTGGAGCTGCGCGTTGCCTATGTCGCACGCCGCGAAGGACTGGCCATGGATGCTGCCCGCACACGTGTTCAGGCGAAAGATCGCGCCCGAGGACGCTACATGCAGACATAGTATCATTGCCAGCATGAGGATCCGCACTTCTATGATCTGGTGATCGATAGCGCCGTGCTCGATCTGGATAGCGCCGTCGATCTGATCTGTCTCGCAGTGGAGCGCAAGGCGAGCCGACTCAATGTGCCGGTGGAGGAATTGGGACCGGCAGCCGGGCTAGCCTCCTATGCGGGCCAGCCCGCCGACTTTCGCGTGCCGGGACAGTCATCCGGCTAACGCGATGGACAAGTTTTCGGCTGAAGCAACCGACCGCGCCAGCTGGCGCAACGGCCTCACTGTGGGAAGTATCAAGGGCTAATGGCGCTGGCAAATTTCGGAGAGAGGTGGTCATCTATTTCGAAGAACACCGTGGACATATGTACTTATGGTTACGTAGCTGCTGGAGGACCTGGATTTACCGGACCAGTGGATACAATCGGGTGTGATGCAATACCATATATATGAAATCCGTGCGTCGCGCAGTAGTTTTTGAGATCGTGATGGTTCCCATTTGGTACCCCGTGCTATACTATCAATAAGAGGCAAAGCCTTCCCCGGCTTGCCCCATACCCTCTCGTCTCACGACGAACCGGATTACCCCTGCCCGGTGCAGTACCCTGCAAACGACAACTTTACTGCAACAGCATATACTGTCTCAATTGTCCCAATTGTCCCAGGTGCTCCATAATCAAGGAGCTATCTGCCTGAATATCCCACGAAACGCCGTGTCTCAAGTGTCTCAATTGTCCCAGGTGCCCCGTAAGGATCCAGAAGGTCCGTGCTCAGCTTATACCAACTGTACCCGCATGTCAAAGCCACAGCCAATAATGCATGCTGCCCGGCTAGGGATTGACATCGGCTATGCTGGCCTGCGATCGTCGGCCACGAACAAGCACCACAAATACAGCGAGAGCGGAGACACTAAGTGTAGCCATCACCACGGCCATAGGCAGGGCAGTCTTAGCGCCCAGGATCCCGACAAGTGGTGCGGCGGCGGCCCCGATAGCGAACTGCAGCACACCCAGCAGCGCAGACGCGCTCCCGGCGGTGCGAGGGTAATTGGTCAACGCCAGGGCGGTGGCATTAGGCAGGACGAAGCCGAGACTGGCGACGACAACGAACAGCGACGGCAGCACCCCCACAAGGCCGGTGCCACCGGTGGTGACGACTGCCAGCAGCGCCGCTCCACCTGTTGCAGTGGCGACCAGTCCTGCGGTCAGCAAGCGCAGCGGCGATACACGACCGACGAGCCGCCCGTTGACCTGGCCGGCGACCACCAGTCCGCAGGCGTTCACGGCGAACGTGACGCTGAACAACTGGGGTGAGAGGCCGTAGATGTCCTGCAGGACGAATGGAGAGCCAGAAATGTATGCGAACATGGCAGCGAAGGCCAGGCCGCATGAGAGTGCGTAACCCACGTAGAAGCGGTCGGAAAGCAGTTGGCGGAACGTCTTGATGGTGACGCGGACACCTCCATGCTGGCGTCGTTCCGCAGGCAGGGTTTCGCCCAGTCCGGTGGCTGCAGCGAGGAGCAGCAGCATGCCGATGACGGCCAGGACGATGAAGACGCCGCGCCAGGAGGTGAAGCGGAGCAACAGCCCGCCGGAGAGAGGCGCGAGGATTGGCGCAAGGCCGTTTACGAGCATGAGCAGAGAGAAGAAGCGCGCAGCAGCAACGCCAGAATGCAGGTCGCGCACGATAGCACGCGCAATGACGATGCCAGCCGCCCCGGCAATACCCTGCACGAGGCGGAGCCCGGCGAGCGCGTACACCGATGGTGCGATCACGCACAGCAGTGAGGCAAGCGCGTAGGCGGTGAGCCCGGCGAGCAGTGGTCGCCGCCGCCCCAGTGAGTCACTGATGGGTCCGGCGATAGCCTGGCCCAATGCAAGGCCGAGCAGGCAGGCGCTCAGTGTGAGCTGCACCGGCGAAGCGCCGGTGCCGAAGTCGCGACTGAGCGACGGCAGAGCTGGCAGGTACATATCTATCGACAATGGCCCGAACGCCGTCAACGCGCCCAGAATGAACACGAATTGCACCCGGCGCAGGCCGCGGAAATTATGGGGTGATACAGGTAGTCGTTCCATTATATTATTGCTGGAGATTGTTTTCTCACAAGCTGATAAGTACTTTGGATGTCTATGTTCTTATCCAAAGCGCTCCTCCCATAGAAGACCATTAGTTGCTAACCATTTTCTCCGGGTGTAACACGACAAGCACACGGGTTAGGTCGTTCCCTAACGTCTTCACGCTCTGCTCAAGTTGGTCAGCGGGAACATATTTCTCGAGAATTGGGCGTGTGAGTTCACCGGCATTCTGCTCAATAATCTCAGCTCGTCCATAGGCCACCACATACTTGTGAGTTGCAACATCATCGACAATCAGCGAGATGGATGGATTTCGCTTGAGGTTGAAATACTTGGCGCGCTTTTTCGTCGTGCTGAAAATAAAGCATGTGCCATCCCACGCGTACCACACAGGAGTGAGTTGCGGTCCCCCATCTGTCCGGTTGACGCCAACAATCGCGTTGTTTGCTTTTGAGAGCAATATTTGCATCTCTTGAGAGGTCATTGCTAGCTGTTCTCCAATTCTAAGAAGTGTGATTGGGTGTGCGTAAATGAAGAGGCATGATTACCTGTCCCCTGGACAGGGTTCCCGCAAGCTGGACATGGCACCCGCAAGGGGTGCCACTACTATACTACGGAGTGTCTCGGGAGGCCAGTGTATAGTAGTGAGAGGGCTTGCCCCTCTCATGTTCATGCCCCCGAGGAAGGAAAGTCGTTATCCTCAGTGGTCACGGAGTAGTGAGAGGGCTTGCCCCTCTCATGTTCATGCCCCTGCCATGCTCGTTTGCCCCTCTCATGTTCATGCCCAAAAGCAGAGGTTGCCTTTCCTCAACAATACATTTTACGTTTACAGAAAATAAAGTTACTATAAAAAGTATAGTGTGTCAAGGGCTTCCATATCTTCCTTGTTAAGCTTCAGGTCGACTGCCCGAGTAGTTCGCGTACCTGTTCTACCGAGGTGGCGCTGGCAATAGCTGCTGTGATACCTGGCCGGGCCATAATCCAGGCGAGTGCCACCTGTGCTACCATTGCATGGTGAGCCGCTGCTACCCGGTCGAGCTGCTCCAGTATCCTGAACCCTTTCTCGTTCATGTAGCGCTCCTGAATCCTCTTCGCGCGCGGGCTGGAAGGCACCTTTTTGCCTGGACGGTACTTCCCCGAAAGGAAGCCGCTTAACACAAGAAATTCCCTCCTGAATAGGGGTCCTACACAAAAAGCGGTATCATGCCAAGCCGCGCAACGAGTGCCTGCATCTGTTCATCCGTAGGAGAGGGTACACCTGGCTGGAAGCGACTGGCAGCATCGAGCACCTTAGGAAGTACGTGTATGTCACCAACCGTGTTCAGGAAGATGCCTGGCCGCTGCAGCGCCCAGTGAACCGCCAGGTCGATATCCTGCTGGTCCTCCAATGGCTCATACCACGTATCGCGAGTATGCTGGCGGCCCATCCACGGTTTGTATGCAATGGACTTAATCGTCTGCACGGCAACATTCCGCTGCTGGCAGGTTGAGAGCAATGCATTGAAATTTTCAGCGTAGTAGGAGCTTTGCATGACCAGGTAGTTGTACGGAAGCAGGACCGAGTCAAAATCGAAGCGTTCGAGGCTGCGCCGGTGCGTGGCGGCAATCTGTAAACCATGACCGGTGACGCCTATAGCTTTTACCAGTCCCTGCTTTTTGGCCTCGATGGCAGCGTCGATCGCACCACCGGGACTTAGAGCGACATCCCACTCGATGGGATCAACCAGGTTGTGCAGTTGCCACAGGTCGACGTAATCGATGCCCATGCGCTCCAGGGAGCGATGCAGGTCCTCTGTTGCCTCCCGCGCTGTGCGGGCATCGGTCTTGGTCGCTACATAAAACTGTGAGCGGTATTGGGCCAGCCAGGGAGCGATGCGCAGTTCGGCATCGCCGTAGCTCGCTGCCACGTCGATGTGATTGACTCCGAAGTGTAACAGCACTTCCAGTGTGCGGTCAGCTTCCTCCTGTGTGACATGGCCGAGAGAGGCAGCTCCAAAGATGGTGCGCGTACTCATGTGACCGGTACGGCCAAACGGTTGTGTTCCTATCGACATTTCTCCTCCTGTTTTTGCTCATGCGGTTATGATTGATAACGCAATTCCTCTTTCCATTGTACCGCGTTTTTTTGCAAATTGCGGTATAGTTGTGTCTCTAGCCCAATCTCGCCGCTGTTGAGGATGAATCGTAACGCGTGTCGTAACGTTTGTAGGACGCACATATGGTAAGATGGGAGTGTCTCTGGGAACAGAGGAGCAGGTGAAGATGCCGCGCTTCAAACAAGAGACGGAACGCGGCGCCTGGCGTTTCATGAGCGTCAGGAGAACCATCCACAACAGGACCAGGACAGCCAGACAGGGAGTTGCGCGAATGAACGTTGGGCATGCACCCGCAGCCATGACGGAGAGCCGTGAACCGCACAGCTACGCACGCGTGCAGGGGCGCTGGCTCCTGCTCGCTCGAGTCGGCTGGGGTGCACTGGTCGTCCTCACCCTGGCGACCTTCTTCGCCAGCCTGCCGGAGTATGTGGCACAACTGCAAACTCCCTGTGTTGGTACAGAATGCACGTACGGGGTGTTTCTCACGCCTTCGCAAGCAGAGGTGCTCAAAGGGATGGGCCTGTCTCTCAGCGACTACGCAGCCTACACCGCCGCCTTTACGCTTGCCACCATCGTGGTGTGTTTGGTGGTCAGCACACTGATCGTCTGGCGCAGGTCCGACGACCGCATGGCGCTCCTCGTCGCGCTCATGCTCGTGACGCTTGGCCCTCTCTCTGCGACGATCAGTGTGTCGGCGAGTCCCTCCCCCTGGCGGGTGCCGGCCGCATGCCTGGTCTTCCTCGCTCTTGCTTTGTTCGTGCTCGTCTTTCTCTTGTTTCCTACTGGGCAATTCGTGCCGCGCTGGACACGCTGGATCGCTGTCGGGTGTTTCGCAGTGCTCGTCCCTTCCACGTTCTTCCCAAACAACCCTTTGGCGCAGAATCCCGACGCTCTGTTGCTGTTCTATCTCGTGTCTCTCGTCGCGGTGGCGACGCTTGCACTCGTCCAACTCTACCGCTATCGGCGGGTCTCCAGTCCACTCCAACGTCAGCAGACCAAATGGGTGGTCTTCGGTCTCGCTGTGCCATGTAGTGTCCTGGTTGGCGGATATGGGCTTTCGATCTTTCCAGCGCTCGGCGACCCCAGTGCGCCCTCCGGTGCATCCTATCAATTGGCCTTAGCAGCCATCATCGCCAGCACGCTGCTCTTGATCCCGCTCTCATTTGGATTCGCCATGCTGCGCTCTCGGCTGTGGGACATTGATGTGCTCATCAATCGCACGCTCGTCTATGCTGCGCTGACGGTCATCCTGACGGGGGTCTACGTTGGGCTGGTGATTGGCCTGCAAGCGCTCCTGCGGGGCATCATCCGCCAGGACAACGGCGTGGCCATCGTCCTCGCCACGCTGGCCATCGCAGCCCTGGCCGGACGCCTGCGCCAGGGCATCCAGCGGCTGATTGACCGGCGCTTCTATCGCCGCAAGTATGACGCCGCCAAGATTGTGGCAGCCTTCAGTACCACCTTGCGCCAGGAAGTGGACCTGGACCAGCTGCGCGAGCACTTGTTGGCTGTGGTGCAGGAGACGATACAGCCGGCCTCTCTCTCCCTGTGGATCGGCCCTGTGAAGCAGCAGGCAACAGGGGGAAAGACCAGGGGAGAACCGCTCTCACGTGGAGGAGAGCGGCCAGGCGCAGACCACTCCAACTCGTGGTAATATCAAATCCTGATGATCACTCTACATTGTCATGCTGAGCGCAGCGAAGCATCTCTGTGCTCATCGAGACAGACCCTTCGCTGCGCTCAGGGTGACACGGTGTGACGGTTCACATTGTCACGTACTTTTCTTCAAATTGAACCTTGCCTTAATATAATATCCTGGAAGGCCTCACTTCATGCCCAACAATCGCATCTCATTCTGCAGCGTCCCGGTCAACCCTTCCTCTAATGGACGCGGATTATATCCTAGCTCACGCCTGGCTTTGGCATTACTGCCAATGTAGGTCACCCCGGCGCTGACGCGCAGGTATTCGGCAGTGTACTCTTCTGGAACCGGCACAACTTTCTCTACAACGCTCATGGTTGCCGCCATTGACTTCATCATGAATGGGGACACTCGTATGCGCGGCGCGGGCACGCCGGTGATTTTTTCCGCCATGCGCATGCCCTCGACGAGGGTATGCGTCGGCCCGGCTATAATATAGCTCTCTCCTGCCTTGCCCTTTTCCATCGCCAGCATGTGAGCGCCCGCAATATCATCGACGTGCGCCCAGGAAAAGGCAGTCCTGGCAGGTAAGACGGGCAACTTTCGCTGTAAGTACTGGATAAATGTCGTGTGGATGCTGCTGGTATCTCCTGGCCCGTAGATTACTCCCGGCTGGACGATAACCAGCGGCAGTCCCCAGGCGATCATGGGTTCGGCCACTTCGTAATGGGCAACCCACTTGGTGCGGTCGTATTCGCTCAGGTGCGGGCCGCTATAATGGTAAGTTTCATCGACGAGCTTTCCGTGCGTGTCCGAATTCACAGCCAGCGTGCTGGTATATACGCCTTTCGCAATACCCAGTTCCTTCATCAACTCTAGCACGTTGCGTGTGCCCTGGATGTTGACCTTCTCACCTTCGCTCTTATCTTTGACTCCAATCTTATACCAACCCGCGATATGAAAAACGCCATCGACACCCTGCATGGGCGTGCGTATACTTTCTTTCTCGGTCACATCCCCCTGGTGAATGGCGACGCCGAGATCAGCAAGATCTTTAGCCTTTGCAGGGTTAATATTCCTCATCCGAACCTTTCCGCGGCTCTGGCGCGAGCGCGTTCGGCTTCGACTTCGCGATCGCGCGGCTCGGCATTGGTCACCAGCGAATTTAGCAGATTCCGCGCGGCGGCTGTAACCTCTTCGACAGCGTGATTAAACGCCGCCTCGTTGGCTCTCGAAGGCTTGTTGAAGCCCGAGAGCTTTCTCACGAATTGCAGCGAGGCTTCCCGGATCTCCTCGTCGGTAGCTGGAGGATCGAAGTTGAACAGAGTCTTGATATTCCGGCACATAGTTTCTCCTTTTGCGCTCCTCACCTGCTATGAGGCGCCTCAGTCGTCGATCGCCTGGTAGGCCAGGGTCCAGAAGTCGAGACAGATATCCGGAGGACTGGGAGAGGTCCAGGCGCGCTGGGTCATCAGGATGGTGACCATGTCCTCCCTGGGATCCGAATACCAGGAAGTGCCCAATCCGCCATCCCAGCCGAACCGCCCGGGAACGGCTGCCACGTCGTCGCGCCTGGTGACTATGGACACGCCGAACCCCCAACCGTGGCTGTCAAAGGAACCAGGGACTAAACCGGACGCCGCCTTCTGCTCGGGCGTCAGCTGATCGGTCGTCATAGTCTCGACCGCAAGCCTCGACAGGATGCGCTCGTTCCCGTGTTTGCCCTGGGAGAGCATCATCTGGCCGAAAGCGAGGTAGTCGTCGATGGTCGAGACCAGGCCCCCGGCGCCGGACGGGAATGCGGGTGGACGGCTCCATTGGCCCCCCCTGGCCTCGTCATAGAGCTCGACCGCCCCGGTTTCGAAATTGGTCCAGTAACCTGTCACCAGCCGGTCGAGCTTCGCCTCCGGCACACTGAACCCTGTGTCCTTCATGCCGAGCGGCTCGAAAATGTGCTCTCGCAAGAACGTCTCAAGCGGCTGACCCGAGGCGCGCGCAAGCAGCACGCCCAGCACATCGGACCCCGTGTTGTACATCCACCTCTCGCCCGGCTGGTGCATCAGCGGCAGCATCCCCAGGCGGCGCATCCACTCATCTGGCGCAGGCGTCGCAGACGGCGCAGGTGGTCCCATCCCGATCTGCAGCTCACTCGCCGCCTTGAGGATCGGATAGGCGTCCGGCGGCGCCAGCATCTGGCCGAAGCCCATACGGAAGGTCAGCAGGTCGCGCACGGTGATCGGCCGGTTCGCGGGCACAGTGTCGTCGAGCGCCCCGTCGAGCCCCTTCAGGACCTTGCGGTTGGCCAGTTCGGGCAGCAGGCGGTCCACCGGCTCGTCCAGCCGCACCTTACATTCTTCCACCAGGATCATTGTTGCTGCGGCCGTGATTGGCTTGGTCATCGAGCTGATGCGGAAGATCGTGTCGCGCCGCATCGGGTCGAGACCTTCGACCGCCTTCATGCCGATCACGTCAACATGCACCTCGCCCCGCCGGCTGACCAGCGTGACGAGACCGGGCACTTCGCCGCGCTCCACATAGCCGGCCATGACGTCATGCATACGGCCGAGCCGCGCCCTGGACAATCCACCGTTGCTCATCTGCTTAAGTACCATTTCCATCCTCCTGTTTGTCGAGTTCCTTGCTCACTTTCTTTTGAATGCGACGATCAGTTCATGGAATCTTGATTATCATAACATATGATAATATGTAGGAAAGCACAAAACTTCTCGCATCTTGCGCGTTTCCAGGAGTCATGCAGCCACAGCTGTCACCGAGATACCAGTAACCTCTTTCCCATCACACAAAAAGAATAAGTTATAATGAAGCAGGACATTCACCCTTCATCAAAAGGAGAATACCATGTGTGGTCGTTTCACACTCAAAGCCGACATTGAAACCATCGCTAAAGTGTTCCATGTGAAACCCTCTTTGGCAGTAGCAGAAATAACGCCGCGTTATAATATCGCGCCGACACAGGAAGTAGTCAGCATCCTGAGCAATGGCGCCTCCCACCTTGAACCATTGCGCTGGGGATTGATTCCCTCCTGGGCCAAAGATGAAGCCATCGGCAACAAAATGATTAACGCCAGGGCCGAGACGCTGGCAGAGAAGCCCAGCTTCAAGCGGTTGCTGCGTTCAAAACGCTGCCTCGTGGTCGCGGATGGCTTCTACGAGTGGAGGAAGGAGGCCGGGTCCAAAGCCAAGACTCCCATGTACATCATGCTGAAGAGTGGCCAGCCCTTCGCCTTTGCCGGCCTGTGGGACCTGTGGAATAGCCCTGACGGCCAGCAGGTACGCAGTTGCACCATCATCACTACGCAGCCGAATGCATTGATGGAGTCTATCCACGACCGGATGCCCGTCATACTCTCGCCGGATGCCAGCGAGCAATGGCTAGAAACATCTCTGCACGATGAGCACGCGCTGTCTTCTCTGCTAGTCCCTTACCCTGCGGAGGAGATGGCAGCACGGGCCGTTTCGCGCCTGGTGAACGACCCGCGCCGGGAAGGTGCGGAATTGATCGCGTGAGTACAAGGGTACCCCTTGCGGATGTCCATCGGGTACTCCCTGCAGGTGCCTCACATTAACCCGGCCAGCATCGGCACAGCCACATCCAGCATGTTCTTAGCTGCTTGCCCGCCTTTAAGCACAAGCTTCACATTGCTGGGATCAGCTATCTTGCCGATGTTGCCCAGCACGTCACCGTCTACAATAATCACATCGGCAAGTTTGCCTTCCTCGAGCGTGCCCAGGTTTTGCTCCAGGTGTAGTAGCTGAGCCGCCTGTGACGTGCTGGCTGCAATTGCCTGCACTGGCGTCATGCCGTTTTCAACCATTAACACCAGTTCCTGGCCGTTGTCACCATGTCGTCCGACCCCCGCGTCGGTTCCCATTGCGATCTTTACTCCCGCCTCGACTGCCCGGCGGAAGGACTGCGCGTGAACCTCTACCACACCGTGAGCTTTGGCCGCCATCGCTGGAGGCAATAGTTCTGGATGCTCTTGCGAAAATTGTATGACGGCCCGGGGTGCTACCAGTGTCGGCACTAGATAGACATTCCGTTCGATCATCAGTTCGATCAGCTCGTCGGTCAAGTAGACTCCGTGCTCGATGGAGGCAACCCCGGCCACCAGCGCGTTTTGAATACCCATAGTGCCCTGCGCGTGCGCCATGCAGCGTTTCTCCTGGGCGGCAGCCTCGTAGACCGCTGCAGCAATCTCCTCGATGGTCAATTGCGATGAAGTCGGGGCGTCGGCCGCGGAGAGCACTCCACCAGTCGTGGCCAGCTTAATCCAGTCGGCCCCGGCTCGTAGTATCTCACGCGTCTTCTTGCGCACCTCTTCGACCCCGTCAACTACCCCATCAGGGACATCGTAAAAACGGATGCCAAAAAGGCCAATGTCTACGCAGCACGGATAGTAGCCATCGCCGTGACCTCCAGTCTGGGAGATCAGCGTGACAGCTACCTGCATGCGTGGGCCGGCAATGATGCCGCGCTCGACCGCCATCTTTAACCCGGCAGGTGTACCACCCGCGTCGCGCGCAGTGGTGATACCCGCTTCCAGGGTTGCTCGCATGCGTGGAATCGCCTGGAGCAGGCGCAGGGAAGGCGGTGTAAGCAGTGCCCGCAGCACATCAGGATACTCAAGCATAAAGTGGACATGGGTATCAATCAAGCCGGGCAGGATGCTGCCTCCAGCTGCATCGATCACTGTTGCATCGCGTGGGATGTTCACGTGAGCCTGCTTGCCCACTGCCGTAATCCGCTCGCCTTCGATGAGGACCGCTGCCCCTTCTAATGGGTCGCTGCCACGCCCGTCGATAACGGTGCCATTTGTTATCGCTAGCATTGGTTACTCAGTTGGTCATGGTCTTGCACACGTTACTAATTGCGTGATGTGCTTACGTGTGAACTTGCATCATGATCTATACGCACAGCATACCACAAAATGACTCGTGACAAACTACCAAACTAAGCAAAAGGCGTTCCTAATACGGGGCGTACCATATACAGGCTTTGATGGCTGCAAACAATTCGTGTCTGAGCTAAGGTCAATCCTTGCTGCATGACCGACAGGACACAACGGGGCGTACTGCCTGCTTGTATACGTAGATGGTCCTCTTCTCTCCCTGTCAAAGAGCGTCATGAGATATACTACAAGAAGATCTTCTCTGAGTGGCCATCAGAGCGAATACAAAGTCAGGAACCCCATAGCTGAAGCTAGGGGCTTCCTGGCCGCGAAGAGGTGATAGGAGGTCGTATCAGATGATTGCACGCTTGTGGAGAGGCTGGACATCGAGTGAGAACGCGGATGCCTACGAGAGGCTACTCCGAGAGCAGGTTCTTCCCGGCCTCCAGCAGATCGATGGCTATCGAGGTGGATATATCCTGCGACAAGAGGGCACCGATGAGGTCGAATTCGTGGTGATGAACTTGTTTGAATCGTTAGAGGCCGTGCGAGCATTTGCAGGGCCTGAGTATACGGTCCCAGTCTTTGAACCGGAAGCCAGGCAGCTAGAACTGCTTGAGGGAGACGAGGCGGCTCTGCCACCGTTGGAGTGACGTCATCGCACCTGCTTCTCCAAGCTTGATAAAATCCACCAACCCATCATGTTACAGAGCATAGAGCACGCGTTGGCGGAGCAGGGGAAAGCTAGGACATCGGTCAAGTAATCACATCAGGTTAAGCCGCCTTCTTCAAGGGAGCCATCAAACGGGCAATAACATGTAGATTGTGAACGACAGCACAGCGGCGCAGATCAAAGAGATTTTTGCGCAGGCCGCGATAGCGCGCCCGCCGTCCTTGCCAGTGTCCGATATGGGCCAAGGCATGTTCAACTGCCGCCCGTTCTCGCAGCTTGGCTCGTCCCAGTGGCGTCAGTTGCCGTTGGCGTAATTCGCACAGCAGCCGTTCATCCGGATGGATGCTGACCGAGCGGCCGTGTGGACTGGTGGTACAGCGTTCGCGCAAAGGACAGGCGGCACACGTCTGGGCGGGAAAGTGCACTACCCCTCCGGGGACAAAGGGCATTTCCTGCTGGTTGGGACAACGCAGCACCTGCCGCTGCCAATCCAGTTCAAAGGCCGTTTTCGTGAAGCGTGTTCCATTGCGCACGGACCAGGCCTTGCAATACACCTGCAGGTCAGCAGCACGCTCTCGTACCAGCGTGCTACTGAGGTAGGCTCGATCGATATGCAGTTCGCCCAGAGTGACCTGCTGGCAAGCCAGATCCGCATGGATCGCTTCCGTCACGCTGGCTTCGGCCGCATTGGCAGGCGTGATCCCGACAGCTCGCACTAGTCCGCTGTCCAGATCACGCAAGATATGCCGTTTGTAGCCATCCACTCGCACACGGCGGCTTTTGCGTCCATGGCGCATCTGCGCATCTTCGATCGTGATGCGCCGATCTTTGGCCACCCCCTTCCGTAAGGTCGTTTTACCAGCTTCCGTGACCTCGACATCCTGCTGCTTGACTTGCTGAGCGGCCACCATGCTGTACTGGACGACAGGCCCATCAGCCCCCTCTGGCTCGCTGTCCAACCAGCGTTCCACGGCGCTTAACGTGTCCAGCACGATTGCTAAGGCTCGCTCTCGTGCTTCGGGATCATCCCAATCTTGATCTAAGGCAGCTTTCAGACTCGCACCGCCTAGGACACTGGCGTTGGCTTCCCTCGCCAGTTCGGTCAGCCCCCGCCCCTGCTGACGCGCAATCACGCCCAAAGCCTTGCGTAGAGCGTGACCCAACAGATTGTAGGTATCTTCCACACGGCTAGCTCCCCACAACGGACTGCTATCGAGAGCCGCTCGCAATGGGCCTGCTCCAAATCCTCCCGTCTCTTTGGCTCGGTCAATGCTGCGTTCAATCAGTCGTCTATCCATTTGTGTTTCGATCAGGCGGGTCCGAAAGGCGATGAGGGTGCCTTTACTGAACGGTGGTTCCTGGGCATCCAAGCAATCGAGCACCAGTTGCCAACGACGATCCATCGTCATCGCTTCGATCACCTCATCATCTGAGGCTCCTGTGTAAGCCTGCAAGATGGTCGCTAAGGCCAGTTGAGCAGGAGGAATGGGCGGCTGACCTCGCTTACTTGGCTGATAGAGCGCTGCCAATTCCTGTTGAAAGGCTTCATCGAACAGTTCATGCCGGTGCTCACGCAAGAACACAAACAGTTTCGCTCGTTTGATCCGTTTTATGATCGCTTGTTCAGTCGGCGAGAGGTCAACAGGGGGTTGCCACAGGGAAGGTTGCATAGGGTATCTCCTTTTCCACTTTTTTCTCTTGAGCTAACCATGCTTTTTCCTCTCCGTCAAATCCTCTGTCCATTACTTGACCGATGTCCTAGCTCTACTCCTGTTTGTGCTGCCATATCTGCGCTCCAACAGGCGGCAAACTATCTAACAGTAACATACCATTGGTGACCACAGCTTCATTGCCAGTAAGTAGTTCGCGCAGGTGTATGCCATCCGGTAGACCTGCGTGGAGCACTGGCAGAGCTACTAACCCATCATTACCCCTTCGCGCCACGACGATGAGCCGTTCTTCATTAGCCTCGCGCTGGAAGGCCAGTGTATCACCGGACGCGTAGAGCAGTTGATAGCCACCTCGTCGCAGCGCGGGCGAGGTGTGCCGCAGCTTCATCAAAGCCTGGTAAAATACTCGCCTGTCTGCGTTCCATTCACGCGGGTCCCACGGCATACAGCGCCGGTTGTCCGCGTCCCCGCCGCCTTTGAGGCCGATTTCGTCACCGTAGTAGACCGATGGCACCCCGGGATAGGTGAAAAGCAGCGTCACAGCCACCCGCACACGGGCCTCGTCATCGCCAAGGATAGTCGCGATGCGCGGCGTGTCATGGCTGCCCAACAGGTTAAACTGCTGCGTGGCAATCTGCCAGGGAATAGCCGACATAAACGCTCGCCACTGCGCTGCCAAAGCCTCTGTTGGTAGGGGCTGCGGATCAACTAGTTCGGGTCGCCACGTCCCGTAAATATCGAAGCCGCTCAACCAGCTCAACAGCGGGAGAGAAAAACCCCGGTAGTTCATCACTGCATCCAGTTCATCTCCCTGCAGCTGCGGCGTGCCGTCGTAGAAGTTCTCGCCGAACAGGTACGCGCGAGGTGACTCTGTCTTGACGGCACGGCGCATACCGCGTCCAATCTTGTGGTCTAGCTGGCTCTCACCCTGGCGGGCCAGCATGTTGGCAACATCGAGCCGCCAGCCATCGATGCGAAAGGGCGGGCGCAGCCAGTAACGCATAATCGCGTCTTCACCGGCGTACATCCACTCCCTCAGTCGCTCGCTGCGATAATTGAGCTTGGGCAGGCTGCGCACACCCATCCAACTTACGAAGTCATCGGGTCGCTGCCTGAAGGTAAAAAAATCCGCCGTTGACGCGTCCAGGTCGGCCTGGGCAGCGAGAAACCAGAGATTCGTTACGCCGCAATGGTTAGGTACCATCTCCAGTATCAGTTGCATGCCGCGTTCGTCCAGTGCACGGCGCAGTTCTACCAGGGCCGTGTCACCGCCAAAATGCCTGTCAACCCGCTTGTAGTCCTCGACATCGTATTTATGATTGCTAGGAGCGGTAAAAATGGGGTTCAGATAGAGCGCGGAGGCGCCCAGTTCCTGAATGTAGTCCAATCGCTGCGTAATCCCTTGCAGATCGCCGCCAAAAAACTCAAAGCCGCCCGACTCGTTATACAGGCGCGGTCGTTCTCCCCAGGCACGGGCAACCACCGGCCGTCCATTGCAGAGGTATTCTCCACTGCGCACATTGTTGGATGGCTCGCCATCGGCGAAGCGATCGGGGAAAATCTGGTAAAAGACGGTATCGTGAACCCAATGTGGGGCCTGGTAGTTCGCCAGGATGTTGAAATCGTTAGCGTCCGTAGGCGTGTAGCACAGCATTCCCGCGGCAGTGAGCCACCAGCCGCCCTCGGCCGTGAGCAAGTAGAAGCGGTACTTGTTGTGTAACCCTGAAAGCCGGAGATCGGCTTCCCACCATTGACAGGCCGCGCCGGTCCCGGCCTGGCGCATGGGCTCCATATGCTGTTCGCCATCCGGTCTGGTGTGTACAAAAATGCGCTCGATGGGCGCTTCAAGGCCTGCCCGCAGCCGCAATGTCACGGTTGCACCAGGATCAAATCTACCGGCCACCACATAGCGAGACGAGCCGTCATGGTGGACACTGGTGGTCCAAGGAAGGTTAAGCATGTGAGATCCTTCTCATATTCATGTCAGGAGAATACAGGAATTGGGGCAGCGAGTGAGCGAATCGCCTCTATTGTTTCCTGGGCGTTGCGCACAAACTCCGTGCGGACAGGCAGGCGCTCCTTGAATTCCCCAACTGTAATATCATCCAGGAAGCGCTCTCCTGCATTGTCCAGCATCACCTTTGGCAACAAGATGAGATCACCCAGGTCCTGCCTTTGTTCTAACTCCGCCAGCACATCCTGGCCGCAGAGCAGCCCGGCAACGGTGACCTCCGCGCCAAAGAACGAATTGACCACTGCTAGAACCTCCACCTCGAGCCCTTCGATACCGCGCAGGTCCTGTGCCAATCCATCGATAACTGGCCGTGCCATCGCCCCGGTGACCAGTGTCACCTTAGCAAAGCGTCGTGGCTCGGACATGCTTACTGGCAGGCGGCGCTTCGCACGCGCCCACTGCTCGATCAGGTAACGCGTCATGCCGACACCATTCTCGATTTGCGCGTAGGAGCCGTAATGTTTAGCGGGTGGAAACTCGCGTCCCGTCAGGTAATACCACTCGTCCGACAGGTAAACGAAGGGGTACCCATCCTCGTGCTCTGTCTCGAAGCGGCGTTGATGGGCCTCGACCTGCTCAATAATCACCCCGGCCTCTTCGCAAGTGTAGTGACGCAGCGGCGGCAAATCCCCCGTCTTCATCATGTTGTTGTACTTCGTCAGGCCAACGGGGACCACGGAGATCGATTCTACGGTCGGGCGAAGCTCGGCCAGGTCCTTAATGCTGCGCTCGAGCTGCGCGCCATCGTTGATAGTTGGGCAGAGCACCAGTTGGGCGTGGCAGGTAATATGCATCTCGCCCAGGCGCTTGATATGATCGACGATGTCGCCCGCGCGTGGTCCATCCACCATCTTGCGCCGCAGTTCAGGATCAGTGGCATGCACAGACACGTAGAGGGGCGTCAGCTTCTGCTCATCGAGCCGCTGCCAGTCCTGCTGCTTCAAATTCGTCAGGGTAATAAAGTTGCCGAAGAGGAACGAGTAGCGATAGTCATCATCCTTGATATACAACGAAGTGCGCATGCCATGCGCCAGCCCTGGCTGTGGTGCGAAGCGCTCGGGTAGCCCCTTGATAAAGCAGAAAACGCATTTATTGGCACATTGCCGGATAAAAGGAGCTGGCTCTTCACCAAAGAGCACGCCCAGGTTCTCATCATATGTCTTAGAGATAGATACTTCCTGCGCATTCTGTTGTCGCTCAAAACCGATCACCAGTTCTTCCTCTGCGACATAGAAGCGATAATCCACCAGGTCACGGATAAGATGACCATTGATAGTGCGTATAAGATCACCTGATTGCAAACCTGCCCGGTCGGCAGGGCTTTCTGGCACGACCTCGCGTACCCATCCATACATTTTTGGCATTCGTTAGTTCCTCAAAGAAGACGCGTTGGGATATAAGACTGGACACAAAGGGTTCCTACACCTGCGTTCTTGCGTTCAAATATAGTGACATCGCTTGCGGATGCCAGGTCCCCCAAAGTGTATAAATCTTATTGATTATAATGGTTGTAGGACAGGGCGTCAAATCGTCTTTTTAAAGATTTTAAGGCCGCTGTAACGCATACAAGACGTGGATATGCTATGATATAGCTGAGGATGACAGAACCCTGCGCCTGGGTCGTTGAGACCTTCTCTCTGTCGCAATGATTCACCCGTCGTATACACCAGGAGCACCACGATGAGATTACAGCCCGGCAGTCT
>WNGD01002285.1_pt1 | contig 20033 bp, 19 predicted proteins | sample 5400671 | NCBI WGS metagenome assembly WNGD01 (sample SAMN13153369, study PRJNA577476) | soil metagenome | isolation source: 40 cm soil or saprolite under grassland replicate 2 | place: USA:California | collected 2016-06-15 | reverse complement strand
CAGCGCCGCGATCGTCCCCGAGGAAGGCAGCTCGCCGGTCGTTCCGAGCGGGAGCACGTTGGCGAGGAAGGCCGAGCCGGTGAGAAGCGCCGCGATCCCGACGGCGACGTAGCCGCCCGCACCGGTTCCCTCGGCGAGCTCGAGCAGCCACTGAGGATTGGCCGCGCGGTAGGCGCTGTACCGGCCCGCGGCATACATCAGCACGAGGCCGGCCGCACAGGCTGCCCCGCCCTGGAAGCCGCCGCCGGGAGTGATGTAGCCGTGCGCGACGATGGCCAGGCCAAGGAGGACGGTAACGGGGACCATCATCGAGCCGACGGCGCGGACGGCGTCGCTCTCCACCTCGTCGGGCGGGCGTTCCCGCTCCCTGTCACGCGCCTCGCGCAGCAGCAGCGCGACGGCGAGCACCGACGCGAACAGGATGAACTCCTCACCCATTGTGTCGACGCCTCGGTAGTCGAAGACGATCGCGGCGACGACGTTCGTCGCGTGGCGCTCGCCCACCGCCGCGTGGTTGAGGATCTCACCGTAGTGGCCGGCGAACTCGCCGAAGTGCGGCAACCCGGCGAATCCCCAGCCGAGCAGGCCGGCGAGGACGATCAGGGAGGCGACGCACGCCACGATGCGGATGCGTCGCCTCATTTCGGCGGACCCCGTAGCTTCGCGAGGGCAACGAGCAGGATGAACGGGAATGCAACCGCCGAGACGACGAGCTCCGAGAGCGCGACGTCAGGCGCCTGGAAGACGACGAACAGGATCACGAGCAGGAGGCCGTAGAAGCCGAGGACGATCGCCTGGCGCAGCGGGTCGTACGCGAGCACGACCCCCAGCCCGCCGGCGCCGACGAGCACGATCGCCATCACCTGGAGCGCCGTCACGTCACAGGCCTCGCCGCGCGCGCGCCGCACGCGCGGTCGCGATCGCCGCGACCGGATTGAGCACGAAGAGGAACGCCGCCACCGCGAGCGCGTTCACCGCCGAAGCGTTCCAGCCCTCCTCGACGACGACGGCCGCCGCGATCAGCGACGGCGGCACGGTCGTCGCGGCCATCGCGTAATGGAGCCGATCGAAGACGTCGCGCATCGCAACGAGGCCGAGACAGCAGAGCAGCTCGCCGGCGACGCCCAGGCCGACGAGGACCTCGACGGTGGCCTGCCTCACAGCCGCTTCCCGAGGAAGCGCGCGTAGAGCAGCGAGCCGGCCAGGCCGAGGATCGAGAGCGCGAGCGGGAGCACGAAGTACGAGGAGCGGTGGTAACCCTCGGCCAGCAGCAGCAGCACGAGCGTCGCCGTCGAGCAGGCCGTCTCGAGCGCCACGAGCGCGTCGATATGCGACTCCCGGACGAGCACCCAGAGGCAGGGGAGAAAGCCGCCCATCAGCACGGTCGCGCCGATCAGCCAGACATTCACAGCGGCTCTTCGGGGCTTCGTCCGGGGACGAGCTCGTGCACGAGCAGCGCACGCTCGTCTGGATCCGCCTCGACGACGAGCAGGTTGGGCGCGAGCGACCCCACGGCGCCGGCGAGGGCGCGGCGCCCCTTGTCGGCCGTCCGCTCGCCGCCGGTGGGAAACTCGACGGCGCGGAAGGCGCCCCGGCGGCCCGGTCGGGAGAGCGCGGCGACGACGAGCAGGAATTCCGGCACGACGCGTACGAGCGGCCGCCAGGCGCGGCGCAGCCAGCGCCGCTCGACCCGGAAGTGCAGCAGTCCCTGCGAGCGCACCACCTCCGCGGCGGTGGCGGCCACCGCCGCCGCGCAGAGACCGCCGATCCGTTCGTACCGGTCGTGCACGACGCCGCCGAAGACCAGCCAGAGCGCGAAGAGGGCCGCGAACCACGTGAGCCACGCGAGCGCGCGTCGCATCGGACGGCTCATTTCCCGGTCCGCGGCTCGTAATCCTACAATCGAGGAATCGACGCGCTGAGTCTCCTTTCCGTGCTCGACGGGCTCCCGACGGAGCGAACGCGGCTGCTCGACAATCTGGGCCGCATCCGCCGGGAGATCGGGCCGATCTCGCCCGAGCTCTCGGACGCGCTCGCCGACCACATGAACATCCGTCGCGGCGAGGTGCATGAGGTCACGTCGTTCTACTCGTTCCTCCAGGTGCCGCTCGACGCGCTGCGCGTCTGCACGGGGCCGGTCTGCGACTGCCTCGGCGCCCCGGAGCTGCTCGCCCAGGCCGAGGCGCTCGCTCCCGACGGCGTGCCCGTGGTCGAGGTCCCGTGCCTTGGGCACTGCGACCTCGCCCCCGTCGGCACGCGCGGCGACACGGTGCTGCCGCGGCTCGGCAGGCGCGCGCTCGAGGGCGCGATCACCGGGCTGCCGGCCGCGCCCGTCTCCTACCGCACGAACGCCGGCGCCTCGACGGAGCTCGCGAGCGCCGACGAGACGCTCGCCGACTACGAGCGGCGCGGCGGCCTCGCAGTCCTTCGCGCACTGCCCGCGAACGACCGGATCCTCGAGGAGCTGCGCGCCTCCGGGCTCGTCGGCTACGGCGGCGCGGGCTTCCCGACGGCGGTCAAGTGGGAGGCGGTCGCGCGCGAGCCCGGGCCGCGCTACGTGGTCGTCAACGCCGACGAAGGCGAGCCGGGGACGATCAAGGACCGCTACCTGCTGGAGCGCCGCCCGCACCTCGTGCTCGAGGGGATGCTGATCGCGATGCGCTTCGCGGAGGCGACGGAGGGCTTCATCTACCTTCGCGAGGAGTACGCCACCGCGCGTAACAGAGTGTTACAAGGGATCGAGGAGTTGGGGACCGCCGGGGCACTCGACGGGCTCTCGATCGAGCTCGTCGTCGGGGCCGGCGCGTACATCTGCGGCGAGGAGACCGCGATGCTCGAGTCGATGGAGGGCCGCCGCGGCATGCCGCGCCTGCGTCCGCCCTTCCCGGCCCAGGCCGGCTATTTGGGCCGGCCGACGCTGATCAACAACGTCGAGACCCTGGCGCACATCCCGGCGATCCTGCGCGACGGCGGCGGCGCGTGGCCCAAGGTGCGCCTCTGGTCGGTCTCGGGCGCCGTTCGCGAGCCGGGCTGCTACGAGGCGCCGCTCGACGTGAGCGCCCGGACGCTGATCGACGACTACGCGGGCGGCGCCACGGACGAGATCGGCGCGATCGTCCCCGGCGGCGCCGCAAGCGGGATCCTGCCGCCGGCCGCGCTCGACGTGCCGCTGACGCGGGACGCGCTGCGCGAGTGGGGCGCCGGTCCCGGCTCGGCGGGCGTCCAGATCTTCCCGAGCTCCTACCCGGTGCTGCGGCTGCTGCGCGAGACGATGCGCTTCTTCGCCGAGGAGTCGTGCCAGAAGTGCACGCCGTGCCGGATCGGCAACCGCGCCCTGCACCACCTCCTGGGCGAGCTCGAGGGCGGCGCGGCCGCAATGCCGCGGTGGCAGGTCGAGGAGTGGCTCGACGCGATGGCGAAGACGTCGATCTGCGGCCTCGGCCAGGGCGCGCCCTTCCCGGTGCGGAACGCCTTCCGCTACTGGCCGGAGCTCTTCGCGCCGCTCGGCGAGGTGGTCGTCGGATGATGAACGATCACGTCGAGTTCGTCCTCGACGGGAAGACGGTCAGCGCGCCCGAGGGGGAGCTGCTGATCCACGCGGCCGCGCGCCACGGTGTCTTCATCCCGACGCTGTGCCACGACGACAAGCTCGACCCGTACGGCGGCTGCCGCATGTGCGTCGTCGGGGTCGAGGGCTCGCCGCGGCCGCTGCCGGCCTGCGCCACCCGCGTCGGTGCAGGGATGGTCGTCTCCACGAACAGCGAGGTGCCGCAGTTCCGCAAGACGCTCACCGAGATGCTGCTCGCCGAGCACCTGAACCCGAGCCCGGGCGGGCGCCCGAACGAGCTGCTCGAGATGGCGGAGGAGTTCGGCGCCGAGGCGCCCTTCGTGCTCCCGGACGCCAAGCGCGAGCCGTACGACGACCGCAACCGGCTGATGGGCTACGACCCCGACGCCTGCATCCTCTGCAACCGCTGCGTCCGGTACACGCAGGAGGTGATGCAGTGCTCGGCGCTCTCGCTCGAGGGCCGCGGCGGCGAGGCGCGCATCGTCCCGACGTGGGATCGCTCCTGGCTCGACACCGAGTGCGAGCTCTGCGGCGGCTGCTTGTCGGTCTGCCCGACGGGCGCGATCTACGAGAAGTTCGAGGAGGGCGCGCCGGCCGGCCGCGAGCAGGCGCTGAAGAAGGTCAAGACGACGTGCACGTTCTGCGGCGTCGGCTGCCAGATCGACCTCAACGTCGACCCCGAGACGAACCGGATCGTCAAGGTCACCTCCGACCCGAGCTACGTCTCGAACGAGGGCAACCTCTGCGTCAAGGGCCGGTTCGCGTTCAACTTCGTCCACCATCCGGACCGCCTGACCGAGCCGCTCGTCCGCGGCGAGGACGGTCAACTCCGCGAGACGACCTGGGAGCACGCGCTCGAGGTCGCCGCTCAGGGCCTGAGGGAGGTGAAGGAGCGGCACGGCCCGCAGTCGATCGGCGTCCTCGCGTCGGCGCGGCTGACGATGGAGGAGAACTTCCTGATCCAGAAGCTCGCGCGCACCGCCCTCGGCACCCATTCGGTCCACTCCTGCGAGGCCACCTGACACGCTCCGACCCTTTACGGCCTGGTCAGGTCGTTAGGCAGAGGAGCTACCACCAACTCGATCCCCGAGATCGAGAACGACCGCTTCCTGCTCGTGATCGGCTCGAACACGACCGAGGCGCATCCGGTGCTCGCGCTGCGGATGAAGAAGGCTGTGCGTAGAGGCGCGAAGCTCGTCGTCGCCGACCCGCGCAAGATCTGGCTGACGAAGATCGCGTCGAGGCACCTGCAGCTGCGGCCGGGCACGGACGTCTGGCTGCTGAACGCGATCATGCACGTCATCCTCGAGGAGGGGCTGCAGAACGAGGACTACATCCGCGCGCACACGGAGGGGTTCGAGGAGCTCGCCGAGGTCGTCAAGCGCTACACGCCCGAGGAGGCCGAGAAGGTCACGGATGTCAGCGCCGAGGACATCCGCTGGACCGCCCGCGAGTACGCGCGCGAGAAGCACGCGGCGATCTTCTACACGCTCGGGATCACCGAGCACGCGAGCGCGATCGACAACATCTGGTCGCTCTCGAACCTCGTCCTCATGACCGGCCATCTCGGCTACGAATCGACCGGGCTGAACGCGCTGCGCGGCCAGAACAATGTCCAGGGCCTGAACGACGCGGGCGCCAACCCGTCCTACTTCCCCGGCTATCAGGCGATCGACGAGGAGAACACGCGGAAGTTCGAGCAGGCCTGGGGCGTGAAGCTGCCCAAGCGGCTCGGCTATCGGCTCGACCAGATCATGTCGGGCCTCCACGACGGCCGGATCAAGGCGCTGTACCTGATCGGCGAGAACCCGGCGCACACCGAGCCGAACGCGCACCATGTCGAGGAAGGCCTCGAAAACGTCCTCTTCATGGTCTGCCAGGACCTGTTCCTGCACGACACGGCGCGCAAGCACGCGGACGTCGTCTTCCCCGCCTCGAGCTTCGCGGAGAAGGACGGGACGTTCACGAACACCGAGCGGCGCGTGAACCGCGTGCGCGCGGCGGTGCCGCTGCCCGGCAACGCGCGCGAGGACTGGCGCATCGTCGTCGACCTGGCGCGCGCGCTCGGCGCGAACTGGCCCGAGTATGAGACCGCAGAGGATGCGTGGAACGAGTTCGCCGACCTGGCGCCGAACTGGTCCGGGATCCGCTACGACCGCATCGAGGACGTCGGCCTGCAGTGGCCGTGCACCGACCGCGACCACCCCGGCTCGATGTACCTCCACGCGCCGCACCCGGCGCGGCCGAACGGGAAGGGAAAGTTCTACCCGGTCGAGTTCCAGCCGCCGATCGAGCAGCCCGACTCCGACTACCCGTTCGTGCTCTCGACCGGCCGGACGCTCTATCACTACAACAGCGCGACGATGACGATGCGCGAGGAAGGGATCACGGAGAAGCAGGAGGATCCGTTCTTCGAGATCTCGCCCGAGGACGCGGAGTCGCTCGGGGTCGCCGACGGAGACTGGGTGCGGCTCGTCTCCCGCCGCGGCGAGCTCGAGGCGCGTGCGGCGATCGGCGACCGTGTCTATCCCGGCCTCGTCTGGATGGCGCTGCACTTCGCGCAGGCGAAGGTGAACTGGCTCACGCACGACGTCGGCGATCCGCTGATCGGGACGCCCGAGTACAAGGTCTCGGCGGTGCGGCTCGAGCCGCTGAAGGCGGCCGCGCGGTAGTGGAGCTCGAGCCGGAAGGCCGCTTCGGCCGGCCGTTCCGGTTCGTTAGGAGCTGCCCGTCGACGCAGGATCTGCTCGACCCGGCCGATCCGGAGGGCGCAGTGGCCGCCGCCGACGAGCAGACGGCCGGGCGCGGCCGCCTCGGACGCGCCTGGGTCGCGCCGGCCGGCACGGCGATCCTCTGCTCCGTAATCCTGCGACCGCCCGAGGGCCGGCGGCCGGTGGAGCTCTCGCTCGTCGCGGGCGTCGCGGTCGCCGACGCGGTCGAGGAGGCGCTCGACCTCAGCGCGCAGATCAAGTGGCCCAACGATGTGCTCGTGAACCGGAAGAAGGTGGCGGGGATGCTCGCCGAGGCGCGCGACGACGCGGTCGTGGTCGGCATCGGGATCAACGTCAACCAGGAGCGAGACGACCTGCCCGCCGACACCGTGCCGCCCGCGGCCTCGTTGCGGACGACCGACGGCGTCGAGCGGGAGCGCGCGCCGCTGCTCGCCCGCGTCCTTGCCCGCCTCGAACAACACTACGACCTCTGGCGCGAGGGCGGCCTCGACGCGATCTACATCGACCTCGGCTCGCGCGACTTCCTGCGCGGCCGCCGCATTGCAGTCGACGGGCTCGCCGGCACGGCTGTCCAGATCGACCGCGAGGGCCGGCTGGAGATCGACGTCGGCGGCGACCACAGGACGATCGAGAGCGGCGAGGTGACCTATGAGCGGTGAGCGTCCCGATCCGGACCTCCCGCAGGACCCGGCGATCCCGGGCCCGAAGCCGCCCGAGGAAGTCCCGCCCGACTCCGGCCCGGTCGAGCCGCAGCCTCCCGACGGCTCCGACCTCCCGGCCGCCCCCGAGGATCCCGACCAGGAAGGCCAGCGCCGGGTTCAGCCCTGAACGAACTGGTCGCGGACGATGCGGTCGCCGTCGAGGTCGACGAGAACGCCGTCGATCACGCCCTCCGCGTAGACGCTGCCCGGATTGAGACAGAGGGTGCGGCCGATCGTGGCCGCGTTGCGCGACTCGTGGATGTGGCCGTGGAGGCCGAGAAGCGGCTGGTAGCGCTCGATCACCGCCCGCACGGCTCGGGAGCCCGCCGGGATGAGCACCGGCTCGCCGCCCTTGACGACGACGCCCAGGTCGTCGGTCAGCCACGGCGCCATGTCGAGGCCCGAGTCGTACGGCGGACAGTGGAGGTTGAAGATCGCGGGCGTGTCCGGCTCGAGAGCGGTCGCAATCCCCTCGAGCTTCGCCTCGAGCTCGTCCTCCGGCAGCTCGCGGGTCGTGTGCCACGGCGTCGGATTCGTCCAGCCGCACGACAGGATCTGGTAGTCGCCGACTCGCAGCACCCGGCCGTCCGGATTCTCGACCCGCTCGGCGCGCTCGAGGACCGAGTCGATCTCGAGCTCGTCGTCGTTGCCGGGCATGACGAGGCAGCGGATGTTGCTCCCGGCCAGCTTCTCGTCGACGAGCGCGAGCCAGCGCTCGAGCTCGCGGCACACCACCTCGGTGACGACCCGCTCGCGGTGCTCCTCGTCGGCCTCCAGCCGGCGGTACTCGTCCTCGGAGCAGCGGTACGGATAGAACCCGTTGAAGCGGATCCGCTTCTCGAGCTCGGCGAGCCGCTCCTCGCCGCGCGCGACCTCGTCGCGGCCGAGGACGTGCGCCGCCCACTCGCCCGGCCGCCGCTCGACGACGGGGACCAGGGCCTTCCCCGTCAGGTCGCCGCCGAGAACGAGCACGTCCGCCTCGTAGAAGCCCGCGGCGTTGAGGAACTTCCGCCAGCACCTCTCCGAGCCGTGGATGTCGCCCGCGTAATAAAGGCGCACGGTTACTCGACCGGGATCTCCTTGAAGCGCTGGCTCAGGTCGACGCCGCGCATCCGCTGCACCGCCATCGCCACGAAGTAGATGACGAGACCGCTCCCGAAGATCGCGAAGTTGAGGATCTTCGTCGAGAGCTTGCCCTCGATCCCGGCGCTCGGATCGGTCCAGAACGCCCAGGCCATGATCCCGAGCGCGACGAGCGAGAGCCCGCCGACGATCGACATCACCGGCACGCGGCCGACCCGCCAGCGCACCGGCGATGACTCGAACACCTCCGGTAGCCGGTACGGGAACGCCATCGCCGCGACCGAGACGATCGCGAAGCCGAGGATGAAGCCGAAGATGCCGACCAGCGCCGCGAACGCGCTCCAGTGGGTGAAGAGCCAGAGCGCCCCGACCGAGCCGGCGCCGACCAGGAGCAGCGAGTAGACCGGCGTGTGGTAGCGCGGGTGCACCTCGCCGAGCTTCCGCGGCACGATCCCGTCGAGCGAGTAGGCGAGGAAGTTCCGGCTCGCGTTCAGGATCTGTCCGGGCAGCCAGGTGTAGCTGAAGAAGATGAAGCAGAACAGGAGCAGCGCTGCGATCGCGTCCGAGCCGAGCCCCTGCGCGGCGATCGCGGTGAACGGCATCCCCGTCACGGCGCCGAGCTTGCCGAACGTGTGCAGCCCGGCGATCTTGTCGCCCAGCGCGAGCAGAATGAGCAGGATCGAGGTCGTGACGAGCGCGGCGGCGGGCATCGACCAGAGCTGCAGCCGCGACGCGCGCCGCACCTCGCCGCCGATGTACGCCGACGACTGGTTGAAGACGAGATTGATGTACACCCACGTCCCCGCGAGCGCCGTCCACTTCAGCGAGAAGGGGCCGTTCCCCACGTAGCCGGCCTTGTCAGCCGCGCGGTCGAGCGCCGGCCCGAACGCCTGCCCCGTGTGCGCCGTGAAGTGGCTCTCGAAGGAGCCCCTGCTCTGGAACAGCCAGGCGACGATCACGATCCCGATGCTGAGCAGACCGAGCAGGAAGAGGACGTTCTGCACGCGGAAGAACAGGTGCAGCCCGAGGATGAAGATCGCCACGAGCGCCGCGATCAGGATCGTCCCGACGACGAAGGCCCCGAGCGGCGTGATGCACCAGTTGCCGAAGCGCACCATCCAGTGCGTCCCGGTCCGCTCCCCGACGACGCCGAAGAACGGGCCGATGCCGTAGTACGCGAAGAAGGCCGACGGTACGCCCCCGTACATGAACCACCAGGCGGTGTTGTTCCAGCTCGACATCATCCCGAGCGCCGGATGCAGCGTCCGCGAGACGTAGACGTAGTCGGCGCCCGAACGCGGCATCGCAGCCGCAAAGAACGCGAAGACGAGCGAGGTCGGGATCACCGCAGCAAGCGTCAGCAGCGTCGTGACGTACAGGTTGGCGCCGGGATAGAAGGCCGCCGAGAAGAGGAAGACGAGCACGGCCATCAGCCCGATCGAGACGAAGTTCATGTTGTAGACGAGGACGTCCCAGGTTCCCGCCGCCCGGACGAGACCCGTCGCCTGACGCTCGAACATCCGCACCGGAGCGGCCGCGGGCGCCGTGTCAGCCATCTACTCCTCCTCCGTCGCTGGCCGGCGCATCATCGCTGGTTTGGCCCGTCACCGTGGCGGTACTTCCTCCGGGCATGGGCCTCCCGAGGGTGCTCTCCCGCTGGCCCGTCCTGCGCCAGCTGCGTGACGGCGATCCGCTCGGGCTCGGCCCGGCGGTTCAGTCCGAGCGCTCGCGGACGCTGAGGCCTCGGATCGACGAGGCCGACCACGTCGTCCAGTCGATCTGCCCGTACTGCGCGGTCGGCTGCGCGCAGCTCGTGTACGTCTCCGGCGGCGAGGTCACGCACATCGAGGGCGATCCCGCGAGCCCGATCTCACGCGGCCGCCTTTGCCCGAAGGGCCAGGCCTCGAAAGGCTACGTCCAGAGCCCGTTGCGCGAGTACCGCGTCAAGTACCGCCGCCCGTACGGCACGGGCTGGGAAGAGCTCTCCCTCGACGAGGCGATGGAGATGATCGCCGACCGGATCGTCGACACGCGCGCGGCGACCTGGGAGGAGAAGACCGAGGGCGACCTCCCTGCGAACCGGACGATGGCGATCGGCAACCTCGGCGGCGCGACGCTCGACAACGAGGAGAACTACCTGATCAAGAAGCTGTGCTTTGCCCTCGGCATCGTCCAGGTCGAGAACCAGGCGCGCATATGACACAGCTCCACGGTGCCCAGTCTGGGCACCTCGTTCGGACGCGGCGGCGCGACCGACTACCAGCAGGATCTCCAGAACTCGGACTGCATCGTGATCATGGGCTCGAACATGGCCGAGAACCACCCGGTGGGGTTCCAGTGGGTGATCGAGGCCAGGGAGCGCGGCGCCAAGCTGATCCACGTCGATCCGCGCTTCACGCGCACGAGCGCGATGGCGACGAAGTGGGTGCAGATCCGTGCCGGCTCGGACATCGCCTTCCTCGGCGGGATCGTCAACTACATCCTCCAGAACGACCTCTACTTCGACGAGTACGTCCGCCACTACACGAACGCGCCGGTGATGATCGAGGACGACTTCCGCGACACGGAGGACCTCGACGGATTCTTCTCGGGCTGGGACGTCGAGAAGGGCGAGTACGACCCGGCCAGCTGGCGGTACAAGGGCATGGTCGTCCACGGCTCGGGCGGCGAGAGCGAGCACGGATTCACGCCGAAGGGCGAGGCCGCCGGCCACGGCGGGGCGGGCGCCGGGCTGCGGCACGGCGAGCCGCCCGAGGAGGACGAGACCCTCCAGGACCCTCGCTGCGTCTTCCAGCTGCTGAAGAAGCACTACCGGCGCTACACGCCCGAGCTCGTCGCGGAGACCTGCGGATGCTCGATCGACGACTTCGTCGAGGTCGCGGAGGCGCTCGCTGCCAACTCGGGGCGCGAGCGAACCAGCGCGTTCGTCTACTCGGTCGGCTGGACGCAGCACACCGTGGGCGTCCAGTACATCCGCACCGCTGCGATCATCCAGCAGCTGCTCGGGAACATGGGGCGCCCGGGCGGCGGGATCCTCGCGCTGCGCGGCCACGCCTCGATCCAGGGCTCGACCGACATCCCCACCCTCTACAACATCCTTCCCGGCTACCTGCCGATGCCCCACGCCGAGTACTACGGGGACTTCGACAACTTCATGCTGGCGAACATCTCGCCGACCGGCTGGTGGGGCCATTTCAAGGCGTACTGGGTCAGCCTGATGAAGGCGTACTTCGGCGAGCACGCGACCGAGGCGAACGAGTGGCTGTTCGGCCGCCTACCGCGGGTCGACGACGACAACTCCGTCTACTGGACGACGCTCCAGATGCTCGACGGCAAGGTCAAGGGCTACATCCTCGCCGGCGAGAACCCGGCCGTCGGCAACACGAACTCGAAGGCGCACCGGCTCGCGCTTGCGAAGCTCGACTGGCTCGTCGTGCGCGATCTCGTCGAGATCGAGTCCGCGGCGTTCTGGTACGACAGCCCGGAGATCGAATCGGGCGAGCTGAAGACCGAGGAGATCCCGACGGAGATCTTCTTCCTCCCGGCCGCTGCGCATACCGAGAAGGACGGCTCCTTCACGAACACCCAGCGCCTGCTTCAGTGGCACTGGCAGGCGACCGAGCCGAAGGTCGACTGCCGCTCCGACCTCTGGTTCTACTTCCACCTCGGCCGGATGATCAAGCAGAGGCTGGCCGATTCGGAGGAGCCGCGGGACGAGCTCGTCAAGGCGCTGCGGTGGGAGTACCCGACGCACTCCCACATCCAGGAGCCGGACGCGGAGGCCGTCTTGCAGGAGATCAGCGGGTGGAACGTCGAGACCGGCGAGTTCCACGACGGTTACCCGCAGCTCCGTGACGACGGCTCGACTGTCTGCGGCTGCTGGATCTATTGCGGTGTCTTCAAGGACGGGATCAACCAGGCGGCGCGCAAGAAGCCGCGCTGGGAGCAGGACGACATCGCGCTCGAGTGGGCGTGGGCCTGGCCGGCGAACCGGCGGATCCTCTACAACCGAGCCTCTGCAGACCGGGAGGGAAAGCCCTGGTCGGAGCGGAAGCGGTACATCTGGTGGGACGCCGCGGAGCGGCGCTGGACAGGGCTGGACGTCCCGGACTTCGAGGAGACGAAGCCGCCCGACTACGTGCCGCCCGACGGTGCGAAGGCCGAGCAGGCCATCCGCGGCGACCATCCGTTCATCATGCAGGCGGACGGACAGAGCTGGCTCTTCGTCCCGCAGGGCCTCCTGGACGGGCCGCTGCCGACGCACTACGAGCCGCACGAGTCGCCGTTCGACAACCCGCTGTACGCGCAGCGGGCCAACCCCGCGCGGCAGCGGTACGAGCGGCCCGAGAACCGCTCGAACGACGATCCCGAGAAGTATCCGTACGTCGCGACGACCAACCGGCTGACCGAGCACCACACGGCCGGGGGCATGTCGCGCACGGTCCCGTATCTCGCCGAGCTCCAGCCGGAGATGTTCGTCGAGGTCTCCCCCGAGCTCGCCGAGGCAGAAGGGCTCGACCACGGCGGCTGGGCGACGATCTTCTCGGCGCGCGCGGCGATCGAGGCCCGCGTGATGGTCACCGACCGGCTCAAGCCGATCACGGTGCGGGGCCGCACGACGCACCAGATCGGGCTGCCGTACCACTGGGGCTGGCGCGGGCTCACGAAGGGCGGCGCCGCGAACGACCTCACCTCGATCGTGCTCGACCCGAACGTGCACATCCAGGAGGTCAAGGCGTTCACGGTCGGGATCCGGCCGGGGCGGATGGGCACGTGAGCGCGGTCCCGGACGGCTGGGAGGCCTACGGCGCGGAGCAGCAGCCGCGGGTGGGCTTCTTCACCGATACGTCGATCTGCATCGGGTGCAAGGCCTGCGAGGTCGCCTGCAAGGAGTGGAACCTCGTGCCGGAGGACGGCCTCGTCTGGACGGGCGAGTCGTACGACAACACCTCCGCGCTCGGCGCGAACTCGTGGCGGCACGTCGCCTTCGTCGAGCAGGAGAAGCCGCTCGTCGGCGAGGACGACGGCGACGCGATGCGCTGGCTGATGTCCTCGGATGTCTGCAAGCACTGCACGCACGCCGCGTGCCTCGACGTCTGCCCGACCGGCTCGCTCTTCCGCACCGAGTACGGAACGGTCGTCGTGCAGGAGGACATCTGCAACGGCTGCGGCTATTGCGTTCCCGCCTGTCCGTTCGGCGTGCTCGACAAGCGCCACCTCCCCGACCTCGAGCACACGCGTGCCGAGGACGGCCGGGTCTGGAAGTGCACGCTCTGCTACGACCGCCTGAAGGGCGGGCACGAGCCGGCGTGCGCGAAGGCGTGCCCGACGGACTCGATCCAGTTCGGTCCGCTCGACGAGCTGCGCGAGCGCGCGGACGGAAGGCTGGCGAAGCTGCAAGGCGAGGGCTGGAACGGCGCGCAGCTCTACGGACGCGACCCGGACGACGGCGTCGGCGGCTTCGGGGCGTTCTTCCTGCTGCTCGACGAGCCCGAGGTCTACGGGCTGCCGCCGGATCCGGTCGTGACGACCAAGCACCTGCCTGCGCTGTGGACGCACACCGCGGTGGCCGCGGGCGCGGTAGTGCTCGGCGTCGTCGCCTCGTTGCTCGGAGGACGACGCTGACCGGCTACTACGGCCGTCCGGTGATCAAGGAGCCGACGTGGGCGTGGGAGGTCCCGGTCTACCTCTTCACGGGCGGGCTCGGCGGCGCATCCGCGGTGCTCAGCCTCGCGGCGCGGCTCGCGGGCAACGAGCCGCTCGCGAAGACGAGCCTCTATCTCGGAGCGGCCGGCGACGCGGTCAGCGCACCGCTGCTCATCTCCGATCTCGGCCGGCCCGAACGGTTCCTGAACATGCTGCGCGTCTTCAAGGTGACCTCGCCGATGAGCGTCGGCAGCTGGATCCTCTTCGTCAGCGGCGGCGCGTCCTCGACGGCGGCTGCGCTCGAGGCTCTCGACCGGCTGCGGCCGGTCAAGTACCTGGCGGAGCTCGTCTCGGCGGCGCTCGGCGGCCCGCTCTCCACGTATACGGGCGCGCTTGTTGCAAACACTGCTGTGCCGGTCTGGCACGAGGGCCGCCGCGAGCTGCCGTTCGTCTTCGGGGCGAGCGCCTCGGCGACCGCCGGCGCGGCCGCGACGCTGCTCCTGCCGCCTGACGACGCGGGGCCCGCGCGACGACTCGCGATCGGCGGCGCCGTCGCCGAGCTGACCTCGATGCAGGTTATGGAGCAGCGCGTCGGCAAGCTCCTGGCCGAGCCGTACCGCAACGGCCTCTCGGGTGGGCTCACGCGCGCGTCCAAGGTGTGCACCACCGCCGGCGCGGGCCTGCTGGCGTGGCGAGGGAAACAGAGCCGGCCGGCCGCGGCGGGCGGCAGCGCACTGCTCCTCGCCGGCGGGATGCTGCTGCGCTGGGGCGTCTTCAAAGCCGGCTTCCAGTCGGCGCGCGATCCGAGATACACCGTCGTCCCGCAGCGCGAGCGGGCGCAGCGGCACGGTACGAAGGCGACGACCTCCTCGCCGGGTTGACCGCTTGCATTCATCCGCACGAGGGCGAATGTTCGGGAGGCGATGAGGAAGGGGATCGGGGTCGCGCAGAAGGCAGGCTGACCCTGCCGATCCCGTAGCTCACGCAGCCGACGTCCGCCGGTTCGCTCCCCGCGACCCCGGGACGCGCGCCTCTTCCGGCCAGGACCCGTTGCCTGGCACCAGGCCAGGTCCAGTCGAGCCACGGCACCCGAAGCCACGACCCGTTGCCCGGCACCAGGCCGTTTCGAGCGCGCGGCACACGGTACTGAGGCTGCATGCCCGAGCTCGGGTTCGCCTTCTCGTCGGAGGACCATCCGCCGCAGGAGCTCGTCCGCCAGGCCCGCGCGGCTGAGCAGGCCGGCTTCACCTTCGGCCTGATCTCCGACCACTTCCATCCGTGGGTCGACGCGCAGGGCCACAGTCCCTTCGTCTGGCCGGTGATCGGCGGTATCGCCCAGGTGACCGAGCGCTTCCGTCTCGGCACCGGGGTCACGTGCCCGACGATCCGGATCCACCCGGCGGTCGTCGCCCAGGCCGCCGCGACCTGCGCGTGCATGATGCCCGGCCGCTTCTTCCTCGGCGTCGGCACGGGCGAGAACCTGAACGAGCACGTCCTCGGCGACCGCTGGCCGCTTCCCGACGAGCGCTTGGAGATGCTCGAGGAGGCCGTCGAGGTGATTCGCCTGCTCTGGCAGGGCGGCGAGCGGACCCGCCGCGGCAAGCATTACACCGTCGACCACGCGCGGATCTACACGCTGCCCGACGAGCCGATCCCGGTCTACGTCGCCGCCTCAAAGCCGAAGGCGGCCGAGCTCGCCGGCCGGATCGGCGACGGCTTCATCTCGACGTCGCCCGACGAGGAAATCGTCAACGCCTACGGCGGCAAGGGCGAGAGGCTCGGGATGATGCACTGCGCGTACGACCGTGACGCGAAGGCCGGTCTCGAGCGGGCGTACAAGAAGTGGCCCAACCTCGCGCTGAAGGGCCCGCTCGGCCAGGATCTCGCGACCCCGTCGGACTTCGAGGAAGCCGCGGCGATGGTCGACGAGGAAGACGTGGCCGAGGCGACGCCGCACGGGCCCGACCCCGCGCCGTACCTGGAGCTGATCCGAAAGTACGAGGACGCGGGCTTCACGCACGTCTACATCCACCAGATCGGGGACAACCAGGACGAGTTCCTGGAGTTCGCAGCGCACGAGCTGCTGCCGCAGGTCTGATGGCCGACGAGGACGGCTCCGGACGGCCCGCCGCCGGCGAGATCCTCGAGCGCGTCCTCCACGACGCCGAGGAGGAGCTCGGCCGCTCGTCTGCCGGCCTCGGGCTCTCAGGGTTCGCCGCCGGGATGACGATGGGGCTCTCCGGGCTCGGCGTGGCGATCCTTCAGCACGTGCTCGGCCCCGGCTCGTGGGCGCACGTCGTCGCCTTCACGCTCTATCCGACCGGGTTCGTCGCCGTCATCATCGGCCGCGCGCAGCTCTTCACCGAGAACACGCTCTACCCCGTCGTGCTCATCCTCGACCGGCGGAAGGGTTACGCCGACACGGCTCGGCTCTGGATCGTCGTCTTCTGCTCGAATCTCCTCGGCGCGCTGCTCTTCGCCGCCCTCGTCACGCAGGTGCACAGCGTGCCGCGCCCGGTCGAGGAGCAGCTCACCGTGCTCGGGCACCGTGCGCTCGAGGTCTCCTTCGGCCAGGCGTTCTGGACGGGCGTGATCGGCGGCTGGCTGATCGCCCTCGTCGCGTGGCTCGTCGAGGGAAGCGAGCGGACGATCGCGCAGGTCGTGCTGATCTGGCTGCTCACGTACCTCGTCGGGATCGGCGCCTTCGCGCACTGCATCGCCACCGGCGGCGAGGGTCTCGTCGCCTGGCTCAACGGCGCGGATTCCGCAGGAACCTTCTTCGGCTGGCTCGCCGGGGCGACGCTGGGGAACGCCGCGGGAGGCGTCTTCATCGTCTCTCTGCTCAATTACGGCCAGGTCATGGCCGGACGCGGCCACCGGGCCTGACGAACGTTCGGATTCCGTAAAGCTGCCGTTTGGATCCGGGGATCGGCGGTACCCCTATCGCCATGAGACATCTACGGAAGTTCCGGTTCTCGCCCGCCACCGTGCTCGCAGGCATCGCGCTGGCGATCGGGCTCGGCGGGACGAGCTACGCGGCGGTGAACGCGCTGCCGCGCAACAGCGTCACGACCGTTCAGGTCAAGGATCACTCCCTGCTCGCGAAGGACTTCAAGCGGGGGCAGCTCCCGCGCGGAGCTCCGGGCCCCGCGGGTCCCGCAGGCGCAGCCGGGCCGGCCGGCCCGACCGGCCCCGCCGGCCCCGCCGGCGGCGGGGGCGCAAGCGCGAAATGGGCGCTCGTCGACCCGAGCGGAGCGATCGTCGCCCAGTCGGGGGGCATCACGGTCACTAGCCACTCTACGGGCCAGTACATCCTCGACTTCGGCTCGGCCTCGAACGCGAAGCTGATCCTCGCCTCGCCCGCGATCGCCAAGGACTCCGGCGGGCGCGGCACCGTCGTCGTGGGTCCGTGCGGCGGCACGGCCGAGGGCTTCGTCTGCCCGAGCGGGAACGACACGAACCACGTGATCGTCCGCACCTACGCGGTGGGGAACATCACTCAGGAGGACCACCCCTTCTACGTCGCCGTCTTCGGCTAGGACAACTCAGAGGGCGGCCGCAGACCGCGGCCGCCCTCTGATTGAATCGAGGCATGGCCGAGCTCCGCGTCGGAGACCAGAGCTACGAGATCTTCCGCATCGACGGGATCGACGGCGTCGCCGACCTGCCCTACACGCTGCGGATCCTGCTCGAGAACGTGCTGCGGCACGGCCGTGACGACGACGTCGAGGCCGTCGCGGGCTGGGTCGCGACCGACGAGCCGTCTCGCGAGATCGCGTTCTCGCCCGCGCGCGTGCTGCTCCAGGACTTCACGGGCGTCCCGGCGATCGTCGACCTCGCCGCGATGCGCGACGCGATGCGGGACCACGAGGGCGACCCGGCGAAGATCAACCCGCTCATCCCAGCCGAGCTCGTGATCGACCACTCCGTGCAGGTCGACGAGTTCGCGACGCGGATGGCGATCGGACGCAATGTCGAGCTCGAGTTCGAGCGCAACCGCGAGCGCTACGCCTTCCTGCGCTGGGGACAGACCGCCTTCGACAGCCTCAAGGTCGTCCCGCCGAACACGGGCATCTGCCACCAGGTCAACCTCGAGTACCTCGGGCGCGTCGTCGAGTCACGGGACGGCCGGGCCTTCCCGGACACGCTCGTCGGCACCGACTCACACACGACGATGATCAACGGGCTCGGCGTGCTCGGTTGGGGCGTCGGCGGGATCGAGGCCGAGGCCGCGATGCTCGGCGAGGCGCTTTCGATGCTCGTGCCGCAGGTCGTCGGCTTCCGCCTCACCGGCCGGCTCCAGGAGGGCGCGACGGCGACCGACCTCGTGCTGACCGTGACCGAGATCCTGCGCAAGACGGGGGTCGTCGGGAAGTTCGTCGAGTACTTCGGCCACGGGCTCGCGAGGCTGCCGCTCGCCGACCGGGCGACGATCGGGAACATGTCGCCGGAGTACGGCGCCACCTGCGGCTTCTTCCCGGTCGACGACGAGACGCTGCGCTACCTGCGCATGACCGGACGGCCCGACGAGCGGATCGCGCTCGTCGAGGCCTACTGCAAGGAGAACCTGCTCTGGCACGATCCGGAGCGGGAGCCGACCTACTCGCAGATCATCGAGCTCGACCTCTCCTCGGTCGAGCCGAGCCTCGCCGGACCGCGGCGGCCGCAGGACCGCGTGCCGCTCGCGAGGGCAAAGGAGAGCTTCATCGAGTCGCTCGGCACGTTCGGCGTCGACTACCTCAACGACACCTACGACAAGCAGGTCGCCGACAGCTTCCCCGCCAGCGACCCTCCCACCGGCGACGGCAGCCACGAGGCCGTGCCCGGGCCGGTCGCGACGGTTGCCCCGACCCGCCGCGCGGTCCAGGTTCCCGGCCAGGACTACGAGCTCGAGCACGGCTCGGTCGTGATCGCGGCGATCACGAGCTGCACGAACACCTCCAATCCGAGCGTGATGATCGGCGCGGGACTCCTGGCGAAGAAGGCCGTCGAGCGCGGGCTGAAGCGCCGCCCCTGGGTGAAGTCCAGCCTCGCGCCGGGCTCGAAGGTCGTCACCGACTACTACGACAAGGCCGGCCTCACGCGCTACCTCGACGAGCTCGGCTTCAACCTCGTCGGCTACGGGTGCACGACCTGCATCGGCAACTCCGGCCCGCTTCCGGAGGAAATCTCCCAGGCGGTCAGCGAAGGCGACCTCGTCGTCTGCGCGGTGCTGTCCGGGAACCGGAACTTCGAGGCGCGCATCCACGGCGAGGTCAAGGCGAACTACCTCGCCTCGCCGCCGCTCGTCGTCGCGTACGCGCTGGCCGGGCGGATGGACGTCGATTTGCTAACCGAGCCGCTCGGCCACGACGAGGACGGCAATGACGTCTTCCTGCACGACGTCTGGCCGAGCCCGCAGGAGATCCAGCAGACGATCGACGAGGCCGTGCAGTCCGAGATGTTCTCTCGCACGTACGCAGACGTCTACACCGGCGACGAGCGCTGGAACTCGCTGGAGATCCCCTCCGGGAATCTCTATGAATGGAGCGAAGACTCGACGTACGTTCGGCAGCCGCCGTACTTCGAAGCAATGCCCGAAGTAGCGCGCAGCGTGGATGACATCCACGCTGCGCGCTGCCTCGTCCTGCTCGGCGATTCGGTCACGACCGACCACATCTCGCCCGCGGGCGCGATCCGCCCCGACTCGCCGGCCGGGAAGTACCTACTCGAGCACGGCGTCGAGCGCAAGGACTTCAACTCGTACGGATCGCGCCGTGGCAACCACGAGGTGATGGTGCGCGGCACGTTCGCGAACGTCCGGCTGAAGAACCGTCTCGTGCAGGGGAGCGAGGGCACCTGGACCGTGCACGTGCCCTCGGGCGAGGAGATGACGATCTACGACGCGTCACAGCGCTATCTCGCGGAGGGGACGCCGACGATCGTGCTGGCAGGCAAGGAGTACGGATCGGGCTCCTCGCGCGACTGGGCGGCCAAGGGGCCGAACCTGCTCGGCGTCAAAGCCGTGATCGCCGAGAGCTTCGAGCGGATCCACCGCTCGAACCTGCTGATGATGGGCGTCCTGCCGCTCCAGTTCATGGACGGCGAGAGCGTCGAGTCGCTCGGGTTGAGCGGCCGCGAGGAGTTCCAGATCGAAGGGATCGAGAACGCCGAGGCGCGCGAGGTGACCGTCCTGGCCGACGATAAGGAGTTCCGCGCCCGGGTCCGCCTCGACACGCCGCGCGAGCGCGAGTACCTGCGCCACGGCGGCATCCTTCAGTTCGTGCTGCGGCGGCTCCTGGCCGACTAGGCGCCGCCCGGCGC
>WNGD01003192.1_pt1 | contig 20034 bp, 21 predicted proteins | sample 5400671 | NCBI WGS metagenome assembly WNGD01 (sample SAMN13153369, study PRJNA577476) | soil metagenome | isolation source: 40 cm soil or saprolite under grassland replicate 2 | place: USA:California | collected 2016-06-15 | reverse complement strand
GGAACCATGCTCGCCGGTGGAGCCCGGGCCGCTGGCGTGAACGATCTGAACGCAATCGTCGTCCGGCGGCCAGAACCCGTAGAGGTAGCCGCCGGTTTCGACGTCTCGCGAATCGAACCCCCAGACGGCCGCGACGACCTCGTGTTCGATCGCTGCGCAGACGCCGCCGCTCAGCTCGATGCGGAATCCCGAACCCGTCTCGCGCAACTCAGGGCTCGCGTTCGAGCGATTCCGGCGGGAGGTGTCCTCGGAGCGGCTAGTAGGGAGGTACAACGGCGGACGGCGAGTAGCGGGGCGATTCGCCGGCTCAAACGACCGCGACCGCCCAGTCCCAGAGCCGCCGGTGCCCAGCCGCTGCTCCAGCCGCCGCTGCCAGGCTTCCAACTCCCCGGGCTCGACCTCACGGCCCTCTGCCCAAGCAACGAACTTCGGCTGGGGATCGCCGCCTTGGGCGCGCGCCTCCGCGACCAGTTCGGCGTAGTAATCCCGCCACCCAGGCGTCATCCAGATCGGTCTGCCGTTACGCAACATCACTTCGCTCCTGCCGCTCGGTCATGCGACGGTCTCGCTCGGCCGCCACGTCCACGGCGGCGAACTGCCAGCGCCCACCGGCGTCCCGATGCCCGAGAAGGGCTCCCGTGTTGGCCAGTCGACGGACCATGCGTGTCGAGACGCCGAGGACGCCGGCGACCTCCGAGGTGCCGAGGAACGGCGGAGCCTCCGAAGCCGTAGAGGCTCCGCCGTTCTGCTCGGGCGAGGAGAAGCCGTCACGCTTCGATGGTGCGTGCGAGTTTGGGCCGGCGCCAGGCGCGGTTCCGGAAGCGGAACCACCCTCATGCTCGATTCGCCAGTTCGCACCGACCAGGACGAGCGCCCCGACAGCTCGCAGGATGTCCTCGCGCCGCTTAGGCGGCACACGCGACCGCGCCAGCAGGCGCTCAATCCCTCCGGGGTAGCCGGCCAGGAGGTGGCCGAGAAACTCGGCTGAGTGGCCGCCGATCACCGCATAGTCGCCAATGACCGCGAGTTCGCGAACATGCGGGATGCGGCGTAGCTCCACGGCGCTCACCGCTTGTCCCCGGGTGTCGGGGCTCGTCCTGGAAGTGTTCGGCGCTGGTCGAGAGAGAGCAGCGCCCAGCGCGGGTCGGGCCGTGCCTCGTGTGGGGTGAGCGACCACGAGCACGCCGGCGGCTGAAACCGCAGGCGGCGTCCGTGCTGATCGACCACTAGGTCGTCGTCGTAAGCGCCCTGGTCGACCGCGTGTCGGAGGCTGCGTTCGGTCACGTTCAAGTGCGGCGCTGCCTGGGTCAGCGTCAGCAGTTGCTCCCGCGGTGCTCGCGCGGCCTTCTCCCTGAGGTCGGCCAGGACGCTACGTCGCAGCTCTTCGACACTGCGGTGCGGCTGTTCCAGGTCGAGCGCCTCCCACTTCGGCGCGAACATCGCGTAGGCCTCCACGAGCACCTCGTCCGGGACCTCGGCGAAGCGATCTTCCAGCTCGAGCACCGTGGCCCTGAGGTAAGGCCGCCCCTGGACGAACTCAATCTCAGGCGTCACGGCTCAACTCCCAGACCTCTGCGCGCGGCGAGCCAGGAAAACCGATGCGGCGGGGTTAAGATCGAGCCCTGCCGCTCCTGCGTCGAGCAGGTACCCCCTGGTCGCGTTGCGCGCGCTCGTAACGGCGCCTGGCGTCCGAGAACGACGACCGGGATGGCAATTGCAATTGCCAGTTCCCAGCCGCGCAGAAGCGATCCTGAGCGGTCGGCAGGAACCATGGTTCCTATGGCTCACGTCGTCGCCTCCTCGACGGCCGCGTCGAACGCGCTCAGCGCCCGATCGTCGATGGCTTGTTCGAGCACGTGGAGCACGTCCGGGGCCAGCGGCGAGTCGTGCCGCTCGGCGAACTCACGGACGGCGCGAAGCACGAGCGCGTGTTCGGCGTTGGTCAGCGCGACGGGGTAGATCATGTCGGCCGTTCGTTCAGCGTCAACGCCGCCTCGCGATCAAGCCACCGCTCCAGTTCGCGGATCGGGACTAGGCGCAGGCGCCCACGTCGAACGAGTCGCAGTTCGGGTTGCACGTACCGCTCGAACGAGTCAAGCGAGACGCCGATCGCGGCGGCCGCTTCCGAGCGCGTCAGCGCTAGGCGGTCAGGGGTCATGTGGCGTCACTCCCACGCCAGTTCGGCGGCGTCGCGTTCGGTGTCGGTAGATGTGGCGTCGGTGGTGTCGTCCCCTTTAGGCGACGCCACCACGCCACATCGACCTTTCGCCTCACCGCCGGGGCTGTTTTCTGGCGAACTGGCGTATGTGGCGTCAGAGGTCTCACGCCATATCCGGTGGTAGCACTTAGCGTCCTTGCGCCGGCCCTCCGGTCCGCGCTCGAACTCGATCAGACCTTCGCCGGTCATCGCGTCGAGCTCCGACTTGACCTTGTCGCGATCGGCGCCGACGCCACCCTCGTCCTTCGGCTTCCTAAGGTCGTTCGGCGTCCACCATTCGCCGTCGGCGAGCAGTTCGAGCAGCTCCTCCCGCAGGTCGCGAACGACCCCGTCGTTCGGGTCGCGGTGGAAGCCGGTCTCCTGGTCGAAGAGCAGGCTCCATGCGACACCGATCGGCAGGTCGCCGTCGCGGTCCTTCAGGAAATGCAACTTGGCGTAGCCGTCGCTCACGCGCCGTAGCCCGAGCACGACTTCCGCACCACGCACGTAAGCCGACGAGCCGAACAGGTCGTGGATCGAGAACTTCATCCCGGGCACCGGCTTGCGGCAGTGCACCGGCAGCAGCAGCGCGAAGCCAAAACGCTCGCGCCAGCCGTCGAAGCGGCGCATCAGGTCGACCGCTTCCCGCTCGGCGTTCGAGTCGCCGGTGTGCAACTTGTACAGCGGGTCGGCGCAGACGAGTGCGTAGTCGCCGTCCATCAGCAAGCGTTCGACTTCGGCGACGTGGCGTTCGTCTGAATCGAGTTCGAGCCCGTCCGGCACGCGGACGTAGTCGACGAGTTCCGACTCGCCAAGCCCCGCCTCGCGCAGTCGCCGCTTGATCGTCTTCAGTCCCTGCTCCGCGTCGATCACGAGCGCACGCACGCCGCCGCTCCCCGTCCAACCGAGGAATTCATCGGCGAGCACGATCGCGCGCGCGATCTGAAGCGTCAGCGTCGTCTTGCCTTCGCCGGTGTGACCGCCGAGCACGACCCGGCTGCCGCGGACGACGAGCGGACCGAGCAGTTCGTCCGATTCGGGCGGATCCGGTAGCTCGCACAGATCGCGCGCGGTCACGGCGGCGAGTGCGAACGGCTTCTCCGTCGTTTCCAAGGACGGGTAGCCCGCGATGCTGGCAGCTATCCGCTCGACGTCGCGCTCCGCTAGAGGCGGCTTGCAGCGCTCCCGGTTTGTCACCTTGAGCGCGGCCAGGATCGCCGCCTCGTCCATCCCGCGTCGCCGCATCGTCCCGGCGAGCGAAGCGAGTCCGGCGTTCCGCTGCCCGCTCGGGATGACTTCGCCGACCGGAGGCGCGGCGCCGTTCCGCCGCTCGCGCGCATCCGCCACCAGCCACGTCAGCAACTCGCTCGGCCGTTCGGGCGCGATGAGCCACTTGTAGTCACGACCGTTCTCATGCACGCTCGGCGGCGCCACCACGTAACCGCCGTCGCCGCGAACGTCGAGCCCGGGCCCGAGCCGGCCGGCCGAGTTGCGGACCTCGTCGCCGGGGTGGCGGAAGTAGACGTGCTGCCCACCACCGCCGGTCAGGACGCGCGGCGTCTTGGGCAGCTTCCCGCGCTCGCGCTCTAGCTCGGCCAACGTGCCGGCGCCGCCATGCTGGACGTCGACGTCGAGCACGACCAGGTCGGACTCGGCTCCGGTGCGGATGGCGACGTTCGCGTCCGGCCACCGGCGCCACCATTCGCGAACGGTGTCCGCGTCCGTGGTCGCGGACTTGAATCCGTCGATCGTCGCCGGCACCTTCGCCCGCGGTTTGCACGGAAACACCGCCCAGCCGCGGGCGACGTAGTCGAGAGCGGCGGAGAGAAGGTCGCCGTCGTCGCTCACGCGGCACGTTCCGCGTCGAGGCGACGCTTGAGGTCGTCCCAGAAGGCGTCCTGCACGCGGCGCGGCAGCCGCCAGAAAAGACGCTCGCGCCACGGGGCGCGCAGGAACCAGAGCGTTTGCGAGTAGCGGGCGAGCGCCAGCCGTTCGACCTCCCCGCGGAATTCAGGCGTCTCGCCGAGACGCTGAAGGTCGTCGGCCACGGCTAGGCAGCCGGCTTCGTCGTCGACTCGGCGAGCTGCTTCTCGAGTTCGGCGCGCGGGATGCGCCACCGGCCGCCGACCCGCAGGCGCGGCACCTTGCCGCTCCAGACGAGTTCGTAGGCGGTCGTGCGCGAGACGCGCAGGAAAGTCGCGAGTTCGTCGACGGTGAGGAAGTGCTGCTGGTCTGTATCGGGCATGACTTGCTTGTACCAGATAATCACGCGAGTTCCCGACTCGTGATAATGTGCAACTCGAACTTTCAACTGGAGGAGGCGTGGATGAGCGAACCGGAAGTCAACGTGTGGCCCAAGGGCCTCAAGGACGAGTTCCCCGACGGGCCACCGACGGCCGTTCTCAAACACCGCGGCTGCGAGCTTGTACTTCGGTTCGCGCCCGGCGATTTCGCCGGAGAAGGCGACATCCAGGAGTTGCGCCTACTGCCGGGAACTGCGGATCTCAGGCCTCGCGTGCTGCGGGAGTTTGCGCCCGATGCCGAGCAGTACCTCGCATTCGCACGTGCGGCGATGCGGATCTTCGGCCCGGAGGGCACGCCCGAGGAGCGCGACGAGAACTTCCGCGCTGCGGCTGACGTTCTTCGCCATATCGCCGGCCCACGCCGTGGCTTGAGCGACGAGTTCTACAAGGTCATCGCCACGAGTTACGCATCGCTCGTCGCCGCGGGCGAGCCCCACCCGGTTAAGGCGCTTCACAAGAAGCACCACGTCACCATGAGCGCTGCTTCACGGTGGCTCAAGGAAGCGCGACGGCGCGGCCTGATCGAGGACGGCGACAATGGCTAAGCCCACCGGAATCCGCCAGCGCGGTGCCAGCGTCGAAGCGTGGGTTTGGAGCGCGCGCGAGGAGAAGAAGATCCGCCGAACGTTCAGCGGCACGGGTGCATTGGCCGCCGCGAAGGCGTGGCGCAGCGACGCGATCGGAGAGGTCCGGCGCGGTGGCCTGAAGGCACCCACACAAAGAACGCTCCGCCAGGCCGGCGAGGAGTTGATCGCCGGCATGAAGGACGGCTCGATCCGCAAACGTGACGGCGAGCGTTACAAGCCCAGCGTGATCCGCGGTTACGCGACCGCGCTCGAACACCGCGTCTATCCCGATCTCGGCGCCGCCCGGCTGACCGAGATCCGGCGCGCCGACCTGCAGGACCTCGTCGGGCGGCTACAGGCCGCCGAACTTGACCCGTCGACGATCCGTAACGTGCTCATGCCGCTGCGGACGATCTACCGGCGCGCGCTCCATCGCGGTGACGTGATGGTCAACCCGACGCTCGGGCTCGAACTGCCGGCGATCGAGGGCAAGCGCGACCGGGTCGCATCGCCGGAGGAGGCCGAACGGCTGCTGGCCGCGCTGCCCGAGGCCGACGGGCCACTGTGGGCGACCGCCTTCTACGCCGGCCTGCGCATGGGCGAGTTGCGCGCGCTCGACTGGTCGAACGTCGACCTGGCCGGCGGCGTGATCCGCGTCGAGCACAGTTGGGACCGGGTCGAGGGCCTGGTCGCGCCGAAGTCGAAGAAGAGCACGCGCACGGTGCCGATTTCCGGGATCCTGCGCGGCTACCTGGCCGTGCATCGCGAACGCCGCTTCGCGCTCGGTCAGCGGATCGGCTTCGCCTTTGGCGAATCGCCGACGTCGCCCTTCAACTACGACGGCACCTACGACCGGGCCGTACGCGCCTGGAAGGCCGCCGGGCTCAAACCAATCTGCCTGCACGAGTGCCGCCACACGTACGTCACGCTGATGTTCGAAGCGGGGCTCAGCCTTGAGGAGATCGGCGACTACGTCGGCCACAACTCGGCCTACATCACCGACCGTTATCGGCATCTGCGCGAGGGGCACGAGGCGCGGGCGGCGGAACGCTTCGACGCCTACCTGAATGCTGCGGCAGCGGGAAAGACATCGGCATCCTGACTCAATGGAGATCGCAGCCCTCGTTATCGCCATTGTTGGCGTCGGTCTCGCGACATTGTCGCTCGGCTGGCAGGCGGCGACGTTCTTTCTGAGCGGGCCACGTATCAAGGTCAACCTTCGTGAGGGCTTGCGCGGGCCACTGGGACTCATGCTCGCGCCGGCCTCGATCTACACCGCTGAAGGACGCGCCGCGCTTGAACGTATGGGCTACACCGAGCAGGTTGTCGCAGTCGAGGCGGTGAATCGCGGCCGCCTTGGTGCAACAGTGAATAACTGGTCCGTCAAATTCGGCAATGGCGCGATCTATGGCAATCCAAGCGATATGCGGAATCCGCAGCTTCCTTACAGACTTGAGCCCCATACCTCGATGACTTGGTGCGTTCCCATGGACGAGCTCCATGTCCTTCAAGAATCGTTCGCCGATCTGAGCGAGGAGTCCAGGGCGGCCCGTGGCACGGTTGATTTGCCGGGACGCGATGCGGTCGTCAGCAGGGATGCCCTTCTTATCGAGGAAGGTGGCACGCAGACCCTTCCGACTAGGGGCATGGCGCGCCGACTGGCGCAAAGACTGGCGCAAAGTAGCCTCAAACGGCGTCCTTGATCGAAACAAGGACGGCCTTCTAAGCCGTTGGTCGCAGGTTCGAATCCTGCCAGGCGCATTCCCTGCGAAAGTCCGGCCGCTTCGCGGCCATCACCACTTTCGCAGGTTCGGCTCCTTCGAAGAAGGTGGTTGCGCCGCAGCCGCGCAGGTCGGCTGCGGCGGCGGACTACATAGAAACTAGGAACACGAAGGGGCACTTCGCACCCGGCGAGATCCAGGTCACAAGCTGGTGACCAGCTAAAAGCGAACGCCGAAATCGGCGGTGACGATGGTGACCTCGTCGCCGCCGTAGACGCCCGGGGCATTTGCCGCGTGCACCGCCGAAAGGCCCATCTCGCGCCAGCTGCGGTTGAGCAGGTTGGCCCGGTGCTCGGGGCTGTTCATCCACATTCTGAGAGCCCCCGCCGGACTGATGTCGGGGGTCGACCAGAGCAGGTTCTCGCCGGCCGACCAGGTGCTGTAGCCGCGATAGCTGTAGAAGCTCGCGATCCGCTTGAAGAACGATCCGCCGTTGGCCGAGTCATGACTGAAGTAACCCTTCTGGGCCATCGAGGCAGAGTGCTGGGCGGCCGCCGCGGTCAGCCTTGGCGATGTGCGGAGCGCGCGAAGGCCGTGCTGGGCGCGGGTGGTGTTGATCTGACCGAGCAGCTGCGATTCGAGGGCGGAGAGGTGCACGCGTGCGGTGGACGCGCTCGTAACTGTCTTGTGCGCAGCCTGGTGACGGTAGGCCGCGTGGTTGTTCGGTGCAAAGCCGATTGCCGCGGCCGTGAGCGTTGCAAGTACCGGGTGCACGGTTCAAACATCGGCCGCGCTCCCACGTCAGGTCTCCCCCGTTTGAGGGATGGCGGACGCGGCAGGTTCCCTGATCTCGCGCCGATGGCGGAGCCAGTCGACGACGATCACCTGGATCGCGCCCGCGACCGGAATCGCCCCCAGAGCGCCGAGGATGCCCGCGAGCTCTGCGCCGATTAGAACCGAGATCAGGACCATCAACGGCGACAACTTGACGGTGCGTCCGTAGACGACGGGCTGCAGGAAGTGGTTCTCGACCTGCTGATAAACGATGAAGAAGGCGACTACGACGATGCCGGCGACGATCGAGTGGATGAACGCGACCGTGCCGATCACAAGTGCGGCGATCGTGGCGCCGGCCAGCGGGATCAGGTCGAGAATCGCGACGAGCAGACCCAGGGCAACGGCGAATGGGACGCCCATGATGATCAAAACGAGCGTCGTCGAGCCGCCCGCGATCAGACTGATCAGCAGATTCCCTGTCACGTATCCACCGACCGTCCGGTAGATCTGGTTGCAGACGTTCTCCCAGCGCGGGCGCGATTCCGGCGGCAGCAACCCGTAGAAGCGCTCCATCCAGTTCGGGCCCTCGAGCAGCATGAAGAAGGTCAGAAACGCGACCGTGATCGTCCCCAGGACGATCGAGATCACGCTCTTCGTGATCGAGAGCGCGGTGCCGGTGAGACCGAGCACCCTCGTCGCCCCGCCCTTGTGGATCGCATCCCTGATCCGCTCGGGCAGGTGGTATTTCGTTTCCAGGAACCCGAACCGGCCCTTGCCCTGGCTGATGTCGTGCACGTAGTCGGGGACCTTGCTGACCAGGTCGCTGACCTGGTTGACGACGGTTGGAACGAAGAGCGCCCCGATCCCGGCGATGGCAACGAGCACGAGCACGAACGTCACGCCCGAGGCAACACCGCGCCGGGCGATTCCGTGTCGCTGGAAATACTCGACCGCCGGGTTCATCGCCAGCGCGAGAAAGAGCGAGATCAGGATCCAGATGACGACGTGTCGCGAGATCCAGATCACCTCGAGCACGACCGCAACGCCGATGATCGTTCCGAGCACGGTCAGGATCGTGCGCACGGGAAAGCGGACGAGCCGCTCAGGCACCACGCGACAAGGATTGCGGGCACGTCGGACGTCTAGTGGTCTGACTGGTGACGTTGCCAGGCCAGGGAGCCGGCGAACGTTGCCGGTCAGGCCACTAGGTTGCGCGTTCCGCAAGAATGCGTACCGAGTGAGCCTGCGAGGAGAACCGATCGAAATGACGGCAACCCTGCCGGACGGTCGCTCGGTGCGGGTTTGGATCGGTGTTCCCGAGGATTCGTACATCGCGCCACGCGAGCTGGACACCGTCGATATCGAGCTCTCGCTGGTGGGGGGAAATCACCTGGCCGCGGTCAACACGGTTCTCGAGGCCGACCAGACGAGCGAGGCCACGGCGCTTGCCCGCGAAATCGTCGCCGGACTCGAGTCGGGCGAGCTCGAGCCGACCGCCGCCGCGCTCGAGCCGCTCGCCGATCAGCCGCGCTAAGGCATGTCGAGCCACTCCGGGCGCTCGAAGCCCGCAAGCTCCTGGATCGAGCCATAGATCATTTGCGCGTGCTCAGTACTGTTCACGACGACGCGGCAAGTCCCGTATGGGAGCGTGTTTGTTCGTTTCTTCTTGCTGTTCGCTCGGCTGTTTTCATTATTGAAAACATACCGAGGGTCCCGGACAGAGCGGGCGGCGGGAATCGAACCCGCGGCACGCTGATTGGAAGTCAGCCGCTCTACCACTGAGCTACGCCCGCGTTCTCATTAGCGTATCGCCCGTGCAGCCGTACAGCTGGAGCCTCCACGCCGAGGCCGTCGTGCTCGTGCCGCTGCTCGCGCTGGCCTACGCGTTCGTCCTTCGCCGTTACCCGGCGCCGGGCTGGCGGATCGCCTGCTTCCTCGGTGGGCTCGGACTGATTCTCGCTGTCTTCGTGACCCCGCTCGAGAACCTTGCGTTGCACTACCTGCTGACCGCGCACCTTCTTCAGAACGTCGCGCTTGCTGAGTGGAGCCCGGCGCTGGTCGTTCTGGGGATTCCCCCGGCCGCGGCCGCCGCAGCACGCAAGTACGCCGCCGTACGGGCACTCACGCACCCGCTCGTCGCTCTCCCGCTCTGGCTGGCGACCTACTACGCCTGGCACCTTCCGGCCGCCTACGACGCGGCGCTTCGCCATCCCTCGACGCTGCTCCACCTCGAACACCTCTGCTACTTCGTCACCGGCGTGCTCGTCTGGTGGCCGGTGCTGACCGGACGGCTCGACGCCGGCGCCTCGGCCGCGTACCTGTTCACCGCCTTTGCGCTCGCGAGCCCGCTTGGCCTTCTGCTCGCGCTGATTCCAAACGCCGTCTACGACTTCTACGAGCACGCGCCGAGAGTCTGGGGCTGGAGCCCGCTCACCGACCAGCAGGTCGCCGGCCTGACCATGGCAGCCGAGGAGGCGGTCGTCTTCTTCGGCGCTTTCGCGTTCTACTTCGTCCGTTTCATGCATCGCGAGGACTCTTCCATCGACCTGAAGCACGCCAGATGGACGAGGTGATCCTCGCTCGCCACGGCGAGAGCGAGCTCAGTGTCGCGGGCACCGTCAACGGCGATCCGGCCGTCGCCTGCGGGCTGACCGACACCGGCCTGGAACAGGCGCGCCGGCTGGGAGAGAAACTCGCCGATGTCGAGATCGACCAGTGCGTGACGAGCGAGTTCGAGCGCGTCCAGCAGACCGCGGACCTCGCGCTCGCCGGGCGTGACGTTCCACGTCTGGTGTTGCCCGAGCTGAACGACGTCCGCTTCGGCAGCTTCGAAGGCGGCACCCTCGCCGAGTACCGCGAGTGGGCAGCTGCGAACAAGCCGACTGTCGAGGCGCCGGGAGGAGGTGAAAGCCGAGCCGCGACGGTGCTTCGTTACGCGCTCGGTTACCGAAAGATCCTGGCGCGGCCGGAACGAACGATTCTTGTCGTCGCCCACGGCCTGCCGATCAGATACGTGCTCAATGCTCTCGACCGGATCTCGCCCATGCCTCTGATCGAGCAGGTCGCTTACGCCGAGCCGTACCGCCTTTCCACCTCCGAGCTGGAGGCCGCCGTCTCTTCGCTGGAAACGTGGGCGGAGCGGCCTCTCTGGAATTCGTAGGTCGGGGCGGGCGGATTCGAACCGCCGGCTTCTGCCTCCCAAAGGCAGCGCTCTGACCAGGCTGAGCTACGCCCCGCTAGGCGATCGAGTCTAGCCCGCGATCCCGTCGGCGGCCTGCCGCGCCGCGCCGCGGATGGTCCTCGACGATTTCTTCGCACAGAGCGCGCGTTGTTTGCGTTCTTGTGACGTTTGCCGCGTGATGCCATCCGACGAGCTTGATAAAAAACCGCACTTCGGATGCGTCGGGGGGCACTATCCGTGTGCGTGGTCGCCGTGCTCGCCGTCTTGGCGGCGCCTGGCGCCTCGCCGAACACACTCGCCGGGAGCAGTGATGCGCTGACCGCGCGGGACAATTCGCTGATCGCCGCGGTCAACGCGGAGCGGGCGCTGGAACTGCTCCCGAAGCTTCGCGTGGACTATCGCCTTGCGCGCGCCGCTCGTGCGCATTCGTTGGACATGCTGCGCCACGACTACTTCGGTCACGGCAACTTCCTTGGTCGGATGTCGCGATTCCACGTCCGTGGGCCGATCTTCGCCGAGACCCTCGCCTGGGGCAGTGGCGTGATGTCGGCGGGCTCCGTGCTCGCACACTGGGTTTCGAGCCCGACACACCGAGCGATCTTGCTCGATCCGCGCCTGCACCGGATGGGCGTCGCGACACCGATCGGCGCCTTCGACGGCTATTCCAGAGCGACCATGGTCACGGCCGACTTCGCCGGTTAGTCCCGCTCGAGCAACTCGCGAAGCTCGGCGAACTTCTCGCGCCGGAGGTCGTCCCGCTCGCCGCTTTCGACGCGGCGCACCAGGTCCTCCACGAGCGGCGCCAGCTCGACGGGGTTAAACGGCTTCGTCACATAGTCGACGCCGCCGAGGTCGATTCCCTTCGCCCGGTCCCTGACCTCGGCTCGGGCGGTCAGAAAGATGATCGGGATGTGGCTCGTCGCCTCGTCGGAGAGCAGCTCCTCGGCGACTTCCCAGCCGTTCCGGCCCGGCATCATCACGTCGAGGAGGATGACGTCCGGGCGTCCAGTGCGTGCGGTCTCGAGCCCGCTGTCGCCATCGGAGGCCTCCAGGACCCTCATGCCTTCGGCCTCGAGGTTGACGCGGCAGAGCAGCCGGATCGGAGCCTCGTCGTCGACAACGAGAACGGTCGTCATGCGGTCTCCTGTCCGCTCAGGGCTGGCTGACGTGCGAGCGGCAGCTCGAAGGCGAAGCTCGACCCGGCGCCCTCGCGCGAGTCCACCCACATGCGGCCGCCCATGGCCGCGACGAGGCCGTGGGCGATGAAGAGCCCGAGGCCGGTTCCGGTTGCCGAGGAGTCGTGAGTCATCGAGTCCCCGCGGTAGAACTTGGTGAAGATCCGCCGCTGCTCCTCATCGGGGATCCCGACTCCCTCGTCGACGACACGAATCTCGACGGCCTCTTCGCCGGCACGCCGGGCGGCCACCGTGACCTTGCCGCCGTTCGGCGAGAACTTGACGGCGTTGTCGACGAGGTTGGCAAGGATCTGTCGCAGCTTGTCCCCGTCGGCCTCGGCGTCGAGCGGCTCCTCCGGCAACTCGAGGACGAAGTCGTGGCCGTTGGCGCCCGGAGCCTGCCGTGCCACGTGGACGACCTCCGAAGCGACCGCCCTGACGTCCGTCGGGGCGAGGTTGACCTGAAGGTCGCCGGTGTCCAGGCGCGCGACGTTCAGGAGCTGGTCGACGATCGTGGTCAGGCGCTCCGACTCGGAGGCGATGTAGCCGAGGAACGTCCGCCTCTCGTCCTCGCCGAAAAGTACGTCCTGGCGGAGCAGCGTCTCGGCGAAGCCGTAGATGGAGGTCAACGGCGTCCGGAGTTCGTGGGACACGGCGGTGACGAAGTCCGACTTCATCTGCTCGACCACACGCTCGGCCGAGATGTCCCGGAACGCGAAGATCCGCCCCGAAACCGCGCCTGCAGGATCCCTCATGATCGCCTCGGTCAACGAGAGCCACACATCATCGTCCCCGCGCCTGATCGAAAGAAGGCGGTCACCGACCCCATCCGGGCCGGTTTCGTCGCCTGATTCGAGCGTTCTCTGCAAGACCTGAAGCGTCGAGCGCCCGATCGCGTCGGCGGCCCGGATGCCCGTGATCCGCTCGGCGGCCCCGTTCCAGAGGACAACGCAGCCTTCACGATCGACGGCCACGATTCCATCGGCGATGTTGGCGAGGATCGCCACGCTGCGCTCCTTCTCCAGCGCAACCCGCTGGTAGAGCTCGGCGCTTGCGAGTGCGGCCGAGGCGTTTCCGGCGAGCGCGGCCAGCGCCTCGACCTCCTCCGGTTGCCAGTTGCGCGGCCGGCGAGCGTACACCGAGAGCACGCCCTGCTGCCCCTCGTCGGAGCCGACAAGCGGCACGGCCAGGAACGCCCTGTAGCCGGCCGCCAGGGCCGGGTCGATCACGCGGGAACCCTCGGCCTCGACGTCCCCCATCGCGACAGGCCCACGCGTTTGGATCGCATCGGCGCCCGCCCAGCCGGTCGTGGGCGAGGGTGTTTCGTGCAGGTCGTCGGGCAGCTCTCCGCGGGCAGCGCTGACCACGAGCTGCTCGTCCTCGAGCAGGCGGACCACAGCGGCGTCAGCACGGAGCAGAGCTGGCGCTTGCGCGACGATCTCGTCGAGGACCGCGGCCGGATCGAGCTCGCTGGTGAGCACGCCGCCCGTCCTGGCCAGCTGCTGCGCGAGCCCACGCGCCCGGCGCTCGCTTTCGTACAGCTCGCTGCGTTCGAGCGCCCCACGCGCGGTGCCGGCGAGGTTGAGCGCCAGCTCGAGGTCGTAATCGCTGAAGCGGCGGGGCTCGTCGAACAGGACGACTGCGAGGCCGCCCTGGCTCCCGGGCGCCTCCACAGGAACGGCGAGCAGCGCGCCGTAGCCGGCAGAGCCGGCAGCCTCGCGCCAGGCCGGATCGAAGCGGTCGTCCTCGGCCAGCGCCGGCGCGGCGATCACCGCCCGGCTGCGCGCGCAGGTCGCCCAAGGCTCGGCCGCTCCGGTCCCGGCCTGCTCTACCAGGGCTGCCACCTCCTCGGGCAACCCGTGGCCGGCCGCGAGCTCGAACGCGCCCTCGCTCGTCGGCATCAGCAGGCCCGCCGAGGATCCGCCGAGGGCCTCGGCAGCGGCACGGGCGACAGCGCGCAATGTCTCGGCTTGAGAGATCGGCGCCGCGAGCGCGGAGGCGATGTCATAGAACGCGCGTTGAATCCTTGCTTGCCGCGAGCGCTCTTCGAAGCTCTCCGCGTTGCGGAGCGCGAGAGCCGCAAGCGTCGCGAAGGCCTCCAGCAACTCTGCGTCGGAGCTCGTGAAGGACCGGCCCGGATCGGGGGTGCCGACCCCGAGCACGCCGCGAATCTGATCCGACCACATCATCGGAGCGACGATCGCCCCGACATATCCGCGGTACGCCTCGTGCGGCACCGAGTCCGGCAGCTCCGCGTAGTCACGCGAGAGCACCGGCGCACGTTGGCTGATCGACTGCCCGGCGAGCCCCCGCCTGGACGAGAACTCGAAACCGACGAGCTCCGGCTCGAGCCCGTGCACGGCCGCGCAGCGCAGCGTGCCCTGCTCGCGATCCAGCAGGTAGCAGTCGGCGGCCTCGCAACCGAGCAGGCGCGCGACCTCGTCGACGAGCCGCTGGAGCACGGCTTCCAGCTCGAGCTCGCTGGTGACAACCTGCGCCGCGCGCAAGAGCGCCGTCTGTTCCAGCAGCCGCTGCCTGTTCTCGTCGAGCAGCCGCGCCGAATTGATCGCGAGCGCGAGCTCGCGCGCCACGGATTCGACGAGCGAGATCTCGGCCTCCGACCACGGACCGGCTGCGGCCCGGTGGAGACCGAGAACGCCGATCGGTTGCTCGAGGGCGATCATCGGTGTAGCGATCAGAGACTTCGTCCCGAGCCGGAGCAGCGTCTCCGTCGTGCCTCGATCGGGATCCTCGAGCTCCGAGTCGTTCTCGACGTCCGAGATCACGATCGTCCTCCGGTCCGACGCCGCTCGATTGGCACCCGGCAGATTCTGGGTCTGCGGCCCGATCGGCTCCAGGCCGGCCGCAAACCACTCGGCCGCCAGGCGCTGGGGCTCGTCTGGCTGCCCGAGGCGGATGAAGCAGCGGGAGGCCCGAAGCGCCCGCCCCACCTCAGTGACGGCGACGCGTGTGCCGTCGGCGAGTCCTTCGACCGAGCGCACGCGCCTCGAGATGTCCCCGACGAGCCGCTCGCGCGCCAGAGCCTCGTCGAGGGCCCCGGCCGACCGCGTCCGCTCCAGTGCCAGCGCCGCCTCGGCCGCCAGCGACTGCATCAGCGCCACCTCCTCGCTCGAGAAGGCGCGCTTCGCCGACGTCGGCGCCGCAACGAGCACACCGACCACACGCTGGTCGACGATCAGCGGCACGAAGGCCCCGCTCTTGGCACCGACCGCCTCGACGAGCCGCCGGCTGACGAGCGGAGACACGGAGCAATCGAAGACGACGACGGGGGCAGCCTGGAAGTAGGCGCTCGCGATCCCGGAGGGCTCGTTTCGAAGGTCGAGCCTGATCTCGTGCCACCACTCGACGTCCTGCCCTTCGTCCCGGGCAACCAGACCTGTCGCCTCACCTGCTTCCTCGTCGATCAGTGCCAGCGCCGTGAACTCGAGCCCGAGGACGGAGCCCACCTGGTCGAGGAGCACCCGGCCGGTTGCCTCGGGATCATTCGTCCGGGCCAAGGCATCCGCAGTCGCCGCGACCGCCTCGAGCTCACGCCCCCGGACGGAGACGAGCTCCTCGAGCGCCTGTGCTTCACGTGCGTTCGATCCGGGCGCGTCCGGGTCGGCACGGTCGCCCCAGCGGGCGACGAAGACGAGCGCCGGCACAAGCGCTATCACGCTGGCTGCGAACGTGAGCCAGATGTGCCCGCCGAAGGCGGTGCGGTCGCGGAACACGACCACACCGAGGATCGCCGCAGGGATGCCGATGCATGGGAAGATCAGTGCGAGCGCAAGGTCATTCGCGATCAACCCGGCCCGCTCGCGCCGGAGCTGGGGCGCCAGGGATACGGTCACAGCGAGATAGACGGCCGCGACGGCAAACAGCGGCACCACATTGAACAAAACCACCTTGGTCTCGGTACTCACTGGGCCCCGTGGATGATAGGAGTCGGACACTGACGCGTCGAGGCGCGGCCTGCGGCGCGTCGCGTCCGAGCCATTCCGGCCTCGCTGTCCCGCTTTCAAAGATGGGCCGGACGGCCTATTGGCAAGGGCTCACGGCCGCGATAGCGTCTCTCCCACTGGGCGATGCACACCGCCGGGTGGTTCCTGGCCATATGCCCGCGGTGAGCAATTGAGAGGGTCCGCCGCCACGACCCCCCGAGCGGCGGGCCTCTCTCTTTATGTAGGGCTAGGTTCAACTGTTGAAGATATTTGCGGCAGGGTTAGCGGCCGCGCCGCCAGGTCGGCGCGCTCCGGCGTCGCAAGCGACGCCTCCGCGGGTTGAGTTGAAAGGAGCCGTCATTTCGGCCTTTTCTCTCTGTTAAGACAGAACCGGGCTGCTTTTTGCGCGCGCTACATTGGGTGCGTGGTCAAGCGGGTCTTGCTCGCGGCGCCCCGGGGATACTGCGCGGGCGTCGAGCGAGCTGTGGAGACCGTCGAGCGCGCGCTCGAGCAACACGGGCCTCCCGTCTACGTCAGAAAGCAGATCGTTCACAACTCACACGTCGTCGACGAGTTGAGCGCCCGCGGCGCCATCTTCGTGGGCAGCGTTGAGGACGTGCCGAAAGGCGGACTCGTCGTCTTCTCGGCGCACGGGATCGCTCCCGCCGTTCGCGCAGGCGCCGTCGATCGTTCGCTCCGAACGATCGACGCGACCTGCCCCCTGGTCACGAAGGTGCACGCGGAGTTCCCGCGCCTCCACGGACCCGAGAAGGAAGACATCTGTTACGCGACAACGAACCGCCAGCGGGCTGTCAAGGACTTGCTCAGGCACGTACAACTCCTACTCGTGGTCGGCTCTGCGAACAGCTCGAACTCCCAGCGCCTGGTCGAGGTCGCGCAGGCAAGCGGCGTCCCGGCTTACCTCATCGAAGGCAGGCGCGACCTCGAGGAAGGTTGGCTCGCCGACGTAGACACGGTCGGCATCACCTCGGGGGCATCGGCGCCCGAGGTACTCGTCGAGGGTGTCTGCGACTGGTTCCGCGGCCGCGGCGTCGCCGACATCCGCGAGCTCTCGCCCGCGGAGGAGAACGTCGTCTTCAAGCTGCCTGCGGAACTCCGCCGGTCGGCAGCCTAGGCCGCGGAGCGGTTTAAGCGGTAGCGGGAACCGCAGCGGCCTCGGTCGCGTCGGCGATCTCGCGCACGACCTCGACGATGTCTCGGTTCGCGTTGAAGGTCCGGCGCTGGCGGTCTGCGCCGTTGCCCCGGGCCAGGATCTCGCGGATGCCTTCGAGTTCTCGCTCCGAGCCCAGCTCGCGGGCGTGGGGCTCGACGTCACGCAGAGTGCGCCGAACTAGTTGGGCGACGGGGACGCGGTTTCGCCGCCCGGTGGCAAGGTCCATCACCGGCGCTTCCAGGCCGTAGCGGGCCGCCAGCCACTTGTTTTCCGTCGTCAGGATCCGGTGGTACGAGGGAATCTCGTCGCCGCGCTCGTACCGCTCGCAGTAGTGCTTGACGAGCGCCTGGCAGAACGCCGCCAGCGCGACGGCGTCTTCGACTCGGGTCACCGCATCGCAGATTCGGATCTCGATCGTGCCGAGGCGCGGATGCGGGCGAATGTCCCACCAGATGTGGGTGTAGTCGGCGATGCAACCCGTCTTCTCGAGCTGGCCGACCACCTCGGCGTAGTCCGCGTAGTCCTTGAAGCGCGGTGGCGGACCGGAACGTGGAAAAGCCGCGAAGACCGTCTGCCTGCTCGACGCGAGACCGGTCGCCTCGCCACGCCAGAACGGCGACGACGCCGACAGCGCGAGCAGCGACGAAATGTGTGCCAGCAGGCCGTTGACGACCTGGATCGCCTTCTCGGGATCGTCCACGGCGACGTGGATATGGAGCCCGAAGATCAGCTCGCGCCGGGCCACGTACTGCATCTGGTCGATCAGATGCCGGTACCGGTCGCGGGCGGTGATCCGCTGGCGCTCGAACAGGCTGAAGGGGTGCGTCCCGGCGGAGCCGACCCGGAGCTCGTCCCTGCTTGCGATCCCGGTGACGTACGCGCGTAGCTTGCGAAGCTCGCGATCGATGTCCCCCGCGGTTCGGCAGACGGGGGTCGCGATCTCTAGCACGGACTGCATCAGCTCCGGATTGATGTGCGTCTCGAGCTCATGTCCCGAGATCGCCGCGAGCACGGTGTCGATGTGCTGGACGAGGTCGAAGCTCTGGCCGTCGAGCAGCATGTACTCCTCCTCGACGCCGAGGGTGAAGGGCTCGCTCTGCCCGAACGCGTGATCGAGCACGCTGCCGCCTGGCGCGAAGCTCTTGCCGGTGATCGTGGCCGGGTAGATCTGTTTCATCGCGGCAAGTATGTACTCCTCGCTCACTAATATCGCCGCGCGTGGAGGCGCTGCTGCAGGTCGAGCAATGGGCGGTCGGTAACGCGGCGGTCGGGGTCAGCGACGCGATCGACACGACCGGGACGATCGGCGGGTCGAGCGCCACGTTTCCGTGGGCCTCGGTCACGAAGCTCGCGACCGCGCTGGCGGCGCTCGTGGCGGCCGAGGAAGGCGTGCTGGAGTTGGACGAGCCGGCCGGGCCGCGCGGTTCGACGGTCCGCCATCTGCTCGCGCATGCATCCGGCCTGGCGCCCGACGGCGAGATTCCGATCGCGCAGCCCGGCACAAGGCGGATCTACTCGAACACCGGCTTCGAGGTGCTTGCAAACGTCGTCGCAGACGGCGCCGAAATGCCGTTCGCCGATTATTTGCGACAGGCCGTGCTGGCGCCCCTCGGCCTATCCGCGTCGTTGGACGGATCGCCTGCCTCGGCTGCCAGCGGGACGCTCGACGACCTGCTCGCCCTCGGCCGTGAGCTGCTCGCGCCCAGGCTGATCGCGTCCGAGACGCTCGCGGAAGCGACCGAGGTGGCGTTCCCGGGTCTGGTCGGCGTTCTGCCCGGCTTCGGCCGGATGGAGCCGAACGACTGGGGGCTCGGCTTCGAGCTTCGCGACGAGAAGCGGCCGCACTGGACGGGGCACCGGAACTCGCCGCGGACGTTCGGCCATTTCGGCCAGAGCGGCAGCTTCCTCTGGGTCGATCCCGACGCCGGGCTCGCTTGTGCGTGCCTCACCGACCAGGGCTTCGGGGGCTGGGCGAAAGAGGCCTGGCCGCGGCTCTCGGATGCCGTGCTCGGGGAACTGCGGGGAACCAGCGCGGCCGTCTAGCACCTCAGGCATCCTTGGCGTGGGTGGCGGACCGGCCCTTCACGCGTGCCGAACGACGGGCGAGCACGAAGCGGCGCAGAACCGTTGGCCGCCGCGTCGCGTTCGCGGCCCTGGTGATCATCGCCGGTGCGGCGGCCGCAGCCGTCTGGGCGGCCGAGCGCAGCGAGCGCGAGTTCCCGCGAATCGACCGCTCCGCGTCGTCGGCTGCGCCACGAACCAAGACGACGCCTCGAGCAGCACGAACGCGCGCAAAGCATCTGATCGCGCGCGCGGCTGGATCGCTGCCCTCGCCGGTGCAGGACGCTGCAGCCGCCGGGGTCGGTAGCAGCGTCGTCCTGCTCGGAGGGCTCGACTCGGCGATCACCTCGACCAGCGATGTCCGCCTGATCGCGAACGGCCGCGCGCACACGATCGGCCACCTGCCCATTGTCTTTCACGATGGGGCCGCGGTCACGATCGGCCGCTCGGTTTATGAATTCGGCGGCGGCGACGGCGTTCGGCAACTCGACCAGATTGTGCGGGTCGATCCCCGAACTGGCAGCTCGCGGGCCGCCGGTCGGTTGCCCGCCCCGAGCAGCGATCAGGCCGGGGCAGAGCTCAACGGAACCGCATACATCGTCGGTGGTTACACCGGCGCCCGGTGGCTCGACACCATCGTGAGCTGGAGTCCGGCCCGCGGCGCCCACGTCGTTGCGCACCTTCCTTCAGCAGTTCGCTATGCGGCGGTGGCGGCAGCCGGCGGCAAGATCGTGATCGCCGGCGGCTCGCTTCCGAGCGGCGCCGCGAGCTCCGCGATCGACATCTTCGATCCTGCCTCTGCCTCGGTTCGGCGGATCGGATCGCTCCCCTCGCCGACAACCCACGCATCCGCAGCTGCGCTGGGCGACGAGATCTTCGTGATCGGAGGCCGTGGCGCCAGGTCGGGCACCCCCACGCAACGAATCGTCGCGATC
>WNGD01004522.1_pt1 | contig 20035 bp, 17 predicted proteins | sample 5400671 | NCBI WGS metagenome assembly WNGD01 (sample SAMN13153369, study PRJNA577476) | soil metagenome | isolation source: 40 cm soil or saprolite under grassland replicate 2 | place: USA:California | collected 2016-06-15 | reverse complement strand
CGTGGGGGCCGCAGCGCGCAAGCACGACCTATCCTACAGCAAGTTCATGAGCGGGCTGAAAAAGGCCAGCGTTGCTCTGGATCGCAAGACGCTGGCCGAAATCGCTGTGAAAGACCCCGAGACCTTTGCGCGGTTGACCGAAACGGCAAAAGCTGCCCTGGCGGTTGCCTGAGATCCCTGCTCCTCTGCGCAAACCGCACAAAATGAAGACAACGTTTCGCGATTCTTCGCGTCTTCGTGGTGGTTTGGGCCCAGCCTTTACCACGAAGACACGAAGAAGAGATCCGTGTTTATCTGTACTACTAAGGCGAAAATGCTTCGCAATCTGGCAAGGATTTTCGGTCAAATGACAAATGGCAAATGAACAATGACAAATAGAAGTCAGAAGTCCGGACAACGAACTGCCATTTGTCATTTTTCATTGGTCATTGGTCATTTGTCATTTCTTTCTCTGCGCGGTCAGCGTCTTTGCGGTGAGGTCGTTTTGGTTGCGGCTGGGTTGTACTATGTCGGATCACGTCATCTTGGATCGCATTGAGGAGCTTCGCCGGCAGTTTGATGCGGAGCTGGCGCAGGCAGCCAGCCTGGACACCTGTGCCGCCGTGCGTGACAGGTGGGTCGGGCGCGAAAGAGGGATCATCACGGGAGAGATGAAGCGCTTACGGGAGCTCCCGCGCGAAGACAGACCCGCTTTCGGCCAGGCCGCCAACGAGCTGCGCAACTACGTCGAGAGGGAACTGAACGCGGCCCTCGAACGGTTCGGCGCTCGGGCCAGGGAGTTGGAGATCGCGCGGGGGCGCGTGGACGTGACGCGCCCGGGGTTCCCCTACGCACTCGGCGTCGAGCATCCCATAAAACGGCTGCAGGCTGAAATCGAGCAGGTCTTCATCAGCCTGGGCTTTCGGGTTTTCGACCTCCCCGAGATCGAGAAGGAGTATTACAACTTTGACGCCTTGAACATGCCCCGAAGCCATCCGGCTCGCGACTCGCAGGATACGTTCTACTTCGACGAGACGACGCTCCTGCGTACTCATTGCTCCACGGTCCAGATCCACGCCATGAAGGTAATGAAGCCTCCTGTCCGGGCCGTGAGCACCGGCAAGGTCTACCGGCGCGATCCCGCGGACGCGACCCACTCTCCCATGTTTTATCAAGTGGATGTTCTGGCCCTGGATGAGGGGATCACCATGGGAGACCTCAAAGGAACACTGGAGGTCTTCTTGAAGCGGATCTTCCATCCCGACGTGCGGATGCGTTTCCGTCCGGGTTTCTTCCCCTTCGTCGAACCAGGGGCCGAAGTGGACATCAGCTGCATATTCTGCTTCGGCAAAGGGTGCCGCATATGCAAGCAAAGCGGCTGGATTGAGATCCTGGGAGCGGGAATGGTGCATCCCAAAGTTCTGCGGATGTCCGGGGTGGACGACGAGCGCTACACCGGGTTCGCGTGGGGGATGGGAATCGATCGCGTGGCGCTCTTGAAGTACGAGGTGGACGATATCCGGCTCTTCTTCGAGAATGACCTGAGGTTCCTGACCCAGTTTTAGACAATTGCGGATTTCGGATTGCGGATTGAAAGACTCATGAGCATGCTGTCAATCCGCAATCCGCAATCGTCAATCCGAAATCCGTAATTGGAATCACGAGCCATGAAAATTAGTGTGGAGTGGCTGAAAGACTACGTTGAGATCCGGGAGACGCCCGAGCAGCTCAAGGACGATCTCACCATGCTCGGGCTTGTTGTGGAGTCGATCTCCCCGTTCCAAGGCGAGCCGGTGCTTGAAATTGAGGTGACGTCCAATCGGCCGGACTGTCTCAGCCATGTGGGCGTTGCGCGCGAGCTCTCGGCTCTTTACAAACGCCCTTTGAAGTACCCGCCCTGCGCAGAGCCGTTGGCTGTTCCCGTCGAGAGAATTCCATACGAAATCAGAATCAAAGACCGCGACCTTTGTCCCCGTTACACCGGTCTGGTCATGGACGGGGTTCGCATCGAAGCCTCGCCCGCGTGGTTGCAGCACCGCCTGGAAGCGGCGGGGATGCGGCCCCTCAACAACATCGTTGACATAACGAACTACGTTTTGTTGGAGCTGGGACATCCCCTGCACGCCTTTGACTTTCAGCGGCTGCGGAAAGGGAAAATCGTGGTGGCGCGGGCGCGCCCGGGACAGCGGATCATCACCCTGGACGGCGTGGAACGCGAACTGGACGAAGACACGCTGCTTATTAACGATGGAGACGGTCCTGTGGCCATCGCCGGTGTGATGGGAGGGCTCGACTCGGAGATCAAGCCGGACACTCGCACGATCCTCCTGGAATGCGCGTACTTCAATCCGCCTTCCATACGCCGGACGGCAAAAAAGCTCGGGCTCTCGACCGAGGCGAGTTACCGTTTCGAGCGGGGAGCGGATTGGGGCGACACGATCCAGGCGGCGGCGCGCACCTGCCTTCTTATCCAGCAGGTGGCAGGGGGAGAAATTGCCGGCGGCCTCAAGGATGTGTATCCCGCGAAAATAAAGCCCGTACGCATCGGGCTGCGGCGCCGGAAGGCGGAAGCGCTGCTCGGAGTGACGCTCGAAGACGCCTTCGTGACCTCCACGCTGGAGCGACTGAATTTCAAGCCGGCGCCCAAGGGAAAAGGCAAGTGGCAGGTGACCTGCCCCAGTTACCGCGCCGACACGGAGCTGGAAGCCGACGTCATCGAGGAGATCGCGCGCTTCTATGGATACCAGAACGTCCCCAACACCCTGCCGCGCTATAACAGCCAGGGCCTGGCTTCTCCCGTCTTTCCGTTCGAAAACGCGGCGCGTCGAATCCTCCTGGGCCTCGGGTACTGCGAGGCCGTGAACTTGAGCTTTGCCGCCGAGAACGAGCACAACCAGTTTGCTCCGGGTAACGGTGAGCGTGTGGCGCTGCGGAATCCTCTGACCGAAGACACGCAGTTCCTGCGCACTACGCTGGCGCCCGGGCTTGTAAAGTCGGCCAGGCGGAATTTCAACCATGGTATCGGCGAGGTGAGGCTGTTTGAAATCGGCAGAGTTTACTCGCTGGACTCTCAGGGCCGGCCGCTGGAGCGGAACACGCTCGGGATCGTCGGGAGCGGAGGATTCGCGGGCTGCAACTGGCGCCACTCACAAACGGCCTATGACTTCTTTCATTTGAAAGGGGCTGTCGTCGCGCTGCTCCGTGGCATGCGGAGCGAGGAGGCCGAGGTCGTTCCGGCGGCCGGCGTGCGCTGGTTGAATCCAGGCGACGCCGCGGCCCTGATCGTGGGAGGGGAACGCGCTGGTGTGCTGGGCTCGTTGCACCCGGACCTAGCCGAAGAGTACAAGTTGAAGCAACCCGTCTTTCTTGCCGAAATAGACTTTGAAGCTCTCTGCCGGAAGGTTTTCCAGCCAGTGAAGTATGAGCCCTTGCCCAAGTACCCCGCGGCAGAGCGAGATCTCTCTGTCGTTCTCCCGCGCGAGGTTTCCTACGGCGAGATCCGGCGGGGAATCCTCGGGCTGGGGGTTTCGCAGCTGGTTTCTGTCGAACTCCTGGACGTATACGAAGGCGAGAGCATCCCTGCGGGAAAGGTCAGCATGACCTTCCGTTTTGTCTTTCTCGACCGCCGGAAGACGCTGACGGTTGACCAGGTTCAGGCCTTCAGTGATAATATCCTCACCTTTCTTCGATCGAGCTACAACGCCGAACTCAGATAGGTAGGTATGACGGAAACGAAGACTCGATGGGAGCCCACGGGCTTGGAACGGTTTGCCCATCTGGAAGACAAGATCTACCGTGTGGTGGAATCTTTCAAGGCCATCCGGAAGGAGAACGAGACCCTCCGTGAGGAAAACCGGCAGCTGAAAGCCGAGCTCGAGGCATTGCGTGAAAGCAAATTCGAGAGCCTCGCGCATCTGCAAAAACAGCGCGAGGAGCTGCGCGAGCGCGTGGAGAAGGCCCTGAGTCTCTTGGCGACACTTGAAACGCGTTAGTGGATTGCGGATTGCGGATTGAAAGACCTTCCGCAGGAGTTTTAATCCGCAATCCGCAATCCGAAATCGGGACAGCGAGGTGCGGAAATGACCAAACCGAACGCCAGTGCCGTAAACGTCAAGATCTACGATCGGGAGTACGCCCTCCGGACGAGCGGGGACACGGAGCGGTTACTCGTGCTTTGCGACTACCTGAATCGGACGATGCGGGACGTGGCGGAGTCCTCCGGATCGGTGGACACCTTGAAGGTCGCGATTCTTACCGCGCTGAGCGTTACAGACGAGCTCTTTCGTTTGCGGGAAGAATTTCAGAACATGGACGAAGTAGTAAGCCGCCGTTCCATGGAGTGCGTCAGCATTCTGGACCGCTTCCTTCAATAGACCGCAGGGTTGGGTCCTATTGCGGCGGCTGGGTGGACGCCCCGACATTGATTCTCGTGATGGATGCGGCGCGGCCGCTGGTTTCGTCTATATCCACGATCGCCCCGCACAGCCTCGGATTGCCGGTAGCAGGTTCCAGACGCGCAGGCATCTGGCGAATCAAGCGCTCAAGGGCGAGGTCGGTGACCGAACCAATGACCGAGTCGTAAGGCCCGGTCATGCCCAGATCCGTCATGTAGGCCGTGCCCTTGGGTAGAATGCGCTCATCCGCGGTTTGAACATGGGTGTGCGTGCCGAGAACGGCACTCGCCAGCCCGTCGATGTACCAGGCGAAGGCCTGCTTCTCCGAAGTCGCTTCGCCGTGGAAATCCACCAGGATGACGGGCGTCTCCTTCCGGATTCGTTCTATCGCAGCCAGACCCACAGTAAACGGGCAGTCGGTGGCAGGCATGAATATGCGCCCTTGAAGGTTCACGACCGCGACTCTCACGCCACAGTGCGCGTCGCCCAGAAAAACGCCGGTTCCGGGAGTAGACGAAGGATAATTTTGCGGCCGCAGCAATCGGGGTTGGTCGGCCAGGTACGGGATGATGGCGCGCTTGTCCCAGATGTGATTTCCCGACGTGAGCAGATCGATTTCCAGTTTCAGGAATTCTTCAGCGATCTCCGGCGTGATGCCAAAGCCGGCTGCGGCGTTTTCCACATTGGCAACGCAGAAATCGACCCTGTGCTCCTGGATCAAGCCGTGCAATTTTTCATGCAGAATCCGGCGTCCGGGTTTCCCGAAGACGTCGCCGATAAAGAGGACTCGCATCTGGACCTGTCAAACAAAATGCCCCCGCGCCGCCGTGTGGCACGAACCTACTTGAACCTTTAACTCAAAGGGGGTGTCCTGCGCTTTACTTCAGGCAATCACGTTCCCGAAGGAAGAGTCGCTCACCGTAAGGCGACGTGGACTCCCGTTCAAATAGATGTTGGCTCAAATATTTGATGCCATCACCAACCTTGCAGGGGCAGAAGACATCATAAGCCAAAGGTATCCGAACGGTCAATGGATTGCGGATTTCGGATTGCGGATTTTTCGCTCCGCAGAACCTTTCTTGTGGATCATGGGCCTTGGTCTACCGGCAGAGTTTGCGAAAGACCCGCAATCCGCAATCCGCAATCGGCAATCCGCATTCAATTGGCGTGCTTTGCCAGATAGGCTCTCAGAAACCTTCCCGTATAGGAGTGGCCGCACTCCACGAGTTCTTCTGGGGGGCCCTCGAAGAGGATTTGCCCGCCTGCATCTCCGCCCTCTGGTCCGAGGTCGATGATCCAGTCCGCGGTCTTCAGCACGTCCAGATTGTGCTCTATCACAACCAGGGAATTCCCTGAATTGATCAGTTTGTCGAACGCCGAGAGCAGTTTCCGGATGTCATCAAAGTGGAGACCCGTCGTGGGCTCGTCGAAAATGTACATGGCCTTGCCGGCGCTCTCTCGGGAGATGAAAGAAGCCAGTTTGATTCTTTGGGCCTCGCCTCCGGAAAGCGTCGTGGCCGACTGGCCGAGACGAAGGTAACCGAGCCCGACTTCGTCCAGGACCCGCAGCTTGCGGGTCAGTTTGCTGTTTCCTGCAAAAAACTGCATAGCCTCGCGAACGGTGAAGTCAAGAACCTCGGCGATGTTCTTTCCCTTGTATCCGACTTCGAGCACCAGGCTCTTGAACCGTGCCCCCTTGCAGGTTTCGCAGGTCAACTCCACGTCCGCGAGGAATTGCATCTCCACGGTAGTCGTGCCGTTGCCTTGACAGGTCTCGCAGCGCCCTCCGCTCAGGTTGAAGGAAAAGTGGCCCCGTCCGAGATTCCTTGCGTAGGCGTCCCGAGTGTTTGCGAAGATCTCGCGAATATCGTCGAAAGCCTTTAGGTAGGTCACCGGGTTTGAACGTGGAGTGCGCCCGATGGGAGTCTGATCCACCAGGACGACATCGGAAATCTTCTCCGCTCCGCGGATGCCGCCGTACCCGTATTTTCCGCTTCCACTGACGCCCGAGATGCAAACCAGCAGACCCAGAGGAATTCGAACGTTCAGATTCTTCAGATTGTGTTGGTGCGCATTGAGGATCTCGACGTCCTGCCCGCTGTTCTTGCGCCTGAAAAGCGGAGTCGGAATCTTCAGCTCGCCCCGGAGGTACCGGCCGGTCAATGACTTGGATTCGTTCAGAATGCCGGAGTAGGTTCCCTGGTACACGACATGGCCGCCGTTTTCTCCAGCCCCTGGTCCCAGATCGACGATGTAGTCCGCGGAGCTCATGATCTCTGGATCATGCTCCACCACCAGTACGGTATTCCCCATCGAGCTCAGACTTTTGAGAATCTCGACAAGGCGCCGGCTATCTCTGGCATGCAGCCCGATGCTGGGTTCGTCGAGCACGTAAGTCGCTCCTACCAAGGTGGATCCCAGCGACGTGGCAAGCTGTATCCGTTGGGATTCTCCCCCGGACAGCGAAGAAGAGAGGCGGTCCAGAGTCAGATAACCGAGACCCACGCGTAGCAGCAAATTGAACCGGTGCCTGATTTCTTCGAGGATCTTCTCGGACACGGTTGCCTGGTGCGAGGTCAGGTCGAGGCTGCCAAAGAACTCGGTTGCCTCCGAGACAGTAAAGCGCGTCACCTCGGAGAGGCGTTTTCCACCGACCAACACATCTCTGGCTTCCTCTCGCAGCCTCTCACCGTGGCACGCAAGACAGGGGGCATATCCGCGGTACCGGCTGATGAAGATGCGCACGTGCATCTTGTACTTCTTCTGCTCGAGATAGTCGAAGAACCCCAGAATGCCGGGAAAACCATCCTTTCCTTGAATTATCCAGTTTCTTTCCCGTGCGGCGAGGTCCAACCACGGCCTTTGGATGTCCAGGCAGCTTCTCTCGGCAAAGAGCAGGAGCTTGTTCTGAAATGCTCGATAGCGTGGCTTTGTCCACGGGTGGATGGCGCCTTCTGCGAGACTCTTGGTCTTGTCGGGGATAACACGGTCCAAGTCCAGCGTAATGGTGTTTCCAAACCCCTGACATTCCGGGCAGGCGCCGAAAGGGTTGTTGAACGAGAATAAACGGGGTTCCGGCTCTTCGTAAGGGATGTGACAGAGCTGGCACTCAAAACGCTCACTGAAGATCACCAGCGTCCCGGCAGGATGCGCGCTCCAGTGAATCTGTGGGAACTTCGACTGCAGCAAGCGTTGCGTTTCGTCGGGAGCGTCTGACAAAAGCAGGAGTTCAATTTTTCCCGCACCTTCCCGGCCGCAAACCTCCAGGGAATCAACCAGACGATTGCGAATATCCTCCCGCACGATGAGGCGGTCCACCACAACGCGCGCTTCTTTGCTCGCGCTTTTGGCGAGGGACTCCAGAGCTTGCGAGAGGTCGACCAGCTCCGTGTCCACCAGAAGGCGTATGAACCCCTGTTGCTGCAGACCCGGGAGCATCAGGGCCAGGCGATCTTCCGGGCTTTCCTCTTGAGCTGAAGAGCGAGCCCTCCGCCGGGATTTCGCCTTTTCCGCGCCCCGCTCGTCTTGCGAGAGCAGAAGGGGGAAGCAGACGTACAACCGGGTCCCTTGAGGCAGCGCCATGACAAAGTCGGCGATCTTCTCGGGCGTGTCCTTGCGCACGGCGCGCCCGCAGGACCTGCACATGGTAGTTCCGATGCGCGCGTAGAGCAGGCGCAGGTAGTCATTGATTTCCGTAACCGTTCCTACGGTGGACCGGGGATTGCGCGTGTAATTTTTCTGCCGAATGGCGAGCGCGGGACAGATACCCACAATGTCATCGACATCCGGCTTGTCGATACGTTCCAGGAACTGTCGCGCGTAGGCCGAAAGCGATTCGACGTAACGCCGCTGGCCTTCGGCGTAGAGGGTGTCGAAGGCCAGGCTGCTCTTGCCACTCCCCGAGACGCCCGTAACCACCGTGAGCGCGTGCAGCGGGATCTTAACGCTGATATTCTTTAGATTGTGAACGCGGGCGCCAAGAACGACGATCGCATTCTCGTCCTGCGCTATCAAGTACAAACCCCTTTCAGCGGCGAATTCGTCCAACAGACCAAATGGACAATACTATTTTGGACTCCAAGCCTTGTCAACTTCGCCAGACCTCAGATTTCAGGGGCCAGACCTCAGACCACTTGCGGATTGAACCAAACGTAGTTGAGGTCTGAGGTCTGAGGTCTGATGAGTTGATATTGCCGTCCTGCGGGTGACATAATTCAAGTCAATGAAAGTCCAGGAACTTCAAGTCAAAGCGGTGACGCCCGCGATGGGGTTCCCCGGCGGGGAAGTCGCAATCGAGTGTCAGGGATTCAGACCGGGCCTTCCGAGCTCCTCCCGGGTGCTGTTAGGAGACAAGGAGGCGGCGATCGTCTCAGCATCGGAAGATCGGCTCATGGTCCGGCTGCCGGACAGCCCTGATGCTCTGGGTATTTCTCTGCGGGTGGAAAACACGCTTTCGGCGGTGTTTCCGTTTACGCTCGGCGCATGTCTTGTCACAGGACTGCACCCGGTTACAAGTCCGGTCGTAGCGCCAAACGGTTCGGTTATCACCACAATCAGCGGCAGCCGCGGGCAGCAGATAGCCCAGCCGTTGGTCCGCATAAGCCGTGAGGGGGAGGCCGAGCGGTTGAACTGCGAGATCACCAACCCCACGGGCCTGGCCTTCGGCCCCGATGGGCAACTGTACGTCTCGAGCCGCAACGACGGCGTTGTCTTCAGGTACACCGGCTTCGATCACCTGGATGTCGTGGCGGAGGATCTCGGGATTGCGAGCGGGATTGCCTTCGATTCGCGGGGCAGATTGTATGTGGGCGACCGATCGGGGAAAATATTTCGAATAGGTGCGTCAGGAGCCCGCGAAGAGTTTGCTTCTCTTGAACCGAGCGTGTCGGCGTATCACTTGTGCATGGATGCTGCGGACCGGCTGTATGTCACCGGTCCTACACTTGCCGTGCGAGATTCTCTCTATCGGGTCTCTGACGGTGGATGCGTGGAGGTGCTGCTGAGAGGTCTGGCCCGGCCTCAAGGATTGGCCGCGCTCCCCGACGGAAACATTCTTCTCGCGACCGGCTACGCCGGCAAGAAAGGCGTCTTCAAAATTGATCCTGCCACCGGCGCGATCGAACACTACATCGCAGGGCCCACGCTCGTGGGCGTAGCCCTTGCAGACGGTGAAGTCGTGGTCGCCGACAATACTTCCGTGTACCGGATTCGCCCTCCGAGTCCGACAGGATGACAGGATTTATGGGACAGGATTACAGGATTTACTGGATTTTTGAGAGAGGAGACGGGATGACAAGATTTACCCGATCTTCCAAATCTCTCGAGATCCATTTGTTAATCCTGTTTATAACCCGGTCTAACCCTGCTTGTGCCTGCTTCAGAGTCAGTGCAGCCTGAAGGCTGAACTCCAAACCTGAACTCTGAGCTGACCTCCGAAGCAGGCATGGAGTTCAGGCTTTAGCCTTCGTCTAACCCTAACTCGTCATCCCACCAAAAGGACGCGGACTACGCGGATGCACACACCACGTGGAAAGGATTTTTTCTTTCGCGCTCTTCGCGGCTTCGCGGTGAATGCCGGGCTGGACTTTCACCGCGAACGCGCGAAGGCCGTTTCACAGCTTCTGAGCAATTACAGGGTCCGTAAACTGCGAACGAAGCCAGTGAAGTATCGCTTCGACCAGGATAACGGGCGTCTTCAAGATGAGGTGCATGCGCAGTTCGTTATACGTGCAATGGCCGCAGATCAACCTGTCGGTCAGGGTCTGCACCGTCCGGCTTCGGCGCGTTGCCTGCACCGCCCTCCGGGTGAAGGCGCGGAAGAGGAAGTGCCCGGCGTAAAAACGGTCTCTCCATAGAGCCGCTTTTTCCAGCTCCGCGCCGAAATCCTGCCGCCAGAGACTTTCATAGGACACAGGCGCGCTACACCGTAACGCGTCGCACAAGAGCTCTGCCGAGCGCAGGGCAAAATAGATCCCTTCCGCTGTAATGGCGTCGGCAAAGCCTGCAGCGTCCCCCAGAAGGGCCCAGTTTGTTCCGCAGACTCGCTGCTCAATCAGGCTCCGGCGGCCCAAACATGGGATGCACGCGGCGTATAGCCGTTTCTCCGCGCCCATTTCAGGATAGTGCTCCGCAATGAAGCCCGAAACCCGCCTGCGCAGTTCGGCGGAACGGGTCTCCGGCAGCCAGCGCAGGATACCCACCGAGGAGTGATCCACTCTCGGAAACGACCAGAGATAGCCGCGGAATCCCTCCTGCTGGAAAACGGTGATTACAGTGTCCGTGTGGTACGCACCGGGCAAGTAAAAGCCGACGGCGAGGGACAGGTCTCGAGCCGCGAATCTTCCGATCGTGCACGCTCGTACGGTGCTCGTGGCTCCATCGGCGCCGATCAGAAAGTCCGCTTCGTACTCCCCCTTAGCGGTCGATAGGAGCCAGACTCCTCGGTGTTGAAGGCATCGGGCCGTCCGCTCCGGAATGAAGCGGGCGCCTGCCCGTACGGAAGCCTCGCGCAGCGAGGAGTCCAGCTTCGCACGGGAAAAAATATGCATGGGATGCTTGAGGGGCAGGTCTGCCATGGACCCATCCGCGGCGATCATACGCATACGGCGGATTTCCGAATGCGGCACACTGTTTTCCCGAAACCATGGCATTCGGAGCAGGGCCTTTGAGGTTACCCCGCCGCCACAAGGTTTTTCCTTCTCTGTCGAGCCGTCGAACAGGAAGACCTCGTGACCAATCTGCGAGAGCAGCAGACTTGCATACGAGCCGGCAAGCCTGGCGCCGACAACAGCAATCCTCATGCCGACTATACTACAGTGGTCAGTGGTCAGTGGCCAGTGGTCAGTAACTGGCCACCGACCCCTGCCCACTGCCCACTGGCCACTGACCACCGACCACTGTAGTATTCTGGCCATGAAGGAGTCCGTCGGCAAGGCGACCTTCGCATTTGAAGTCCTTCAGAAAGACTCGGCCACCGCGGCCCGGCTCGGGCTCTTGCATACATCGCACGGAGATGTGCAAACTCCGGTTTTTATGCCCGTGGGGACCGCCGGGGCCGTCAAGGCGCTGCCCCACGAGTGGCTGGAAGATCTGGACGCGCAGATCATTCTTGCAAACACCTACCATCTCTACCTCCGGCCCGGACACGAGCGGATTCAGCGGCTGGGAGGACTTCACCGCTTCATGTCCTGGAACAGGCCAATCCTGACCGACAGCGGGGGTTACCAGATTTTCAGCCACCGGGAGCTTCGACGCCTGACCGAAGAGGGCGCCTGCTTCCGATCGCACCTCGACGGCAGCTCTCACTTCCTCAGTCCGGAGAGTGTCATCGACATTCAACGCAGCCTCGGTTCCGACATCATGATGGTTCTCGACGAATGCACAGCTTACCCGTGCGTGTACGCGGATGCGGAAGCCTCGATGAAGCTGTCCATGCGGTGGGCGCGAAGAGGCCATGCGCAGTGGAAAGAAAAGCGCGACGATGGCCGCCAGGGGCTGTTTGGCATCGTGCAGGGGGGTATCTATCCGGAGTTGAGGCGGCGTTCGGTCGAGCTGCTGATGGAGTGCAACTTCTCGGGGTTGGCGATCGGAGGATTGAGCGTAGGAGAACCCAAGGATGTCATGTTCGAGATCCTGGAGACTGTCCTTCCGCTATTGCCTTCCGATCGGCCCCGTTACCTCATGGGGGTCGGCACTCCGAAAGACCTCGCTCGCGCGGTTGCGCTGGGGGTCGACATGTTTGACTGCGTTCTGCCCACCCGCAACGCGCGCAACGGTTCTCTTTTCACGTCCGAGGGGAGAATTCTGATCAAGGGCGCGCGCTACGCCGAGGATGAAAGGCCCCTCGATCCACTCTGTTCCTGCCCCGTTTGCCGCCGTTACTCGCGCGCCTATTTGCGGTATCTATTCCTTACGGGAGAACATCTTTCAGCCGTGCTCAACACGCGGCACAACGTGACCTTTTACCTTGACATGATGCGCAAAATAAGAGAGTCTATCGCGTTCAATTCCTATGGTAAGTATCTGGAGGCAATGGAGAAATGGCCCGAGTGAGGTTCAGGCGCGGAAGGCGCCGGTCTCCTCACTCCGAACGGCCGATTCCACGGTTCCGGGATTCGCTTCTCATTGAACATGCGGGAATTAACATTAGCCCAGCAGGCCACTGCCCCAGATTTCCTCATTCAGTTTGCGCCCATTCTCATAATCGGCGTTATCTTCTACCTCCTCATCTTCATGCCCATGCGAAAGCGGCAAAAGAAGCTGGAGGCCGTGATTGCCTCGCTCAAGAATGGTGACAAAGTGATCACGACCTCCGGGATCTACGGAGTGGTAACGGGGGTCAAGGACACGACCTTGATTCTCAAGATCGCAGACCAGGTCAAGATCGAGGTCGCCAAGAGCGCCATTGCCGAAAAATTGGAAGGGGCTCAGGGCAGTTAGAAGAAAGCGCCAGAGTCTCCTTGCGTTTCCCCTTTTGCACAAAGGGGACCTGGAGATTTGACTATTTGGATGGGAGGGCACGGCTTCAGCCCTGCACGTGGCAAGGTGCATCAAAGGAGCGGAACCCCTCAGAAGCTGTGAAAAAATTGCCATCCGCGTAGGGGCGACCCCAGGGGTCGCCCCTAGGAGTTTTTTCGCGGCATCTCGGGGGTTAGAGCTCAGGCTTTTTGATGTATCATTAGGGGCACTGCCGAAGCGTCTCCCTCCCGTCTTCAGACACGACCGAAGTCGTGCCTTTTCCCCCTTGAAGAGAGGGGATGTTTGGGCACGTCCAGCAAGGGGTTGCCATGCAAAAGAGCTTGAAGTGGAAAATGCTGATGATCCTCGCCGTGCTCGGCTTCTTCGTGTACTCCTTCATTCCGCCTCAGAAAAAGATCAACCTGGGACTGGACCTCAGAGGCGGCATCCACATGGTGCTGCAGGTTGCCACGGATGAAGCGTTGAACCAGGAGCTCGATCAGGTGGCAGACAGGGTAGCCCAAGACCTGAAAGCCAAGAACATCGCCTTTGCCAGCTGCAAGAGAGCCCCCGGCTACAGCATTGAGCTTGCGGGGATCGATGCGGCTCAGGAGAAGCAGGTCCGTCAATATCTCAATTCCACCTACGACAGGGAGTACACGGTTCGCGGGACCGTTGTGGAAGGAAAGAACAACTACACGCTCACCCTTCAGGGCGCCGTCCTCAGAACTCTAAAGGAGACGACGGTGACGCAAGCGCTCGAGACCATTCGCCGGCGCGTGGATGCCCTGGGAGTCAGCGAGCCGACTCTCCAGATCTACGGCGGCGGAGGGACGGACGTTGCCGACCAAATCATCGTCGAGCTCCCCGGAGTTGACGATCCGGACCGGGTAAAGGAGATCATCAAGGGAACAGCGCAGCTCAAGCTCAGGCTGGTAAAGAAGGAGAACGGCGGTCCATTTCCAACTGTTGAAGCGGCGGTTCAGGCCAACAACGGAAAGATCCCGGAAGACTACGAGATTCTCCCGTATCGGGAAGAGCGGGGCGAGCAAAGGATCGAATACCTCGTCGTAAGCAAGATCCCCACGATCACCGGGCGGCATCTCAAGAACGCCAGGCGCTCGACGGATTCTAACGGGGCTCCCGCAGTTGGCTTTTTTCTCAACTCGGAAGGGGCGGATCTCTTTTCGCGCGCCACGGGACTGCACGTGGGAGATCGCCTGGCTATCGAGCTGGATGGAGTGGTCGTGTCGGCTCCCGTCATCAACGAGAAAATCGGGGCCGAAGGGATCATCCATGGCAGATTCACGGTGCAACAGGCCGAAGACCTCTCCTTGATGCTCCGCTCCGGCGCCTTGCCCGCTTCGCTTCGCATCCTGGAAGAGCGGAACGTGGGCGCCTCTCTCGGCAACGACGCCATTCAGAAAGGAATCATGGCGTCTATCATAGGCTTCGGTCTGGTCGTCCTGGCGATGCTCGTCTATTACAGGGTTTCGGGAATCAACGCCGTCGTCTGCCTGCTGGCGAACCTGATCATCCTTTTGGGATACATGGGAATGGTGCGAGCAACCCTGACCCTGCCGGGAATTGCGGGCATTATTTTGACGATCGGAATGGCTGTCGATGCCAACATCCTTATTTTCGAAAGGATCCGGGAGGAGTTGCGCGCGGGAAAGACGGTCCGGGCGGCCATCGATGCCGGCTTCTCGAAGGTCTTCTGGACGATATTCGACACCAACACGACGACCCTCATCGCCGCTTTGTTCCTCTTTCAGTTTGGGACGGGTCCGGTCCGAGGATTTGCGGTCACGCTCACGGTGGGGTTGATAGCAAACGTCTTTACGGCCGTTTACGTTTCCCGGCGGCTGTTTGAGTTGGTACTAGGCACTCGGAAAGTGGAGTCTTTATCGATTTGAGTCCGTGCGGGAACTTCTTACCAGATTCGGGGTCTAACTCCTTTGGTCAGGAGGCTGCTTCCTGTCCGGGGGGATCCCATGAGGCTCTCCGGTGACTCTTTGCGCCATATAGGAGTTGGGAGTGGAAATCTTCAGGGACGTTTCAATCGACTGGCTCGGAAAGAAGTGGTACTTCCTGGGCGCTTCATGGGTTCTCTTCGCGTTGGGCGTAATCGGGTATTTTGTCCGGGGCGGTTTCGCTTACGGCATCGATTTCACGGGCGGCACGATTATCTATTTGAAGTTCAACAGTGCGCCGGATCTTGACCGGATTCGAAAAGCGCTCAAGCCGGAGGCGGTGGGTACGACGATCATCCAGAGCTACGGAGAGCCCGGAGACAATTCGGTGCAGGTGCGCCTGGCGACCGTGTTCGAGGCCTCTCAAGACGTGGATTCGGGTCAGAGGGCTGTCCAGAAGCTGCTTCGGGAGGCGTTTGATGCCGAAAAGGGCGGGAGCGGCAACGCCGACTTTAACAACGTCGCCGTCGACCCCGTCGCTCAGTATTTAATTCAGGCGGACCCCGACAATCTGAAAGCACAAAGCAAGACGATAGGTGAAATCGAGACTCACTACAGGACGGTGGCCACGGCTTTACTGGATTATCGCAACAAGACGCGGGGCGGCCTCGTTTCTTCCATGGATGAATTGGCAAAGGCGCGGGGCGTCAGCCAGCAGGTAGTGGAAAGCCTCAAGAAGAATTTCTACGCGGGACCTTTTGCCATAAAAGGTGTCGAAAGCGTCGGCGCCGTGGTGGGATCGGACCTGAGGCGCCGCGCGGCGCTGGCCGTTGGCCTCTCTTTTCTCGGAATGCTGATTTACATCGCATTCCGATTTAAACCGATATACGGCGTGGCGGCTATTGTCGCCCTGCTGCACGATGTCGGGATCACCCTGGGTCTCTTTGCCATCACTCGGAAGGAGCTCTCGCTCACCGTGATTGCGGCTTTGCTGACGCTGGTGGGCTATTCGGTAAACGACACCATCGTCGTTTTCGACCGCGTCCGGGAAAACCTGCGGCTGATGCGCAAAGAATCACTCTCCCGGATATTGAACATAAGCATCAACCAGACGCTCTCTCGAACAATCATGACTTCCGGAGTAACGTTTCTTTCCGTGCTTGCGCTCTTTCTTTTCGGCGGAGAGGTTCTCAATGGGTTTTCGTTCACGCTGACAGTGGGGATCATTGTAGGAACCTACTCGTCAATCGCCATTGCGGCCCCGATAGTAGACTTTTGGTACCGAAGCGTGAACCAAAGAACGGGACGAAAGGCTGCTGCGTAGGTTTGGAGTTCAGGCTTTAGCCTGCACAGTGCAGCCTGAAGGCTGAACTCCGAACGGATCGGTGTTCATCTGTGGTTTCAGTTTGTGCAGTTTTCGGAAAAGGTCTCAGATCTGTAACCCCTATGGGCGGGAAAACCCTTGACAGAAGGGCGGAAAAATGCTTGATAGATTTTGCGTGCGGACACTAACATTGCGATCGTCGGAACCGCAAACGACCCCATTACCCAGCCCTGCGGGGAAACTACGAGGGGGTAAAAATGTTCGAAAGCGTAGAACAAACTAGCCGCTCCGATTTCGGGAAGCGCATGGTAACCCTTGCGATCTCCATCGTGTTGCACGTGGTGGCGATCGTAGTGGTAGTCATCGTACCTCTCGTCTTCTTTCAGGTGCTTCCGGAAAATGAGCTTCTCACGTTCCTGATCGCCCCTCCGCCGCCGCCACCTCCTCCGCCGCCACCGCCGCCCCCTCCGGCTCCGATGAAGGCTGTTCCCCAAAAGGTCACGGTAGATCCGACCAAGTTCGTCGCTCCCACGGAAATTCCGAAAGAGATTCCTCCGCCTGTGGATGAACCGCCCGTGGTCGGAGTGAGCGGCGTTGTTGGAGGCATACCCGGCGGAGTCACCGGTGGAGTGGTAGGCGGCGTTCCCGGCGGAGTCGTTGGAGGCGTTCTCGGCGGAGTGCCCCCGCCCCCGCCCCCGCCGCCCCCGCGCCCCGTCAAGCGCGAGCCGATTCGGGTGGGAGGGAACGTTCAAGAGTCGAAACTGATCAAGAAAATCGAGCCGGTGTACCCGGAATTGGCCAAACGCGCGCGCGTTTCCGGCGTGGTGATCCTCCAGGTAACCGTGGATGAGGAAGGGAACGTCTCGGATGTGCGCACGCTTCGCGGGCACCCGCTTCTCGATGACGCGGCCATTCAGGCGGTAAAGCAGTGGAAATACTCGCCCACATTGCTTAACAACGAACCAGTTCCTGTTATCGCCACCGTAACCGTGATTTTCAATTTAAGGTGATGTACATCATCCAAAAGCATACTAGCGGAGGCTAGAAACCAAATGGGAATCAACATAGTCGAGTTGTGGTCGGCCATGGGACCGGTTGCGAAAGGGGTTGTGGTCATCCTCGGCATCATGTCCGCTTACTCGATAAGCGTCATGATCGAGCGCTGGATCACCTATCGCGCCGCGCGCAAGCAATCCCGGGTCTTTACACCGGCCGTAGCCGAATGCCTCAAGGAAGGAAAGATCGACGAGGCGATAGCTCTCGGAGAACAGCACAACAAGAGTCACCTGGCTAAGGTTCTTATCTCCGGCCTGCATGAGCTCCAGGCGCACTCCAAGAGCAAAGAAATTCCGGGCGAGACCATCGAGGCGGCCAAGAGGGCTCTCGAACGCGCGACGGCGATCGGCATTGAAGACCTGAAAAGAGGCCTGGGCGGTCTGGCTACGATCGGATCCGTGGCGCCATTCGTCGGACTGTTCGGAACCACCATCGGCATCATCAACGCGTTCCAGGGCATGAAAACGGAAGAGACCGCCGGTATCGCGGCCGTTGCCGGAGGAATTGCGGAGGCGCTGGTTACCACGGCGTTCGGTCTCTTCGTGGCTGTGCCCGCGGTGATGGCGTTCAACGCGTTCACCAACAGAATCGAAACGTTCACCGTCGAAATGGACAATTCAGCGTCGGAGCTCATCGACTATTTCCTGAAGAAGAGAGGTCAAATCAGTGGTTAAGCGCGGATTAGGGCGAAGCAACGTCAACGCGGACATCAATGTCACGCCTATGGCGGACATTATGCTCGTGTTGCTGATCATCTTCATGATCACGACGCCTCTGCTGCAGACGGGTGTCACCGTAAACCTTCCCAAGGCGAAGAACCCCCTCGACGCGCCGGAGGCAGACAGCAAGGACGCGATCGTTGTGGCGCTGACGCGAGAGGGCCGCATCTATCTCCAAAAGACGCCCATTTCGGAAGACGAGCTCATCAAATACGTCACAGACCGGCTCACGGGCGAAATCAACAAAACGATGTTTCTGAAGGCAGACCAGTCCGTCAGCTACGGACGGGTTGTCCAGATCGTCAATCAGTGCCGCAAAGCCGGGGTCGAGCGCATCGGCCTTATGGCGGAAAAGGAAAAGGAGCGATAGTAACCGCACCACCCGAGCAGGGTGTCTTAAGGGAGAAGACAAACCATGGGAATGGCACTTGGCGGGAAAGCGGGCCCCAAACACGACATCAATATCACCCCTTACATCGATATCCTTTTGGTTCTCCTGATCATCTTCATGGTTATCACCCCGGTTCACCAGATGGACCTTGACGTAAAGGTCCCCCAGCCTCCGCCGCCGGACACGCCCAGCACTCCCTCACCGGACGTGATCGTGGTCTCGGTCGGTGAGAGCGCCCAGATCGCCATTAACCAGGAAACCGTGGATATCAGCGCGTTGGGACCCAAGCTTCAGGAAATTTACAACGCGCGCGCAAACAAGAGCATGTTTATCAGCGCCAGTGCCAAGCTGCCCTACGGGGATGTCGTGAAGATAATCGACATAGCGAAGGGGGCAGGCGTGGGCGATATCGGGCTGATCCTCGAGGAGATTCGCTAGCTTCTCTCGACGCTCTGACTGGCGCTTTACAGAAATCAGGAGGACAAAAATGAGTTTCGACGCCAGGCGGCTGGCTTTGTTCATCATACTGGTTTTGTGTTTATCAATGACCGGCTGCGGCTTTATTACAAAGCTCAAGGCCCGCGATATGCTCAACAAAGGTGTCAAAGCCTTTACCGAGCAGAAATACCCGCAGGCTGCTGAGTATTTCCAGAGAGCTATACAACTGGACCCCGAATTCCGGCCGGCGCGCATGTATCTGGCTACGGCATATTCTTCCCAGTATATTCCAGGTTCGCCGGATCCTAAGAACAACGAGATGGCGGATAGGGCCATTGCGGCCTTCAGAGATGTGTTGGGACTCGAAAAGGGCGGTCAGAACACGGATGCCATGGTAGCCATCGCCAGCCTCAATTACCAGATGAAGAAATACGACGAGTCCAAAGACTGGTGCCGGAAGATCCTGCAGGTCGACCCGAACAACGCGGAGGCTCTGTATCGTATCGCCGTGATCGATTTTGACCAGTCCCTTAAGAGAACCGGTCTTCAGGGCGAAAATGTGGAGTTTCTCAAGCCGGAGGAGAAGCAGGAGACTGTCGCTCTGATCGAAGAAGGCCTGAAGTCATTGGAGCGAGCGCTCGAAATCCGCAAGGACTACTTCGACGCCATGGAATACAAAAACCTGCTGTGGCGGGAAAAAGCCAAGTTCGAGAAGGATGAAAAGGCGAAAAACGAGTTGATCCGGCAGGCCGACCTGGTAGCGCAGACAGCGCTGCAGCTCAAGTTAAAGGCCCAGGAGGAAGAAGCGAAGAAGCCCAGAAAACTTGCAGCCGCAAAGTAGCTCAGAAGAGACTTGCCAAGAATTACACGAACACAGGCAAGTCGCGCTTCGAAAGCCTCGTGTTTTTTCCATCACTCTCCCAACGCCATGGATTGCTGTGCCTTACTGCATGATTTCATAAATACGATAACGTACTCCGCCCCAACGGGATTAGCCGGGGGTGAGCGAAGCGAACTCCCGGGTAGAAGAGGAACCACGATACGCACCCCGGCAGGCGTTGCTGGATCTCCCCGCACCCCTGCCGCTGCCGGGGCGAATTCGTGTTGCAATATTCCGGGGGTTCGCTTTCGCTCGCCCCCGGCTAAAGCTTTGGCTAAGGGCCCGTCAGGAAATAAGGTGTACATTTTGCTGCTGGCCCCCAGGCCCGCTGGCAAGGCGCGAGCGACGAGCATACCCGCTGCGCTGAACGTGGCACACACTTGACACCGCGGGCGTTTCCTCGTATCCTTGGCGCGTGGACGTTTGCGGTCAGCACTTTAGCTCCGTCGTATTGGAACGGATTCAAGAGTTGGTCAGCCGGGAT
>WNGD01002282.1_pt1 | contig 20044 bp, 20 predicted proteins | sample 5400671 | NCBI WGS metagenome assembly WNGD01 (sample SAMN13153369, study PRJNA577476) | soil metagenome | isolation source: 40 cm soil or saprolite under grassland replicate 2 | place: USA:California | collected 2016-06-15 | reverse complement strand
GCCCGGATCACCGCCGCGCTGGCCCGCGCCGGCCGTCGCCAGGCGCCCGAGAAGGCGGAGGCGATCGCTGCCGCGCTGCGCGCGAAGCAGCTGGGGCGACGCCGCGGGAGTTGGTGACGAAGGCGCCGGCGTAGGCCGGCAGGTCGGCGAGCCGCACTGGCGCCCGCCGGGACGGTACGCCACTGCCGGCCAGCAGCCGGTCGAGCAGCTGCATGGTGATGCCGAACAGCGCCGGGGCGTCCGGCCAGACCACCCCGGTGTCGTCGAGGAAACCGATGTTGCTGATCGCGGCTTCGGCGACGATCCCGTCCGCGCCGGTCAGCAGCGCGTCGTCGAAGCCGTGTCGCTCCGCCAGCCGGCCGTAGTGGATCTGCCCGAACGTCCCGACATGCTTGATGTGCGGAAGAGGCCGCTGGTAGGGCACGGCCTGCGGGGCCTGCGGCATGGCCGGCATGCCGACCGCAGGCCGCAGCGCGACCAGCACCGATACGCCGCTGCCCGGCTCCGGCTGGAAGACCGTGATCCGGGCCGAGGCGTCGCCGACGCCGTGGCCGAGGGCATGCCGCAGATGGTCACGGACCCGGTCGGCGTCCAAATCGACGCCGAACAGCTCCCGGGTGGCTGTCCGCAGCCGGCGCATGTGCAGCTCCAGCCCTCGCACTGCGCCCTTGCGTACCTGCATAGCGGTGAAGTGCCCGTAATTGACCAGCGCCGGGACACCCAGCTGCTCGGCTGTGGCCTCGCCGCCGTCGATCTCCACCCGAGGCGACCAGCCGCTGCTCATGATCCCTACGGTAGCCGCCGACGTTCCACCGGGAGACCGCACGGCCGCCGCGGAGTCGTGCCCACCGTCCGCGTCCGACTCACCCACGTATGCGCTGGCCGAGACCAACCCCAGGTGGCAACCACGCCCCGGACTCGCCGCCCCGCCGCCACGGTGACCGACTACATCCTGTCTCGATCCGACTCGCGGCCAGAGCGGGTGGGTTCGGTGATGCAACGAGCTGCGTTGGGCACCCACGCCGCAGGCATGACGCGGGCCGTACTCGTCAGGGACGCCGAGGAGCGGGGAGCCGATCATGCCGGCCCGGCCGCGACCTGGGCCCCGTGCGAGGCCCGACGATCCGGATCGGCCTGCGGGTTGGTCACCTCTACCGGCGCCGGCGTGCACCCGCTGCCGGTCCGTGAACGATGCCGGGCGGTAGGCTGCCGAGCGCAGAAACGGATGCCGGACCGTATTTGGCCCATGCCCAGGACCCGCCGCTCGGTAAGCCGCTGTCCGCACTGCCGCCGGAGTGGAGCAACCATGACAGAATCCGCGCCCCGCATCGATTTCGCCAACCTCCCGGCGCCGGCCGAGGGCATTCTGGTGACGTTGTTCATCACCGTCCGCGCGGTCGCGCGGTCCCGGGATTTCTACTCGCGCGTCCTGGGCGGCACCGTCGTCCTGGCCGAGAACCCGTGCATCGTCAGGCTGTCCAATTCGTGGATCATCATGAACCCGGGCGGGCCGCCCACCCCCGACAAGCCAGGCATCTCGGTAGTCGACTACCAGCCCGGCAACACCACCTCGATCTTCCTGAACTTGCGGGTCGCTGACATCCAGGCCTGCTACGAGGAGTGGAAGGCGAAGGGGGCAGAGTTCGTTACGCCGCCGATCGACCGCGAAGCGGAGATCCGCTGCTACATGCGGGATCCGGATGGATACCTTATCGAGGTCGGCCAGTCCACCGGTCTGCTGCACGGCAAGCTCGCCGCAACGCGCCCAGAGGATCTCCCGGGTTGAGCCGAGCACGCAACGTCACGGCGTCTCACAACTGCGCTCACCGCGACGGCCGAGCCGCCAGCCCGAACGACAAGCTGAACGAATGGAATTCGCACACTCCATTACCGTAAACGAACTACTCGACATTCAAAGCCGTGCTCGCTCCTCAGAACATGAACACCAGGCGAGCTCCTTGACGCTACCCACCCGCACATCGGCACGCGATCCGGGTCGCATGATGCCACCCAACCGCTCGTCGGCTTCTTGTTCACTGGGCCACGGCTCGGGCTGGGCCAGGCTGGGGTCTAGGTGTCTGGCGGGACGCTCTCTCATGCGGCTGCCCACCGAGGGTTGGTGTGGCTCTCCTCTGGAGTGCGGTCCTGCCGGGCACCGCTGGCGGGGTGTGGCCCAAGAGGGGTCTGCTCGGCTCGAAGAAGCGCTGCCCTCCCGGTCGACAGAACGGGTCTGCGGACAGGACGGGGCGGTGTGATGGGACGGGTGATCATCGGTACCGATCCGCACAAGCGGTCGGCCACGATCGAGGTACGCGATGAGCGAGATCCTGCTGGCCACCGGCCGGTTTCCGATGGACAAGGCCGGTTACCGGCAGCTGCTGGGGTTTGTGCGGCAGTGGCCGGTGCGGGTGTGGGCGGTGGAGGGCGCCAACGGGGTGGCCGGCCGCTGGCGGCGCGGCTGTTGGCCGACGGGGAGACGGTGGTGGATGTGCCGGCGAAGCTGGCCGCCCGGGTGCGGGTGTTCGACACCGGCCACGGTCGCAAGACCGACGCCACCGACGCGCACTCGATAGCCGTGGTGGCGCTGCGCACCCGCGGGCTGCGCAGGCTCGTGGCCGACGAGGACCTGACGGTGCTGCGGCTGTTGGCCGACCGCCGCGACGAGCTGTCCCGCAGTCGGAACCGGACGCTGAACCGGCTGCACCGGCTGCTGGCCGAGCTGGTCCCGGCCGGCGCACCCCGGCACCTGTCGGTGCTGCAGGCCAAGGCCCTGCTCGCCTCGGTCCGCCCCCGGGGTGTGGCGGGCAGAACCCGGCGAGCGCTGGCCGCGGAACTGGTGGCCGAGCTGAAGGCTGTGGAGGGCAAGCTCAAGGCGCTCAAACGCCGGCTGGCCGACGCGGTCACCGCCGCCGGGTCCGGACTGATGGACGTCTACGGGATCGGCCCGGCCGCCCGCCGCCCGGATCCTGGCCGACGTCGGCGACATGGCCCGGTTCGCCGACCGCGACCACTTCGCCTCCTGGACCGGCACTGCGCCGATCGACGCCTCCTCCGGCGAACAGATCCGCCACCGGCTCGCCCGAGCCGGCAACCGCCGGCTCAACCACGTCCCCTACATCGCCGCCGTCGTGCGTCCGTTCGTCAGCTGATGCCGCAGTACGGCGATCTCGACGTCGTTCGCCTCCGGCGTCGGGCCCAGCCCGACCTGCCGCAGCAGCCGTCGGGTGACCAGGAAGGCGAGCGTGCCGAGCACGCGCGGCATCCTGCCGCACCGGCATAGCGCCAGGTCACAGGCCCAACCCTGCGGTTGAACCCTTCAGGATCGACGCCTCGTTCGGTGCACCGGGCGAAGTAGATCCGCAGGTCCGACTCGGCATGGCTGCGGGACAGTCCGGTGAACCGGGCCAGGTGGGCCGCGAACCGTCCGCACCGCTTGCCCTGCTGGTCGGCGGCGATGTTCCTCATACGATCCCAGCGTGAGCGACCGGACCGTACGACACGACATCGCCGTGTCCTCTACCGCCGGCGAAAGCGTCTGGGAGCTGTCGACCGATCGGCGCGGACGCGGCTGGACGCTGACGTTGACCGGTCCCGATCGAACCTGGTCAGCCGACGGACCTGACCTGTTCGAGGCGCTGCGAAATCTCCGCCGCCAACTCGACCCGCTCGACGTGCGCCTCGGCTGCAACGGTGCGCGGCGTGATGCCTGGGCCTCCGGAATGCAGCGCGACATGGGCGAGGGTCGGTTGGTCTACCTCCTCGTCGCCGGACAGGCGGGCAGACCCGTCCAGGTCGACACACTCGGCCCAGCCTCCCCGAAGGATGTCGGCACGGTCACCGAGCAAGACGCCTACCACACGCGTTGGCTCGCGACACGATCACGTCCTTGACCGGTTCGGTGACACGACTCGCGGCACTTGCGGATGGGTCCTGTGATGCAACGGACGGCTGGAGGAGACACGCCAGGGCGGGCTGCTGTCACGATGGGTGTGCACGGCCATGTGGCTCGGTCAGCAGATCAGGCTGACAGAGCCAACCACGGTGCGGCCCGAGGTCCAAACCGCGACCCCAGGGCTGCGAGCAGCTGCCGCCAGCGGACTGTTTGGCCGCGCGATTGGTTGACACGTGTCGACGACGGCTGAAACGGCGCCGGGCTTGCTGGGGATCCGCCCGCGACGAGCAGGCGGGCCGGGCCCAAGGACTTCGTCGATGGGTCGGGGGAGGAAACGCTGCAGAACGAGGACCCCAACGTATCCGCGGTGGCCGCCACGGCGCCAGTTGCGGACCCGGCCGGCTGTATCTGGCTCGCACTTCCATGCTCCTCATGGCTAGCGGGGTGGTCTCTGCCGTGCTTGGAGCATGTTGAGGTGACGCCATGAGGTCTGCTGCGTCAGTCGCCGGCTCACGGCGAACGGCCAAGGCCACAGGTCATGCCCGTCCGACCGCCGACCGATATTCCTTGACCTCGGTGCGCTCGTCGCGCAGGTCGATGAGTCGGGTCGACCAGCCCGGACGGTCTGGCGACTGCTGAGCGCAGCCCGCGTCATGCGTCCCTCCGGCGCTGTGTTGATGATCACTAGCAAGACCGACATTCGAGCATGAGGACGGTAGCGGGGTCATGGCGGACAATGACGGCACTGAAAGGGCCGCGACGGCTCTCGGGGGTGGCCTGGCGCTGCTTACCGCGTCTCTGGGTGCCATCGGCGGTCTGACTGGTGGCATTGCCCGGATGTTCCGCAACAGTTCGACGTTGTTGATCCTGATCGCACTAGCCGCGGTGCTCGGGGCCGTCCTGTTTGCGATCCTATCCGGCCTTCCGAAGCGACGGACGACGTCGGTGCTGCTGCTTGCGGTCAGCACGGCGCTGTTCGGCGGCGGCGTCTATGAGGCGATGAGCTTGATGGTTTCGGCATCTCGTGTCCAGGACAGACCCACGCTGAGCGCCCAGCTGGTAAACAGTCAAGCGACCCGCTGGATGCTCAAGATTCAAGTGAGCAGCAGCGGATTGCAGGCAACGGACCAGTTACTGGTGCTCGTCTACGCGCAGCCAAAGCGGTCTATCACTACGACTACTCGCCCGACGACGCAAGCGGCAACCCCGACCCGAAGTACAACCGCTGCCCCGACCTCGGCGTCGAACACCCCGCTGACGTCCTCGCCGAGCACGCCGAATGGCAGAGCTAGCCGCATCGCCGCCGCCCACCTTGACGGGGATCGCCTCCTATTTGCCCAGGTTGGGCCGAACGTCGACGGAGTCGCCTCGGAAAGCATCGAATTACCAATCAGCGCCAATAGAGGTTACAATTCCATCATCGTTACGGCTGTCGTGGCGGAGTTCCCGCGAGACTGCGAGGGATTTACCGTCAACGTTCGGGACAACACAGAGCTCCTGGTTCCACCGCAAGTGCTCGATGAGAATGGCCGGCCGTTACAACGGAATGGCACGCTCTCTTGCGTTACTCTTGCAGCCCCCCGTGCCATCGACTCGTCATGACGGGGCGGACCCTGGTAAGTGCTTCGATGCCGGCTTCGGTGGGAGAACCCGTCGGAGGCGGGGTGAACTGACCGGCCGGGTCCCGAACCAGGTACCTTAACCGGCCGCACGCTGGCCGAGGTCCGCCAGCAGGTTCCTGGCCTGTTGGGTGATCCAGCCTCCGTCGGCTGGGCAGTAAACACCGCCCGCCGACGCGTGGGTGCGCGGGAACTACCGCCAGCTTGTGTGACGCCGACGGGTCGACGCCCGCCGCATTCGGGCTTGCTTCAGGATCGACCGGCGTCTCGCGGCCGACATCCGGCCTTACTGCGCCGCTCGCCCGGGCCCAACACCCCTACCCCACGACCGGCAGACGCCGAGCTCCCAGCGGCATGACCAGATTGTTGATCAAGCGGCGCCGTGCGGCCGGGTAGGAGACACGGAGGGTTCCGGGGCCTTGCCGCGCGTTCGACCGCGCCGCCGCTGCGTGGTACTCGTGGTAGGGATCGGTGAGGTTAGGCTAATGCAACTCGGCTTCGACGAAACCCGATGGTACGTCGCCGGGCTCAGCCCGGCACCGCCCCGGCCGCCACGTTCGCGGTGATGCTTGCCGTGGTGAGCAGAACGGCCTTGATAGGACTGATCCGACTTCTCATACGCTCCCCCCATCCTCCTGACGATTCGGGCGGAACGAGTTCGACCAGGTATGTGGTCACGAGCGTGACCAGCAGACAGAGCAGCGCCGGCACCTTGGTGCTACCAAGCTCAACCCGACGACATCCCGGGTTCAAGTATCTCATCCCCGCCGACGGGTAGCGGCCACGTCCGCCCCGACGCACCCGCAGCGCAGCCGACCTCCGACACCCGTTACGTACTTCATCAGGATGGCGACCCAAGGTCAAGAACCGTGGGGCGCTGAACGCGGCATTTGCGCACCTTATTGGGCGCAGGGCCGGCTGTATAGGTATGCAGTCGCCGGCTGCTGGCAGGGTGTGGTGTCGGCCTTCCTGATTGTGCTCGAGCCGGGTGGGCAGCTGGCCGTCGACCGGCGGGGAATTGGTTGTGCCGGTTGCCTGGCAACAGGTCGCGATGTCGATCTCGACTGCGAATCGCGGACGCCCACGGGGACTCGTTGATGGCGCCCGCAGGGCGTTGTGCACCGGCCGCCGGGGATGGAACTGGAACGGGCGGTAAGCGAAGGTGGCTTCGGAGATCGGCGCGGGGGTGTGCGGGTGATCCGAGCCCGGTTCGGCCGCTGGCCTGGCCATGGCTGGCGGTGCCGGAGGTGGCCGCCGAGCGGCAGCGGTTGCAGAAGTCCTGGGGCCTGGTGGAGATGTGGATCGAGGACGCGAACGGGCGTGCGGGTCGTGCTCGTCGAGGTGCCCGGTGCCCGTTGCGCTGCGCGCGGAGTTGACTGCCCTTTTGGCCCTTCCTTCACCGAGAATCACCGGTGTAGCGTGCCGGCCGGGCTACCGACCGCGACGGGAGAGGCGGGTGTCGGAACCCGGTCGCGGAGGAATGCGTCGCACAAGGAGGTCGCCGCATCCGCGGCGCCGTTCCCGGTAGGTGGCGTCGACGCCGCCTCGCCGAACGGTCTTGCCACCGCGCAGCGCGGCCCTGCCGTGCTGCAGTCCGCTCCGGGGGTCCGCGATGTCCGCGTCGTCGCCCATTCCGCCGAGGCCACACCGGCCGCCGTCGGTGGATCGGCGTGCCGGCGGCACCGGCATGTGGATCCGGCGGCGGCGCCGGCTGGATCTGGTCCTGCTCGCCGTGGCGGTGTTGTTGGTCGGCGTCGCTGTCCTGATCGGCGCCACGCTGGGCAGCAAGGAGCGGATCAGCACGATGTGGGTCGGCGCCGAGGTCTCGGCCGACGGCAGCGCGCGGATCACCGAGCTGATCGACTGGGACTACGGGGTGCATCACCGGCACGGCATCCTCCGGGACGTCCCAGGGCTGCCGGTGGACGCGCCGATCACGGTCTCCTCGGGCACCGCCCCGCCCCAGTACACCACCTGGCCCAAGGGATCCGAGACCGAGATCAGGATCGGCGACCCGGACCGCACGGTCAGCGGCCGGCACCGCTACCGGATCCTGTACCCGCTGGCCGACGTCGCCCCAGGGCGGCTGGCTTGGGACGCGGTCGGCACCGGGTGGCCGGTCACGATCAGCCAGGTCGAGATCCACGTGGCCACCCCGTTCGAGGTGACCGCGCCGAGCTGTGTGCAGCACGTCACCGGCTCCCAGACGCCGTGCCGGGTCACCCGGCCCGAGCCCGGTCACCTGGTGGTCCGGATCGACCGGCTGAACTCGCACGAGGGTGTCACCCTGTCCGGCACCGCAGGCCGTTTGCTGGACGGAGCCCCACGGCTGCAGCCGCCGGCCTCCGACCTGCCCGCCCGAGGCGGCGGCGGGCTGGTGCCTGCCGGGTTGCTCGCCGCGGCCGCCGCGCTGATCGGCGCGGTGCTGGTCGCCGCGGTGATCGGTCGGGCCGGTCGGGAGCGGGTCGTGCCCGGCGCGGTCGCCGCCGGCTGGGCCGAGCCGGGCCAGCAGGTCCGGGTCGACCTCGGCAAGCCGGCGTCGCTGCCGACCACCCAGGCCTCCCCGCCGGCGGAGCTGACCCCGGAGCAGGGCGGGGTGCTGCTCGCCGAGGCGGTCCGGGACGAGCACAGGCTCGCCTGGCTGGTGCGCGCGGCGGCCGACGGCTACCTCGACATCGACCAGGGCGAGTTCGGCTGCACGCTGCAGCGCCGGCCACGGCCGGAGCAGGCCGACCGGCGGGATCCGTTGACCGCGGCCGAGGTCAGCGGCCTGTTTGGCTCGGGGATGCAGGTGACGCTGCTCGGCTACGACGCGCGGTTCGCCGACACGTGGCAGTCGGTCGCCCGTCGGCTGGAGAAGTGGCAGAAATCCTGCGGGCTGTGGGATCCGGTCGGCGAACGCCGATGCCGGGTTGCCCGGGCGGTCGGCGGCCTGGCCGCGGCGGTAGGCCTGGCCGTCCTCGGCCTCGGCGGAGTCCTGTCCGGCGGTCCGGGCGCAGCCTGGCCGGCTGTCGTAGGGTCCGGCGCCGCGGTCGCCGGCGCCGGCCTGGCCGCCCTGATCGTCGGCTGGAAGCTGCGGCTGCGCACCCCGGCCGGCGCCGACCTGTGGGCGCGGACGGAGTCGTTCCGCCGGTACCCGGCCCGGTCCGAGGGCCGCCACGCCGAAGACGCGGCCGGCCGCGGATTGCTGCTGCACTACACCGCGTGGGCGGTCGCGGTCGGGCAGGCCGACCGCTGGTCCCGCGCGGTGGCCGAATCCAGCGTGCCGCCGAACCACCCCGGGGCACACCTGCTGACCGTCCTGCCGCACCTCCCCGCCGCAGCGCACAAAGCCAGCAACACACCGCACTCCCGCTCCGGACGCGGCAGCGGCCGGTACCGCGACAGCAGCACCGACAGCAGCAGCGGCAGCAGCGGGTTCAGCGGCGGCAGCGGCGGAGGCGGTGGGGGCAGCGGCGGCGGCGGATCCTGGTGACCACGGCCAGACCGCCCTGCTCGCCTGCGCCCGGTGACTCGACACCACAACGAACACCCACGAACTCACCCTCACCCGGCGAGCCGGCACCCACGTCAACTTGACCCCCAGTGCCGGCCGGTGTCGTCGACCGGCACGCCGCACCATGATCGACCGACCCAGGCCTGGCGGCCCCGGCCACCACGCACCGCCCCGAAGCCCCGCCCACCCACGGTCGGCCGGCACACCCGCCGATCTCTGACCGTCAGCCGAACCCGAAGAAGACCGCGACGGCGAAGTAGGGTCGGGCGCTGGCGCGGTGGCATGGTCTGACGGTAGGCCCCGGAGCCTTCGGTGTTCCTGCGGTTTCCCGCGAGGCTGTCCCACTCCGGTGGCCGTGGCCAGATCGCTCCGTTTCCAGCACCCGCCGCTTCGAACCGGGCATGCGGTTCTCCCGCACCCGGCTCACCGACGTCGTTCACCGCCGGCATTCGGCGTCCCCCGCCAGGGCCGGTATGGCCTGGGGGCGACGACGATCCCAACAAGGCTGGCTAGACCCAGCCGGTCAGGTGAGCACACTCCCACCATCCACCGGCCGAACCTGCGCCCGCGACGGTATCGTTTGGCGAGAAACTGGGCCAGACGCATCCCCGCGTACCATTGGATCTGCGCGAAACGCCGGGCCGAGTTGCCGTACTTGAAGTACGCGGCCCAGCCGTTCAGGAACCAGTTCATCTCCCGCACCACTACCTCGACGGGCACCCGTAGCCGGGACCGGTCCGTCAGTTCACGAAGCCGGTCCCGGGCGTGTTGCATCGCCTTGTCCGCAGGCCAGCGGGCGAGGAAGGTGACGGGCCGTTTCCCGGTACGAGTAGGCGACCGCACCAGATGGTGGTCGAACCCCAGGAACGTCAGCCCTGGGCCACCCACCTGCAGATGCACGGTCCGCGTCTTGGCCTCCTTCGGTTCCAGGCCGAGACCGGCCAGTAGCTGCCGAAGCCGCGCCAACGCCGCCTCGGCCTGCTCACCGGACTTGCACATCACCACCAGGTCGTCGCCGTAGCGCACCAGCACCCCGTGCTCCCGCGCATCCCACACCCGCACACCCGGTCCAGCCGGTGGAGGTACACGTTGCAGAGCAGGGGGCTGATTACGCCCCAACGCACTTGGCAACTTCTGCTTCGAGGCCGCGCTGAATTATCGCCGCCTGGAACGGCCGCGGCGTGTCCCCAGGAATGGGGGCCGTCGTGGGTAGTATCATCATGTCATGCCTGGTGGCCGCGGCCGCGGAGCGGCTCGGCGGCGTGGAAATGGTCCGCTGGTGGCCGGCGACCTACTCGGGGTATCGCGAGAGGTTGATCCTCTTCCGAGCCGCCGCCGTCGGCGCCAACCTCCCCAAAGCAGTGCTGGACGAATATGTCCGCCTGTCCCGGGTCGCCCGACTGGCCAGCTTCTCCGCGGGCGAAGCCGCCAAGGACCGAGGCGAGAGCCCGTGGACCGGTCGGATCGACCCACGGCTGCACGACCTGCTCGAGGAAGCCGTCGAACTGGTGCTGATGTGCCTCTGGCATCCCTGGCGCAGCCTGCCGCGGTACCGCCGACATCTGCGCCAGCAACGCCGTCGACAAACGGTGGCACTTCAGCTGCGCGACGATCCGAACGTCCACTGGTCGCTGATCTACCGCGGCTGGCAGGACCCAGCAGACGCAACACAGGACAACACCTCCGGCACTCCTCGCCACCCATCAACGCCTTGACCGGGGATGCCGCACTCCGACAGTTCGCCGCCGAGGCCCGCGCCGCGCCATACCGCCAGGCCAGCGGTCACGACGCGGCCGACGTCACGACCTACCGGATCATCTCGCGGCGGGTCTGGGCTGCCCAGATCCACCCTTGCCGCCCGGCGGCGAGTCACCGCAGTCACCGACAGTGTTCAAAGCGGAAACCCACACCGCGCGAAGCCGCGACCTCGCGGCGGCGGAAGAGGGCGCCTGATCATGGTCGTGCGGTGGTTCACACAGCCGCCGGCGGCGGCATGGTCGGTGTTGGCCTGCCGGTCGGGGTTGCCGGGCGGCCCATCGCTGTCGGCGCCGTGGACTGCTGGATGTCGACTGCCGGATCCTGGGGTCAGCGGCTATGGAGGATGGCCGTCAGGACGCGGGCGTCGGCGGTTCCTGTGCTGTGGTCCGGGTAGGGCCGTTGGGTGCGCCAGCAGCCGCCGAGTTCGACGTTCGCCCACGACCCTGCACCGGCGGTGATGACCGCGAACCGGCGTTGGCCGGCGCAGCGGCCGGTGGGGCCGGGTCCGGCGAGGGCGGCCAGCAGGCTGCGGGTGTGCGCGGCGTCGAGGGTGAACCCGGTGTGGAAGGTGCCGACACCCAGGTCGGTGCCGGTTGTCTGGTAGATGCAGACGTGCACCGTCGTCGGCGGGTGAGCGAATAGCGGACCGCCGGCGCTGACGTGCCGAGCGGATTGCCCGGCCAGCCACAGCTCGTTCTTCCACTGCATCGGGCAGTTCGCCGTCTGTGCCTGTGGTGTGACCAACTGCCTCACCTTGCGTACGGCCTCGTCCTGCCAGGCCACCTTGTGCAGCGCCTGCAGGAACGCCTGAAGCGGCTTGCCACACGGTCCGACCGGCGGGATGGGGGTGAGGGTGTGGCCGGCGGCGTCGACGAGTACGAGCGGCTGGACTGCGACGAGTTCGTCTGTGCAGAAGCCGCTGCCGCGCGGTTGGTCCGGCAGCTCGAACGCGGCCTGCAACGCTGGGACGCCGCCGGTGGCGATGCTCCGGACGGAGACCAGCCACCGGCCCCCGCCGGGGAAGGTCCGCTCCCCTTCCCCACAGGTGACCGCGGTCAGCGCGTGGAACGCGGCAAGCCGCGGGCGCGGCACCGGCACCTGCTCTTGCGGGCACACGACGTGCCGGGTGAGCGCGACGAGGTTCGCCGCCCCCGCCGGCGCCCTCGGCTGGCCGCTGCCCTGCATACCCGCGCACGAGGCCGCCGTCAGGGCCACCGCGACCCCGACCACCGTGCCGGCCACCGCCGACCGCCTGCTCCCACGACGGTGGACCGTGCCCGTGATGTCGTCGACTTTCACCGGACTGGCCGCAGGCACGGCCCGGTGCAGCGGGCCGTCCAGCGGGTCCTCAACTCGCGTCACCGCTGACCTCCTCGTCCGACACCGGGCGCAGCGGCCGGACGCTCCGCATCAGATCCTCCGCCGTTGCCGCGTCGCCGGTCAGCAGCCAGCACCGCCGAACCCGTTACGGCAAGGCTGCGGACCCCTTCCGGCTCACCCATCCGCCACCCCCTGCCTGTCTCCTCCTGTGACGACGTGGCACCGCCAGCCGGTTGCACGGACCGGCACGTCGCTGACAGCCAACCGACGCCCCCAAGCACCCGGCGTGCCGATCGCGGCATGGCGTGTCCCCGGCCGACATGTCGCAGCGGTCGGCGGCGACAGCGGTTACAGATCATGGTTAATCTTCGCGCTGGCGAGCGAACCTCGCCTACCCGTGCGGCAGTCGTCGGCCCTCGGTAGGTCGGTTGCTGGCCGGCGCAGGGTACGAGACCTGGTGAGCGATCATGACGAGGCCTTGAACCGGGGCGCGTGCCTTGGTGGCCAGGAACGTGCGGAGGCGGGCAGCGATGCGGTTCGGACTTTTCGGTACGGGGCCGTGGGCCCATATGGCGCACGGGCCGGGCCTCGCCGCGCACTCCGGTGTGGAGTTCATCGGCGTCTGGGGTCGCGACCCGGACAAGGCCGCCGCGCTGGCCGGTGACTACGGGGCAACGGCCTACCCGACGATCGACGGCCTGATCGCCGACGTGGACGCGATCGCCGTGGCCCTGCCGCCAGACGTGCAGGCGCCGATCGCGCTGACCGCTGCCCACGCCGGCAAGCACCTGCTGCTGGACAAGCCGGTCGCGTTGTCCGTTGCCGAGGCCGACGAGATCGCCGCAGCTGTGGCCGAGCGCCACCTCGCCTCCGCGGTCTTCTTCACCCCCCGCTACATGCCGCAACTGCAGGATTTCCTCGAGCGGGCCGGGAAGACCGGGGGCTGGGTCGAGGCCCGGGTCGAGCACGTCGGCTCGATCTACCAGGAAGGCAACCCGTTCGGGGCCTCGCGGTGGCGCCAGGAGAGCGGCGGTCTGTGGGACGTCGGCCCGCACGCGGTCGCGCTGGTACTGCCGGTGCTCGGCCCAGTCACCGAGGTCACCGCGATGGTGGGCGCACCCGACATGACCCACCTGCTTCTGCGGCACGCGGTCGGGGCGATCAGCACTCTGACGGTCTCCATCGACATGCCGCCGGCCGCAGGCCGAGAGCAGGCCATCTTCGCCGGCACGGCCGGCATCCTCCCGGTGCCGGCCCTGCCGTGGGATCCGGTCCTGGCCTTCGGACGCATGCTCGACGAGCTGATCGCTGCCGCCAACGGCGGCCCGCAGCCATAACTCGACGTCCGCTTCGCAGCCCAGGTCACCGCGATCCTGTCCGCCGCTGCCGAGGCCGCCAGAACCGGCCGGACCGTCCGGCTCCCGCCCAGCGGCTGACGGTCATGAACTACCCGCCGCTGCCAGGAGTTGCCGTCCGAGTATGACCTCACCGCCCGAGCGGGGTACGGGCCGACCTCGTGAACTCTTCGAGGCTGGCTCGCGGGTCGGCAACAACATCACCGTGGTACTCATCCCACCCACAATCCACGCCGACGACGACTACCGACAGCGCCCAACAGCCCCACGTCAACGGCTCGGGCTTCCCGCAGCGCCTGCCCGGCGTGGCGGTACAGGGCGACGGGCAGCGTTCCCGCACGCGGTCGCTCAGCACAGTGATTGCTCCAGTCCGCGGATGGGTGCATCTTTGTCTGCGAGGCCCCGCCTGGGGGGATAGGGGGTGCGCCGGGTGGGCAGCGAGTTGCGCGTTCACCTGTCCGAGGACGGCGCGGACGCTGAGCGGGTCGACGCGCTGACCGGCTTCCGCCGCCGGGAGCTGCTTCAGCTTGAGGTGGAGGATGTGACCGGGCTGCGGGCCGGCGCGCCTCCGCCTGGCGCTCGGGGTTGGACGTGGCGGCGGTGGGCGGGCTGTTGGTCAGTCTTAGTAGCTCTGCCGCGGGCCTGCGGGCGGTCGTAGCCGCGGTCCGGAACTGGCAGGCGCGCGGTGAGGGAACCCGTCGTACGGTGCGGCTGGAGATCGGCGGCGATGTGCTGGAGCTGTCCGAGGCGACGGTGGCCGATCAGGACCGGCTGGTCGACCTGTTCGTCGGCCGGCACGCTGCCGGGGGCGGCGCGTAGTGGCCGGTGTGCGGAAGGCGCTGATCGTCGCCAACGACGTGTACGAGCATGACGGACTCAAGCATCTGTTGGCGCCGGCGGCGGACGCGCGGGCGCTAGCCGGGGTCGGCGACGCGCAGATCGGCGGCTTCGATGTGCACGTGGTCCGGAACGAGCCTGTGTATGTCATCGAGGGGCAGATCGAGGATCTGTTCTCCGACAGCCGGTCGGAGGACGTGTTGCTGCTGCACTTTTCCTGTCATGGTTTAAAGAGCGAGTCCGGGGAGTTGTTCTTCGCCGCCCGCAACACCCGTCCGAACCGGCTCGGTTCAACCGCGGTCTCGGCGGATTTCGTCCAGCGGTGCATGCGGACGAGCCGGTCGCGCAGCATCGTGCTGCTGCTGGACTGCTGCTACGGCGGCGCGTTCAGCCAGGGGGTGACGGTGCGGGCGGCCGGGGACGTCAACGTGCTGGACAGTTTCCCTGGGGGGAGGCTGGGCGGTGGCCGCGGCCGGGCGGTCATCACCGCGTCCAGCGCGATGGAGTACGCCTTCGAGGGCGACCGGCTCGCCGACGACCACAGCCGCCGGCCGTCGGTGTTCACCTCGGCCCTGGTGGAGGGCCTGGCCACCGGTGACGCGGACCGCGACCAGGACGGCTGGGTGTCGCTCAACGAGCTCTACGACTACGTCTTCGACCGGGTCCGCGAGCAGAACCCGCATCAGACTCCCAGCCGGGACGTGGAGATGCAGGGTGAGCTGTACCTGGCCCGCCGCAGCCGCCCGGTCACCAGGCCCGCTCCGCTGCCGCCGGAGCTGCAGGAGGTGATCGACCACCCGCTCGCCGGGATCCGCGTCGGCGCGGCCCGGGAGCTCGCCCGGCTGCTTCAGGGCAGGCACGCCGGGCTGGCGCTGGCCGCCAGGACGGCCCTCGAACGCCTCGCCCACGACGACAGCCGCATGGTGGCGGCTGCCGCCGAGGCAGCGCTCACCGACCGAGGCTCGGCCCCGATCGGCGTGCCGGCGCCGGTCGATCCGCAGCCGCGGCCCGCTGCAGAAGAGGCGCCGCCTGCTGCCAGGCTCGAGCTGTCGGCATCCGTCCTGGATTTCGGGCGGCTAGCCCAGCACGGCGAGCCGGGCCGGCGGACAGTCCAGCTCGGCAACGCCGGTGGTGGGACCCTCGATGTGCGGGCCGCGACGTCGGCGAGCTGGCTTGACCTGCGCCTTGTCGGTGACCAGCTCGCCGTGGTCGCGGATACGACGGCTGCCGGAGAGCACGAAGGCGTCATCACCGTCGCCAGCAACGGCGGCTCGGCCAGGATCCGGGTGCTCGCGCGGGTCGACCCCCAGCCCTCGCTCGCCGACGACCTCACGCCGGTCATCCAGCCGGAAGGCCCACCGTCCGGGAAAGCGGCAGACCCGAGCTCGACGGACGTCCCCGAGGCGCCTGAGTGGCGCGGGCACGTGGGCTCGCGTCGCCCGCCTGGCATCCCGCCAGCAGGTCCTGCCGTTCCCGACCGGGCTCGTCCGGATTCGGATGCACGCAAGCCGCCGGCTCGGCGCCGCCGTCGCCTCTCCACCCGGACCCGGATCTTCACCGGAGTGGGCGCCGGCGTGGCACTGATCCTGATCGTGGTCATCAGTGTCAACTTGTCTTCGACGCCCGCACCGACCGGCACGCTGGTCGCGACGGCCCCACCTACTGGAAAGGTCATCTTCCAAGACGACTTCACAACACGGACACCCGGCTGGGATGCCGACGATGTACAAGGCGGTGGCGGTGACTACGACAATGCCAAGTACCGCCTGCACCTGCGGGCGGCCCAACAATAGTGTGCGGAGTGTGCCGGCGAACCGACGTAACGTGTATCCGGTCGCAGCGGCCAGCCTCCGGATCGACGTCGATGCCCGCCTTGTTGCCGCCGGAGGCGCGGACATCGGATACGGCATTGGATGCCGGGCGTCGGATGGACGCGGCTATGCATTCATGATATGGGGTAAGGATATCCAGATCGGGAAGTATCTCGGCGAGGCCCCTTGGTACAAGACTTTGTGGGTTGTCCCTGTCGACCAGCTCGGCGTGAAGGTGGAGAGGTTAAACCGGCTGCAGGCGGTGTGCAGCGGCGGGGACGGCCAGAAGTCTGTACACCTCGCGTTCTGGGTGAACGGCCGAGGACTCGAAATAACCGACAGGACGGATCCGTTCCAGGTCGGCACGGTCGGCCTCGTGGTGGGAACTGGAGCTGATAAGCCGGTAGAGGCGGAGTTCGACAACTTCGTCGTCATGCAGGTCTGATAATCCCACGAGGGCCGCCCGGAATCACATTGACGCACATTACCAAGGAGTTCGTTGGTAGGTAGCTATTCAGCTGGGGCGAGGGCTGGTGGTAGCCGGGGCCGGTGGTGAAGAGTTGTTCGAGCGCGTGGAGGCGTCGATGCCCCACTTGGTGGCGGTGTCGAGGTAGGACCGGACGGTGGCGAAGTCGGTGAGTCCCTGGAGGGTTCGCCAGCTGCCGCCGGAGGTGCGTTGCTGGACTTTGACCGACCTCACGGTGAGCGACGAGCCGGTGAGCGTAGCCGGGTTCATCGCCGCCCAGAGGACCGAGCATGGTGTTCCGCACGCGACCGTCTGCCGGGCGCTGGACGTCTCACAGGCGTGGTTTTACAAGTGGCGCGGCCGGCCACCCACCGCACGCGCGGCGCCTCGGGCTCGGCTGGCCGAGGCGGTCCGGGCGGAGTTCGCCGCCTGCGGGCGGACCTACGGCTCGCCTCGGATCACCGCCGAGCTGCGGGCCAAGGGGTGGCGGGTCGGTAAGAACACGGTGGCCGCGGTGATGGCCGAGCTGGGCCTCGCCGGCCGGCCCAAACGCGTCGCCGGTCGCTGACCCGCCCGGACCGGGCCGCGCCGCCGGCGCCGGACCTGTTGGGCCGGGACTTCACCGCGCCCGGGCCGAACTGTACCTGGCGTCTACCGAGGATCTGTTCTCCCGGCGGCTGCTCGGCTTCGCCCTCGGCACCCATCACGACGCCGAGCTGGCCATCGCCTCGATCAGGATGGCAGCCGCGGTCCGCGGCGGGTCGGTGTCCGGGGTGATCTTCCATTCCGACCGGGGCAGCGAGCTTGGGTTCAACCGCTACACCAACCGGCTGCTCGACGCCGGCGCGGTGGCCTCGATCGGCACCGTCGCCGACAGTTTCGACAACGCCCTGGCCGAAACCGTGGTGGGCCTGTACAAAACCGAATGCGTCCGGCCCGAAGGTCCGTGGCGCGGCGTCGACGACCTGGAACTGGCCAGCGCGAACTGGGTGCACTGGTTCAACCAGAACCGGCTGCACAGCGCCCTGGGCCACCTCCCGCCCGCCGACTACGAAGCCGCCTACCACGCCGCACCCCGGCACGCCGCCTGAGCACGCCATGACCTCCCCGCTCCTACGCTGCCCAAGTCTCGGCCGGTGCTCGCCAGCGTCAAGGTCGTTCCTCCTCGCCCGGCGCTGCGCGCCGGGCTGCGGGGGCTCCACCTTGACCCCGGCTGCGCTCCGGCACGGGCAGGCAACAGCAAGGAGCAGGGAGGAGAATCAGAACCACAACCCCGAACCTCGGGGAAACCAAGCCTCCACGAAACCCGGGGCGGTGCATTCCGTGTCGGCCAAGACACCCGGAAGGGCCGTCGCCAACCTCAGGACATCATCACCCTGGCGTCGCACACCACCGTCCACAACCGGGACACCCAAACCACCCCGACCCGACCCCGACACCGTTCACCACGACGCCGTGGTCCCCATCCAAAGTGGCGGCCAACAGAGGCTACGACCGACCAGCGAAGGAGTCTCCTCCGGAGACTCCCTCGCGCCCCAACCCCACCAAACCAACAGCACCGGCGGCGCAGCCGCCAGCGCCACCGCTACCCCGCATCAACCCGCCGGTATGAGATCGCTCGCTACGTGATTTCACGTCACCACTCCGGAGCAACCCCACGGTTCGAAGTCCCCTCTTCGACCCGCCGGTCAGTGCCACGGCCGGTACCGCAGTTCGCCTACTGCCCGGTCAGCTTCCGGTCGCTGCCAACGGCCCCCGGGTCACGACAGCGACCGAGCCCACACCGCTCCATCCTCCTCGGCTCGCTTACGCAGGCCGTCCCAGCTGTCGGGTTCCGCTGACTCCACGGCCGCCAGGTCGTCCTCGATGCCGGCCAGCGCGGCCTGGACAGCCGGATGCTCCCGCAGCGCCCGCTCGGCATCCGGGGCGTCGAGGTCGAAGTCCAGGTCCGGACGCGCGTGCTGGGCGGCATAGTCGGCGGCCTCGTAGACCTGGCGGGCGGCCCACGCGGCTTCCTGCGCGTCGTCATTCAGCCAGGTCCGCACCGCGTACGCGACGCAGGCCGCCGCGTTCTGGCCGTAGCCCGTCTCGTGGACCGACTCTCCCTCGTCGGAGGGCACCATCCCCTCCGCGACCTGCTGGGCCTCTGCCAGGTTGACCTCGTTTCCCTGCATGGCACGCCACGTGTCGTCCAGCACCCTCCGCAGCGACCTGGGATCGGCCCGACCGGTGATGTTGGCGTACCACACGAACAGGGGCCACAGGCGCTCGGCGCAGGCCGCGCCGAACGCGGCCTTCTCGGCCCGGCCCAGCCGGGCGAGCCTGGCCCGCACGGCGTCCTCGGCGTAGCTCCTCGTCAGCTGGCTCCTCCGAACCGCAACCGGCCGCTGAGGTCATCGAGCTCCATCGACGTCACCCGCTGCCGCCGGCCGAGTCCCCCGGATCACCTCCGGCGGCACCGCGTCATCGGGGCCGAGCGTCCCATCGATCTCGTAGACCCACCCGCCGGGGAACCTCCGGGCTTCCTCGACGAGCGCGGGGTTGGGAACCCGACCGGGGTGATCCTCAGCCACGAAGACTCCTTACTGCGCGCTCCTGCTCGTCTATCGTCATGCCGGGGTCTGGCGGATCTGCTCGCCGAGCAGACCTCGACTCTCGTCGATGAACGCCGCGACAGCACGGACCGCCGTCTCTATCTGATCTCGCAGGGCGGCCAGGTCTCCGGTCATCGTCACAGCGCCGGTCGGCCCGTTGGCCAGCACCTGACCGTCCTCGAGCGCGATGTCCGTGCTGTAGAGCAGCTTGTACCCCTTCCGGAGAACGTCGAACGAGATGACGACGTCGGTCTCTTCGGTTCCGCCCCAGCTGAAGGACGCATAGGTCCGGAACGGGAAGGCCTCGTTGTCACTGTGGCCGCACGACCAGCTCAGCGTGGGATGTTGGGCCGAGAGGGACTCGGCCGCCCGTCGGAAGTGCTCGTTGAGAACCTCCCACGCGTCCTCCCAGATGAGACTCACAGCGCAGGCACTCTGACAGTGCCGACGATCGCGTCCATGATGTCCTGCGTGTACGGCGAGATTTCGGCGGTTCCCCTCGTCGCTGCCCAGCCGGGGATGTCAGCCAGATCCGGAGGTTGCAGCGAGACGTGACCGGGCGGCGGCGCATCCGGACACGCTACGACGCACTTCAGTTTCGACGTATCGATGACTTGGACCTTACCCCCGTTCGGGGCAGCGGCCGCTGGGTTGTCGAACGTGGACATGCCCGTGGGATCGGCTCCTGGCCGTGGAGTCAGGTTCTTAGGGGATGCCGAGCCGCCGCTGTACACGAATGAGGGAATGGCCCTCTCGGTGGCTCCGGCGGTGCGGCTGGCCGCCCGTGCGGCCGTCCTCGCCTAGATCAGCTGCGACACCGAGCCGTGCACGTCGTGGCCGTAGCCGAGCCGCCGCCGGCTCGCCAGCCGGTCACCGCTTCGGCCGGTACCGCGGGT
>WNGD01005882.1_pt1 | contig 20045 bp, 18 predicted proteins | sample 5400671 | NCBI WGS metagenome assembly WNGD01 (sample SAMN13153369, study PRJNA577476) | soil metagenome | isolation source: 40 cm soil or saprolite under grassland replicate 2 | place: USA:California | collected 2016-06-15 | reverse complement strand
TTGGTCTTATCAATTCATTTACTGCTTGCGCAGCCTCCTTTGCTGTCATAACATACGTCCCAGATACAGGTACGAACGCAATATCCGGTTTAATTGATTCCATTTCGGGAATAATGTCTGTATCACCTGCATGATACATACGCTGACTGCTTAGTGTAAAAACAAATCCAACCTTGCTATCTGCTTTCGGATGAAATTTTTTATTCATGTTATACGCAGAAACGACTTCAAGCGGGATGTCTTGGACAGTTAGCTTATCATTGGGTTTTACTGCATTAGACTCCTTTACGTCTAGCTCTCTTAGCTGCTCGATACATTCCTGAGCAGCAACTACACTAGTTTGTTTATTTATAACATGCTTCAGATCCTCTAGGCTCAGATGATCAAAGTGATTGTGAGAGATGAAAACTAGGTCTGCGTCATTTTTGTTGTGATAACTGCTTGATAGCTGATACGGGTCAATATATATTGTCTTCTTTTTATTCTTATCATCAGATCCGATGATTCGAAACCCATCATGGCCTGTCCAATAAATCTCAACACCGTTATAATCGATCATATGTCCTGCTCTTCTTGTGAATGTCTCTACTTAAAAATTTTTTAGATCTTTTCTTCAACAACAGGACCCACGACTCTCATTACATTGTTGCTTAGGGTGATTACTAAGACGTTATTTGCGAGGAGTCTCTTCTTTAAATTCCTGTCGATAGTTGCAGCAGCACAGTTGTGGCTCGTAGCATATTCCATAATAGCGTCGTCTACGTGTCGAGATTTTGCAACTTGAACTATCTTTGACTTCGAACTAGAAATATCAATCGCCGTTTTCGCTATCATGGACTTCTTTGGCCCGGAGGTTCGCTCTAAGCGTTTCAACTCGTCAATCACGATATCGGGAACCAAAAAGTTCAGCTTACCGAGTTCAGTCTCAACCTGGTCAATGCGTTTTATCGGAGCCGACACAAGGACGACCAAAAAACTTGTGTCACAAATTACATCCATTTATTGACATCTTGGTCTTTTAGGCTTTCCATATTTTAAACAAACTCTTGCAAGTGATCAACTGTCACAATATTCCAGAAGAAGAAGCGCACGCAGAATGTCGTCTCGAATATCATACAAACATCCATACATCATAAACCTGATGCATTCGGGAGCTGTGTCTGCTGTCTTTGCTGCAGAACCAAGACTTTCTAATTGAAAGCACAATTAGAAAGAAGTGGAAAAATGGAATTCGTTCATAATGCTACGCCTGCACCTATCAATCTCCATCTATCTGTAATTCTTCTACTAATCGCAACTCGACTGCTAGGCATCAAGCAAACAGGCTTTTTGAGCTTTACCTCTACCTTGACATCCTTAACACTCATAACGGTTCCTAAGGTCGCAGCGGTCCCGATATTCAGACGTAGTGGTTCCTTGGCCTTAATGGGTTCAACTTTGACCATGTCTTGTGTGCCAACTGCTGTATCGAAAAGATGTACTTCGACAGAGATGTCATCAACATCATCAGGCAGAGCATCCGGCTTTCCAACTACTGACCCAATGAGAGAATCACTCTTGACGAAAGTTGGATCTAATTTGGTTCCGATAGCAACGAGCCCTCCTGGTCTTACTTTTTCAACAAGACCAGCCCCCGTTCCAAGTGTTGATATTGTCGAATTAATTGGCTCGTATTTACCTTTTTTCTCATCCAAAAAACCGGGTCGAATCTGAATCTCATCTTCCAGCTTAAATTCGCCTTGAACTAATGCACCCCCAATCACTCCTCCTTTGACTTGTTTTATTGGAATGCCGGGTTTGTTAACATCAAACGATCGCAAAACATGCATCACAGCTTTGGCTTCTCTCTTCCTCGGTGGAGTTTTAATATTATTTTCAATAGCTTCTATCAACGCATCGATATTGAGTTTATGTTGTGCTGATACAGGAATGACTGGGGCCTCTTCTGCAACACTTCCCTTAACAAATCCCTTGATTTGTTTATAGTTCTCTGCAGCGTCGCTATAATCGGTCAAGTCCGCCTTGTTTTGAACTATCACAATCTGCTGGATCCCCAATACTTGCAGAGCGAGTAGATGCTCTCTAGTTTGCGGCTGAGGAACTCTTTCATTTCCTGCAACTACAAGAACAGCTCCGTCCATTAAAGCAGAGCCGGAAAGCATATTTGCCATCAAACTTTACCTTAATTGTAATGCCCCTTCTTAGCTCTTCACTATGCGCACTGGTCCAAACACCTGTAATAGCTTCTACTAAAGTTGTTTTACCATGGTCTACGTGACCAGCGGTACCAATATTGATATTAGGTTGGTATCCGTATTCTTTGATATACCAATCGGGTAATGTGTCCTTCCAATGCAACGTGGATCCTAAATTTGTTGAGAGATATAAGGTTAATTACCCGGGAAAAATTTAATCCAGTATACCCTACCCTGATTCTTAATCCTTCGCATCCAAGCAGCGCTTCATTCAGCATACCATCTGGACACACTTTACCTAAGTTAACGACTGTTACCGGAGCTCTTTTTCTTGTCTATTGCTTCTTGAGCAGAAGATGAAGATTATTCGTCTCCAATTGGCGTCGTTTGGGGAGACTTTTCTTGCAAATTCCCATCCATTAGCCTGCAATTCAATTGATAGATTTCTTCAGTGACTGTGTTACCTCTAATCAGTTTTCTTATCCTAGTGCCTTCACCGGCGTTCTGCATTCCCACGCCTCTTGAAAGTAATACATATTTCTTTACTCCACCATGGATGTCTTGACGCATCGGCGTGCCTGACTTGTCGCTGCCTCCTGTTATTCTGAACTTTCCCTGGGTCAAACCTATGACCGAAGAATCTAGAGTGTCCCCAATCTTTGATCCCAACAGCGGCTGTGCTGACCTGTCCCTGAGTTCTTTGGATAGACTTTTTCCTTTTTCATCTGAAATCACAAGCTTGAAGTGAGCCAATTTACTATCCAAAAAGAACGGAACGCATTTAATTAATCTTTGGCCTTAGGATATTAGGAGAGGTTATGCGGGAGGCGTTGTCTACAGACGGCGAGGGAGATTCAGCAAAGGATGTCGATGTAGACTGCCCACGTTGTCGATTCAAGATGACCAGTATCCAAGCGTGCCATCTCCGATGTAGCAATTGTGGCGCTGAGCTAACATGCTCAGATAAGGGGAATTTTTGGTAGAGCATCATCCCGAAGTGAATAAGTGAGTATCAAGTTTATTTCCTCTGTTTGCGGCGTATTAAAAAGGTCGCTTATCGGAATTTGTTTGAAAGTCATCAGCCATAACGGTGGCTCGCCCTTTCATTATCTCGATATATTCCTCGTACAGAGCATGAAATCCGCAATGAGAGCAATTCACCTCTTTCATTTCATCATCCAAATCTGCTCTACCTGCACATTCTGGACACTTTGCTTCCAGAGCCATCGATTCTCCCTCTATATTAGTCGTTACGTCAGATATTTATGTTATTTATTTTAGTTCATATTTTCGTCTCGAGTCGTCCACTCTACGTCCCCAGCCCCATAAACTAAAAAAATGTTATTCGGATATCTTATGGTCATCTAAAGTCACCGCTTGTCAAAGCTCATTTCAAAGGTGGTAGTCTAACCGTATTTGCTCGGTACTATGTAAGATGTAAAAAATAGCATGAAACAAGTCTTCGATTTTGTTATGTTATTACAATTACTTGCTCATCTTATTACAATTACTTTCAATCGATGTTTTCCAATTATTCTTCATCCCATGACGATACCGCATAATTTGCGCGTTTTATCTTTTCAACGCGTCGGGTGTCCCAAAATAGTTATAACAATTTCAGAGCCCTGTCAAATCTTTGAATACCCTTTATTCCTGTCAAATTCTGTTATTCCTAAACAGCCTCAATAAATGAATAAAATTAAGCTACCAAATAATTTGGAATCTATTCCTATGGATTTTATTTGGTTTCCCTAAAATTGGAATAGGATATCCACACCGATTGCAGCAGTTATTTGCGTCAAGGTTCCAAGAGCCTATGCTAAATCCGTACCGTTCGACCACAATATTTTTGCATTCAGGACAGTAAGTGTGTTCCAAAGGATGTCCAGGGACGTTCCCTATATATGCATACTTCAGGCCAATTTCTTTGGCAATTTTATGGTGTTTTTCTAGCGTTTCGATCGGAGTATTATCGAATTCCATCATCTTGTAATCCGGATGGAATCGCAGAAAATGGATCGGTGTATCCGGACCTAACTCGTCATAAATAAATCTGCATAGCTTCCTGGCAGAGTCTAAATCATCACCGACCTTAGGAACTATCAGATCAGTAATTTCAGTGTGTATTGTTGTCTTGTCTCTTATATTCTTCAAGGATTGGAATATCGGGTCCGCGTTCGGTATTCCTATAAACTGACGAACGAACTCTTGTTTACCACTTCCCTTGAAGTCTACGGTAATGCAATCCAAAAAGTCCTTCATCATGTTAACTGATTCGATAGTATCGTAGCCATTGGACACAAAGATATTAAAAATACCTTTCTTATGAGCTTCAATACCGCAATCTCGAGCAAATTCTATAAAAATCGAAGGCTCATTATAAGTATACGCAATTCCTCCGGCGCCGTACCTTACTGCGCTATCGACCACTTGTTCCGGTGTCATCTCCACACCCTCTATCTTACGTCGCTGCGAAATATCGTAATTCTGGCAGTATTTGCAAAGCCAATTACACCCAGTCGTGGCAATGGAAAAAATTGAGGAGCCTGGCCTGTAATGAGTCACCGGCTTTTTCTCTATAGGATCAATGTGACCAGCAATAACTCTTCCATAAACGAATAATCGTAACTTGTTATCTAATACCCCTCTGATGCCACAGAGGCCAACTTTACCTTCCGGTATTTCACAAAACCTAGCGCATGCAGTGCATCTTAGCCTGCCAGTAGGCAACCTTGTGTAGAGCGTTGCCTCTTTGCCAAGAATCTCGTTGCTTAGCATAGCAAATATAATGGCTACATAATCATATATACGTACCAGTAGTTTATTTTAGATAAGGGCTTTTGGAAATATTGGGACATCTCTAAAAGACGCGTTTATCATCAGATACGATGTTGTGCTTATTTCTGATGCAACGGCATCGAGCAACCCCAAACATTCCGAGTCAACTCTTGAAAATGTGAAGGGCTACTACGGGCTAGTGATGGATCTCCCCGGGCTATCTCGATATCTACCACCATCTTCTCCAGAGCAAACTCGACCAAAAACGCTGAGAACAACCTAAACACAACTAGGAAAGTTGGATATCAACCGAAAACATCAGAATAAACATAGTAGTTGTCGTTCAGATTAATCCGGCAGCACGAAGTTTTTGAGGCAAGTATGTCTCTGCGAGAAACCTGAACCCGTGTTTGAAGAATGCGTCGAGCTCGCATTTTTCCCTTCGCTGTAAGAAAATGTTCAGCTCCTTTTGCCATTGTTTATCCTTCAGCCAAGGCTTCCTCTTCATATCATTCGCTCTGTTGATATCTTCTTCCGAAGCATACAGCCTTGCAACTTCCGGGATGTTATACTCGTAAATGTCAGAGAACATCATGCCCAATACTTTGGCATCTGGAGTTACTAGTCTATCGCTATCATAGCTAAGAGACTCGCTGCCGATTTTGTAACGCAAAGCAATGCCCAGTCCCCACGGGTCAGCGTCAGCAAAAATGACGACAGGCTTTTTCCACTCTTCATTCAGAGTTTTTACCATCATCCTCGTCGCACGGTCGGGCTCTCCAGATCCGGTCATTAGAATTGTGTTATACTTTTGTATAAAACCTGATTTTCGAATATTGTTTAAAACGGTGTCCTTTTCAACAACCATTACAAAGTCGGCCTTTACATTGACTATTTCGACGTCGCGTATATTCGTCGGGATTAGTTGGGACGTCGCCCGACTTCCTAGATTACAATCGATAATATCGCCGCCCACACGCAGGGTAATAGGACCAGATATCATTCCTTTTGGCTTAGAGGTAACCGAAAATTCCTCGCGCGGCACGGCTGTTAATAGTTCTATAGCTTTAATTGCATCATCAGAATTTTCCTGACTGTTCCAAAATTTTTGTCTACCTTTCTCCTCATCTCCTACCGACGTGAGTGTAGCGTAGTACATTCCCCTAATCGTACTTTCCATTTCTTCGTCAAGCAACTTTCTGATGGCGTTGGCCATAACCAGGTATTGGGAGAATGTCGGAATCTTCTTTGTACTGTCAGGACTTACTTGAACGGTCTTGCCGCCGATTGTAAGCATCCTCTTGTCTTCAGACCATACCGTGTTGTCGTATCCTACTTTGGGAACATCTAAAACTGGCATTATTCTTTCAACCATCAGATCTTCCGCGACATCACTCATGAGTAGTTTTATTTTCTTTATAACTTCTCGATGACGTTTATCTTTGATAGTCAATTACTTTTTTCTTCCTTTTGTTCGGTAGAAGACATCCATCGTCGTTTGATCTTTCTTCTGGACACTCCTTAAATTCTCAATATTCTTTTTTGATGTATTTCTGTTGCTATGGGCTTTCATAATTTGTTGAGTACGCGCAGGATGGGGGATACGTTGACGTCCCTTTTCATTCAAGATTGGGTTGGACTTGTCTGCTTCTTTTTCAATTCTTTGGCCTGTGATTTTATCATGTTTCTCAGAAACAGCCACCCCGGTGATCTCGCCTCTCACATGTCTTTCCGCAAGTTGAGCGAAAGCTTCAGAGAGCTTCTGCGTATCGACACTAATAGATTCGGAGATGGCGGATATGATCAAAGGAATATAATGTTTGTAAAGTCGTAATCGGCTTTCTGCCTCTTTCATGCGCAATTCCTTGCGAATTTGGGCGCTTACTTTTCTGTACAGATCGGATAAACAGGCCTTCATATATCTCTTCAATTCACCTTCAGATGCAATGCTCTCTTTGCCAGCGGTTTTGTAAGGAATTTTGGTGGAGCAAATATGGAAGAAAATATGTAATGGCAGAAACTCGACAGCCCTATCAGATTTATTGTCTGCCCCAGCAAATTTCTCTTTCACTTCCTTCTTAGAGATTCCCATTTTGTTAATTTCCACTTCCGACACTACCTCTTTGGCCACATCCGATCCCTCGTCGTACAACAGGGGGATCTTGTTTGCAAATCTGAAGATTTTAAAAGAACTTATGTCTCCGCCGTACGCAATTCCGCATTCTACCACGGTGGGACGATTATTTATTACACAAGTTCGAGACGAGTATGCCGTAAGCGTCGGTTTTAACATTTTAGTTGACAATCTGGTCTGCGTATGGGTGTCATTTTCATTTCTGTTTGTGACGATCGTATATTCCGAGGTCATCCCGGCAGTCAGAATTTCCTCCCCAATTGGACTCAGGTGGTCTGTATTTGGAGAGTGGAATCTTGTCTGTTTGCATACATTAACAACTTTGATTAGTTCATGTTCATCGTATTTGTCAGCAGTCTTGATATCTACATTTGATTTTGAAATTATTTCTTTTGCCTTGCCTCCAGACAGTTTTTGGAACGAATTACACAACACCCCATGAAGTGTTGTCTTTTGGTGCATGAAATTCATAATTGCCTTCTTGAGCGTTTTCAGATCCATATCCGCGGGATGAGGCAATACCTCTTTTGCTGGTTCAGGCATTACCTTGGTCCTTCTATCAAAGGTGACTTCACCTTCATCTGTCTGAAAAACTAAAAAAGCGTATGGATTTACAATACTAGTGTGACTGACGTAATCGTAAATCTTATTCTTAGTAATCGGAGATAATCGTGCACGCAATACCGCTTCAATTTTAAAACCCGATTCGCCCTTAATGTGGGCGTCTTCGCCTCTCAGCATTTTCTTTGTAAGGGTTATTGGCTTGTTTGTGCCAATGTCAGTTCGGAGCTCAAAGTAATATTCTGAGCCCTCTTCCATTGACTTTGACCACGTTTTGAGAGGATGGTCTGTATCCTTGGTAGAAAAAGCAGCAATCATTTTTAGGCCAACCCCAAAAAGTCCTCGTTGCTGCTTCTCGACATATTTAGCTGAGGTTAAAAAAGAACAAACAGCAACCGGAACTTTGTCCGAAGGAATCCCGATACCATTGTCTTGGCATGAAATGAGCCACAAATCATTTTCCTGATCCAATAATTTCAAGGACAAGGAGATATTTGGTAAAATGCGTTGTATTTCGCAAGAATCAAGCGCGTTTTCAATGAGTTCTCTGACAGCCATATACAGAATTCGTTCTCCAGTAAATCCAGCGAGTGCAGAGTTGTCGACAAAAAATTCTGATTCGGCCTTTTTGTCGTACCGAACTTTCGCTTTTCCGTAACCAGGATGAGGAATAGTTGCAACGCTAGTAGTAGTGGGAGTCTTCGCACGCATCGTGGCGGCAATTTCGACAGTAGCCTTAGTCTTCAACCAATCAAATATTTCAAGAACTCAATTTAACTTTTTATAACAGTGGATTTAACTTTTTGCGACAAATAAGTTGACTCTCGCAACATAAAAGTGTTCAAAATTCGCAATATTAACCTCTCGTTAAATTTCCTTTATTATTCCCTTGAAGATAATATTATCCATCAACAGAGAGATGGAGACCCTTTCAATATCATGAAGCGACATTATTGTAGAAACCCTAATGTCACGCGCTCACGGGTTATAGAGGTTTTGAGCGCGCCGGTACCCTAGTACCTCAAAGAAAGGAACATAGTTCAACCCTTTACGTAATAATTATAATACATAAGCACAGGGTTCAGTACAAGAAAAACGGTGGACATTGCACCAGATATTTGCAATGCAAAAACTAATAGGCTTTATTTAACGCCCGAATTCTATAATGGATTTAGAAGATCGGTTATTTTTGATCTCAAGGGAGCCAACAGAGGAGGTGGTTACGGGACCTGAATTGAGGACCCTTTTAGAAACCGTGGCTTGTCCAAGGCACTACATCGGCCTGGAAATTTCTGGAATGTTACATCTTGGCAGCTTGATTCTAACCGGTTTCAAAATCAATGATTTCATCAATGCTCAAGTTCAATGCACTGTATTTTTGGCAGACTGGCATACCTATATGAATGATAAGCTCCGCGGGAACTGGGCAAAAATCAAAGAGATTTCGGAATACTACTCTGAAGCGTTCCGATATTTTTGTCCAGGCATCTCAATAGAGTTAGGTAGCGAGCTTTACCAAAGGACGAATGACTACTGGAAAGATTTAGTACGTTTTAGTAAACACATTAGTCTGCCTAGAACGATAAGATCCCTGACCATTATGGGCAGGATAGAACGAGAGAACATGGATATTGCACAACTACTGTATCCACCTATGCAATCAGTTGACATTAAGGCATTAGAATTGGACATTGTTCACGCCGGAATGGATCAAAGAAAAATCCATATGCTCGTGAGGGAAATATTTCCTAAATTAGGGTGGAAGGTTCCAGTATCAGTACATCATCATTTGCTTCCGGGGCTTGCAGAACCTCTTAAGCCACAGTCGACAGAGGTCGGGTCCGGTGATGCAGAAACGTTCAGTAAAATGAGTAAAAGCAATCCCGCAAGTGGGATCCTAATCCACGATGATGAGGAAACCATCAGAGAAAAAATTGCCAAAGGATTTTGCCCACTTGGTACGGCCGAAAATAATCCAATACTTGAGCTTATCAGATATGTTGTATTTCATGAATATAATGAAATCATCATCGAAAGGCCCCAAAAGTATGGTGGAAATGTTTCGTACGCGACTTTTAAGGAGCTAGAGCGAGACTACGTTGAGAAAAAAATCCATGCAATGGATTTAAAAAATGCTACGGCCAGATATCTCAACCAAATAATTGAACCTGTACGCAAGCATTTCAAGGGAAGAGAACCAAATTTTGACGAAACAAGCTCCAATTAGAGGAGAAAGGGTCAGCATTCGGTCAATTCTCAATACTAATAGTTCTACTACTACTACAACTACTACTAGTACTACTGCTGCATCCCTGCATAAGTAGGACTTTCTTGTCGGCTGTCTTTTTTGATCAACTCGTACTTCGATCTATATCCTCTTGGATTTATCATCATGCCGTTATAGTCAAAAGTAGACGAGTTGCCGACGATAACCGTGGTAATCATCCCAAGGATTTCTGAATGTTGGAGCATTTTTTCAAGCGTAGTGATAGCGATAGTCTGGCTTTCTCTATACGCACCCTTAACTATCGCAACCGGCGTTTCTGGTTTTCTATATTTCAAAAAGATATCTCGGGTGTCTTTCAATTGATGAATGCGTTTCTTGCTCGCGGGATTGTAAATCACAGTAACATAGTCTCCTGCGGCAGCTGCTTCGACACGTTTGACGATCATGTCCCAAGGAACAAGAAGATCGCTCATGCTGACGACAGCAAAGTCAGTCATTAAAGGGGAACCAACTAGAGCAGCGCAAGAATTTAAGGAAGACACCCCGGGCACACATTCAACATAGATGCCAGTTTCTCTCTTCCATCCTTTTTCAAAGAGAATTTCATAGATCAAACCTATCATACCATAGATACCAGGATCTCCGGAAGAAACTAACGCTACGATCTTCCCCGCTTCTGCAAATTCTATCGCTTGATTGGCTCTTTCCACTTCCTGGGTCATAGCGTACCGATAGACTTCTTTACCGTCGATCAGATCTTCTACAAGAGAAACATAAGTATCATACCCAACTATAATTTCACTTTCTTCAATCACGATCTTTGCCCTGTGGGTCATGTGGTCATGATTACCTGGGCCGACTCCAACAACGTATAATTTACCTTTACGTTCAGTCATTTCTTCCATATAAAGTAAAATATAATTTATCCTTTTCTCGGAATGTCCTTCTGTTTGCCAGTAGATGATGCTAGTTTAAATTCAGTATGAAGCGCTCTGACTGCCATTTCACAGTCGTCATCATTGACCACAAAAGCTAGGTTTAGCTCAGATGATCCCTGGGCAATCATTATAACATTTACGTCTCGGCGTGCAACTGATCCGAATATTTTTGCAGCTACTCCCTTTATCCCCCTCATGCCGGAGCCGACTACCGCAATGACGGCGACGTCATCATTGACGTTTACCTTTTTGATTATATTTCCAAGTAAATTAAGTTCAAGTGCGGTTGTTGCCTTTTCTAGATCGTTTTTTCTCACGACCATGGATATGCTAGATTCGGAAGGGCTCTGAGAGATCATCATGATGTTTACTCTTTTTTTTGCAAGGATATCAAAGATACGTGAGGCTGTTCCAGGAGATCCAGCCATTTCCCCGCCACTTACATCTATTAATGCAGTATGACGTATGGCGCTGATTGACTTTACAATTTTTTGTGAGGCTTTTGCTGGGTTTTGTGTAATGATTGTGCCTTGATGGTTGACGTTAAAGGCATTACGCACACGGATCGGAATTTTGGAATCGATCACAGGATAGAACGAACGTGGATGGATATACTTAGCACCAAATAGAGCCATTTCCATTGCTTCGGCAAATGATACTTCCTTGAGAACCTTGGCATCTCTGACGATTTTAGGATCAGCAGTCATTAAGCCGTTGACGTCGCTCCACAACCATACCTCGTCAGCCTTAATGCTGGAAGCTATTATGGTTGCAGTATAATCTGAGCCGCCTCTTCCTATCGTCGTGGTAATGCCATTCTGATCCGCTCCGATAAAGCCCGTTACTACCGGGACTACGCCATCTTGCAACATTGGTGTGAGCTTGTGAGCAACACGTAGCTTGGTCGTATCCATCAACGGCCTTGCTTCGCCAAAATTGGAGTCAGTTAAAATTCCGACTTCCCTACCCGTAAAATGTTCAGATTTTATGCCAATGTCTTGTAACGCGTAGGAAACTATAGGAGTCGAGAGACGTTCTCCAAAGGACAACAAATAATCTAATGACTTGGGGGTTACCTCAGCCAGAAGCACTATGCCTCCCAAAACGTTCTCTAGCTCATCAAGAAGTTGTGTAACGACCAGGTACGCTTTTTTCATGATCCCCTCATCCCTGATAGTATTTCGCAGAATATCTAGATGAAAGGCGCGTGTCTTTTTCATGAAATTTTCGACTGAAACTTTCTGCCCATCTTTTATGTTGTCAGTAATCGAGAGGATGTCATCAGTCATTCCACGAATGGCGGAAACAACTACCACAAGATCATTTGTTGCGTCGTGATGCTGCGCCTTTATCAGGTTTGCAATTTCTTTTACTTTGCTGGCTGAATTGACTCCGGTTCCTCCGAATTTCATTACGAGGCGCATAACAAATCAGAACATGGTCAGATGTCCGCAGCCACCATCTCGTTTTAAGGCATATGTTGAGCAGAGTAAGAATAAGGCGAAGGCGCAATATGCCAATATTATCGACACTTAGTTTCTCTTACTCATATATATATACCGTTGGCCGCCTTCGCCTTCGCTAGAGTCAAAATGAGTACCGACTACTAATCTAGTATGGTTTTTATTTAAGACGTTCTCTGGTCATTTTGATTGTCAGCTTCTGAATACAAGCATATCCTCAGAATTGCAGGAAAGGACATAGACGGAAGCAGGAAGATAATTGTCGCGTTGAGCGCAGTCAAAGGAATCGGTCATAATCTCGCACAGGTTTTGCTACAGTCGTTGAAAATAAATCCCAATATTCGCTTGGGATTTCTAACAGATAAAGAATTAGCTGACATCGAGTCAGCTATTAGGAATCCAGCAAGAGTAGGAATGCCAGATTGGTACCTCAACAGACGAAAAGACATGGAGACCGGTACTAACCGGCATCTTATCACGTCAGACTTGGATTTTATGATTTCAAATGATATAGAACGTGAAAAATCTGTCATGAGTTGGCGCGGCTACAGGCATATGTTCGGTTTAAGAGTTAGAGGTCAATGTACAAGGACCACAGGAAGAAAAGGTGGTGCTGTAGGTGTCAAGAAATTGGCCAGGCCTGTGGCAGGAGGACCACCCGGCGCTCCGGCGGCTGTTGGTGGGATTACTCAGCCTGCTGCTACAGCTGCTACTACTACTGCTGCTGCACCTACTAAAGTCAAAGAAGCGCCCTCAAAGGAGAGCGAAAAGAAGTAGGGATATAGGCGGCTGAAAAATGGGCGATCCTAGTAAACCAAAAAAGAGCTATAATCGACCTAGAAGAATATGGACAACAGATCAGTTGAATGCCGAGCTTTACACATTAGGGTCATATGGCTTGCGGAACAAGCGCGAGCTCTGGAAAGCACAGACTCGGGTAGCTAGATTTAGAAATCAAGCTCGAGCATTACTTTCTTTGGCTACTGAGGCAAGAACTGAAAAAGAAAGCCGATTACTAAAGTCCCTGAACAGACTAGGCCTAGTTAGTGAATCTGCCTCCCTCGATGACGTCCTCAATCTCAAGATTGAAGATCTGCTAGAGAGGAGACTTCAAACCATAGTGATGAGGAAGGCCGGTACGAAATCTCCGCATCAAGCGAGGCAAGTGGTAGTTCATGGACATGTATCGATAGGAGATAGAATCATAAACCTACCTGGGTATCTGGTGAAAAGAGAAGAAGAGCACCTGATTACGTTGCACGCAAATATTCTAGGCCCGTTATCGAGTACACCGCCACCTAATACCTAAGGGCGTTCTCAGGTCGTTACTTCCGAAATGATATCAACGTGATCGATTTTCCCATCAGCATTCATATCGAACCCTTGCACCACTAATGCCCACTCCTCCTCGTTTTGATAACTCTTCAGAATTTCTTCACTATAGTTGGTCAGAGCTATAACCCGCCTATGGATATTAGATTGTTTCCCTCTATTACTTTTTCAGCCTTGGCATCGGCATCCAACTTCACTATAAACTCAGAAGGAATGTTACTAATTGTTCCTAAAAAAAAAGCTAACTGTACCGCATAATGCCCATCCCTTGCGGATGACCTGTAGGGGCCGTGAGGATCAGGAGCACCTACGACGATTAAACCCTTGAAGGAATTATTTACAATATAGTCGTCAAAAAATCTGCGTGCATGTCGATGTTCATAATTAGCACGATTCTGGAAATCCAATTGACTTTGCCCCCAGCCCATCTCGATTCCAAATGCCGGACTTGAGGAATGGTAAAGTCTAGCAGTGCCCCCTCTGACGTGGTTTATACCAGCCTCCTCCAAAGCGCCAATTTCTACCAACTTTCGTACATAATAATAGGCACTTTGTTCATAGATTCTGAGTTTCTTTGCTATTTCTATCGGATACATTGGAGTATCCGACAGCAATTGCATTATTTGCCAAGCTAGAGGATTCGAAAGTACCCTGATGTGTTCCACATTATCGAAAACGACTATCTTTTTACCAAATACTTTACCATTCGCAAGATGTACGAGCGTCTTCTCCGTTGACAACAACCAGAGTTCGTCAGAACCACTATATAATGATATTTAGCGGTATAAAAAAATATTAACTGACTGACCTTAGCCGGACCTGATCACCAGTATGCTAAATCTAACAATGGTATGTCAGTTCGTTGATAATTGTTAAAAGCCCTCACAGCCATTAACTTTTGTGTGTTCAATTATAGGATATACTGGTAGTTTGAATGTAGCCCCTGTCTTGGTTGAGAGCCTTAAACGAATGGAGTACAGGGGATACGATAGCGTAGGAATAGCTACGATTAATAACGGGAGGATTTCCACGCGGAAAGGCGTAGGCAGGGTAGCGGCTGTCGATAAATCTCTTAACTTCATAACGATGGCTGGACAGATAGGTATCGGACACACCAGGTGGGCAACTCATGGGGGTGTATCAGATAAAAATGCACATCCTCATTACGGGTGCACAGATGACATCGCCGTGGTCCACAACGGAATTGTGGAAAATTATAAGGAATTAAAAGAAGAACTTATTGAGCTTGGTCATAAGTTCAAAAGCGACACAGACAGCGAGGTTATTGCACATCTTCTAGAAAGGTATTACGCCGAGCAAAAGGATGTAACTCAAACTATAATTAAAACATGTAAAAGACTGACGGGTACTTATGCATTCGTAGCGGCCTTCGAAGACGGGACAATATGTGGCTCTAGATATGACGAGCCACTAATAATTGGCCCTGTTGAAAACGGGTATTTCATCTCAAGCGACATTCTCGGATTCTTACCGTACACGGATAAAGCCATTTTTCTTGACAATAAAGACATCGCTGTTATTGACGGACAGAGTTTGAGGTTATATGATTCCGATGGAAATCCCTTGAGTCGTCCCATTACGCAGGTAGCTTGGGAATTGGCCGCTATAGATAAAGGAAAATTTGCACATCACACAATGAAAGAAATTCACGAACAACCACAAACGATCATGACAGCGGCAACTCAAGATAGAGAGAAAATACATAGATTTTGTCAGATCCTGCTAGATTCCAAGACGGTCTATCTCACAGGAAGTGGAACAAGTTACCATTCAGCTTTGATTGCAAAGCTTATTTTTGCAAGGTTTGCAAAGATTCGAGCAGAATCCATTATGTCAAGCGAATTTCAGTACGCACTTGATCCTATCGACAGTAACTCGGTTTTGGTTGCCATCTCGCAAAGTGGAGAGACGGCGGACGTTTTGCAGTCCGTCAAGACCGCTAAACTAATGGGTGCAAAGATTCTTTCAATAGTTAATATTCCTACGTCTTCGTTAGCAAGAATTAGCGATTCTTTTCTCAGCATAGATTGTGGGCCCGAAGTGGGTGTTGCTGCAACTAAAAGCTTTACGGGACAGCTGTCTCTACTTTATACCGTAGTAGACAGTTTATGTAATGGTTGTGTCGAGTACAGAGCAGGTAAACTAGAACTTGTGGACGCCATAAAAGAGGTGCTTGCTTCTGAAACTGAAATAGGACAGGTCGCGGACCGCATAAGAGAAGCAAAGGACATCTATATCATGGGAAGGTCTATACATTATCCTGTTGCCCTTGAAGGCGCACTCAAAATTAAAGAACTCGCATACATTCATGCCGAGGGTATAGCGGCGGGTGAATTAAAGCATGGTCCATTAGCATTGATAGATAAAAATAGTATCGTAGTAATAATCAACCCTAGGGACACTACCTTTGATGATAACTTAGCCAGCGCGCACGAGATTAAGGCGAGAGGAGCTACGATAATCGGAGTTTCAGATGAACCGAATGACGTGTATGACATTTTTATGAGGATACCTTCGGTAAGAGTTCCTTTTTATCCACTTTTGGAGGTAGTTCCGTTCCAGATTCTCGCATATCATTTAGCACTCAGAAGGAACGCCGATCCTGATTATCCCAGGAACCTTGCCAAATCGGTCACAGTCAAATAAAGAAGAATTCATTTTTTCGTTAATTCAGTGGCCTATGAGATTGTTGTTTTTATTTTAGTTGACGGCTACAACAATGAAGCAATTGTTCCTAATGTAACAGTATCGTTCAATTAACTGTCAAATTCTCGCGGCACTTGAGCGCCTCCTCTTCAGGTCCTCGTAAAGGCAATCGCCAAGGTTTAATTTTGAACGGAGTAGGAGGGCCATCGATAGTAAGCGTTTCATTTCAAGCTCCTTTCGAAAGTTGATGTTATCAGATAATCAATACAATATATCTACTAGATTATCGATTAGTGTCTTGCCAAACTATGTTTAACCGGATCATAGTCGGCATTCGGTGGTTTATCACTCTTCACTACGAGGTTCTTTGTTCAAAGCCGCCTCGGCATGAAGTATAAAAACAGACTTCATCGTCCGTTGGGACCTTGGTTTTTCTGGACAACAACAAGACTTTTAACATGTCTGGACAGTTGTCAATATGGGAATCATGCCGTCTAACCCTGAACTCGGCCTTGCCAGTATGTATCGCGTTATTAAGAAATCTGGCGCTGACAGAGTAAGTGACGATGCAGCAGACGAGCTCCGAAAGGTTCTAGAAGACGTCGCAGAAAAAATCGCAAGGCAAGCCGTAGAGTTATCCGTTCATGCAGGTAGAAAAACTGTCAAATCTGAAGACGTGCATCTCGCCTCAAAAAACATCTTGAAGCTATGAGTCAAAAACAACACTAGTACAAACCGAACGGAAGTGTAATGTCCCCAACATGTAACTATTTTGTTCAGATGCTATCTCGGGGTGGAAATTTTGCTGTTAAACGTGTCAAATGACGGCTAGAATTAACTTTGTAGTGGCGGTACATATCATAGTAAACTCAATATTAACAGAGGCCTACTTGGCATGTTGTACTACTCGATGACAATAATTGACGCACACGTTCATCTAACGGACAGCGAATACTCTGGATATATCGAACATATTTTTAATAATCTGAGGGCATTAAGAATTAGTGCGTGTTCTGTAACCGTAAATACGGAAACACTTTTAAAAAGTTTGGAACTCTTCAGCAATTCCACCAGCGACATAGTGATACCGTTTGCCGGAATACATCCTGAATTCGTACACACTGAGGATGTTGCAAAGTTCATTGAAATTTTCAATAATAATCTCGACTCGATCGACGGTATTGGTGAGATTGGCCTTGACCCCGTCTATGCTGGGTCAAACCTGAGCTCGTACGAGAAGCAAAAGGAGGTCTTTAACATCATGCTTGCCCTAGCGGAAAGAACAAGGAAGCCCGTCTCAATACATTCTCGAGGATCATTAGATCACATATTAGAAACGCTGAAAACGTATAATATTAGAAATGGTCTATTACATTGGTTTGCCGGAAGCAAGAAGCAGCTCGCTAGATCTACAGACATGGGCTTGTTCGTGTCGTTCGGGCCGGTCTTAGTTTATTCTGAAGAAAAGAAAGTCTTGTTGAAAAATACCCCCAAAAATAGATTTCTTGTTGAGACGGACGGGCCCGTGAGATACCACAAGTGCTTTAGTAACCTTCCGTCCATGTCTAGCTCGTTCTTGGTCAGTGTGGTTAATTGTGCTGCTAATGTACTTGGAATGACATACCAGGAGATAATCGAGTTATTGGAGAGGAACGCGGAAATGTATTTGAATAGAAAATTATGATGGCTTGGTTACTCTGCCGTTTAATGGTACCTACGTACAAATAAAAAATTTTATTATCCGTCATCGTATTTTGTGTTAGCGAAGGTTTGGCTCTGTTCTTGCATGAACTGTGTTAGGTAATAAGGCCCTCCTGCGCCGATACCTGTTGTGCCTGATCTCTTCCAACCAACAAATGATTGACAGCCAACCATGGCTCCGGTGGTTGCGCTTAGAGCGCGATTAACATATACTACACCTGACTCGATATTCGCGATAAATTTTTCAACGTCTTCTTTTTTCTTTGTATATATTCCTGCTGTTAAGCCGTATTCCGAGCTGTTACATGACAGGAGGGCATCTTCAAGACTCGCATACTCTATTAAACATAATATAGGTAGGAAAAGCTCATCTGTGAGCAATCTATGACCTTCAGGCAACCCGTCTATTATCGTCGGCTCTACGTACAGCCCGTACTTTAAATCGCCACTATTATTAATTCGACCTCCTACCAACAACTTTCCATCTCGGGATGCTAGCCTCGTATACCTCTGATAATTTTTATATGCATCGATGTTTATCAGGGGACCAACAAAAGTACTAGGTTCAAGAGGATTTCCCACTTTCAGGCTCTTGCTTTTTTTTACAAGCTTCTCAACAAATTCTGTTTTGATGATTTTTTGCACATACACCTTCGAGCATGCACTACACTTCTGTCCCGAATAACCAAATGCAGCATTAGAGATACCGTGAACTGCTTCGTCTAGATCTGCGCTTTCAGTAACTATTGCAGGATTCTTCCCACCTAATTCTACAACCATAGGGCGAGATTTGGCTCTGTTAAATCGCTTTATCAGCTCGTATCCTACTTTCATTGAACCGGTGAATACAACGCCTGCGACGTCTTCGTTTCCAACTAGTCCCTGGCCAAGTTGAGCTCCTGGTCCTGTGATGAGGTTCAGAACACCATTTGGTAACCCTGCATCCTCCATGACTTGTGCGAATTTATATCCAATGACTGGAGCATCACTGGGAGGTTTCAGTACTATTGTATTTCCAGTAAGCAGAGCTCCAGTACTCATTCCGATTAATATTGCTGCTGGAAAGTTGAACGGTGCTATTACTCCCCACACGCCGTACGGCTTCATAACGCTTCTGCTGCTTTCTGTATGGTATGCGCTACAAGTAAGAGTTGAGAACCCTTCATTAGTCTCCATGCTCTCACAATAATATCTAATAAAATCGATGGCCTCATCGATATCTCCTATCGCTTCATATCTGTTCTTGCCATTTTCATACGACAACCATGCCGCGAGCTCAAACTTACGCTTGTGTAATATATCTCCTGCCGCCCTGCAAATCCCAATACGTTTTTTATAATTGTATTTGCGCCATTCCTTAAATGCATCTTTCGCGGCATTGATAGCCCTTCTTATATCCTCGGGACTAGATCTTGGGAAATATCCTAACGCAATTCGAGTATCAACAGGTGATAAATGAGTAAAAGTAGAGTCCTTCTTTATTTTTGTACTACCGATAATCAGAGGATAGTGTCTCCCAAATTCTCTTTTGACATCCCGAATTGCTTGTTCATACTGATCATGAAAAAATTCCACTTCTTTTGAAATGACGAATTTTTGAAAAGTGCGTTCATTTTCAAACGGCATACACTAAATTATGTTTCAAAGAACCTTAAAAATTATCATGTTCACAGAACGAATTATTTTATATACACTCATTATCAGATTTCCTAATACTATTTGTGAAATATTTGAAAAAGACTAGCCTGAGAGCTTACTATAGCATTCTATCACTAATATGGAGAGGTCTGTCAAAGAATATAGGCAAGTACTTGACATAGTTTCCAGGGACTTGACAAAAGGGAGGGTTAGCATCGGTGTCTGCGGACTTTAAAACCATGATCGAATCGCTGCTCAGTCAAAAGCCTGAGATCAATCTTGAGCAGCTTAGAGAGTTGATAGATGAGAAGAAACGCAAAATAGGGGCCGGGTATCTTACGGATCAAGGTGCCTTATTTTTAGTGGCCGCCGACCTAGGGATCTCACTGGGGAATGTCAAGCGAGCAAATG
>WNGD01002280.1_pt1 | contig 20048 bp, 18 predicted proteins | sample 5400671 | NCBI WGS metagenome assembly WNGD01 (sample SAMN13153369, study PRJNA577476) | soil metagenome | isolation source: 40 cm soil or saprolite under grassland replicate 2 | place: USA:California | collected 2016-06-15 | reverse complement strand
TGCGCGAGAGATCGCCCTTCGCGACCGCCGTGGTCACGTCGGTGATGTTGCGAACCTGATCCGTGAGGTTGGCTGCCATCCCGTTGACATTGTCGGTGAGCGCCTTCCAGGTGCCGGCCACTCCCGGCACCTCGGCCTGGCCGCCGAGCTTGCCCTCGGTTCCCACCTGGCGCGCCACGGTCGTCACCTGCTCCGCGAAGACGCGCAGCGTGTCGATCATGGAGTTGATCGTGTCGGCGAGGGCTGCGACCTCTCCCTTCGCCTCGATCGTGAACTTCTGGTTCAGGTTGCCGTCTGCAACCGCCGTGACCACCTTCGCGATGCCGCGCACCTGCGTCGTGAGGTTCGTCGCCATGAAGTTGACGTTGTCGGTCAGGTCCTTCCACGTGCCGCTGACGCCCTTGACCTGAGCCTGGCCGCCGAGCTTCCCTTCCGTGCCCACCTCGCGCGCGACACGTGTGACCTCGTCGGCGAACGAGCCCAGCTGGTCGACCATCGTGTTGATCGTGTCCTTGAGCTCGAGGACCTCGCCCTTGACGTCGACGGTGATCTTCTTGCTCAGATCTCCGTTGGCGACTGCGGTGGTCACGTCGGCGATGTTCCGCACCTGCGTGGTCAGGTTGTTCGCCATGAAGTTCACGTTGTCCGTGAGGTCGCGCCAAATTCCCGACACGTCCTTGACGCGAGCCTGCCCGCCCAGGATTCCCTCGGTGCCGACCTCGCGCGCAACCCGGGTTACCTCCGACGCGAACGAGCTGAGCTGATCCAGCATCGTGTTCACGGTCTTCCCGATGCGGAGGAACTCTCCGCGCACCGGCTGTCCCTCGATCTTGAGCGACATCTTCTGCGACAGGTCGCCCTCCGCGACTGCGTCGAGGACGCGCGACACCTCGATGGTCGGACGCACCAGATCGTCGATCATCGAGTTGACCGAACTGATCGACTCGGCCCACGCCCCCTTCGCGTTCTTCAACCCCGCGCGCTCGGTCATCCGGCCCTCGCGCCCGATGACCCCGCTCACGCGGCTCAGCTCGTTGGTCAGGCCCTCGCGCCTCTCCGCCAAGCCGTTGAATGCCTTCGCTACGTCACCCATGACGCCGCTCTTCTGCGCAGACAGCCGCACGCCCGTCTCTCCGTCCCTCGCCGAGCGGAGAGCCTCGAGCAGCTCCTGCAAGTCCTTCTTCCTGATCTCGACCGTCGCGCCGTCCGTAGCGCGGCGGTTCGGTGCGGGCGCTTGGCGTTTCTGCGCCCTCCGTTCACGGGTCTTGGGTTCTGGTGCAGCCACAGTTGGCTCCTTTGTGCGAGGGATGGTCCGCCGGATGACCGTTGGGCGACGCGTCTACCGACTATGTCCGAGGATTTCGCCTTCGGGGGCGAAAATCTTACTCGCGCGCGCGAGAATTGCCTGGAATTTCCAGTGCCTGAGCCAGATCGGCCCAGAGTTCATCCACCGGCTCCAGGCCGACACTGAGGCGAAGGAGACCCGGTGGGACGCGGGTGCCCTCCCAGCGAGACCTGGCCTCGAGCAGGGAGTGCACGCCGCCCAGGCTGGTGGCGTTGGTGATCAGGCTGAGGGAGGTCTCCACGTGGCGGGCCTCGTCGGCGCCCGCGACGTCGAATGACAGCAGCCCGCCGATCCCGGGATAGCGGACGACCAGGACCGAGGGATGTGCCGCGAGGCGATTCGCGAGCTCGGTCGCGGACTCGGTTTGCCGCCGGGCGCGCAGCTCCAGCGTCTCCAGGCCGCGTAGGAGCAGCGCGCATGGATCGGGTGCTGCGACGATGCCCGACCGGGTCCGGAACTCCTTCAGGCGGTCTCGCTCCTCCTCGCGCTTGCAGACGACTGCGCCGAGCAGGACGTCGTCGTGTCCGCCGAGGTACTTGGTTGCGCTGTGGAGGACGAAGTCGGCCCCATGCTCCAGCGGCCGCAAGTGAATCGGGGTTGCGGCTGTCGCGTCGACGACGACGCGCGCCGGGTGTGCTGCCGCGGCCTCGAGATCGGGCATCGTCAAGAAAGGATTCGACGGCGCTTCGAGCCAGACGAGGTCGACCCCGCCGGGTGGCGGGCCGGTCTGATCGAACTCGACGACATTCAATCCCCAACGCTCGAGCTCGCGGAAGAGGACGCCCGTCCCGAAGTAGGCACCTTCGGCCAGTGCGATCGTGTCGCCTGAGGAGAGGAAGGTCAGGACGAGCGCGGTCGTCGCACCGGCGCCCGACGAGAAGAGCAATGCCTGGCCGCTGTCCAGCTCACCGAGGCGGCGTTCCGCTTCGACACCGGTGGGGTGGCCGTAGCGCTGGTAGATGAACTCGCCTGGCTCGCCGTCCTTGTACGGCCAGATCGTCGAGCGGTCGACGCTCATCGTTCGACTCTATCGGTGGCGCGACCGAAGCAATCGTCGGCGAACCTGACATGTCTTGCCTAGCGACGGCCGGGTGTCGGACACCGTGCCGTGGGAGTAGCCGGGGTGTGACGATTGGCTCCGCAGCCGGGTGGCCACGCCGAATGCCGACTGTCTCGCACAGCCACGGCCTGGTGTCAGACACTCGGACATGTCCTGGCCGAGTCGCCGTTAGGCTCTGTCTATGGCGACCACCGACGAGCCTCGCGCGGACTCCACCGAGTCCAAGCTCGACCAGCTCCGCGAGTTGCGCGACGAGGCCGAGCACGCCGGCACCGAGCAGGCGATCGAGCGCCAGCGCCAGCAGGGCAAGCTGCTCGCGCGCGAGCGGCTTGTCGAGCTGCTGGACCCGGGGTCATTCGTCGAGCTCGATCGTTACGTCCGTCACCGTGAGCCCAATTTCGGGATGCTCGAGCGGCGGCCCTACGGTGACGCGGTCGTCACCGGCTACGGAACGATCTTCGGCCGGAAGGTCTTCGTCTTCTCACAGGACTTCACCGTCTTCGGCGGCTCGCTGAGCGAGGTCTTCGCGGAGAAGATCTGCAAGGTCATGGACCTGGCGCTGAAGTTCGGCTGCCCGATCATCGGCATCAACGACTCGGGCGGCGCGCGCATCCAGGAAGGCGTCGTCTCGCTCGCGGGCTACGCCGAGATCTTCTGGCGGAACGTTCAGTCTTCAGGAGTGATCCCGCAGATCTCGCTCGTGATGGGCCCTTGCGCCGGGGGCGCCGTCTATTCGCCCGCGATGACGGACTTCGTCTTCATGGTCGAGGGAACCTCGTACATGTTCATCACCGGTCCCGACGTCGTGAAGACGGTGACCGGCGAAGAGGTGACCTTCGAGGAGCTCGGCGGTGCGTCGACGCACGCGACGAAATCCGGCGTCGCGCACTTCATCGCTCCGGACGAGAAGGCTTGCCTCGAAGACGCGCGCTACCTGCTCTCGTTCCTGCCGCAGAACAACATGGATCCGCCGCCGTTCTCCCAGCCCTCGGATCCACGCGACCGCGAGGAGCCCGAGCTCGACACGCTCATCCCCGACAGTGCGAACAAGCCGTACGACATGCACGAGGTCATCCGGCGCATCGTCGACGACGGCGACTTCCTCGAGGTGCACGAACACTGGGCGGAGAACATCGTCTGCGGCCTCGCGCGCCTCGGGGGACATCCGGTCGGGCTCGTCGGCAACCAGCCGCGGACCCTCGCGGGCGTGCTGGACATCGACTCGTCGGTGAAGGCCGCGCGCTTCATTCGTTTCTGCGATGCGTTCAACATTCCGCTCGTCACGCTGGTAGACGTGCCCGGTTTTCTCCCCGGGACGCAGCAGGAATGGGGCGGGATCATCAGGCATGGCGCCAAGCTGCTCTTCGCGTATGCGGAGGCGACAGTTCCCAAGCTGACCGTGATCACGCGCAAGGCCTACGGCGGGGCCTACGACGTCATGAGCTCGAAGCACATCCGCTCGGACTTCAACTTCGCGTGGCCGACCGCCGAGGTCGCAGTGATGGGGCCCGACGGAGCGGTGAACATCATCTTCCGGAAGGAGCTCGAGGAGGCCGACGATGCCGAGGCTCGCCGAGCGGAGTTGATCGAGGACTACCGAGAGCGGTTCGCCAATCCGTACGCGGCGGCCGAGCGCGGCTACGTGGACGATGTGATCGAGCCGCGGCGCACGCGGCCGGTGCTGATCGACGCGCTGGAGACTTCCCTCACCAAGCAAGAGCCTCGCCCGCGCCGCAAGCACGGCAATATCCCGCTCTAGCGCCGGCTAGGACGCAAGTGCCGGCACGGCCGCGGGCTCCAAGGAGCGGCTTCGTCCGAACTCCTCAGCGAAGGCGGCGACGATGCCGGGGTCGAACTGAGTGCCCGCACAGCGCTCGAGCTCTGCGAGGGCTGCCGGCGACGAGCGTTTCGGCCGGTAGATCCGGTCGGACGTCATCGCGTCGTACGCGTCGGTGACGAAGATGATTCGGGCCCCGAGCGGAATGCTGTCGCCACGCAGGCCGTCTGGATACCCGGCGCCGTCCCACCGCTCGTGATGGTGCAGGACGAGATCAGCGACCGGGTCGACGCCAAGGCTGTCGAGCATGCGAAAGCCGATCTGAGGGTGGCGCTCGAGCACGAGCCGCTCTGAATCGGTCAGCGAGCCGGGCTTGCGCAGGATCTCTTCCGGAATGGCGAGCTTGCCGAGATCGTGCAGGCTCCCGGCGAGACGCGTGAGCTCGATTTGCTCGGCATCGAGTCCCAAACGCGACGCGACCTTTGCCGCCAGCTCGCTGACTCGCTCGGAGTGACTCCCCGTGTACGTGTCTCGCGCGTCGACAGCCTTGGCCAGGGATGCGGCGGCCCGGTAGCGCGCTGCCTTGTCCGGCCCCGCGGCAAGTCGTTTGAGCTCGGAGAGCTCGACGACGTCCGGGCGCCAAAGCCGCACGCGGTTCTTCCCGTGCTCTTTTGCCCAGTACAGAGCGCTGTCGGCCAGGCGGATCAGCTCGTCGCGGCCGTGACCCTGCATCGGGAAGGTCGCGAGCCCGGCGCTCACCGTCACGGTGCCGATGTGCTCGAAGTCGACCGTCGCGATCCGCTCCACGATCGAATCCGCGGCCGTCAGTGCCATGGCCTCGTCGTGATCAGCGAATAGCAGTGCGAATTCGTCGCCGCCGAGCCGGAAGGCCTCGCCGCCCTGGCGAAGTCTTGCGCTGACCTGCGAGAGAACACGGTCGCCGGATGGGTGTCCGAAGCGGTCGTTGATCTTCTTGAAGTTGTCGATGTCGACGAAGCAGAGCGTCAGCGGCCTCGCCTGCTCTTCCGCCCGCAAGAGCTCGCGCTGGAGCCGCTCGTGGAAGTGACGGTGATTGCCGAGGCCGGTGAGCGGATCCGTGAGCGCCAGCCGCATCGCCCGCAGCGCTCGATGTGTGGAGCGCTGGTACAGCGCAATCGCAAGCAGCGGCCCGACGAGCGCCACCGACAACACCGGTGAACGCTCCCACAGCACGACGAGCATCAGCGCCGCGGATGCCATGAAGGCAAACGGCACGATGGTCGCCCGCACGTGGGTCTTCATCAGGTTGAGATAAGGCTGTCCGCTACTGAGGGCGATCGCGGCCGAGATCAGGACGATGTTGACGACGTTGTCCGCGGTGGCCGCGAGCACGACGCGGGCAACCACAGCGCCGACGGTCTGTCCGTGGATCGGAGCGATCAAAGCACCCGCGGCGAGAGCCACAAGAGCGAGGACGGCGACATTGAAGGAGATGCGCTGCAGCGGCCGATGCTGGGCGAGTTGCACGATGGCTGTCGCGGCGAGCAGGAGCAGGGCACCTGCAGCCCAGCCGAAGAGGACGATCGCCGCGACCGCGAACACGAATGTGAGCGAGAGCACCCCGCCGCCGGTCTCGGCGTTGATCGGCACCGGAAAGCGCTCCGCGAGCGTCGCAGCCGCGGTAAGCGCAGCGAGACTGATCAGCGCGCGACCGCTGTGTGCGGTGGTCGCAAAGACATAGCCGGCCGCGATGAGGACACCGAGGCCGGCCAGACAGACAGGGAGAATGAGGGCGTTAAGCCGGCGGGACGTGACCGCCTGAGAGCTCACGTCAGGCTTAGAACCAGGTGAATTGTTCGAAGGAGTCCCAGGTGAACTGACCCGAGACTGCCGCGACGAGCACCAGGATCGCCAGGAGGGCAATCAGCTTCGGTTTCCACTGCAACATCAGCGCACGAACCTCCCCACACAAAGACGCCAGACGGCTTGATTCTTCCTTTGCGCTCGAACCGGTGAATCCCCCCTAAGGGGGATTTAGGGCAAATACCGCTTCTAACCAGGTGAAACGAGGCCCGCTTCAGCGAGCGGGCTGCGTCCCCAAGCGAGGCGCTTTTCGTACCAACCGGAGAGCGACGTAACAGCGACTCCGTAGCGTGACGAGTGGATGAACCAGCCGTTCCCGAGATAGATGCCCATGTGGTCGACCTGCGCGGGCTTCGACTTCGGTCCCTTCGCTCCGAAGAAGAGGAGGTCGGCGGGCTGTAGCTTCGCGAAGGGAATGCGTTTTGTCGCCGGAACCTCACCGCTCATGGCGTAGGTCGTCCGACCCTGGAGCATGTCCGGAAGGGTGCCACCGTCTGCGTACTGCTCGACCTTGTAGACGCGCCAGACGAATCCCGAGCAGTCGAACCCGCCGTGGACCTGTGGTCCGAACGGCGATTCGGGGAACTCACTTTCTCCGCCCCAGACATACGGGTAGCCGATGAAGCGGACGGCTGTTGCGAGCACCTTCTTCTGCCAGGGCGTCAGCGTGGGGAGGACGAATGATGCGCCGAGATCCTGGACCGACTGGATGTCGCCCTCTCGGAACCCCAAGATTCGCGCGGCGGAGTAGGCCGCCTCGGCGTGTGTGGCGGGCTCGCCCGGCGAGAGCTCGAAGGCGTCGAGTGCAGCTGGGTGGTTGATGCGGAGACCGAGAAGTCGGGCGACGACTTCGGTCCCGAACCGGGGAGGTGGCGCGAGTCCCGCGGCTCTCACTCCCTGAGTGAAGAGTTTCGCGGTGTCGGACAGCCCGAGTGCGGTGACGAGCCTGGCGTCGAGGGCGGCCATCGTGACCTTCGCCGACGGCGACGCCGGAGGGCCGGCCTCGGTATGTGTCAGGCCGGCCACGATCGTCTCCAGCTCTGCACGGGTGAGGGGATCGTCGGGTCGCGCGGCCGCCGCCTTGGCCATTATTCCGGCGGCGACTACGGTCTTGAGCTCGGCCTGTGCCCACGATGTCCCCGGCTTGGCGGCGGCTGTTGCCGGCGACAGCGCGAAGAGCATGACGAGCGCGCAGACGTACGCAAGGCGGCGGCGGCGCATCTCTGTCCTATCGGCGGGCCGACCTATCTCTTTAATCTGATGCGGTGGACGTCCAAATCACGCCGGAGCCCACCGAGCCGGAGCGCCGCGCGATCCTCGAGGCGCTTGAAGACGAGGGTCGCAGCGCCGCGGCGCCCTCGCCGTGGCGACGGGCCGGGCTAGGCCCGGGCCCCGAGGACGAAGCCGATCAGGCCGTGGCGCTGCCGCGCCAGAGGCGCGGGGCGACGCGGGCGTAGTCCAGCCCCGAGATCCACGTCAGCACGACTGCGACGAGCAGCGTCCACCAGGCCACGTCGCTCCGCCACGCTCCTGCGGCGGCGAAGCCCCCGACGGCCGCGGCAACCGCCTGGGACCAGGTCTTCAGCTTGCCGAGATCCCGCGCCTCGAGCACGACGCCTCTCTCGAGCGCGGCCAGGCGCAGGGCGGTCACGAGAAACTCTCGAACGACGATGGCAGCGACCATCCAGCCGGGCGCGACCCGCTGGTCGACGAGCATGATCAGCACGGCGAGCACGAGAATCTTGTCCGCTGCGGGGTCGAGCAACGAGCCGAGTGGCGAGGAGCGGCCGCGACTGCGCGCGATGCGTCCGTCGAACCAGTCCGTGGCCATCGCCGCCGCGAAGAGCGCCGTCGCCCAGTAGTTGTGACCGTCGAAGTCCCACGCGTACAGCAAGATGACGAAGGGGACGGAGGCGGCGCGCGCAACTGTCAGACCGTCCGGGAGACTCATCGGCCGATTTCCGGCCGATGCGTGGAAGGGGCTTCGCGGGAAACCGGGAGGTTTCCCCGCTCCCTCTCCTCGGGCGCCGCGGCGATCTCAGCGGCGCGGAGCCCGAGGCGTTCCGTGAAGAAGGGGACACGTGGGGCAAACATGGTTTTCCCCACGGGAGCGAGCCACAGGCGAGCGACCACTCTCGCAAGAATAGAGGGGCAGTGGCCGCTTTTAGCAAAGTGCTCGTCGCGAACAGGGGCGAGATCGCGATTCGCGTCTTCCGGACGCTGCGCGAGCTCGGGATCGGCACGATCGCCGTCTACTCGGATGCCGACCGAAGCTCGGCGCATGTGACCTATGCCGATGAGGCGTATCGGATCGGGGCCGGCCTTCCTTCCGACAGCTATCTGAATCAGGAGCGGGTCCTCGAAGCTGCACGGCAGGCGGGTGCGGAGGCCATCCATCCTGGCTACGGCTTCCTTGCCGAGAACGCGGACTTCGCGCGTGCCTGCGGCGAAGAGGGACTTGTGTGGATCGGCCCGCCGCCGGAAGCGATCGAGGCGATGGGGTCCAAGATCGAGGCGCGCGAGCGGATGAGGGCGGCGGGCGTCCCGATCATCCCGGGTGTCACCCGGCCCGTCGAATCAGCCGAAGAGGTCCACAGCCTCGGCGACGAGCTTGGCTGGCCGATCGCGATCAAGGCATCCGCTGGAGGTGGGGGCAAAGGTCTGAAGGTCGTACGCGATCCGGCGGAGGTCGAGCGCGCGTTCGAGTCGGCCCGACGCGAGGGCGAGGCTTACTTCTCCGATCCGGCCGTCTACGTCGAGCGCTACCTCGAGGATCCGCGCCACGTCGAGGTGCAGGTGCTCGCGGACGACCACGACAACGTCATCCATCTCGGCGAGCGCGACTGCACGGTTCAGCGTCGCCATCAGAAGCTCGTCGAGGAGACGCCATCGCCCGCCGTCGACGAGGCGTTGCGCGAGCAGATCGGCGCGATCGCGGTCGATGCGGCGCGCGCAGTCGGCTACCGCAGCGCCGGAACGATCGAGGGCCTCCTCTCCCGTGAGGGCGAGTACTTCTTCCTCGAGATGAACACGCGCATCCAGGTGGAGCACACGGTGACGGAGATGGTGACCGGACTCGATCTCGTGCGCGAACAGGTGCTGATCGCCGCCGGGCAGCCGCTCTCCGTGCGCCAGGAGGACGTGCACCTGCATGGACATTCGCTGGAGTGCCGCATCAACGCGGAGGACGTCGCGAGCGGCTTCCTGCCCGCACCGGGAACGATCACGCGTTACCACGAGCCGAGCGGCCAAGGTGTACGTGTGGACTCCGGTGTGGTGGCGGGGAGTGAGATCTCGCCGCTCTACGACCCGCTGATCGCGAAGCTCGTCGTCCACGGAGTCGACCGCGAGCATGCGCGACGTCGCATGCTGCGCGCGCTCGACGAGTTCGTGATCGAGGGGGTCAAGACGTTGATCGGCTTCCACAAGGCTCTGCTGACGCATCCCTGTTTCGTCGAAGGGGAGACATGTCACGGGCTCGTCGAATCCGAGCTGCTGGCGGCGCGGGCGGGCGAGTTCGAGAATGGGCGTCCGGTCGGGAGCCCGGAAGTTGGTGCTGCCGCGGTGCGAGAGGCAGTCCGCTCGGTCGAGGTCGATGGGCGTCGATTCGAGGTGCGGGTGCTCCGCCCCGAACCTGCCTTCGCCGAGTTGGGCCGGCGACGTCGCGAGCGTTCGCGCAGCAGCGGGAAGGCGGGCGCTGGGCGCGACGCGGTAGTGAGCCCGATGCAGGGGACGGTTCTCGCAGTCGAGGTCGCAGAGGGCGACGAGGTCGAAGTGGGACAGGTCATCTGCATCGTGGAGGCGATGAAGATGGAGAACGAGGTCCATACACACCGCTCCGGCACTATCGCCGAGCTATCGGTAGCGCCGGGCCAGCCGGTCAAGACGGGCCAGGTGATCTGCGTCGTGACGGCGGAGTGAGATCTCGGCACACAATCGGCACAGATGCGTAGGCTCTAGTCGGGTATCGTCGATCGCAGAGGGTGGTGGGTGATAACCCCCGCCCGGGTGGGGCCGCGCGCGCGTGTGTACCTCTAGACACGCTGCGATCTCCAGACAGGCTGCGATACAGATGCGCGGCGACCTGCGGCGGGGGCACGGGTAGAGTGCCGCGCCGGTGGATCTCTACGAATACCAGGGCAAGCAAATCTTCGGGCGCTTCGGGATCCCGGTGTCCCTAGGTCGGCTCGCGACGACGCCGGAGGAGGCGCGCTCGGCTGCCGAAGAGCTCGGGGGGCCGGTCGTCGTCAAGGCCCAGGTATTGACGGGCGGCCGTGGCAAGGCCGGAGGTGTGAAGCTCGCGAACGATCCGGCCGACGCCGAAGCGAAGGCGCGCGACATTCTCGGCCTCGACATCAACGGTCACGTCGTGCGCAGGCTCTGGATCGAGCAGGCGTCCGACATCGCGAAGGAGTACTACCTGTCGATCACCTTCGATCGGGGTACGAAGCAGCCGCTCTTCATGCTCACCACCGAGGGCGGGGTCGAGATCGAGCAGGTTGCCGACGATAATCCGGACGCGCTCGCCCGCCTGCATGTGGATCCCCTCGAGGGCTTCCAGCCCTACCAGGCACGCCGTCTCGTATACGGCGCGGGCATCAACGACCCCGGCCAGCAGAAGCAAATCCTGGCCATCATCGAGAAGCTCTATGACTGCTTCGTAAGCTCAGACGCCATGCTCACCGAGATCAACCCGCTGATCGTCACCCCCACCGGAGAGGTCCGCGCCCTCGACTCCAAGTTCACGGTCGACGACAGTGCGCTCTTCCGCCATCCCGACATCGCGGAGATGCGTGACGTCGAGGCTGCGGATCCGCAGGAGCGGCTCGCGCGGGAGAAGGGCGTGACCTACGTCAAGCTCGACGGCGAGGTCGGAATCCTGGGAAACGGCGCCGGCCTGTCGATGTCGACGGTGGACGTGGTCGTCGTTGCGGGCGGTAGGCCGGCGAACTTCTGCGACCTGGGCGGCGGCGGCGATGCGCAGGGCGTCGTCGACGCGCTAGAGGTGATCACGAGCGACGACCAGGTGCGCTCGATCTTCTTCAACATCTTCGGCGGGATCACGCGCGGCGACGAGGTGGCGCGCGGAATCCTGAGCGCGCTCGACGAAATGAAGATCGAGCTGCCGATCGTCGTCAGGCTCGACGGCACCAACGCAGAGGAGGGCCGGCGGCTGCTCGCCGAGGCGGCGCCTCCGAATCTCCACGTCGAACCGACGATGCTGGAGGCGGCACGGCGAGCCGTCGAGCTGGCCGCATGACGGACGTCTGGTCACAGCGGGCCGAGGCCTTCCGCGAGAGCCCGACGCACCGCGAAGGACCGGACCTCGATCTGCTCGTCGAGTGGTGCGAGCCGGGTCTCGATGTGAAGGTTCTCGACGTGGCGACCGGCGGAGGCCATGTGGCGAGGCGTCTTCGCGACGAAGGCTGCACGGTCGTCACCGTCGATCCGGCGCCCGGCATGCGGCCGGACGTCGTCTCGAGCGCCGAAGAGCTGCCCTTCGCGGACGGGACCTTCGACGTCGTGACGTGCCGGATCGCGGCGCATCACTTCCAGGACATTCACCGTGCGGTCGCCGAGATGGCGCGCGTCACCCAGCGTCTCGTCGTGATCGAGGACAACGTCTTCTCCGGCGAGCGCGTCGAGGAGGCCGAGCGGCTGCGCGATCCGACTCACGTGCGCTGCTATTCCGAGGAAGAGTGGAAGGAGATGCTCGACGAGGCCGGCCTCGACGTCGAGCAGGTCGCACATTTCGAGCGTCACCCTGCGGTCGAGGACTGGCTCGCGCGAGTGGAAACGACGCCCACGGACGCTGCGCGCGTCCGCGAACTGCTGGCCGGTCATGTGACCGACGGCCTGCTCACGCTCCAGTCGATCGTCATCAAGGCACGGAGGCCGCAGCGGTAGTGGCGATCATCGTCGACAACGAGACCCGGCTCGTCGTACAGGGCCTCACGGGCAGCGAAGGACGCTTCCATGGACTGCGCAACCGCAACTATGGAACGCAGGTGGTGGCGGGCGTCACCCCAGGCAAAGCGGGACAGGATGTCGAAGGCATTCCTGTCTTCAACACCGTTGCCGACGCCGTGGAGGAGACCGGCGCGAACACGACGCTCATCTTCGTGCCGGCGCGCTTCGCGACCGATGCGATCTACGAAGCCGTCGACGCGGGCATCGGGACCGTGATCTGCATCACCGAGCACATTCCTGCTCACGACATGCTGCATATCTACGCGTACATCCGCGGCAAGCGCGTGACGATGATCGGGCCGAACTGTCCGGGCGTTCTCTCGCCGGGCAAGGCGAATGTGGGGATCATCCCGGCCGAGATCTTCTCCGACGGCGCGATCGGCCTCGTGTCGCGCTCGGGGACCCTCACGTACCAGATCGGCCACGAGCTGACGCAGCTCGGGCTCGGGAATTCGACGATCGTCGGCATCGGCGGCGACCCGGTCGTCGGCTCGTCCTTCATCGACGTCCTCGAGCGTTTCGAGTCCGACCCCGAGACGGAGCTGATCGTTCTCGTGGGTGAGATCGGGGGCGACGAGGAGGAGAAGGCCGCACGCTTCGTACAGGATCGCGTGACGAAGCCCGTGCTCGCCTACATCGCCGGGTTCTCGGCCCCGCCCGGCAAGACCATGGGCCACGCCGGGGCGATCATCTCGGGCTCATCTGGGACGGCGCAGGCGAAGAAGGAAGCGCTCGAAGCAGCCGGCATCCAGGTGGGCACGACGCCGACCGAGGTCGCACAGCTCGTCGCGGACCGCTTCGTCGCGCGCACCTAGACTCACTGCTGATGGAGACGATCTCCTTCGCTCGGGGCGTCCCCGCCCCTGAGTGCCTTCCCGTCGAGGAGCTCGCCGAGTGCGCGCGTGGGGCGCTCGAGCGCGACGGAGCCACCGTTCTGTCATACGGATCGGCGGCCGGTTACGGGCCGCTTCGGAACTGGATCGCGGAGCGTCACGGCGTCGACCCCGCGCGTGTCCTGGTCACGAACGGCTCGCTGCAAGGAATGGTCTTCCTCGCCGAACGGTTTGCCGGCGAGCGCGTCGTCGTGGAGGCTCCGACCTACGATCGCCCGCTGAAGATCCTCGCGGCGCATCGCGTCGAGACCGTGCCGGTCGAGATGGACGACGAAGGTCTCGACCTCGATGCGCTTGCGGAGGCTCTCGACCGCGGTCGCAAACCTGCGTTCCTCTACACGATTCCAACCTTTCAGAACCCGAGCGGCAGGACGCTCAGCGAAGAGCGTCGTCACCGCCTCGTGGAGCTCGTCCGCGAGCGCAGCCTGCTCGTCCTGGAGGACGATCCCTACGGGCTCGTCCGCTTCGAGGGAGTGGCGCCGCCGACGCTGTTCGAGCTCGAAGGCGGCAACAACGTCGCCTACTCGTCGTCGTTCTCGAAGACAATCGCGCCCGGACTGCGCGTCGGCTACTTCGTCCTCCCCGAGTCCCTCGAGCACGAGCTCGAGGCGCTGGCGACCTCCACGTACATCACCCCGGTCCTGCTCGGACAGGCGACGGTGTTCGAATTCATCGGGCGTGGCAACTTCGATCCCAACCTCGAACGCGTGGCGATGCTCCTTCGTGCTCGGCGCGACGCCATGCTCGAAGCGCTGGAGCGCGAGCTTCCTGACGCGCGTTGGAGCCGGCCCGAGGGCGGCTACTTCATCTGGCTCGAGCTACCCGAAGGCGCCGACGCCGGTGCGTTGCTCGACCGTGGCGCCGAGGCCGGCGTCACGTTCGTGCCCGGCGCGGACTTCGGGGGAGCACCGAACACGGCGCGGCTCGCGTTCAGCTTCGTTTCTCCGGACGAGATCAGAGAAGGCGTGCGCAGGCTCGCTGATCTCGTCCGCGAGCCGCTGCAGGTCTAACCGGCGGCGGCAACCTGAGCGAAGTCGCCGAGCGGCCTCGGGATCAGGCGCGGCTGACGCGGTGGAACGAGAGACCCGCGGCTGTGCAGCCGAAAGGTCGGGCAGGGTGCGTCAGTCGGAAGGGCACAGAGCCCTGCGCGACGGAAGTAGCAGTCGTCGCACGTCAATGGTTTCTTGCTCAAATTTCTCCCCTGCCTAGAGATAAGGCCGCAGCGATGAACGGGGGTGATACTACGAACGCCGCTCGCGCTTACAAGGGTTGCCGACATGAAAACTAAGCATTTTCCGGCAGATTCCATCCTGCCGAAAACTACCCTGGTTTTTAGCGCTTGGGCGGCAGTGTTGCCAGCGCACGCAACGCCTGTTGAAAACTCTTCACAGGGATGATCCGCAGGCCACCCGCGTAGCGCTTCGCGTCGCGTGCGTTGTCCCCATCGACCGGTACGAGGAAAACGTCGACGTGCGATTTTCGCGTCCCGATCGTCTTTTGCTTGATGCCGCCGATCCTGGCCACCGATCCGTCGAGTTGGAGCTCACCGGTCGCTGCGACCTTGTAGCCGTGGTCGACATCGCGCCCCTTCTTCTCCAAAAGCTCGAGCGCGAACGCGAGCCCGGCCGACGGCCCGCCGACCTTGCGGAGGTTGAACTTGATCGGGAACGGCAGGCGAATGCTCAGCGCCTGGATCGGCAGAACGCCGACGATCGCACGCTTGGGATCCTGCGTATCGGCCGTCGTTCGGATCGAGAACGTGAGCTGCTTACCGCCACGCTTGACGGTGATCTTGACCGTGTCCCCAGGGTTGAGCCGAGCGAGCACTTCGGCCAGATCGGTTCGCGTGAGTACCTTCTTGTCGTTGGCGGCAACGATGACGTCGCCGGGACGCAGCACGTCGCCCGCATGTGAGCCCGAGGTCACGGCAACGATGCGAACGCCGCCCGGTCTGATGGGCACGCGGTAACCAAGCTGACGCAGTGCGACGACGGATGCGACGTCCTGTGAGGCCTTCATCGTCGCGAGGTCGAGCTTACGTCGCTCCTGATCCGAGATTCCCGGCTCCACGATCTGGGTGCGATCGATCAGATCCGAGCCTTCGGGACGAACATACGGGACCCAGGACTCCAGCAAGGACGCCGGCTTGAGCAGGATGTCGACGTAGTAGATCCCGCCACCGTCGCTGTCCGTTTTTGCGCGCGGCACCTGAACGAGGTCCGCCAGCGGATGAGCGTTGTCCGGGATCTCGAGGTACTTGTCGCTTCCCTGCGTCACCAGGATGGCAACCGCCGCGACCAGCACGATGACGCCAGCCGAGACAAGCCGGAACGGCGACAACACCCGGCCTAGCGCGGACACGGACTAGAGAAGGCCTCGCGAGAGCCCGCCGTCGACGACCACCGTGGACCCGTTCACGTAGCGGGCGCGGTCCGAGGCGAGGAAGCACGCAACGTCCCCGAACTCCTGCGGCGTTCCCCAGCGTCCCACCGGGATCGCTTTCAGATCGGCTTCGGTCGGTCCCTCCGGGTACAGCTGCGCGAGCCGTGCGGTCTCGATCCGGCCCGGCGCGAGGCAGTTCACGGTGATGCCGCGAGGGCCGAGCTCGCGGGAAAGCGTCTTCGCCCAGCCGTGGACACCCGGGCGCACGGCATTGCTGAGCGCGAGGTGGTCCGTCGGTTCCTTTGCGGCGACGGACGTGAAGACGAGGATGCGGCCGCCCGGGCTCTGAACCAGGTAGGGCAGGCAGAGGTCGACGAGGCGCACGGGGGGAAAGAAGAGCAGCTCGACGGCCTCCTCCAGCGACTCGGCACTTATTCCGACCGCCGGCCCCGGCGGGGGACCGCCGCTGTTCCAGACCAGGATGTCGATGCCGTCGAACGCGGCAACGGTTTGCCGCACCACGGCCTCGAGATCGCGCGGGTTCGTGACGTCCCCGCGCACGGCGAGTGCGCCGATCCGGTCGGCCTCTCGTTGGAGGACGTCGCGTCGTCGCGCGAACATGGTCACGTTCGCGCCTTCCGCCGCTAGAGCCTCCGCCGTCGCAAGGCCGAGACCGGAGGACGCGCCGGTCACGATCGCAGTCCGGCCTTTGAGACCGAGATCCATGCTACGAGGTGAGCAGTTCGACGACTTCGCGCACGGCGCCGGCCGACTCGTTCAGCATCGCCTGCTCGTCCCCACTCAGGTCGAGCTCGTAGATCGCCTCGATGCCTCCGGACCCGAGCCTGACGGGCACGCCCATGTAGACGCCGTCGATCCCGTACTCGCCCTCGAGGTAGGCCGTACAGGGAAGAACGCGCTTTTGGTCGAGCATGATCGAGTCGACGATCTGCGCGGCAGCGGCACCCGGCGCGTACCAGGCCGACGTCCCCAGGAGCTTGACGAGCTCCCCGCCGCCTTTCGCGGTGCGCTGCACCATGGCGTCGATGTCGGCTTCGCCGACGAGCTTTCGCAGCGGGATCCCGCCGACCGTGGTGGCGCTGACCACCGGAACCATCTGGTCACCGTGCCCGCCCAAGACCATGGCGGTGACGTCCTTGACGGACGCCTGCGTCTTCCAGGCGATGAAGGTCGAGAAGCGGGCGGTGTCGAGAATCCCCGCCATCCCGAATACGCGCTCCTTCGGCCAGCCCGACACGTTCTTCGCGACGTGACACATGGCGTCGAGAGGATTCGAGACGACGATCAGGATCGCGTCCGGGCTCTCCGCGATCGTTTTCTCGGTGACGTCCTTGACGATTTTCTCGTTCGTTGCGACGAGGTCATCGCGGCTCATTCCAGGCGAGCGCGGCAGACCTGCGGTGATAACGACGACGTCGGAGCCGGCTGTCTCGCCGTAGCCGTTCGAGCCGGTGACCCGCGGCTCGTACCCGAGGACCGCGCCCATCTGGTTGATGTCGAGTGCCTTTCCCTGCGGCAGGCCCTCTTTGATGTCGACGAGGACGACGTCGGCGTAGTCGTGCGCCGCCAACACTTGCGCGCAGGTGGCGCCGACGTTCCCCGCGCCGACGACGGTGACCTTTCGTCTCATACGCGCACTCCGAGCTTCTCGATGATCGCGTCGGCGACCTGGCTGGTCCCGACGGCGGTCGGGTCGGAGCGGGTCGGCTTCATGTCGTAGGTGACGCTCTTTCCTTCCCGGATCACCTCGGCGATCGCCTGCTCGAGATTGTCCGCAGCTTCGCGCTCCTCGAGGTGACGGAGCATCAGCATTCCCGAGAGCATCTGCGCCATCGGGTTGACCTTGTTCTGGCCTGCGTATTTCGGCGCGGAGCCGTGCGTCGGCTCGAAGATCGCGATGCTCTCGCCGAAGTTCCCGCCCGGGGCCAGTCCGAGGCCGCCGATCATCCCGGCACAGAGGTCGGAGAGCACGTCGCCGTACAGGTTCGGGAGCACGAGCACGTCGTACTCCTCCGGACGCTGGACGAGCTGCATGCACATGTTGTCCACGATGCGGTCGTTGAACTCGATGTCGTCGTTATCGGCTGCGACTTCCTGCGCGACGCGGAGGAAGAGCCCGTCGGAGAACTTCATGATGTTCGCCTTGTGCACCGCCGTGACCTTGCGGCGGCCGTTGCGACGCGCGTAGTCGAAGGCGAACTGCACGATCCGCCGCGTGCCCGTGACCGAGATCGGCTTGATCGAGATGCCGGCGTCCTCGTTCGCGAGCTTGTCGCCTCGCGCCTTGATCCACTCGATCAGCTCACGCGCCTCCTCGGAACCTTCCTCGTACTCGATGCCGGCGTAGAGATCCTCGGTGTTCTCGCGGACGATGATCAGGTCGACGTCGTCGAAGCGGGTGCGGACGCCGGGATAGGTCTTGCAGGGCCGAACCTGGCCGTAGAGATCGAGGCTCTTCCGCAGCGCCACGTTGACCGACCGAAAGCCGCCGCCGACCGGCGTCGTGATCGGCCCCTTGAGCGCCACACCTGTCTCGCGGATCGCCTCGAGGACCTCGCCGGGAAGCGGATTGCCGCCGTACTTCTCCATGACGTCGGCGCCGGCTTCCCGGAGGTCCCAGTCGAATTCGACCCCGGTCGCCTCGAGGACCCGGCGCGTCGCCTCCGTCAACTCGGGCCCGGTGCCGTCGCCGGGGATGAGCGTCACTCTGTGTGCCACGGCGCCGGACTCTATCCGCAGCGGCGTCGCTTGCGATGCCGCAGCGGAGGGGTGCGGGCTCTGCCCGCGCCCCGGAATTGCCCTGGCCGATGGATCGCTACAGATGGAACTACCTTTCGCGCGGCAGCGCGCTATTCTGCCGCGCCCATGTCCCTTGTCGAGGCAGCCGTGCGAGCCGACGAGCTCGCTCAGTCGGGAGCCGAGCGCGAACTGGCCACGCTGCGCAAGCAGTGGGAGGACGAGCTCGAATCCGCGGCTCGGAGTGCCGACTATCGCGAGCGTGCGGTTGCGTATCGCGCGATCGGCCAGTTCCGCTTCCGCCAGAAGCTCGAGCTCCTCCGCCGCGGGCTCGACGACGAGAGCCCGGCCGCGCGCGGATCGGCGCTCCTGTCGGTGCAGCTCCTGTCGAAAGACAGCCCCGGCGTCGTCAACGCGATTCGTCCGGTCCTGCACACGATCGTGTCGACGGACTCGAATCAAGCAGTACGGCGTCTCGCCGTCCTCTGCCTCCGGAACGGCTCGGCGCAACGCGAGACGATCGTCCTGCTGACCGGGCTGGCCGAGGACGACGAGCAGGATGCCGAGCTGCGAAACGCGGCCCGGACCGTGGCGGCCGACCTGAGGAAGCGGGCGGGAACGAAGAGCTAGCTGTTGCAGGCGCTGCAGACGCGCGCCTGGATTCGGCGGCCGCAACTGGGGCACACACGCTGCCGTCGCTTGAGCTCCAGCGCGCTCTTGCTGAGTCCCGCGACCGTCATCAGGTACCCGATGCCACACGTGACGACGACGAGAATGGCGATGTTGAGATCGAGGTGCATTGATTCCCTATTTCGGTTTTCTCCGCGCGTGCGGGTGCGCTTGGAAATACAACTCGCGACGGCGGCGATCGGATACGTGTGTGTACAGCTCGGTCGTCGCGAGATCTGCGTGCCCGAGCATCTCCTGTACGGAACGTAGGTCGGCTCCGCCCTCGAGGAGATGCGTTGCGAAGGAATGACGGAGCAAGTGCGGATGGACTCTTTCCGGCTCGAGCCCGGCCTTGGTCGCCAGCTTGCGCAGGATCAGAAAGGCGCCGGCGCGCGTGAGCCCGCCGCCTTTCGCGTTGAGGAAGAGCTCGGGTCGGTGCCGCACGTCCAGGAAGGGCCGTCCCCGTCCCAGGTAACGCCGCAGTGCCTGCGCGGCCTGCCGGCCGATCGGGACGATCCGCTCCTTCGAGCCCTTGCCGATGCAACGGACGATGCGTGTGTCTAGGTCGACGCTCGACTTTTGCAGGCCGACGGCCTCGCTGACCCGCAGGCCAGCGCCGTACAGAAGCTCGACGAGAGCTCGGTCGCGTAGCGCGCGCGGTGTCGTGCCGTTTGCCGCTTCGACGAGTCGCTCCGCCTCCGCCGCGGAGAGGGTGCGCGGAAGCGTCCGCCGGCGTCGCGGCAGGTCGAGCTCGGCCGCGGGGTTGTCAGTACGTGCGCCGAGCAGGGCCTGGTGCCGGAAGAATGTGCGGATCGCGGCGACGCGTCTCGCGATCGTCGACGGCGACAATCCTGCGGCGCGCAGCTCGGCGAGGTACTGCTCGAGCTGCTCTGTCGTTATCCGACCGACGGGACCGTCGAGCCAGGCCGCGAGGGCCGCGAGGTCGCGGCGATACGCGTCCACCGTCTTCGGTGCGCGACGGGTCGCGAGCAGCGCGAGGAAGCCGTCGACTTCGGGATCGCGGGGAGGTGGTTCCATCGCGCACGGTTTCGTGGCGAGCATCGAATCGCCTGCCTTTTGCCCTGTTCCTGCGCAGGGGCGCCCGAACGAGATCGCGGCCGTTCTTGCGCCGCTTTCCCGCCTTGAACGCAGAAACGATGCACCGAACTGTCGCGCCTCGCCAGGTCTGTGGAAAGAAAGTCACACTCCCGTTGCAGAAGACCTGTCCGGCATCGGCAAAGAGACACGGCGCCGGCGGACATGGTGGGGACAGTCCCAGACATGTCTCGCGGACGCCGGGGCGTCAGGAGCGGGGATGCGCCTTGTCGTACACGCGGCGCAGGCGGCGGCCGT
>WNGD01002279.1_pt1 | contig 20054 bp, 19 predicted proteins | sample 5400671 | NCBI WGS metagenome assembly WNGD01 (sample SAMN13153369, study PRJNA577476) | soil metagenome | isolation source: 40 cm soil or saprolite under grassland replicate 2 | place: USA:California | collected 2016-06-15 | reverse complement strand
GGGGACCTCCGCGGCGCCAGAGAGGAAGCCAGCAAAGCCCTCTCCGGCAAATGAGTATGGAGTTCAGGCTTTAGCCTGCACAGAAGCGGCCGAGTCTGGCAGGCAGCCTAAGGGCCCGTCACAGAATAACATTTACACTCTGGCGCGAGCGCCGAGGGGCCGGATGCTAGGCGGCCCGACGCAGGCGATGCCGCTGGGCATCGTCGAGGAGCGCCAACAACGCAGACGGCCCCTCGCCGCCGCGCCCCTTCGGGCTAAAGTGCAAATGTTATTCTGTGACGGGCCCTAGGGCTGAACTCCATGAGGACCAAGCGGCGTCCTCGCTTTCCAAACCGAATACCAGCGAGTAGAATACGCTTGTCTGGCAGAATGAGTCATCTTTGGGATGCCAGATTCATCTGAGGGGATTCGAATGCAGCGAACCATCGCCGCAATCGTTGCGGTAGGGCTTCTACTGGAAGCTGCCAGCGGCGGCCTGTTGTCTCAATCGGCCCCGCCATTGGGCCGCTGGGAAGGCAAGGTCGAATCGCAGCGAGGGGAAGTTGCCGCTTTGTGAGGGAAGTAGGAATGGAACAGCCCGAAGAGACGCTCCCAAAGGCTTCCATAGAAGAACTCGAGTCACTGCTGGGGTATCGGTTTAAAGATCAGGAGGTGCTCCTGCGTGCCCTGACCCATCGCTCTTTCGTGAATGAACATGAAGGGGAACGGTTTCAGGATAACGAGTCTCTGGAGTTCCTTGGCGATGCGGTTCTCGGGTTTGTGGTCAGTTCCAGGATCTTTCAGCGATTTCCCGATCTCACCGAAGGAGAGCTCAGCAAGATAAAAGCTTTCCTCGTGAGCGCGGCAAGCCTGGTTCGCTTGGCCGAGAGGGTCCGGCTTGGCGAATTCCTGCGCCTCAGCAGGGGCGAGGACAAGACCGGAGGCCGGCGGAAGAGAGCCATCCTGGTCGATGCCTATGAAGCGATAATTGGGGCTGTCTATCTGGATGGAGGAGTGGAGGCCGCGTCCGCCTTTGTCGATCGCGAAGTCGGAGACTTTCTCGACAACATAAATGTCCGGGAATTCATCTACGGCGATTTCAAATCCGCTCTCCAGGAGCAGTTGCACAATCTAGGCTATCCCGAACCGATGTATCGCGTAGTGGATGAGATCGGTCCGGATCACAAAAAGCTATTCGTGGTGGAGGTGGTGGTCACCGATCGTCTGGCGGCTCAGGCCTCTGGACGAACGAAAAAAGAGGCTCAACAGGCTGCCGCCAGGCGCGCACTCCAGAGTCTCAAGGAATGATAGGGTACTATACTGGACGGTTTCTCCAACTGGCCGGACTCATCATTGTGGCAGAAACACTGATCATGTTCTTTGGCCGGATGATGCCACTGCTGAAAGGCTCCCTCGCAGGAGTCTTGGTCTTTTACCTCGGTTACTTTCTGGCTCGAAAGTTCAGTGCCTGAAATAGGCGATGTTGGGACGCGATGAACAGGATTTTCCGGACAGAATAACCGGATTTGGTGGAGGAAAGCCGCTCGTTAGTTAGAAAGCGTCTGTAGCATTTTGTTTGCTTCGGGATTTTCGGGATCCCATCGCAGCACCTCCTGAAACTGTGTCTCAGCGCGTTTGGGGAGGTTGACTTTGATATACAGTTTTCCTAGCGCGATCCTGCTCTCCAACATCATAGGCTCGAGCGTGATAGCCCTGAGCAGATTGTCTTCGGCTTCCTTTCGCAGTTTTGGGATCTCCGACTGTGCGACGCCGAGATAGTGCCGGTAGTGGGCGAGGTCAGGCCGAGTCCAGACGCAAGTTTTGAGACAGGTCACAGCCTTTTCGAAGTCTCCCTTTCCAATGAAAGCCCGCCCGGAACGATAGAGCGACTCCGCCATTTTTTCCTGCTCCGCGTCAACTCCGGTGATAGCGCGCTGAACCGCTTCCACGCGACCACCCTCCTTGCGCCGCGTGTCATCATAGCTTGCGCGAGCAGCCGGCTCGCTGAGGGTCGTGTAGGCGCCTGTGATGTAAGTAAACAGCTTTTCCACTTGGCTTCTGAAAACCGGCGTGTACTCCTCCGTTTGGAACCGGTCCGGGTGAAATTCCTTGGCCAGTTCGTGATAGGCGTTCTTGATCTGCTCTTCGCCGGCATCCGTGGCAACCGAGAGGATTTCGTAGTGATCGGCCACTTCGTATTGTTCAAGAAGTTCCTCAACACGCCTCGCCACAGGTTTGGCCGCAGTCGTTGGGTTAACTGCCCCACCTTCAGTTTTCAGGCTGGGGGATTCCAGCCGCAGGAGCCCGAGCAAAAAAAGCCGCAGAAGCAGATTGTCCGATGCTACCGAACCGGATGGTATGAGGTCGAGAAGCTTTTTGACCGCTATAGGTTCCCGAACCAAAGAGTATGTTTGCCCCTCGAGATTGTCCAAAGGAAGGTTCAGCCGCGCAGGATTGTTGGAGCCGTCCTGAGTAACATACCCATCGAGCTTTTTTAAAGCGTCCGGGAGCTGCTTCGTGTCAACAGCCCTTCGTGCTGCCAAGACGAGCATTTGAGGTATCGGAGTCTTGAGACCCACCTGACGGCGGCTGAGTCCGTCTCCTGGGTAGAACCGGGTCTCGCAGGAATCCCATGAGAACAGGGACGCCAGAATGAGGAGGGCCTGCTCGCGTACACCATCCTCAAGGCCCGCGGCATCCACTCTCTGGGTAGCTAAGACGGCCTCTTCGGTGTTCTTTCCGGCCTTCATAAGATCCGTAACTTGGGTCAGGTCGGCGCGAGGCAAGCGATTAAGCTTCACTAGAATCCGAGCCAGGTGTTCTTCAGGCAGGTTGCTCTCCGCGCAGGCGATGTCCCCGTTGCGAACAATCACCTGCTTTTTTGCCGTTCCCTTTTCGAAGCGAAGGATCCCACTCTGACCCGTAGTGTGAATCTGAAGGAGGACATCTACGAAGTTTTGGGAAGGCCTTCCTGCATCTGGCATAGTCATTTATAGAGAATCGTATCTGCCTTTCACACCTAACATATCGGCCCCTGGCGTGGTTTAAATTGACTTTTGCAGACGGTGAACCCGGTGAGCCCCACAGGAAGGGCTAATTCAAGGGCTAGCGCAAGAATAATTTGGCATTTCCTGGCGGCTCCCATGTGCGTCGAACTCAACCGGAGACCCGTCTTAGAAACCAATACGCCAGGAGGGCCAAGCTGTCATATGCGCCATGAGCTACCATGGGTGCTACTAAGCTTCCTCGTGCGAGATACACAGCCCCGAAAAGCAGGCCAAAGAGGCCGGCCGCCACAGCATTCTGCACACCTTGAAGGTAATGACCGGCGCCAAAAGCTACGCTCCAGATTATGAGCCCTAGCTTGGCTCCACCGAGATAGTCGCGAAAGCGAACCAGTACAAAGGCCCGCTGGAGCTCTTCTTTTACTCCTCCGGCAAAGAGGGCCGCTACGATAAAAAGTGCAAGATCACCTGGCGACTGAATGGACTCGATCAGGGGATTGCGATCCGTATAGTAATTTGGAAGGAGTACCTTGAAGCCCAAAGCCACCAGGAGGCTAACTAGGAATAGAATTGGAACAAGAGAAACCCCCAAAAGCAGGTCGGAGATCCAATGATCCCAGTTCCAGCCCAAATCGGCCAAGCTTTCCCTGTGCAGTCGCAGGATAAGCAGCATGAGAAGCAGTGTGACAGAGGCTTCCAGGAGAAGAAAGCACGCGATCAGACGCGCGTCCTTTAACAGAATCGCGTGATTTCCGGCATGAAGGGAGAAAGGGAGCGCCGCGACAAGGCCGGAAAGAATCCCTGCCAGCCCAAGCACTTCCAGAAAGGCAAACAACCGATCTGCCCACGACCTCTTTTCGAATCTATAACTATAAATAGGTGAACCCTCCATCGAGATAGACCATCTATTACTCGTTACGCTGGAATGCGCGCAGGAGTGCGGTTCCCAGTCAGGAGGTGTAATGCTTGTATTCGGAAGAGCAGTCCGATGCGCATTGGTTATTCTGTCGCTGTTAGTCTCTCAAGTAATACTATTGGCTGGAGAGCACACGTTGGGCCACGGTACGCGCATCTCCCTCCAGTTGACCGACAGTCTTAGCACAAAACTCAATAATGAAGGGGATACCTTCACGGCTAGGGTGGTATCCCCTGTCACCCTCGGAGAAACGGTTATAGTCCCCAAGGGGAGCATTGTCACCGGCAGCATCTCACGGGTTCTGAGACCTGGCCGTTTCAGGGGAAAGGCTGTAATGGATCTTGTTTTTCACTCCGTCCGCATCCCCGGCAAGCCCGACCTGCCGATTGTTGCCTCCCTGTTGACGTTAGACGCACAAGGCAATGTGGAAGCAAGAACCGAAGGATCCATTCGAGGGGAAGGTTCCAAGGGGAAGGATGCCGTGAGTATCGCCAAGCCGGCAGCCGCGGCAGCCGGGGTCGGGGCACTGGTCGATGGGAGCAAAGGGGCTGCGATTGGCAGCGGAATCGGAGCTGCAGTTGGCCTGGCAACAGTCTTTGCAACACGTGGAAAAGATCTGGAACTTCCCCGGGGTTCTGCATTGGACATTGTGCTCGATCGCCCGCTGGCGGTTCCGGTGGACTCAGAGGAGAGTGGTCCTCGAAATCACTGAGAGCCAAGGGACAAAGGGTTCAAGGGGCAAACGGATCAAGCAAAGGAAACTTTACCGGGCACCCCTTGCCCTTTGCCCGTTCTGGGCAGTTAAGAGCCCTCGGGTGCTATTCTTTCGAGCCCATCCATGTAGGGGCGCAACGCTTCTGGAATCAGGACAGTCCCGTCCCCCTGCTGATAATTCTCCAGGATTGCCAGCCAGGTCCTCCCCACAGCGAGACCGGATCCGTTCAATGTATGAACGAACTGCTTCTTCCCAGTTGCGTTCCGAAAACGGATGTTTGCCCGTCGAGCCTGAAACGCCTCAAAGTTGCTGCAGGAGGAGATTTCGCGAAATCGGTTTTGGCTGGGCAGCCAGACCTCGATGTCGTACGTCTTGGCCGACGAAAAACCCATGTCTCCCGTGCATAGCGCAACAACGCGATAGTGCAGTCCGACGCGCTGAAGAACAGCCTCGGCATCCCGGGTCAAGGATTCCAGTTCATCGTAGGAAGTTGCAGGATCTGCGAACTTGACGAGCTCTACCTTATTGAATTGGTGTTGCCGGATCAAACCGCGGGTGTCTTTGCCGTAGGAACCCGCTTCGCTGCGAAAGCAGGGCGTATACGCTGCGAACTTTTGAGGCAGTGTAGCTCCATCCAGAATCTCCCCGTTGTAGAGATTGGTCAGCGGGACTTCTGCCGTCGGGATCAGATAGTAATCCGTCCCCTCGACCCGAAAGAGGTCCTGGGCAAACTTCGGCAGGTTTCCCGTACCGAAGAGACTGGCCGAGTTAGCCATAAACGGAGGCAGCACCTCGCGGTACCCGTGCTCGTGAGTGTGGACGTCGAGCATGAAGTGGATCAAGGCCCTTTCTAAGCGAGCTCCCGTTCCGCAGAGGAGCGCGAAACGCGCGCCGGCAATCTTTGCCGCCCGATCAATGTCGAGGATTCCGAGCGAGACGCCAAGGTCCACGTGATCCATGGGGTGGAATGAAAAATAGGGCGGAGATCCCCACCGGCGCACTTCCGCATTGGCGCTTTCGTCGAGTCCGACCGGGACCGACTCATGAGGAAGGTTCGGAATACTGTGAAGAAGGGTGTTTAGTTTTTCCTCGAGGCGTCGAAGAGTCTCTTCCAGGGATTTTATTTCGTTTGAGATTGCCTTCACACGAGACTGCTGAGCCGATGTGTCTTGACCCTCCTTCTTTAGCTTTCCGATCTGTTCCGAAGCTTCGTTGCGCTGGCGTCGAAGCTCCTCGGACCTGAGGAGAACCTGCCTCCATTCCGCATCTAAGGCAACGAGCTCATCCAGGGAGTAGTCACCTCCTCTGGTCCCCAGGCGCTCCCTCACGAAATCCAGATTTTCTCTGACAAAGTTCTTGTCCAGCATGACAGAGTCGATCCTCTCCTGCCTTGGGGGATAACGGAGCTTAACAAACGGAGCGACTTTACGACAAGCTTATTGTGGCCGGACTCCGTGCCACTCCGTGTCATGCGGGAAAGCCCGACGAGTTGTGGCGAAGCCAAGCTCCAGAAGAATTCAAAGCTCTTTATCCACGGAGACACGAGAGCACAGAGAACCCTTGATACCTCTGTGAAATCTCCCTGCCCTCGATGCCTCCGTGGTCAAGAAGTGTCTGTATGCGCGCGATCCCAGCGATCCTATTATTTGGCATTGACATTGCAAAGAGCCGTTGTTTGAATGGCTTCGTTTGGAGCAATGGAGGGGAAATGATTACTATCCGGCGAGCCGTATTCCCGGCTGCGGGTTTGGGGACAAGGTTCCTTCCAGCCACGAAAGCGCAGCCAAAGGAGATGCTGGCGCTGGTCGACAAGCCGATAATCCAGTATGCGGTGGAAGAGGCCGTAGCCTCGGGTCTCGAGAACCTGATCATCATCACTGGCCGCGGCAAGAATGCTATTGAAGATCATTTTGACGTCTCCTTCGAGCTCGAAAAAATACTGGAAGAGCGGGGAAAGCCGGACCTTTTGAAGCTGGTGCGCGCCGTGTCCGACATGGTTCACATCGCCTACGTCCGTCAGAAGGAAGCCCTCGGATTGGGGCACGCGATTCTTGTCGCGCGGGATCTGGTCAATAACGAGCCTTTTGCTGTATTGCTCGGAGACGACATCATCGAGTCCGAAACACCCTGCATCCGCCAGATGATGGATGTGTATCAGCGTTACGGGACGAGCGTGGTGGCGATCATGGAGGTCCCCAAGGAGGAAGTCTCCAGATACGGGATTATCAAGGGAACGCCCCTACCCGGCGAAGAGGGGAGGCTTTTCGATTTACAGGACATGGTAGAGAAACCATCGGCACACGAGGCGCCCTCCAACCTGGCAATCATTGGCCGTTACATTCTTACTCCAGCGATTTTCGAAACTCTTGGCGGCACAGAACGTGGAAGAGGCGGCGAGATCCAGTTGACCGACGGGCTGCGGAGGCTTCTGGCCAACGAAAGGATCTTGGGTTACCGTTTCCGCGGCAAACGTCACGACGCCGGCGACAAGCTCGGGTTTCTGAAGGCCACTGTAGAGTTTGCCTTGAAGAACGAGGATCTCGGCCCGGAGTTTAGGAGGTATCTTAGCTCGCTAAGGCTTGGTGAAAGCCAGAAGTGAGAATGTGTGATTTTCCCCAGGGGCGGTCCTATGTCGTCGCCCGCGCGGCCCATAATGGCGGGGACTCGCGGGGCCGCCCCTACGTCACGCCTTTAGAGTACCGGTATGCGAGTGTTGGTGATTGGATCAGGTGGCAGGGAACACGCGCTCGTTTGGAAGCTGCGGCAGAGCGCTCGCGTCCGGAAAGTGATCTGTGTCCCTGGAAACGGCGGCATCGGTCGCGATGTGCGATGTTTTCCGATTTCGCCGCTCGACTTCGCATCCCTTTCGGAGCTGGTCCGGAAGGAACAAATCGATCTTGTGCTCGTTGGGCCCGAAGCGCCGCTGGCAGCGGGCCTTGCCGATCACTTCGCGGCTGAGGGGACTCGCGTACTGGGACCTTGCAAAGACGCGGCGCGCCTGGAGTCAAGTAAGGTTTTTGCCAAGGAGTTTATGGCGCGCCACGGCATTCCGACGGCTCATTTCTCAATTCACAGGGACCCCCGTGAAGCCCTGGCTGTCCTGGATTCCCGCGAAACACGTTACCCCGTCGTCGTCAAAGCGGATGGACTTGCGGGAGGCAAGGGGGTCGTCGTGGCGCGCACCGCTGAAGAAGCCCGGGATGCCGTACGACGGATAATGATTGAAAGAGAGTTTGGCAGAGCTGGTGAACAGATCGTGCTGGAGGAATTCCTGGAGGGAACCGAAGCTTCCTTTATTGTCTTCACGGATGGAAAGACCGTCCTTCCGGCCGTTCTCGCGCAGGACCACAAGGCGGCCTACGATGGCGACAGAGGCCCGAACACTGGTGGAATGGGCGCTTACTCTACGGATACTCTCCTTGCCCCGGACGTTCGTGAGCAAGTTTTGCATAGTGTCGTTTACCCTGTCATCGACGGTATGAATGCTGAAGGAACGGTATTCCGCGGCATCCTCTATGCGGGTCTGATGCTGACTTCAGCGGGCCCCAAGGTTCTGGAGTTCAACGTAAGGATGGGAGATCCGGAGGCTCAAGTGATCCTCCCGCGGCTGGCCAGCGATTTCGGGATGCTGTGCGAGGCGTTGTGCCAGGGTCGGCTGGGGAGCTATCAGGCTTCCTGGACGTTTGCCGCCACAGTCTGTGTTGTCCTTGCCTCGGGCGGCTATCCCGGCGCCTACGAAAAGGGTCGGTCTATTTCCGGCCTCGAAATGGCAGGGGAAGACAAACGTATCGTCATCTTCCATTCCGGCACCCGTTGTGAAAATACCGGATATGTAACCGACGGCGGCCGGGTCCTTGGTGTGACCGCTGTCGCGGAAGATCTGGCTTCCGCGGTGATGGCGGCGTACGAAGCCGTGAACAAAGTTCACTTCGAGGGGATGCACTGCAGGCGCGATATCGGTGCCAGGGCGCTCCACCTATTCCAGGGGGGATACGCGTAAATGAATCCCAAGGTTGCCCTCGTCCTTGGCAGCGATTCCGATTACCCGGTTGTTGAGGATGCCCTCAAGATTCTGGATGATTTTGGGATCCCTTGTGAGGTAACGGTCTCCAGCGCCCACAGGTCTCCGGATCGGACGCAGCGCTACGCGGCCACGCTCGAGGAGCGGGGGATAGAAGTCGTCATTGCCTGTGCGGGCGGGGCGGCGCATCTGGCGGGTGTGCTGGCAGCTCACACCATTCTTCCCGTGGTCGGAGTCCCGATCGATTCCTCGCCGCTGAAGGGACTGGATTCCCTCCTGTCCACGTCCATGATGCCTGCCGGAGTCCCGGTGGCTACCATGGCCATTGGCAAGGCAGGCGCCAGCAACGCCGCTCTCCTGGCCGCGCAGATCCTGGCTCGGAGCGATGCTTCTCTGGCTCAGCGTTTGCGCGAGTACAAAAAGAGACTCGCGGAGCGAGTCGAAGAAAGGGACCGCCAGATCAAAAAGGTCCGCAATGTCTAAGTTCTTTGTCTACACCTTTGGCTGTCGTTGCAATCAAGCGGATAGTGCGGCGATTCGTGAGGGTCTGTGCCGCAGCTCCATGCGGGAAGCGGAGAATTCTCTCGATGCGGAGCTGGTGGTAATAAATACCTGCACCGTAACTCAGCGTACGGACCGGCAGATCCGGCAGATGGTTCGCAGGGTCCACCGGGAAAACCCCCACGCTCGAATGGCAGTCACAGGCTGCTACGCGGAGAGGGATCCGCTGGCCCTGGCTGCAATCCCGGGTGTGAGCCTTGTGATCGGCAATGCGGATAAGGACAGGCTCGCGGCGCTCGTGTCGGAGGAAAGCCCGCAGACGCCGGGGAAGGTCATTCGGAGCCGATTCGATGCGGGTCGCGACTATCTCATTCCTCCGATGTTCAGGCTGGGAGGAAGGACGCGCCCCTTCCTCAAGATACAGGATGGGTGTGATGCGCGTTGTTCCTATTGCATTGTGCCCACGGTTCGCGGCCCCGGCAGAAGCGCGAAGCCCGAAGACATCCTTGCCGAAGTCGGACGCTTGATCAGGCTTGGATATCAGGAAATTGTCGTGACCGGGGTTCACTTGGGGACCTATGGCAACAAGCTGAGCCGCCGTACCGGCCTGGTGGAATTGCTGAAACGGATCCTGGAGACTCCCGGGCTTGGACGCCTCCGTTTGAGCAGCATCGAGCCTATGAGTTTTTCAGAAGGTATTGTGGATCTCGCCTCGACTTACAGGAATTTTGCACCGCACTTTCACATTCCGATGCAGAGCGGGAGCGATCGGATTCTCAGAAAAATGCGGCGCCCCTACACCGCACTTCGATTCCTGGAGCTGCTCGAGCACATTCGCGCCAAATTGCCCGCGGCGGGCCTCGGAACCGATGTGATCGCAGGATTCCCAGGGGAAACAGACCGCGACTTTGAGAAGACATGCGAGCTCATCCGAGACTCCCCTTTGACCTATGTTCACGTTTTCCCGTTCTCCGCTCGAGAAGGGACGGACGCCTACGAGATGACGGATAGGGTAGCGGATCCTGTCATCTACGAGCGCGCCCGGATGTTGCGCGCGCTCTCTCATGAAAAGGACTTCGCCTTTCGCCGGAGTTTCTTGGGGCGTGTCCTGCCGGCGATTTCGCTATCCAAAGAGGAAGAGGCAGGAGAGTTTGTGGCCCTGACTGACAATTACATCCCCGTATGCATGCCACGTATGCCAGTGCCCCCAAATCGGCTGATTGAGATACAAGTGCGGGAAGTTGAGAGGGACGCTACCTACGGTGCGTTCGCATCGGAAACAAACCTAATGGCGCAAAACGAAACCACCGATGAACACTGATGCACACAGTTGTGTTTGGAGTTCAGGTTTTAGCCCGCTCAGAGAGCGATACTTTTTCGGCAGCCCAAAGGCTGAGCTCCAATGATCGATGACAAGTGACCAATGAAGGATGTGGGATTTGCAGATTCGTTCCATGCCTGCGATTTGTCATTTTTTCATTTGCCATTTGTCATTTGCAAAATATTGGTCTGCGTTCTCTGCGGAAGTGAGAAAAAAATCGTGACGTCCCGTGCCGCGGGACATCGGGGCCTGGCTGGCTCCTTTTGCGTCAACAGGACCGTTTGCCCCGCCAGTGCGGGACGCTACATTTTTTCTCACGTCCTGCGACTCTGCGGTGAACGTGTTTGGTTGCGGCTGGCTGCGCCGTGTTTATCGGTGTTCCTCGGTGGTTTCATTCATGCTGCACTCAGGCGGGAGTCTCCAGGATCACAACGGCGATAGCCCAGTGCTCGGAGTGCGAGAGAGTCACGTGCGTTCTCACGGCGCCAAATGCTTGCGCGCGCCTTTCCGCTTCTCCCCGAAGGCAGAGCACGGGAGCGTCCGGCTCCGTTCTGTGAACTTCAACATCCTTCCAGGTGACCCCTTTGGCCCATCCGGTCCCAAGAGCTTTGAAGACGGCTTCCTTAGCGGCGAAGCGGACGGCAAAGTGCGGAGCGGGGTCTTTGCGCGCGCGACAAAATTCCTGCTCGGCCTGAGTGTAAATCCTTCGAACGAAACGGTCCCCCTGTCTCTCCAAGGCTGCCCGTACCCTGGAGATCTCTACGACGTCCACTCCGATTCCCACGATCATTCTGGTCTCAGTAACTCGACTGAAGAATCTCCCGGAGCCTTCCGATGTTCTGTGAATCTTTTGTAAGGCGCGAGATAGACGACCTCCCCTTCTATCGCTGCACTGCGCTGGAAGAGTTGACCTTCCTACGGCACGGTTTCTCGACACGTCATGGAGGGGTAAGTCCTTTACCGTCCCGGTCCTTGAACCTCAGCTTTGTATCCTGGGATGACCCGCAACGAGTGGGGGAGAATCGAAAGAGGTTCACGCACGCGCTGGAGCTCCCTGACGCTCTGGTAACTCTGTCTCAGATCCACTCGGACCGAGTGCATATCATAGAGGAAAAACCAGATCAACGGAATCCAAGCCCACAGGGGGACGCGCTGGTGACCCGCTCCTTGGGCCTGGTACTGGCGGTTCAAGGAGCCGACTGCTTTCCTATTCTGATTGTGGACCCGGAGACAAAAGCCATAGCCGCCGTTCATGCCGGCTGGCGCGGAACTCTGGCACGCATTGCGGCGAAGACCATCGCAAAGATGCGGGAAAGTCTCGGCTGTGATCCCGCCCGCCTTCTGATAGCCGTGGGGCCAGGCATCCGGTCCTGCTGTTTTGAAGTTGGTCCCGAGGTGCTGCGGGCGTTCCAGACGGAGTTCGCCGGCGTCCAATTAGGACAAACCAGCGCCTCCGGCAGGTTACGTCTGGATCTTCGGCGGGCCTTGGAAATTCAGTTTGAGGAAGCCGGTGCGTCTTCCGAGCGAGTCTACGATCTTGGAAAATGTACCCGATGTTGCGCGGACGAGTTCTTCTCCTTTCGCCGTGAGGGGCCTCGCTCCGGCCGACTGATGGGAGTCATCGGTTTGGTCTAACTAACTCCACTTGGCGGTGCAAAGTTCACAGCGCGGCCGAGCCGCAACCCAAAACTTGGCGGTTCTTTGTGTCTTCGTGTCTTGGTGGTAAAGGCTGCGCACGATCCAGCACGAAGACTCCAAGAATCAAGAAGCGTTTTCCGTGACGGCTGCGCTTTCGTTACAGACCGAGGCGGGCCAGGGCCGATTCTTCGACCGGCTTGGGGGGTGGATGGAGGAGATCGCCTTGAGCTTGGTCCCTTCCCGCAAGCATGCCACACGCGGCGGACACGTCCTGGCCCCGGGGACGGCGTATGTAGACTGTAATGCTATGGTCGGTGAGTATCTTTTGAAAAGCGAGGATGCGATCCTCGCTGGGAGTCCTCAGGGGGACCCAGGGGTCAGCGTTGAGCGGAATGAGATTGATTTTCTTCCTTAGCCCCTCGAGCAACGCAACCAGCCTGCGGGCATCTTCCGGGGTGTCGTTCACCTCTTCGATGAGGACATACTCAAAGGTGATGCGCTGCCGGCGTTCCAGCGGGAAGCGGCGGCAGGCATCGAGCAGCGTCGCGATATCCCATTTTCTGTTGATGGGAATCAAGACGTCGCGCACCGCGTCCGTCGTCGCATTGAGGGAAATCGCCAGGTTTGGAATCACCGGTTCCGCAGCCAGGCGCTTTATCTGAGGCACTACGCCGGACGTTGACAATGTAATCCGGCGCGGCGAGATCGCCATCCCTTCCTTGTCCGTCATCAACCGTACTGCCTTCATGACGTTCTCATAATTATGGAGCGGTTCCCCCATACCCATGAATACGATGTTTAACCTCTTTGGTGCACAACCACGGCACTGCTGAAGGCTGAGTACCTGCGCCACAATCTCTCCCGCCGAGAGGTTCCTGCGCATCGGCAGTTTGCCGGTGACGCAAAACAGGCACTCCACGGCGCAGCCCACCTGTGTAGAAATGCAGAACGTCTCCCTCTGTTCTTCGGGGATGAAAACAGATTCGATCTTCTGGCCGGGTGAAACTTCGAAAAGGTAGCGGCGAGTTCCGTCCCTTGATTCGAAGGTCTTTGCGACAGGAGGGTACTCGATGACGTAGGCGTCCTCCAACCTCTTCCGCAGTCCCTTACTCAAGTCGGTGAATTGTTCCCACGAGCGCAGGCGGCGGCAGTAAATCCCTGCGTATATCTGGCGGGCGCGATAGGAGGGTTCGCTGAGATCCTGAACGACGGAGGTCAGCTCTTCGAGGCTAGCTCCCACCAGGTTCGTCTTGTCAGTCCCCACGACTTGCTTCCCATGTCTCACTTTGAAACAATTCACGATAGCACGTTCGAGTTTCGGCGTCATCCTCCTCCACCATAGGGTCAAATCCAACCTTCAGCCACAGAGCCGCGGAGACACGGAGATGGAGGCTAGAAGATAGAGGGTAGAAGATGGAGAATGGAAAAACTGTTTCGCCATCCTCTAGCCTTGATCTTCCATCCTCAATTTTTCTCCGTGTCTCGGTGGCTAAATCGGGGTTGCCACAGTCGGCGAGTGCAGTGAACAGCTGCCGGTCATCTCCGCCTGGTGTTGAACGGGCGAGGGCACTGTGATACTAAATACGTTAAAAGAGAGACCTGGGTTTCACGTGGACGACTGGAACCGTACCTGCAATTGAATGGATGTTCGAAAGAAGGAGATGAAAAACGGCCTCGTGGTTGCCACAGAGGTCATGCCTCATCTTCGATCCGTCTCGATCGGCGTCTGGGTCAAATGCGGCTCGCGGTTCGAGCGAGATGGCGCGACGGGCGTCTCTCACTTCATTGAGCACCTTCTCTTCAAAGGCACGAAATCCCGTTCGGCCTCGGATATTGCGGAGGCGATCGATTCCGTAGGGGGACAGCTCAACGCATTTACAGATAAGGAGTACGTAGGGTTCTATGCAAGGGTTCTGGACGAGCATCTGCCGTTTGCCTTCGAGCTTCTTTCGGATATCGTTCTCAATCCAACGTTCCCCGCGGTCGAAATGAAGCGCGAGCGCAATGTGATTTTCGAAGAGATCAACATGGTGGAGGACTCGCCGCAGGATCTCGTTCATGAGATCTTCCTCGAGAGGTTTTGGCAAGGGCATCCGCTTGGGCGTCCTATCTCTGGAACCAAGGAATCTGTTGCCCGCATCACACGGAAGGACGTGGTGCAATTTTTCAAGAGCAACTACACCGCGCGCAATACCTTGATTTCGGTGGCGGGTAACATAAAACATCCAACGGTTCAGGATCTGGCCGCGCGATACTTTTCGCAGCTCCAAACTGGAGACCCCACCGATCCCGGGGCGCCTCCCGTGGTTCACCCCGCCAGAGATATCCGGCGCAAGTCCAAGCTGGAACAGATCCATATTTGTGTTGGCACGGTGTGCCCGTCCTTGATATCCGAAGACCGATTCACTATCCACCATCTGAGCAACGTGCTGGGCGGCGGAGTGAGCTCGCGGCTCTTCCAGAAAATCCGCGAGAAACGTGGTCTCGTCTACTCCATTTACAGCAACCTGGATCTATATCGCGATGCGGGGGCGCTCGTAGTCTACGCCGGAACAGCCCCCGGTTCAGCGGCCGCGGTGGTGGAGCTGGTCCTCAAGGAATTCAGAAACCTGCGCGAGAAGCTGGTGCCATCGGAGGAGCTGAATCGTTCCAAGGAAAACATCAAGGGTTCGGTGATGCTCAGTCTGGAAAGCACCAGCAGCCGGATGACCCACCTCGCGCAGCAATTGATTTATTATGGCCGGTTCTACAAGCTCGAGGAGGTTCTCGAAAGCATCGACCGGGTCAAAGCCAGTGAGGTTCGCAGGCTGGCCAGGCAGATCTTTGACCCTTCGTACCTGACTTTGACAGCCATCGCCGGCGATGACTGCGGGCAATTGGAATCGATCGCATTGAAGGTATGATCGCATGGGTCTCAGTTTCACTTTGCTTGGCAGCGGGAGCTCTGGAAACTCCACCCTGGTAAGCAGCGGAGACGCTCACATCCTCGTGGATGTGGGTCTGAGCGGTCGCGAAACGGCGCGCCGTTTACGAGAATACGGGTTGAGCCCGGAGAGGATAAGTGCGATCGTCGTATCCCATGAGCACGGCGACCATTGCCGGGGTGTGGCTCCCTTGGCAAAACACCTGGGTGTACCAGTGTTCATTACGGATGGGGCTCTTCAGGCATCAGAAATGCGGCTCGATCCGCGCAAACGGCAGCGCATCGAATCCGGGGTTCCATTCGATGTGAGCGGCTTGCTGTTTACTCCCTTTGCCGTGCCCCACGACTCGGTAGACCCGATTGCATTCCGCATTGAGAAGGACGGCGTAAAAATAGCTGTGGTCCTGGATCTGGGGTACATCACCAATCTTGTGGTCGAGCGCCTCAAGGGCTGCGATGCGATCGTTCTGGAGTCCAACCATGATATCAACATGCTGAGAGTGGGTCCTTATCCCTGGGCCCTAAAGCAAAGGGTTATGAGCCGCAGAGGGCATCTTTCAAACGACGTGGTCGCGGAGTACCTCGGGACACGGTTCGATGGCAAAGCCCGGCATGTAATACTCGCCCATTTGAGCGAGAAGAACAACCTGCCGGAGCTGGCTCTCTTGTCAGCGAGGAAGGCGCTGGAACAAAGGTCGCGGCTTCTCGCCAATCAGACCAAATTGGCGCTGGCCAGCGCCAACCAAATCAGCACGGCGTATTGTTATTAGGGTCAGGTCTTGAAAATTGAAGTTTTCGTTTCTAACGCGTCTCAAGGGTTGCGAGTACTGCGACCGAAAAATTCAATTTTCAAGACCTGACCCCAGGAAAGCGAATGATCGATCGCTACCTGCCCGCGGATATGGCGGAAATCTGGTCCGAGGAGAACAAGTTTCGCACCTGGCTCCGCGTGGAGATCGAGGTGTGCGAGGTTCTTTTGGAGAAAGGCTGGATTCCGGAAGAAGCGATGGAAAACATTCGCAAGAAGGCCGGGTTTTCCGTACAACGAATTCGCGAAATTGAGGCCGTGACGCAACACGACCTGATCGCTTTTACAACAAGCGTGGCGGAATCTGTCGGACTGGATTCCCGCTACATCCATTGGGGACTCACGTCGACCGACGTGATTGATACGGCTCAGGCCTTGCAGCTGCGCGATGCGAACCAGAAGATTCGGAACGCCCTCGATGAGCTCATGGACGAGACAGCGCGTCGCGCGCAGGAGCACCGCAAAACTATCATGATGGGCCGCACGCACGGTGTGCATGCCGAGGTGACCACCTTCGGCCTCAAGTTGGCCGTCTGGTATGAAGAGCTGCGCCGGAACCGTGAGAGGATGCGACGCGCCGCCGAGGTGATGCGGGTTGGAAAGATCTCAGGAGCGGTTGGGACTTACGCGCATCTGGACCCGGATGTGGAGGCCCGGGTGTGCCAGAGGTTGGGGCTCGAGGCGGCTCGCGCCTCCACTCAGACACTCCAGCGGGACCGCCACGCCGAGTACTTGTCGGTGTTGGCTATAATTGGGTCTTCGCTCGAGAAATTCGCCACGGAGATTCGCCACCTGCAACGCACGGAAGTTCGGGAAGTTGAGGAACCCTTCTCCGCGGGACAGAAAGGCTCGTCTGCGATGCCCCACAAACGCAATCCGGTCAAGTGCGAGCAAATCTGCGGTTTGGCGCGCCTGCTGCGGGGTTATGCCGCAACCGCGCTTGAGAACAACGCGCTCTGGCACGAGCGCGACATATCCCACTCCTCGGCTGAACGCGTAATTCTTCCGGATGCCACTTCCGTGCTCTGTTATATGCTGCGCTCCATGACGAGAATCGTTCGGGGGCTCGTAGTCTACCCGGAACGTATGTTGAAGAACCTGGAGCTGACTCGGGGGCTGGCCTATTCCGGCCAGTTGCTTCTCGACCTGACGCGGAAAGGCGTCTTAAGGGAAGAAGCTTACAGCTGGGTTCAACGATGTGCGATGAGGGTCTGGGATGAAGATAAAGATTTCCTCCAGGTGCTTCGGGAAGATCCCGACATCGCAAGGGTTCTGACCGAGGAGGAGATCCGATCTGTGGTGAATCCGGAGTTGCAACTTCGCAATGTCGATGCAGTTTTCCGCAAGGTCTTCAATCAGGTTTGAGACTTTAGCCACAGAGACACTGGAGACACAGAGATAACGCTTTCTCGGTGTCGCCGTGTCTCTGTGTCCCAATCGGGGCGAACGGCGTTCGCGGCGAGGCGAGGGGAATGTTATCCTTGCATTTGCCCGGGCCTCTTCATATCATTTCTGTTTTCTGGCAACCGGAGCGAGGTGGCTACCATGAAGAGGACATTCCAGCCCAACAACAGCCGGCGAAAAAAGACCCACGGATTTCGCGCGCGCATGTCGACCAAAGGGGGCCGGCTGGTTCTGAAACGTCGTCGGGCGAAAGGGCGAAAGAGGCTGACCGTGAGTGGCTAGAAAAGCCCACGAAGGATTTCCTAAAGGATATCGAGTATCTCGATCTTCGGACTACCAGAGAATTTACGATAGCGGCCGGAAGGTGCATTCGGGAAGTTTCGTCCTCTTCGGGTTGGCGAATAGTATGGAGCATCACCGGCTTGGGGTTACGGTTTCGCGCCGGATCGGAAATGCAGTGGTCCGAAATCGTGTCAAGCGCCGTTTCAGGGAAATCTTTAGAAGGTCCTGCGATAACATCCCACATCATTTCGATTTCGTGGTAAACGCCAAGCGTCACTGCGCCACGGTCTCCTTCCACGCGCTGAGCGCGGAGTTCCAAGCCGCCATGCACAGGATGGGCGAGTGAGAGGGAGACGATGAAGAGGGCCATTCTCTTTGTCCTTCGCGTGTACAAGCGTTTTATTTCTCCTTGGTTGCCGCAGGCTTGCCGGTTTGAGCCCACGTGTTCCGAATACATGTGCCAGGCCGTAGAAAAGAAGGGAGTCATCGGGGGGATCTCCCTTGGGGCAAGGCGCCTTCTAAGGTGCCACCCGTTTTCCGCCGGCGGGTTTGACCCGGTCCCCTGAACACTTCCTTTTGAGTCGAGGAATGGAAAAAAGAGCGTTAGTGGCTGTTGCACTTTCGATCCTGGTGCTCCTGGCGTTCAGGTATTTCGAGGAGCGGAGATTGGCTCAAGCCGGGCGAAACCGGCCCGCGCCTCAAAAAACCACTTCTACGCTGCCAAATCCCATTGTGCCGCCGAAAGTGGCGGCGGAACCAGAACCGGAAAAGCCCGTCGCACGGATCCCTTCCAACCCTTCCGACACAAAAACCGGCGCCCGGGTCACAGTGGTTGATAGCGATCTGTACCGGGCGGTCCTGGACAATCGAGGAGGGGTAATTACCAGCTGGGTGCTCAAGAGGTACAAATCAGGCAAAGGCGAGGCCTTTGAGATGGTGGCGGCGGGACACGGAGTGGATACGCGACCCTATCCCGGTTCCCTCATTTTGGATGATCCTGCGCTAAACTGGCGGGCCGATGGGGAGTATTACGAAGTCGAGGTGCAGGGACACGGCGGCGAGGATGGAGCTTACGTCCCTCCCCTGACTGTGGTGCTGCGTTTGCAACACGGCGAGCTTGCGATCGAGAAGCGCTACCAGTTCGAAAACGACAATTATCTCGTGAATTTCTCCACGACCATTCAAATTGCTGGAAAGCCGGCCGCTGCCAGAATTCTTCTGGGAGAGGACATCGGTCCGGAGCACGAACATCTTCTCAATCCCTCCGCGCAGTTGGGCTCGGTATCCATGAGGGGGGATAAAGTCCACAGGGAAGGTCCGCCCAAAAAGGAAAATGAAGTCGCGAGGATTGACGGGCCAATAAACTGGGTTGGGCTGGACATGCACTATTTTGCGGTAATCGCGATTCCGTCAAGGCCATTCACAGCCTTTGAGCTTCAGAAAAAGCCGGTTAAGACCGTTGGACTTGACGGCAAGGAAGTCTCCCGGGATCTGATGCCTCTCACGATACCGATAATGGGGTCCTCGGAATTCCGCCTCTTTCTGGGACCGAAGGATCAGGAGGTCCTGGAGGCTGTGAAGGGAGTCGATCTTACGAAGGTAATTGACTTCGGCATGTTTTCGATCCTGGTTCGGCCGTTGTTGTTCTCGCTGAAATGGATCAATCGGTACGTGCACAACTATGGCGTCTCGATAATTCTGCTCACACTGTTGTTGACCTTGCTGCTTTTCCCATTCCGCCTCAAGCAGATGCTGTCGATGAAAAAAATGGCAGTGGTGCAGCCCAGGATCAAGGAGATTCAGGAGAAGTACAAACGCTACAAGAAAACCGATCCTCGCAAGGCGGAGATGAACCAGGAGATCATGGCAGTCTACAAGGAGCACAACGTGAACCCCCTGGGTGGCTGTCTCCCTTTGGTCTTACAGATGCCGCTCCTGTTTGCTTTTTATCAATTACTCGCCTCCTCCATCGAGTTGAGACAGGCTCCCTTCATTGGATGGATTTGGGATCTCTCAACCAAGGATCCTTACTACGTGCTTCCTATCGTCATGGGGATCACCATGCTGGTTTCACAGAAGATAACCCCAATGGCGCCGGGTGCCGATCCCGCGCAAGCAAAGATGATGATGATGATGCCCGCGGTCTTCACTTTGATGTTCTTGAACGTGTCCAGCGGCTTGAACCTCTATTTTCTGTGCAGTAATATCTTTCAAATCGGGTTCCAGAAACTGACGGAAAGGTGGATGCGTGACGACGGAAAGCGGGCCGGCAAATCCAAGCAATGAGAGAGCAGAAATGCCGGCAGATCGGCTCCAGGCGATTGTGCAGTTGTGCAGGGATATCGTGCGCTGTTTGAAGCTCGATCTGGCCATCGATAGCCAGGCAGTAAGCGGAACAACTTGCATCAACCTCTCAGGTCCCGATCGGCCTCTCCTCCTCGCCGGTTCAGGAGCCGTCCTTAACAGCATGGAATATCTGGTTAACAAGGTATTCAGAATTGGGAGGGAAGAGTATCCCGCAATCGTTCTCGATTCGGATAA
>WNGD01002278.1_pt1 | contig 20055 bp, 19 predicted proteins | sample 5400671 | NCBI WGS metagenome assembly WNGD01 (sample SAMN13153369, study PRJNA577476) | soil metagenome | isolation source: 40 cm soil or saprolite under grassland replicate 2 | place: USA:California | collected 2016-06-15 | reverse complement strand
CCGGCGCGCGCAACGGCTACGCCAGGTTTCTGCTCGCGCTGGCCAGGACGCGTGGCTGGTACGAGTTCGCCGGTTCTCTTTCCAAAATGACTCCGAAATTCTTAGCCGACGCATCCTCTTACGAATGGAAAGACCTTTGCTTCCAAACCTGGATCGAAACTAAAAATTGGTCGGAACGCTGCGAGCCAGGTTACGGAGATCCCGATTCTGCCAGGCTGCTGGCAGCCCGCCGTTCTGTGTTAGAACTGTTGCTGGAATGCGCGGAACAGGAATGGCTGACGGTGAACCGCATGGTGCTCGCACTCGAGGAACGCCATCCGGGGTTACAAACGAATGGCCGGAATACGGCCTTTCAGAGAATTCTTCTCGAATCGCTGGCATGGATCGGAATCGTCGAAACCGGTGAAGACACCGCTGGTTTGCCGCACGTACGGCTGGCTCAAGGCGCGCAAGAAATGATCCGCCGGACACTCGGCGGCCAAATGCGTGCGCGGCATCGGGCAGACGACGCTGGCATGGACGGCGCCGGAATCGCGGTTCAGCCGACCGGCGAAATTGTCGCTTTGGACGGACTCAATATGAAGCTCTTGTTGAAGCTGTCCGCATTCGCAGAACCACAAACGATCGATCGCGCGTCGCTATTCAATCTGACGCGCCAATCACTGTTCGCTGCTCTGGAACAAGGAGCGGATGCGACCGGTATTGTCCGATTTCTGGAAGCACAAAGCGGGCGTCCACTGCCTCCGGTGGCGGCGGAGCTTTTTGCGGATGCGGGTGGAACAGCCTGGAGTGTGGGCTTAGCCGGCTACATCGTAACGGCTCCATCGCCGGAAGCTCTGGACAATCTTACCGCCAGACCCCCCCGCGGATGGACTGTGTCACGAATCGCTCCCGCAGTAGCGGCGATCGAACTTCAAGGAAGCGCCGCCGACATTCTTGCTGGCCTGAAAAAGCTCGGCATTCGCGCGGTTCCCGAAAGCTCCTTGGATCGAAACTATCCACCACGGTTGTTATGGAAGCCGATCCAGAGTCACAGCCATCTCAGAGAACTGTTGCTTGATCTCGGAGGTAAGACCGGATCCGCTGAAGCCCTTCCCAGCCGGGACGACATTCTCCGGACTCTCGATCAGGCGATGGAAGAAGGCTCAACCGTCTCGATCGAATACAGGCCTTCCAGCAAAACCGCTGCAATGCGGACGGTGCTCGAAGTGTGCGACTTCGACGAAAGAAAAGTGGTTGGCTTCGATGAAGCGGACAGAGATTATGAAATTGCGATTGACCGTATTGTGAGCGTCCGGATCTCAGGCCGACAGGAGGAAGTTCCACTGTAGTAGCCGCGTGATCAGACTCGAAAGGTAGGTCGATCCGGGTGCTTTGGGGTTCTGGAGATTGTTTCGAGTCTAACGGATGCAAGTGGACCTGTCTCTAACTCCACACTCCGGGGATTTGACGCGCGCACTTGGGACAAGACGCATTCTTGATGCGCATTCTTCGAATCCTGAAGCCGTAACGTTCGATGAGCAGTTCGCCGCAACCGGGACAGTTCGTGTTTTCCCAATCGCCAACCAGTCCTGGTAAATTGCCCGCGTATACAAAATTCAAGCCTTCGGACTTTCCAATCTCGGCGGCTCTCCGCAAAGTACTAACAGGAGTGTTGTCCGGACCTGTCATTTTGTAGTCCTGGTGGAAGGCTGTGACATGCCACGGAATATCGGCCGAAACATGGACCAGGAATCGGGCCATGTCGCGAAGCTCTTCACTGCTGTCGTTGAAGCCTGGAACGACCAGGGTCACAATTTCGAGCCAAAATCCAATTGCGTGCAGCCGCTGGATCGTGTCGAGAACGTTATTCAGAACACCGCCAAGCTTGCGGTAATTGCGATCCTGGAAACTCTTCAGGTCTACCTTATATAGATCCACCCAGGGTTTGATGTATGCCAGTACCTGCGGCGTACCGTTGCCGTTCGAAACGTAAGAGGTCTTCAGACCCGCCTGCCGCGCCGCCTTAAAGATTTCGACGGCCCACTCGCTTGTGATCAAAGGTTCGTTGTAGGTACTGGTGACGATTCGCGCGCCGCGATCCATCGCCAGCGCGACAAACTCTTCAGGCGTCAGGCGGTGAGGTGGGGAAACGGCATTCGGATCGCGCAGGGCCTGTGAAGTCACCCAATTCTGGCAATAGGCGCAGTGGTAATCGCAACCAAGCATGCCGAAGCTCATCGCCAAGGATCCGGGCAGCGCGTGGAAGAACGGCTTTTTCTCAACAGGATCGAGTTGCAGAGCGCCCACGTAGCCGTGAGGCACCAATAGCTTTCCACCGCGATTGGAACGAACCCGGCATATGCCGTCCAGTCCGTCGAAGATGACGCAGCGGTGACCGCACGCGTAACAGCGAACGCGGCCGTTTTCAAGCTTTTCGTAGAGCTCTCCCTCGGTTGTGTAGGTCTCAAGGACCTGTTTGAGTGTGGATGATTCCGAAATCTCCTTCATAAAATCTGCTTCCCGAACGCGGAAAGAATGAGTTCCATCCCAAAATGTGCGGTCTTATTGTGCTCATCGAGAATCGGATTGATTTCGGTGATCTCGAACGAGACCATTTTTTTTGTATCCGCCAACATCTCCATAGCGAGATGGGCTTCGCGATAGTCGGCGCCGCCGCGTACGGGAGTGGCCACGCCCGGAGATTCGTAGGGGTCGAGGAAGTCCGCATCGAGGGTAGCGGCGAAGCCGTCGGTGCCATTCGTAACAATAGACAATGCGTCGTCCATGACTGCACCGATGCCCCGCCTGTCAATATCTTTCATCGTAAAGACTCGGACGCCGGACTTCTTGACGAGTTCGCGTTCGTCTCGATCAACTTCGCGGATTCCAACCATCACGGCGTATTCCGGCTGGACCTTCGGTGAAAAGCCGAGAATGTGAGTCAGTTCCTTCGCCCCATAGCCCATGATTGCGGCCATGGGCATCCCATGGACGTTTCCGCTGGGCGAAATCTCCGGCGTGTTGAAGTCCGCGTGCGCGTCAAACCAAATGAGACCGATCTTCTTTCCCTGACGGCGGAAGCTTTCCGACATGCCGGCGACAGTGCCGACGGCGATCGAGTGATCACCGCCTAATACCAGCGGCGTTCGCCCGGCTTCCCGGATATCCAGCACCAGCTTGGCGAGACGACCGCATGCGTCCACGATCTCCCTCAAATATTTCGCCCGTGGATCTCCGAAATGCCGCGTTTCCGGAATGATGACGTCGAGATCCCCAAGGTCTGCAACTGCATGGCCGAGTTCTTTCAGTTTTTCATTTAGATTTGCATACCGTAGGGCAGAGGGACCCATATCTACACCGCGCCTGTCCGCACCCAGGTCCATCGGCACACCAACGATGGAAATATCGGACATAAGACTCCTCTAGGCATCATAAAACACGAAGACACCAAGGCACAAAGGCCCAAAGTTTTTCGCCGCGAATTGCGCGAATGGGCCGGAGATAGAATTCCGAACGCTGCCAATAGCAATTATGGAGCGGCCCATTCGCGTCATTCGGGCAATTCGCGGAGCTTCGTGTTTATCTCATGGCGTCAATCGGTACAGCATGCGAGGAAAGGGAATCGTCTCACGCACATGCTCCAGACCGCAAATCCAGGTGACTGCGCGCTCGATGCCCATACCGAAGCCGGCATGCGGTACCGAGCCGAATTTCCGCAGATCGAGGTACCACTGGAAGACCTCACGGGGAAGCCCGTGTTCTTTGAGGCGCTCGACGAGCAGATCGTGACTTGCAGCGCGCTGACCGCCTCCAACGATCTCACCATAGCCTTCGGGAGCCAGTACATCCACGCAAAGAGCGACTTCGGGCCGAATCGGATCGGGTTCCATATAAAACGCTTTGATGGCGCTTGGATATCGGTGGACCATGACCGGCTTTTCGAACTGCTGTGAGATGATGGTTTCGTCGCCTCCACCGAAATCCCCGCCCCATTGGATTTCTGAGCTGTTCTTCTGGAGGATTTTGACGGCATCGTCATAACTGATGCGGGGAAAGGGAGTCGAGATCTTTTCGAGCTTGGTCAGGTCGCGCTCCAGCGACTTCAATTCGCTTGATCTTCGTTCAAGCACGCGCTGAACAATGAACGTGATCATGCGTTCGGCAAGGTCCATCGTGTCCTCGACTGTCGCAAAGGCGACTTCCGGTTCGACCATCCAGAACTCGGTCAAGTGCCGTCGAGTTTTGGATTTTTCCGCGCGAAACGTCGGACCAAAGCAGTAGACCTTACCCAGCGCCGCGGCGGTCGCCTCGTTGTAAAGCTGTCCGGATTGCGTGAGGAATGCCTGCTCATCGAAATATTTCACTTCGAACAGAGTTGTCGTGCCTTCGCATGCCGCTGGTGTCAGGATCGGTGTATCGCAAAGCGTGAAGCCGTCGTTGTCGAAGAAGTCGCGCACTGCCTTGATGATCTCGTGACGAATTTTTAGGATCGCATGTTGGCGTGTGGATCGGATCCAGAGATGCCGCTGATCCATCAGAAAATCGATGCCGTGTTCCTTCGGCGTGATCGGGAACGGTTCCTCCTTGGAGACTTCCTGATAGACCTTCAGATCGGAAACGTCGAGCTCGAATCCGCTGGGCGCCCGCGAATCCTGGCGCACTGTGCCGGTAACGGCGAGTGAGGATTCGTGAGTGAGACTGTCGGCGGCCGAGAACATCTCCGGCGAAACCGCGTTCTTGGCAACGACAGCCTGAATGTAACCTGTTCCGTCGCGCACAATGAGAAACTGAATCTTGCCGCTGGATCGTTTATGGTGCACCCAGCCTCGGAGCGTCACCTCTCCACCGACATATTTCCCGATGTCTTCGATGTAGGTGTGCGTCATAACTTGTACTTTAGCCTGAATTCTTCAATTGAATTCTGCGCTTCGTCCCAAAGGTCCCGCAGACGGCTCCGCGAATCCGCGCCCTTTGTTGGATCTCCGCCGCGCGTCTCGAAAATGAATGGACCCTGATATTTTGCAACAACGAGCTTTTCGATGAGCGCCGGCCAATCGAGCGCGCCTTCGAATGGCCACAAGTGTTCGTCCTTCTCGCCATGATTGTCATGGACGTGCGTCGTGTGAATGTACTCGAGGCCTTTCGTGACTCCCTGTAAATGGCCGTGTCCGGTATCGTAACAGATTCCGATATCGGGAACGTCCGCGGCCCTTCTGAATTCCTGAATGCGCTCGATCGTCGAAATCTCGTTCGGAATGTTCTCGATCATGACTCGCACGCCGGCGAATTTGCGGATTTGGGAGATCGCCGTATAGGCGTAATCAAAGGCAACGGGGCTGAAAGCGTCCCCGGGATTACCGAGATGCATCACTACATAGGATGGCGTTACACGCTCGGCGAGCTCGAGCGCCCGCTTGATCTCGTCCAAGGCAAATTCTCGATGCCGGCGCTCCAGATCAAGTGGAGATATCCAGATTTTCTGTTTCGGTCCAACATTTTCGAGAAACGGCAAATGAATCGATGGCGCCGGAAGGGCGTTTTCCTGGAACCAGCGTCCAACGGTGCGCAAAAGCCCGGGATCGTGGAAATCCAAATGAGGACGGTTGCAGAAAAGCTCGAATCGTTCGTAACCGGCTTTCCGTATGGATTCCAACAGATCCACGGTGACTGGTTGCCGGTGGTGGATTTGCGTCGATATTCCAAACTTCATAGACGCATTGTACAGGACAGGTCGTAGTCGCGGGCATAGCCCCGCCATTGAAAGCGGGGGAAGTATACGCATTTGATTGCGTGAAACGAACTCCCCTCCTTGGCAAAGGAGGGGAATTTCGCTTCAAGCCCACAAATTCGGCAAACAATCAAATGCGTATACTTCCGAGCCATTGAAACCTGGGCTAAAGCCCGCGACTACGAGCCCGGCCCTCCATCTGCTCCATTAGTGTTATGATGTCGGGCATGTTTTTTCGGGTTTCCTTCACATGTGTACTTGCCTTATTGCTTGTGCTGTGTGCATCTGCGCAATCGTCGGGCGTGATCTTTCAACCGGATCTGCGGCTGTTCACGACAATGGCAGCGCTGAATGCAGCCGGATTCGACGTTGAATTCGGGTCGCAGTACCATCCCGTGCGTGAGGCTGTTCGGAAATACGTTCAGGATCTGGATCCTGATCTGGTTGCACGATTGAAGAGTTTTTACAACAGCCGTAAAGGCGATCAGACCGATGAGGCGCAGCTATCAAAGTACATCACGCTGGCGGTGATGCTGACGGAACCACCGAATTTCAAGCCGCCACGCGAAGAGGTCATGCCACCGGATGCACGAAGCGTGATCGGGTTTGCCGATCTTTTGCGCGAGTTCTATCAAGCGGCGCAAATCTCACAGCGTTGGACCGAAGTCCGGCCGCAATACGAGCGAGCGGCCGGCGCTCTAGCTCCGGCGTTGCGGGATCTCATCGTCCGGACGGACGTGTATCTGCGGATCCCGCTCGGCGGCTCCCTTGCCCGCACGATGGCGGTTTATCTCGAACTCGCTGCGCCTATCAACACAGTTAATGTTCGGAGCGACCAGGACAATTACTATGTTATTTTGGGCGGTTCGGCCAATCCTAAGGTCGACGATGTCCGCCACGCCTACCTGCATTTCCAGTTGGATCCCCTGGTTGCCGGCAATGTGACGAAAATCGAGGGCGGAAACTCCCTTCTTGCGCTTGTGGCAAAGGCCGAAGGTGTGGAGCCGGCCTACACATCCGAGTTTCGCGTGATGACGACCGAATCGTTGATTCGAGCTGTCGAGCTTCGCATGGATCGTATCCCCGCTGCTCGCGCCCGCGAGAGTCTGGACACGTTTTACCGAACGGGTCTCCTTCTGACTCCGTACTTTTACGACGCGCTTGATGCTTACGAACAGCGCGACTCCGGCCTGCGTGACTACTTCCCGGAGATGGCGCGTGGCATCCAGATCAAGGCCGAGCAACAAAGATTCCAGGAAACCTTCTACAAGATTCCAACTCCTCCAAAAACCGCGGGACGGGCCGAAGTTCCCCAGGCTCCTTCCGCGCCTGCGCCCAATCCGACTCGCGACCTGTTGAAACAAGGCGAGGCTGCATTCAACTCCGGTAACATCGAGAAAGCTCAGGCCGCTTTTGAAAAGGTGCTCTCGGATTTCGACCGGACCAATGGGGCTGCTTTTTATGGCCTCGCTTTGATTGCAAGCAAACAGGATGACAGCGAACAAGCGAAGCATTATTTCGAACGCACAGTTCGCAGCGATTCCGCCGAGTCCTCGATGAAAGTTTGGTCATACATTTTCCTGGCGCGCATTTTCGACATCGAATGTAACCGCGATCGCGCCGTGGAGTATTACCAGCAGGCGGCCAAGGTCGGAGACAACACACGAAACGCCCAGACGGCCGCGCGCGAAGGTATGCAGAAGCCTTACAGTAACGGTTGCAGATAGTGCCATATGATTATTGACTGTCACGGGCATTACACAACCGCTCCCAAGCCACTCCAAACATGGCGGGAAGCCCAAATCGCGGGCTTGAAAGATCCGTCGATTGCGCCTTCCAAAGGCACTATTAAAATCAGCGACGACGAGATACGCGAGAGCCTGGAATCCGCGCAGCTAAAGTTTCAGAAGGAACGTGGTACCGATGTCACCATCTTTTCGCCACGAGCCTCCGCGATGGCCCATCATATCGGCGACCGAACGACGAGCCTGCACTGGGCCGAGCACTGCAACGATCTGATACATCGCGTCTGCATGCTGTATCCCGGAAACTTTGTCGGTGTTTGCCAGTTACCGCAATCGCCGGGAACCGCCCCCAGCAACTGCATCGGAGAACTCGAACGTTGCGTGAAGGAGTTGGGCTTCATTGGTTGCAATCTGAACCCGGATCCGTCGGGCGGCCACTGGACTGCTCCACCTCTGACGGACCGCTACTGGTATCCGTTCTATGAAAAGATGGTGGAGCTTGATGTGCCGGCGATGGTTCACGTCAGCTCTTCCTGCAATGCGAACTTCCATGCAACAGGCGCTCATTACATCAATGCCGACACGACAGCTTTTATGCAGTTCCTGACGGCCGATCTGTTCAAGGATTTTCCGAGTCTGAGATTTATTATTCCTCATGGTGGAGGCGCCGTCCCCTACCATTGGGGACGTTATCGGGGTCTCGCCCAGGACTTGAAGCGGCCGCCACTTGGGGAACTGATTCGAAACAATGTCTTTTTCGACACATGTGTCTACCACCTGCCCGGCATCGAACTGCTGCTTAAGGTTGTCCCCGTCGACAATATCCTGTTCGGATCAGAAATGGTCGGGGCCGTGAGGGGCATTGATCCGGAGACCGGCCACTATTTCGATGATACGAAGCACTACGTCGATGCCGTGACGTGGCTAAGCAGCGAAGAGAGACGAAAGATTTTCGAGCGGAACGCACGGAGGGTCTATCCGCGTATCAACTCAAAGATTCCCTCGTAGGGTGCCTTACCTTACGCCTCTTCTTGACAGGTCATCGCGTTAGCGAATAGTCTTTGGCTTTTCTTTCGTCGCTAAAAACTATAAGGAGACTTGTCGGATGAAGATTAGAAAGGGAACTGCATTTGTGGCGATAGTCCTCGCCCTAACCCTTAGCGCCGTCGCTTTCGGTGCTGGTCAACGCAGGAACCAGCAACAGCAACAACAACGTGGGCAGGAGGCGGGTCAACAACCACAATCAATCGGGCCGCAAGCTACGAGCAAAGATGAATTGGACGGCTTTGTGGCGTTACAGAACGAACAGAACCCCGCTACCAAAGTGACGATGGCTGATGCTTTTGTGTCGAAGTTTCCGAATTCCGATTTCGTTGGCTATGCCCACACCCTGAAGATGTTGGCACTGATCCAAACAGGTAAGCCCAAGGAGGCCGCCCTCGCTGGAGAACAAGCCCTGGATGCCACAGTCAAGTTCGGCGAAAGGATGTTCGCGAAAGCCGAAGCGGACGCCAAGCTCTCGGACAAAGATCGGGATAACGAAAGAAAGAAAAACAAGAATGTCACCTTCCTCGACAAGAATTCCCCCCAGTTTGAAGCCTTCAGGACGGACATGGACCAGCGGATTCTGGGCATGTATCAACAGATCATCGCTTCTTACCAGCAGGCGAACGACGCAGCGAAGGTGATGGAGTGGGGGGAGAAGGCTTATGGGTACAAACCCGACGACTTGAATACGTTGATGGTGCTTTCCAACGTGATGGCCGAGCGGCCATCATCAAACGAAGAAGAGAAAGCGAAACAGATGAAGAGGGCTGAAGAAATAGCCAAACAGGCCGTTTCTGAATATGCCACGTTTGTCAATAGTCCTGCCGCGGCCAAGCTCTCCGCTGAACAGAAGTCTGGCTTGAATTCGAGCCTGCATTACACCCTTGGTCTCGTTTTCTTGCATCAAAAAAAGTTCGGTGATTCAGAGAAGGAGTTTCTCACCGCGATCAATTTGAAGGCCAATGATCCGATAACGTATTACCGCCTCGGACTCGCTTACCTGCAAGATATGAAAAATGATGCCGCTCTAGACGCTTTCGCCAGATCGGTATTCTTGAAGGGCGTCTCCGAAGCGAGCGCCCGCGATATTCTTAAACAGCTTTACGTGCAGAAAAACAAATCGGAAGTGGGCATTGAAGACTTCATCAAGAACGCTGGCCAGAAGATCGGCCAATAATTAGTTCGGCGTACGTAGTAAAATAAGGTCGTTGATTCAGACTAGCCGCGAATGGCGCCAATGAAGCGAATTCGATTGGCGTCATTGGCGCCGTCCGCGGCTGATTTGAGTTGACGGCTTTTTTGTCTATGAATGCTCTTGAGGATCTTGAATTCGAGATTGCGTATAAGTTCAAGGATATCCAACTCCTGAGGCAAGCTCTGACTCATAGCTCACATGCCAATGAAAGGAGTACGGGTGAAGGCGACAACGAGCAACTGGAGTTCCTGGGCGATTCGGTCCTCGGATTCCTCGTCAGCGATTTCCTTTTCCGTGCCCATCCCAGTCTGACCGAAGGCCAGTTTTCAAAATTGAAAGGATTCTTTGTCAGTTCGGCGAATCTGGTGAAATATGCGGAGCAGCTGCATTTGGGGAGCTACTTGCAACTGGGGAAGGGAGAGGAAAAAACAGGAGGGCGCACCAAGCAGGCTCTGCTCGTCGACGCCTTTGAAGCCATTATCGCCGCCATTTACCTGGACGGTGGCATCGAGGAGGCGCGCCGCGTCATGCTGCGTTTCTTCGAGCCTCAGATCGAAGACGTTGAACAGTCCGGCCGGCAGGTCGCCGACTTCAAGACGGCGCTACAGGAACAATTGCAGGCTCGGCACCTTGGACGCGTTGATTACATCGTGACCAGTGAGACAGGACCAGACCACCAAAAACTGTTTACAGTGGAGGTGCTCATCGAGGGCGAGTCGGCCGCCCGCGGAATCGGTTTGACCAAGAAAGCAGCGGAACAGGCCGCAGCACGGCGGGCGCTCGAACGAGTCTGGGACACGCAAGAGGAAACAATCTAACTATGGTTGAAGCCGCTTTCAAAAAATCCACTCTCCGGGAATACTTCGAATCGCTCGTGATTACTGTGATTCTCGCGCTGTTCGGAACGACATTCATCGTTCAGGCTTTCAAGATTCCGACGCCGTCTATGGAAGACAACCTTCTGGTGGGCGATCATCTCCTTGTGAATAAGTTCGTTTTTGGCGCGCGCGGCTCGATCCTGGATTCCGTCCTGCCGTTCAAGGACATTAAACGCGGCGACGTCATCGTCTTCAAATATCCCAAGGATTTGTCAAAGCACTACGTGAAGAGGGCCATCGGCCTTCCCGGCGACCATGTGAAGATCGTCGACAAGCAGGTGTTTGTCAACGGTGTTGCGCTGAGTGAACCGTACAAGATCCACAAGAGCCCGCCCGGTTCATACGCCGATCCATTTCGGGACTTCTTCCCGCCGAAGCCGCATCCGGGGCGGATCTACCGAGGCATCGACGAGGATCCGTATTGGTACGAAGATTACACCAAGGATGGCGAAATCGTTGTGCCACCCCGCCAATATTTTGCGATGGGGGACAATCGCGATAATAGCGCCGACAGCCGTTATTGGGGATTCGTCCCGCGCGAACTGATCGTCGGGAAGGGTCTGATCATCTATTGGTCCTATGAGACCGATTCCGATGAATACCGTCGAACGGACGTTCAAGATCGCGTCCAGCAAATTACAGACCTTGCGACGAATTTCTTCACGAAGACTCGCTGGTCGCGTACGTTCAAGATAATCCGGTAGGGCTTCGTTATCATGAAGAAGATTGTCGCCGTCGCTATACTTGGCATTGCAGTTCTGGCCATTGTCGGTGTGATTGTCATACGCGGCATTTCCGCAAAAGGGATGCCTACCGCTCATACCGCTTCCCAGGTTTCCCCTCAATCTGCGAAGTCACTCCAAATGAAAATCGACGCCCTCAAACGAGCGAATAAGAATCCCGATCGGCACCACGGCGCGACGCGTGTGGAACTGTCGGAAGCCGAATTGGAATCTTATGTTCTGTATTCCTTGAAAGATGACATTCCCGCGCAGCTCGATTCGATCGATGTGCAGCTCGGGCCGGGTACCGTGGCGGCGGATACCCAACTGACCTTCGCATCAAACGGCACGGGTAACCCGATGGTAGATTCGTTGATCGGGGGAACCCACACTCTGTTCCTGAAAGGAAAACTCGTCGGAGAACAGGGCCGAGGAAAGTTTGACCTTGATGAAATCCGAGTCGATGGTATTCCCGTCCCGAAAATCCTGATTCAAACGCTCTTTGAAAAATACGTCAAACCCAACTATCCCGAAGCGGATTTGAAGGAACCTTTTGACCTGCCTTGGGGCATCGAGCGGCTCAAGCTGGAGCAGGGCAAGGCGACAGTGGTGTATTAAATTGACGAGACGCAACTGCGGGGGCGCTGTGTGAGCGCCCGCCTATCCCGGCTACCCTGACTTTGCCGCGCGAAATATGTAATTGATGTTGGATCTCTCTTCGGCTTTGAGATCGAGGTTGAACCGGTACAACCGCTCTTTCAGATCGTCCAGATAAAAATATCCGAATTTGAGTATGCGGTCCGCCATCCGGATCCAAAGCGGGGGTCTGCGCGGCCCAAGCGTTGTCTGGCATACGAAGTCACCATGCATTTTCAACACACGCGCGATCTCGCCGACCGCTTGATCCTGATCTCGGAACAGTTGCAGGGCTCCACAGCAGGTTACGGCATCGAACGCTTCGGATTTGAATGGCAGCGATAGCGCGCTTCCCCGCATGTAATAGACGTTGTGCAACCGCTCCTTCCGCGTGAGCCGGACGGCCCTTTCCAGCATTTGAGGAGATAGGTCAAAACCCACCACGATGGATTCCGGGACGAGCCGTGCGATACGGCGGGTGAAAATTCCCGGTCCACACGCAAGATCCAGAATCAACCCGTGCCGTCTTTGGATAAACGATGCAATTCGATCGACATCCTTCGGGAACGAATGCTTGCTCGCAATGAAGTACCCGACCGGCCGCCACACACCTTCATATACGGCGACAACCGGAGGGAACTGCATTAGATGTTGAATGGGTGTGATCAGTTCCGGGTCGCCGGGATGGAGGTCCAGATAGCCATTGCGGACCGGAAAGACTGCTCCGCAACCACCACAAACGAGGCGTCCCGGGCTGCCAAAGAGACGTTCAGAATGGTTCGAAGAAGTCCAACTGGGATCAGTAGCGCGGCAGATACCGCACTGGAATGCCGCGAAAATCTCCGGAACAGGCTCTGTCATGACCCGTTTTTCTTCAGGCCTTTCAGTCGAATTTGAACAACATCGGCAAACGGGGAAACAGATTAGGCGATGCAAGTGGACGTGTCAATGGTGGGGAGGCGTCAGGGATCAGGGGCTTTGCACAAAAAGTCACTTACAGGTTTCTGGACATCGCCAATGCGCATTCGCCGATCGCGAATGTCTAACAGCCATGTACAATCAGCCAAAGCAATTGCTGAGGATATTGCACATCTTTGTTGCGTACCTGGCGATTGGCGATTGCCCATTTCAGATCGGGCTGCGTGGCCGTTCCCGACTTTTTGGGCAAAAACCGGATCAGGGGTCAGGGGGTCACGGGTCAGACGCTGGTCCCTGATCCCTGACCCCTCCCCTGATCAGTTCACCACGGACAGATCGACCAGTTCCAGCTTTTGTCGCTTGTCGCTCCGGAAGAAGGTTTTGCCGTAAGCCTTGCGCAGCCTGAAATACGGCTTCAATCGCTCCATCGTATTTTCCAGGCTCAAATTGACATGTTGTCGCATGGCCTCGGCTACCGTAGCCACGTCTCCGGTGACAAGCACGTCCACAAGGTCCTGATGGCGGCGCGGCGGGTTTTCGGCAGAGGGCGGTCGGGTCACGCAGAACCACGTCGACGCCAAAGCATGGGTCTTTTCGATAGCGGCACTGAGGGCGGGGCAACGGGCACACTCCGCGATCCGCCGATGCAGTTTTTCATGGGCAGGCAAATACAACGATTGGTCGGAAACGGACAGGGCATCCACTCGCGCTGCCAGCTTTTGTAATTCTGCCCGGTCGTCCGCAGTCGCTACAGCGGCAAACAGCATGGCGGCTTGTACTTCGAGTGCTTCGCGGACAACATAGTGTCCACGCACATCCTCACGGGAAGGAATTCGGACCCGTGTGCCGGCTCGGGGACGACTCTCCAGTAGACCTTCAAATTCGAGCCGTAATAATGCTTCCGATACCGGCAGAAAACTCATGCCCAGCTCGGCTGCGAGTTTGCGGCGCGAAATGGCCTGCCCCATCACCAGTTCGCCGCGGAGAATACGCTGTTTTACAAACGTATATGCTTCGGCCGCAAGACTGGCCGGTACTGCTCCCTCTCTCATTCATTGCTCCTCTCAAGCGCGTGGCTGTTTGTCTGTTTGTTATCGGATATTTCTTAGCCAGCGCACGCTTCGTATGGCATAATCCGGAAACTTGGCAGCGAAAACTTTCGACTGCGACATAAACTTGCCCGATTATGATATGCCAGATTTTATCCGAATCGAGAGGAAATTCTTCATCGCGGCCGGCCTGATTCTGGAATATCACATGTGAAGGGAATTGAAAAAGGATGAGCACAACGACCGACATGACTGTATCCATATCCGATCATGCCTGGGAGGCGGTCCGGGGTGGCTATGACCTGCAGGTCCACGTGGCCCCTGACGTCATCGAACGGCGCACGGATGACGTCGATTTGGCCCGGGACTTCCTGGCGCACGGCCTCCGCGGGTTCGTGCTGAAGTCACATTACGTCCCGACCGCTGAGCGTGCAAAGGTTGTGGCGCGTGCCGTTCCTGGCATCAAGGCTTACGGTGCGATTACGCTCAATCACAGCGTCGGCGGACTGAATCCTGTGGCACTTGAGATTGCCGGACGCTCGGGTTGCAAGATTGTCTGGATGCCCACGGTCGATGCTGCCAATGAGACCGCGGGAAGGGTGGATGGTCCCAACACTAAACTTCCGTTTTGGGCGAAGATTCAGCGCGAGCTCTCCGCAGAAGGAATCGCACCGCCGCCGCTTTCTCCGTTGGATTCGGATGGACGCGTCACAGAGATCACGCGCAAGTGTCTTGAACGGATTGCCAAGCACAACATGATTCTGGCGACCGGCCACTTGGGACGACATGAAATTGTTAATCTCGTTCGATCGGCCGTGGAAATGGGTGTGAAGAAGATTGTGGTCACCCATGCGGAGTTTCCCTCCCAGAGCCTTAGCGGAGAGGAGCAGCGTGAGCTTGCCGATATGGGCGCCGTAATCGAACACTGCTTTACAACAACCTACACGAAGAAGGCGTCCTGGGAAGCGCTCTTTGCGAATGTTCGCAAGACGGGCGTCGAGAGAACTATCCTGTCCACTGACCTTGGTCAAACCATCAACCCGCCCGTTGCCGAAGGTTTCGCAATGTACGCCCAACGGTTTCTTGATGCTGAGTTTTCCGTCGAAGAGATCCGCCACATGGCTGTAACGATTCCAGCACGGCTGGTCGAAGAGTGATCCTTATGAAGCCAACAGTTGTTCGTAAAATTGCGCGTCCTGATCCCCATACGGTCCGATCTTTACAGGAGCTAGGTGTGGCGACGGTACATGAAGCTCAGGCACGCACGGGCCTGATGCGGCCCTACATGCGCCCGATCTATCCGGCCGCAAAAGCGGGCGGCGCCGCCATAACCATCTCCTGCCAACCCGGCGATAACCTGATGATCCACGCGGCCATCGAAGTGTGCAGGGAAGGCGACATCCTTGTCGTCTCGACAACTTCGGAGTCCACGGATGGCATGTTCGGTGAGTTGCTCGCCGAATCCGCGCGAGCACATGGTGTCGTTGGGCTGGTGATCGATGCCGGTGTCCGCGACGTTTCTGAGATCACCTCGATGCAATTTCCCGTCTGGTCGAAGGCCGTTTCTGCGCAAGGAACTGTGAAAGCCACCGCCGGTTCAGTGAATGTGCCAATCGTTTGCGCCGGGACGATCGTACGCCCGGGAGACCTCATCATTGCTGATGCTGACGGTGTTGTGGTTGTGAAGCGGGAAGCCTCCGCCGAAGTCGCCCGGCTCGGCGCCGAACGAGCTGCCAAAGAGCTGAAGACTCGTGAACGTCTTCGCTCCGGCGAGTTGGGTCTGGACTTCTACGGATTGCGCGCGAAGTTGGTCGAGCTTGGCGTGCGCTACGTCGACGAACTCGAAGACAAATAGCGTGGGGAGACTGGCCAACGTCCAATCATGACCCGGCTGACAAATCGCGTGGCTGTTGTCACTGGAGGGGCGTCCGGGATCGGCCGTGGTGCCGCTCTCCGTCTGGCCGCCGAGGGTGCCGCCGTAGAGATTCTGGACAAGAACGACGCTTCCGCGGTTTGTGAAGAAATCCTCGGGGCCGGCGGAATAGCCTACGGCATCGTGTGTGACGTCACGAATGAGGAGCAAATTCAAAGTAGCGTCGAAGCTGTCGGAAGCCGTCACGAAAGAATCGACATCCTCGTAAACAATGCCGGAATCCTTTCCGGACGGCAACCATTCCACACCCTTTCTCGCGACCAGGTGAATCAGTTTATTCAAGTCAACTTCATCGGCCAATTCCTTGTCACAAAAGCCATGTACCCATTACTGAAGAAGAGCAGGGCTGGCCGAATCATCAACGTGGCGTCGCGCACGTTTTTCCTCGCGAATCCCGGACAGATGGCGTACGTTGCCAGCAAGGCGGCTGTAATCGGGATGACGCGAGTCCTTGCCAGAGAACTTGGGGATGACGGCATCACCGTGAATGCCGTCGCTCCGGCTTTGATGGACACTCCGGGAGCCATGGCTCATATCGACGATAAGGTCTTCGATCGCGCGATGATGGACCAGGCCATCAAAAAGCGCAGCAAACCAGAACATCTTGCGGCACTGATCGCATTCCTCGCTAGTGACGATGCGGAATTGATCACGGGACAACTCATCCTTGCCGACGGCGGCGTTTGTCTGCACTGATTCTTCAAACGCGGGCCAAAGCCAGCGACTACGAGCCTTATGAGTAAACAATTGAGGTTAGGTTTCATCGGATTTGGTGAAGCAGGATTCAATATCGCCAAGGGCTTGAAATCTGCAGGACTGACGGACATTTTCGCCTATGACATCCATACGCACTCGCCGCAGCTCGGACAAAGAATTCAGGAGCGGGCGAAAGAGAGCGAAACCACATTGGTCGATTCTTCCAGCGAGCTTGCGCGTGCGTCGGCTGTTCTGTTCTCGACCGTCACTGCCGATCAGGATCGGAACGCTGCCAACCAGACCGCTCCATTTCTGGAATCGCGGCACATCTATGCGGATCTGAACTCGGTCTCACCCGCTATGAAACAATCCATCGAGAAAATCATCACGAGCTGCGGTGCCAGGTTTGTTGAGGCTGCGGTTATGGCGCCCGTTCCCCCGTATGGTCATCGCGTGCCGATGCTACTTGCTGGTGGGGCTGCGGCCGAATTCGCTGAGTTGATGAGACCGTATGGAATGCAGCTTGAAGTGATATCCGAGGATGTGGGCGCTGCTGCTGCAACGAAGATGTTTCGCAGCATCGTGGTCAAAGGCATGGAAGCGCTCATGTTGGAATGTGTATTGGGTGCGAACCAATATGGCGCGGACGAGCGTGTGTTGGCCTCACTTGCGGAAAGTTTTCCAGGCATCGACTGGAAACGCATGGCGAACTACATGATCGGCCGTGTCGTCGTTCACGGGGAACGCCGGGCTCGCGAAATGGAGGAGGTTGCCGACACATTACGCGCCATCGGTATTGAGCCGATAATGGCCACGGCTACAGCTCGCCGGCAAGACTGGTGCGCCCGGTTAGGCCTTGCTTCTCGGTTTGATGCGGAAGGACCAAAAGACTATCGGGATGTACTGCAAGTAATCGCAAAACTGACATCGCACAATGCCATTTGAGGCTTGACGTAGTGGGCCACTCACGGCATCATGATGAAGCAAAAATCTCGGAGGGTCGTACGTTTATGAGAGCGAAACTAGTCACGGCTTTAGTCGCGGCAACAGCTCTGGTCGCGCTCGCGGCGCCGGTATTCGCACATCATTCATTTGCCGCTGAATTCGACGTCGCCAAGCCCGTCACTCTCACAGGGGTAGTTACGAAAGTGGAGTGGATGAATCCGCACACCTACTTCTATGTCGATGTTAAGGATTCGGCCAGCGGCAAAGTTACAAATTGGGCTTGCGAAATGGGTAGCCCCAATGGTCTGACCAGACAAGGCTGGACACGGAATACGTTAAAAGTGGGAATGATCGTCGCCTTAGAAGGAACTCGTGCCAAGGACGGAAGCACCCGAGCGAACGCCCGAAACGTGACCGTGGACGGTAAGAAGCTTGGCGCTGCCTCGAGCGAAGGCGTCACACCGTAACTTTTCTTACTGAAGTTTCATTGCAATAGGAAATCCAGTACGAATGCAAAGAAGGAGGATTCAACGTGCGCAACCGTTGGGTTGGCAGGTCTCTTACGATAACGGTCGCAGCGGCTTTCTTGCTCCTTGTCACCATGCTGACTTTTAGTGGTCCTGCAGCGTCCCAACCGGTGCCCGCAGCGGCCGCCGCCCAGCAAAGAGGGCGTGGAGCACGCGGTGGGTCTTCAGTACCGTCGGAACCAACGCCACGGTTGCCCGATGGAACTGTAAACCTGGGCAGAGTTCCTGGAGAAAAAGGTATCTGGGGGCTTCCTTACATTACGAATATGGGTGCCCGAAACATTGTCGTCGGAGCGCCACCTGCAGAACCGGGCACGACACGCGGCAGTGGGCAGCGGGGCGGATTAGCGGCTATTGGTTCTCAACAACCCTTCGGTGGCGGCGAAGGAACCGGTGGCGGTGGGCAGCGCGGCGGAGCTGCTTCCGAGCCCTGGGTTCCCTTCCAGCCCTGGGCGGCGGCTGTCTACAATTACAACTCATTGAACCAGTCGAAGTACGATCCGGAAGGATATTGCCTTCCTCCGGGTGGGCCCCGCTTATTTGCGACTCCTTATCCGATGGAGATTATTCAGCAGCCTGAGCACAAACGCATCATTATCATCTTCGAGGGCGGGACCCACGTCTGGCGCGAGATTTACATGGATGGACGCGCTCATGCTTCTGCCGATGCCATTAAAGGCCAGACCTGGTTAGGTCACTCGGTCGGTCATTGGGAAGGGGACACACTCGTGGTGGACGTGGTTGGTTTCAACGAAGGAACTTGGCTGGACTACTTCGGCCATCCGCACACCGACCAAATGCACATCATCGAAAAATTCACGCGTCCCGACAAGAATACTCTGCATTACGAAGCCACGATTGATGATCCAGGCGCTTACACCAGGCCCTGGACAGTCTCGTGGAACATTCCGTGGAATGGCACCGCCGAACTCCAGGAATACATCTGCCAGGAGAATAATATCTATCTCAATCACCTGAAGGACGACTTCGGGGAACACGTTGTCGACCGGTAGGAACCTGAAAAGAACAACCAGCTTTCCATTCAGATGAGAATTGGGAATTGAGCATTGGTCAGATCCGGATCTGATCAACGTTCAATTCCCAATTCTCATCCGAATGGAACCTCGCATGGTAGCTAAGTGAACTGTATTGGGGCTTTAGCCCGCGTTTTTCAGTTCAGGTTGATCTTGAATTCGCCCTTTTGATTGCTGGCGGCCCAGGTGCCGGTGACGAACTTATTGTACGCGCCGATATTCTGCAATTTGCCGTCGACCACGTAATGCACGGCTTTTCCGGTCTGGTCCTTCCCATCCGCTTCAAAGTGCAGGAGCCAGGGAGCCATCGCGTTAGAGACTCCGCCATTCGGAGGGTCGAGGGATAGTTTTTGGAGAGTAATATTCTCCGTGCCGGGATTGAGTACGCCGCTTAACATTTTGCCGTCCCAGGCAAATTCGAGCAAAATCCGGTTCTCGTCACCTTTCTTTAACCACCACTCCCCACTCCATGCGCCTTTCAGCGGATAGCCGAATTGCGCCAATGCCGGTATCGCGATCGCTAAGCATGCCACGAACCAGGCCAGGCGGAGCGTTCTGGATTGCATCCTATTATTCCTCCTTACTAAGGACTCGACTGAAGGATCGGAATATTAGCACCAGTTGAAAAAAAGGGAAATACGGACCGCGTCAAGGTACGATTGTCGCTCGATTCAACTTCCAGCTGCATAGCCGCGGATGGCGCAGATTACACGGATTTCAATCCGTGTAATCCGTGTTATCCGCGGCTGAATTGTTTTATAATCCGGGACCGCTAGAAAAATTCGGAATCCAATTTTACCATCTAACAATTTGAAAGGAGTCACCATGGCACAGGTTCGTTTGGAAGACGCACGAAGAGTGATTGCAGCGGCCGAGAAGAAAGCCGAGCAGATCGGACAACCGATGAACATCGCTGTCGCTGACGAAGGCGGCAACATCGTAGCCCACGTCCGGATGGACGGAGCCTGGATTGGCAGCATTGATATCTCGCAAAAGAAGGCCTACACCTCACGGGCCTTC
>WNGD01002277.1_pt1 | contig 20058 bp, 14 predicted proteins | sample 5400671 | NCBI WGS metagenome assembly WNGD01 (sample SAMN13153369, study PRJNA577476) | soil metagenome | isolation source: 40 cm soil or saprolite under grassland replicate 2 | place: USA:California | collected 2016-06-15 | reverse complement strand
AGTCGTGCGTGTAGCGGTGTCTCTGTCAGGAGATTTTGACGACGACCAAGATAACAGTCGAGCGACATCACGATTCGTTCGCGCATAGGATCAATAGGAGGATTGGTTACCTGCGCGAATCGCTGGTGGAAGAAATCCGAAAGGGATCGAGAGCGGCCAGAGAGCACAGCAAGCGGCGTGTCATCGCCCATACTCCAAATCGGTTCTTTGTTTTCTGATAACATAGGACGAAGGACTAGCTCGACGTCCTCATGAGTGTAGCCGAAGAGCTGCTGACGGTGGAAGAGGGTATCTCCTTCAAGGATGTCGTTAGTGGATGGTCCCGGCTGTTGTGGTATATCTGTCAGGCGAACGAGGTTTGTATCTAACCATTCCTGATATGGCTTGCTGTAGGACAGGACAGCCTTAATCTCAGCATCACGTAATAACACTCCATGTTCCAGATCTACAGCGATCATCTCACCGGGTCCCAGTCGACCATTTTCAACCACCTCGTGTTCATCGCAGGGAACAACTCCTGCCTCAGATGCCAGGATCAGCAATCCCTGTGATGTAAGTGTATAACGAGCGGGACGAAGCCCATTGCGATCCAGCGCAGCACCAACAAAACGACCATCACTAAAGGCCAGTGCTGCAGGGCCATCCCACGGTTCGATCACACCCGCGTGATATTCACACCAGGCCCGTTGGGCGCTAGCCAGTTCTGGATTGTGCTCCCAGGACGGGGGAATGAGCATCTGCATACTGTGTAGCAGATCTCGATCAGCCATTGTCAACAATTCCAACATGTTATCCAACTGAGCAGAATCGCTTCCTCCCGGTTGAATAATCGGCAGGAGATCATGAAATCTATTCCCCCAATGCGGAGAAAACAGCGTGGCTTCGCGAGCCTGCATCCAGTTGCGATTGCCTTGTATCGTATTTATTTCGCCATTGTGTGCCAGTAGTCGGAAGGGTTGAGCTAATGACCACGAGGGAAAGGTATTGGTGCTATAACGCTGATGAAAGATGGCGAACGCGCTCCTATAGCGAGAATCAGCCAGGTCAAGATAGAAGTTAGCCAGTTCATTTGGAGCCAGGAGTCCTTTATAGACAACTGTCTTCCGAGATAGTGAGACAATATAGCAATCGTTGATTGCTGATTTCTGCAAGCGCTGTTCTATTAGACGCCGGGTATGGTAAAGGGTCTTGTCAAATTGCTTGAGGCTGAGATGGGCTGGACGCAGAAGAAGTACTTGAGCAACGCAGGGTGCAGTTTCACACGCCCGAGTCCCGAGAATAGAATAATCAACGGGGGGATTTCGCCAGTATGTTAGCTGCCCTTCTGGCCAACCGAGACCTACTTCTTGCAATGTCTGCTCGATGATTTGACGACTTTGAACATATTCACCCGGAAAACGGTCTTTTGATGGTAAAAAAATCATGCCGACGGCGAGATTCGCGGGATCCCGGACCGAAATTCCGCGGGTTTGAAGTTCCTCACAAAAAATTGCCCTTGGAATCTGCGTAAGCAGGCCTGCGCCATCGCTTGTTTCAGCGTCTGCGTCTTGAGCGCCACGATGAGTAAGTCGGGTAAGAGCTTCAAGTGCGGTTTGTACCAACTCGTGGCTGGCATCACCAGAGATTTGAGCTACGAAGCCTGTGCCACAGGCATCATGCTCCCAATGAGCATCATAAAGCGGGTATGTAAGGTCGATCATGTGATGTTGCATCGGTAGCCCTCCTGAAAAACAGAAATTGTTGATAGCCAGAAGGCACCTGCTTGGGGCCAGATCGCATCCGATGGCTAGACATTGCCCATCGAGGTCATTAGAGGAAATTCAACATTCGAGTAATTGGGGGCATCATTGAGCCAGAGGCATCCACAAAGCGTGCAGTAGAACAAACAGCGTTCTTACTGAAAGTAAGTATAGCATAATCTGGTGAGTTAGAGCAAGGCAAGCAGTAAAAATATAGAGTGCCTTTCGGAAACGCTGTACGTTTCCGAAAGGCACTCTTCTCCACAGTGAGAGCAACACAATGAATTTTATTCGCCTCCTCCACCTGAGATAGACGCTGCCACAGCAACAGGCGGCTCGTAGAACTCGGCGTCTGGATTGTAGCCCAGGCTCCCCATTTCGGGAATGTCGAGGCCGCGCAGCTCTGTCTCAGCAGAGACACGCAGACCAAAGAACCTCTTGTAGAGCGCGAAGAAGACCCACGAAATGCCAAAGACATACACGAAGCAGACAACCATGCCGATGATCTGTGCTACTAATTGTCCCGGGTCACCGAAGAAGAGGCCTCGTACCTGTAACCCCCCAAAGTTGGCGACTCCATCGGCGAAGAGACCAACAGAGAGTTGCCCCCAGGCACCGTTGAAGCCATGCACAGCGATCGCGCCGACCGGGTCGTCAATTTTCCATACCTTTTCGATGACGCCAGCGAAGAAGACCACATTTACACCTGCAATCGCTCCGATGATACATGCAAACAACGGACTCACATAGCCGCTCGGAGCAGTGATCGCCACCAGGCCAGCCAGTAGCCCGTTGCCCATCATCCCGATATCGGGCTTTTTCGCTCCTGAGGCCCAGGTATAGATCATCGAAGTAACAGAACCCAACGCGCCTGCAAGCATGGTATTCACAGCGATGATGCCTATGCGCAGGTTGCCGTTGCCTGCCGCGCCCAGGGTACTACCAGGGTTGAAACCAAACCAGCCGAAAGCAAGAATGAAGCAGCCTAGCAGGGCAAGCACCATGTTGTGCCCGGGGATAGTATTCGCGCTTCCATCACGATTGTACTTGCCCAGGCGTGCGCCTAATATAATGGCTCCGGCAAGCGCGCACCAGCCACCGGTGGCATGCACTACGCCACTCCCAGCAAAGTCGATGTATCCTTTCCCCAGACCGATCGCACCTAACTGCGAGAGCCAGCCGCCGCCCCAGGCCCAGTTGCCAAAGACGGGATAGACCAGTGTCGAGACAAAGAACGCGTAGACACAGAAGGCTGACCACTTCCAGCGTTCCGCCATCGCACCTGTAGGAATGGTTGCAGTGGTATCCATGAACACCATCTGGAACAAGAACATGACCGCGATACCAACATCATAGCTGCCATCGTTGAGGAAGAAGCCCTTATACCCGATGATGCCCCAGTTGGTACCTCCAATCGGGATAGCGAGTTCTTTGTTCAGCGCGGAGAGGCCGCCCAGGTTGGGTACACCGACCAGGCCAACACCACCGAACTGGAAGGCGAAACCGCAGATGTAGTAACCGATCATGCCGAGGCCGTAGATCATGAAGTTCATCGCCATCGTATGACCGGCATTCTTGGCCCGGCAGAGGCCGGTTTCGACAAGCGCGAACCCTGCCTGCATGAACATGACGAGATAGCCAGTCACCAGCGTCCACACGAAGTTGATGCCGAGACGGTTCTCATCGACGAGTATGGCAAGATTATAGGCGAACGGCTCGTTCGATTTCGCAGTATTGAGCTGCTGCTGAGTCATCGGCGCGCCATTCGCCGAGACACCGGTCAAATTGCTCTGGTTGGCAGAGTTCAAACCACTTGCGTCAGGTCCCTCTCCGCACGCGGTCAAGAGAAAGAGCAGGCTTACACCGAACAGTGCCATCAGGACGATGAGCGAGAGACGCCGCCGCAGCCACAGCATTACAGAGCGATCCAGGAATTTTGGAGGAGCCTCATTGCGCACTTGAAGAAAGCGCTGGAAATAAGGCAATACCTCATCATGACGGGATGCCAGCACAATCAGTGGTAAAGAACCAAAGCCCTTGCGCGGCACGAGCGTTAGCTTTGCTCCGCGATAGCGTGCATACTCGAACTCTTTCCACTTGCGGAAGAGGACATTATTACATGCAATGCCAAGCGTCGTGAACTGGTAGCGTACCGGAAGATTGACAAGAGCAAGAGCCGCAAAGATAATCACCACTTCTAGCGTCGTTGGGAACCATTTACCGATGGCGCTGAGAACAAGCAGAGCGCCGAGCGCGTAGAGGTTAGTACGATGGAGCAACAACTTCTCACGGTAAGTAAGGGTCACCGTTGCTATGACACTCCCCTCGGACTTGATCCCATAAGGTAGTCCGATTCGTAATAACATCAGCATGAAAGAACAACCGATCAATAACCAAACCAGCATAAGACCATCCTTTCTCTAAAACAGTGAGAGTGAAAATTAGCTCAACTCGACCTTGCCAGATGCATTGGTCTCGTCACCCTTTCGTGGTATGAACCGGGCGATGAGACTCAGCCAACGGCGCGGATCGGGTGGCTCGCGCAGAATCATGCTTTTGCTTTTTTGCCGGGCCTGTACGAGCAATTGCCGGGCCATCGCGACGACATGCTCGTTCGCGCCATGTGGCCCTTTTAAGCCTCGCTCAAGGATCTCGAGGGACCGTTGATAGAACCCCAGGCGGTAGTAGTATTCAGCATATTTAAGATGCGCCAGTAAGTTCGTTGGTTCATCTTTGAGAGCACGCTCCAACTCTTCTTCGGCCTTCGCGATATCGTAGCGCTTCAGGTATTCTACGCCCAGGTAGGCCCTGGCCGGTATGTAGGAAGGATCGACTTTAAGAGTTTTCTCAAGTGCGTTCACGGTTTCATCACTCGAATCTTGCTCCAGATACACCATCGCCATCCCAAAATAGGCCTGTGGGCGCTCCGGCTCGGATTCGGCGGCATGTCGAAAGCGAATCAAAGCTGCATCCGGGTCTCCTCTACGTAAACTGGCATATCCCTTGTCAAGCAGATCTGTGTACATCGGTTTCCTCCTGAAGCAGCATGTCCTCCATGCCTTCTCCCCCCTGTCACCCTGAGCCCATTCGCTGCGCTCAGGGTAAACTCCGCGAAGGGTCTAACAATGACTGATTTTTTTCGCATCAACAGCGAATCGTCCCAACCTGTCACTCTGAGCTCATTCGCTGCGCTCAGGGTAAACTCCGCGAAAGGTCTAACAATGGTTCTGTCACTGGTACCGGCTTTACTCCCGATTGCGGTCGTAAGAGGTAAACAAGTTTGAGCAGCAAGGGTGTGACCAGAGTTGTGACAAGGGTAATCAAGATGACCACTGAGAACAGTGAAGTATTAATGAGCCCGGCCTGCAGTCCAATGGTAGCGGTAATCAGCGCAACCTCGCCGCGTGAGATCATACCTACGCCTACTGTCAGCGCCTCCATTGGCCGGAAACGGCACAGGAGCGCACCACCGCCGCAGCCAATCACCTTCGTGGCGAGCGCTATCCCGGTAAAGCTCAGCAAGAAGAGCGGTGAGAAGAGAGCAACCCCGTGAAAATTCGCTTCAACTCCAACATAGACGAAAAAGATCGGGATGAAGAACGAGTAACCAATTTTCGAGAGGCCATCATGCACCCACTCTCGCATCTCCGTACGACTTACCAGGATGCCCGCAATGTAAGAGCCGGTGATCGCGGCCACACTTCCAAGTTCCTCCGCCGACCACGCATAAAGCAAGACAAGCGCGAGCACAAAGCCGATGCGAGCCTCCAGCGCGAGCAGGCGTGGGAGCCAGCGAGAGAGCAGTGGGAAGCCGTAATGCCCCAACAAATAGACTATTGGGAAATATAGCGCCATCTTAAGGATGGACCAGAGGGGATTCTGCCCCAGAGTAAAAGCGAGGATCACTGAGAGTACAATCAGGCCGAGAACGTCGTCAATTACCGCCGCTCCCAGGATTGTCGTTCCCTCTTTGGTGTTGAGTTTGCCTAATTCTTTCAGTGTTTGAGCAGAGATACTGACGCTCGTCGCCGTGAGCAGTGTTCCGAGAAATAAGCTCATAGGGAGAGAATATCCAAGCGTGTAAGAGAAAGCCGTTCCTGCGACAAAAGGCACCACCACCCCTGCAGAAGCGGAGACGAACGCAGTTACTCCTACTCGGCGCATCTGTTTCATATCTGTTTCCATACCAGCGATGAACATCAGGAGAATGACGCCAATCGTGGAGAAGGAATTCAGCAAAGGGTCAGGATGAACCCAACTGAGAACCGATGGCCCTGCGAGTACCCCGACAACCAGTTGTCCCAATACGGTGGGGATACCTATGCGCTGGCACAGCCAGCCCGCGCACTTAGCCGCAAGAAGAAGCCCTGCAATTAGGACGAGAAACGTGGTGACAGGCATGGCAAGTAACTTCAAACCTTTCCAGCCAAAATACTCTCTTAAATTGAGAGCGTAGTAAGGTTAAGTACTCGCCATCGAGCGAATCATGAGCATCCACACTTGCAGTGTGTGTTGCTTACATTAGAGATCTGAGGAATCCGCACTGCAATTCCTCAACATATCTCTTCGCCTAAAGTATAGAAAGTTAATGTTGCCAATGATAGAGTTAAAATATAAGAAGCGAACTGGTTAAAAATTGTGCATAATATACAAATTTCTGTTAGGTAAACTTCTTTTTTTCACGACGATAATTAGTAATCCTGCTTTTAGAGAAGGGTATAAGCATTACTTTGTGCAAATAGCACAATCATTCCCTCTCAAAATTATTCTTAGGAGCGATACAATCAACACAAGTGCGACAAGTGCCACAAACGCCACAAGTGCCACAAATCACGTTCAACGTCACTCAACCCAGCCACCAGCGAGCGCGTTTCGGAAATAGTTTTGACAAAATAACGAAACGCCTAGAATGCCCTGCTGGCTCCCAGCAGTCGCTTTGTCAATTCGCCGCCTTCGAAGACAAGTTCTCGCAAGGCCTCTTCAATGTGGCGATCTTCTACGATCATGTGGTCACTTTCATCTGCTGCGAAGAGCGCGGCTTTGCGCATTAATTCACGAATGAAGGCAGCGCTCACACCCTCCGTCTGATCAATCAATTCTGACAGGTGTTCGAGGCGCAACGTCAGGCCCTGACCGTACAGATCAAACAATCGCCCGCGGCAGTCACGATCTGGTAAAGGTATCTCTATTGCTTGATCGATGCGTCCAGGACGAGCTGCAAGCGCTGGCTCAAGAATGTCTGGCCTGTTCGTGGTGAGCAGGAACAGGATATCGGCATCGTCCGCCAACCCATCCATCTGATTAAGCAGTTCAAAGAGCAGCGCGTTGCATCCCGATTCCTGTTCGGTACGCTCTTCCGCGATCAGGTCAACATCCTCGAGAATGATGGTAGCGGGTTGCAGCAGCCGTGCCATCTTACACGAGTGTTCAAGCAGCCCGACGCCGCGCCCGGTGAGTAGCAGGGTGGTGCGCCCTTGCATCTGATGCGCCAGGTACATCGCAGTGAGTGTTTTTCCGGTGCCGGGAGGACCATAGAGGAGTAGGCCGCGCTTAATATGACGCCCGGCAGCCTTCAGTCTCTCACTCAGTCGGGAAAAGCCAATCGTCTGCCGCTCAACGCGGCTCAGAACCCCTTCCGGCAAAATGATGTTGTCGCGATGAATTTCCGGCAGGTGGTGGAAATGGACATCGAGCGTGCCATGATTACCCGGCGCCAGTGACACAACGTGGCTGCGATACACATTATGCGCGCGCATGCTGCTACGCAGCGTCCCCAGAATATGCTCCGCTCTGGCCGGGTCGAGCGCCATTACCTCGAGATCAACCGTGTTATGCCAGTCGCGAGGCCCGCTGATCAGCAGCGCTACCGGCTCGTTTCGGTCACGCGCCAGGTAAAGGCCTATATTGACGCATACTAGCACACGATCATCATGCAGGAGGATGTTGAGGTATTCAACGGGTCCCTCTTTTGCTTCTGTGCCGTAATGTGGGGTCAACAAATGACTGAATCTCAGACCCTCGTGAGCATGCGGGACAATACACCCCTGCAGTTGAGATACCCAGCCGTCGCCAGATAGGAGGCCGCTGATAGCCAGGTGTAGATTGGGATGATCGGCCTTTTCAAATGTTTCGCGCACCGTAGGAAGGTGGATTGGGTCGGTTCCGAAGTGATTGCGCAGCGTGCTCAGGAAGACTGCTTCAGACGCTTCAGCACGTACCTGGGCTGCTGCCGCGTCCATGAACTGCTTGAATGATGTGAGAAAACCATTGAAATCAACCGGTTCTTGCGTTGCCATTGACCTACTCCTTTTCAGGCCAACCCACTTGTACCTATCTCAATTTGGATGGGCTAGACCTTCTACCTTTTTGATCAGCCAGATACCAAAGACAAAAAATGGCGCATGTGCTCGCACTCGCTCATCAGAAAGATGCATGAAATCATCGGCAGGCTTGATCGAATCAAACAAATGATGCTCGTTAAGATCAGATGTGTAGGTTTCGCGGAGGATCTGAATTTCGGATTCGTTGGTGCCGTAGCCACAATTACTTAGTCCGCTTAGCAGCCACTGGTCGGAGACATCATATCCCAGCAATACCCAGGCTGGATTACGAAGCGCTGGGATGATATCCGTTGTCCTGGCGTACCTCACAAGCAGATTATCACTATCACGTACATCTTGCTGGAGGGTGACAGCAATGAGCCAATAGGGCTGTGTTCTCTCACTCCAGGTTGTATCCATATACTCTTGCAGAGTTGCTAAGTTGTCCCACAAGCCCATCATCGGACCGGTCCACTCTGGTCTTTGGAGAGAGATATCCGCATCAAAGATAGTGCGCCAGACCGCTGTATCTGTTGACAATGGCCTTGCTACATCGTAGCGTAACAAGTACATCTTCTTGCGGGAATCGGGCCAATAGTCTTGTGGATCAAGCCACATTTCCCGGGCATCGAACCCGAGCAAGAGGTCGTTGGAACGCATCGTCATCCTGTACTCCTGCGTCAAATGCGTACATCGAATTGTGTCTCCATCTAGCTACAGAGTGAGCTTTTTAAAGCGAAGCCTTGGGTCAGCGCTCTTCTGAGTGTAGCATGTTCGTTCGTCTGCGTCTACATAGCGTCCCCCGCTCAGTAACATTTTTATTTGACTTGACACGAAGTTAAAGCCGATCGAGGCATCGACTTTGTTCTAACATGCCTCAATGAGATAAAGAAATAGGGCATTTGACACGTATCTCATCATGTGTCAAAGGTTATACTGAACTTACGAGGTTCAAGCTACTCGTCTCAGTATTCTTAATGTCAGGGTTTTAATCAATGAATATCTATAGTGCATTAAAAGGAGTTTCTGTCATGGCTATCTACTTCTATCCTTATCGCCGTGGCATATCATCTCGCCACTCGCTCATGCTCGTACTACTCCTCACATTCGTTGGCATCTTGAGTTCATGCGGCGCATCATCAACGGCTGGTAAATTGCATCCAAGCGGGTCTACACCAACCCCTACCGCCCGAGAACTCAAGGGCACGATCAGCGAATTCTCACTGCCCACTTCCAACTTCTTCCCAGGCAGCATCTTGGCTGGACCGGATGGCAACCTCTGGTTTACCGAAGCTGTGAGCAACGGGTGTCAGAGCGGGAAGATTGGGCGTATCACGCCTGCAGGGAAGATCAGCGAGTTTCCGCTCTCATCCAACAGTGAGGCAGGCGGTATCACGATGGGGCCAGACAGCAATCTCTGGTTTAGCGAATTTTCGTGCGCTAAAGGTCAGAGTGGGAAGATCGGACGCATTACCCTTTCGGGTAAGATCAGCGAGTTCTCCCTGTCATCCAACAGCATACCTGGCGGTATCACGATGGGGCCAGATCACAATCTCTGGTTCACCGAAGTTGGCATCAACAACCAGAACAGCAAGATCGGACGCATCACCACCGCAGGCGCGATCAGCGAATTCCCACTGCCCACTTCCACCTTCTACCTTGGCCACCTCTTGGCTGGACCAGACCGCGATCTCTGGTTCACCGAAGTTGGCATCAACAACAAGAACTACAAGATCGGACGCATCACCACCGCAGGCGCGATCAGCGAGTTCACCGTACCTACTAATCTAACTCAACTGTACGATATTACGACCGGGTCGGACGGCAACCTCTGGTTTATCACAATTGATTACAACAGGTTTAGGGGCGTAATCGGGCGCATCACTCCTACTGGTAAGATCAGTGAATTTCCGCTCCTCGCCCCTACCTATCATTCCTACGAGATCACGAGTGGGCCGGACGGAAACCTCTGGTTTCCCGAACGTGACCTCGACGGTTGGCATGACAAGATCGGGCGCATTACTCCCTCCGGCGCCATCAGTGAGTTCCCAGTGCCCAATCCTATCAGCAGTGTGTACGGCATCATAGCAGGACCGGATGGCAACCTCTGGTTCATTGACGATCCGGCCAACCACTCCCAGAACAGCAGCAGGATCGGGCGCATTACGCCTACGGGGAAGATTAGCGAGTTCCCCATGCCCAATTCCCGTACCGTCCCAGGGGGCATTACGGTCGGGCCTGATGGTACAATCTGGTTTACGGAAATGAATAGCAACAAGATTGGTCGTCTTGTATGACACTGGTAGTCGTGAACTATCCTACATCAGTGATCGGAAAGATTAATTCCTTAAATTTGCTCTCATTACTTATTCCGGCATCATATTGAGATTCCCTGAGCACCAATGAGCTATAAAGAAGTGGAACAGAGTTCATAAGCGGAAAGCAGATAACATGCTATCTCTGCGGGATGCGTATGAAGCCAGCTTGAGTGAAATGATGATCAGTTGTAAGGGCCTCTCTCATACCGGAGCGCCTCATGACCACAAAACTACACGCATCTACTAATGACCATTCCTTGTCGAGACGGATTTCAAGTAGAGCCCAGGCTTCATCATCCATTGGCCGCTCAATGTGTACCACTTCTACCGAAGCATCCTTTTTAATCGCATTGATAGCGGTAATGACTTGCGGTCGCGGTAGGTGATACCGGCTAGACAGCAGCGCAACTAACTCGGTCAGAATGTAATTGGTCGTGGCTAACCTACGTCGCTCGATGATAGCTTGCTTCACGAGAGAGACTATCGTGGGATGAAGCGAATCCTGGCGATCCAGGTAGTAAGCCCAACCAGAAGTATCTACAAACAAATCATTCGCTGTCAGCATGGCTCTCCAGGTATGTCTCTGCGAGATATTCATCATGCCTATCAGCCCAGCCATGTTCACCGATAGCAAACATTCCAGCTACCTGGAGCAACGGGCTGCTGAGTGCGTCTTCCTCATGCCCGGCCTGCCGCTCTTTGCCGGTTGGCTTGACGTTACTCACGGAAGGGAGTTTCTCCGTATCTCGTGTAATCGTGCTTACCCACTCCTGGAACAACGTCTCAGGCGTTTTCCCCCGTTGTGCTGCATAGGTCGCTAGCTTCGAATATTGCTCATCCGAGGTTTGGAATGTATGTCCCATGCATTTCTCTCCTCATAACGCTCGTATGTTTTAACCTTACTCTATCAACATGTATGTAGCCATCTATCGGTTTTTACGAAGATCAGCTTTGTCTTGATTCTGCACAAAGTATATACGACCGGCTTGCCCCTGTCAAAGCTAAGGTGCTATCGGCTCAATCTGATACAAGGCCATCTTACAGGTACTCGCTCAAACAAGCGCATTGCTTGCTATAGCATATGCGTATAATATAGAGTGAAAAGTGCCCTTGTGGCACTTGCGAGAATTATCAAGGATTGGGGCCGCAATAATCTTCATCAGCTGGCGCCCGAGGGGATTACATTTGAATGAAGAAGCATATTGAGCGATTGCGAGGGATGCACGATCGTTTACCGGAAACGTACCACCAGCAGCGTTGGGTTATGGATCATCTGAGCGCATTCCTGGCACAGGCAGGCTATGCCCCGGTTGACCCTCCCATTTTAGAACGGAGCGAGCTTTTCCAATCCAGCTTCGGGCAAGAGTTATGGCAAAACCTTTACACTTTTCGCTTGCATCATCGCGATCTTTGCTTGCGCCCGGAGTTTACAGCATCAATCTGCCGGCTTTATCTCGATCATTACCAGCAACAGCCTTTACCACTGCGGTTCCAATACGCGGGACCAGTTTTCCGTTATGAAGCACCAGGACGAGGCCGTTATCGTCAGCATACCCAGCTCGGAGTAGAATTGTTTGGCGGCCACACTATAACTGCTGATGCCGAAATCCTACACCTGGCATGTGAAGCATTAAGCGAATTGGATATTCATTCGTACCGCCTGGAATTGGGACATATTGGAGTTGTGAGCGGTTTCATCAATCGCTTGCAACTGGATGACCACGCTGCTCGATTGTTACTCAGCCTGATGGAGCAGATAAGTCGATCTGAAGAAGGTGAGCAAAAAGCGCAGGCGCGCCTGGAAGCACTGTACCCAGCAAAAAGGTCAGGTGGGAGCGAAATCAGTAGCAACGCTGTAGATACAATATTGGGTGGAGACACGCAATTCCTTGCGTCGCTCTTGAGCGGCATCAGCGTCACCTTTGGTAGCGATGATGCTCGTCACGAGGTCGTTGAGCGTTATCTCTGGAAAATGGACCGCAGCGAGCAGCGCAGGCGCATTTTAGATGCGCTCGAGTTTCTACGCGCTCTCCATGCTATCTCAGGTTCACCTCCAGAGATCTTTGAAGCACTTCGTGAATTATTAGACCGATACGAGCTTGATCCTGAGCCATTAACAGAACTAGAGCAATTGGTAGCTGTAATTGGGCAGAGCGAAGTTACAAACCAGCAGATTATACTCAACCTTGCCCTTGGACGTGGTGTCAGTTACTATACAGGACTTGTCTTTGAGATTCATGCCCTGGATGAAGACGGTTCCGATACGCAACTGTGCGGAGGAGGTCGCTATGATCACCTGGTGCGTGCCGTTGGGGGTACACGCGATGTCAACGCCTGTGGCTTTGCCTTCGGTGTCGAGCGTCTCCTTCCACTCATTCCTCAAAGCTATCTTCCAACAGTAGCAATAACACAGGCGCTGGTTATACCTGTCAGTTCGCAAAATATGCCTTATGCGTTGCGAGTAGCACGAATAGCTCGAGAAGCAGGATTACAGGTAGAAGTCGATGTTACTGGCCACGGAATTGGCGCAGGGTTGAAACTGGCAACGAAGAAACAGGTCCACCTGGCGCTGATTGTGGGTGATGACGAGCAGCAGACGAATAGGGTAACACTTCATGATCTCGTAACTGGAGAAGAACTCATGCTGGACATCGATTCGCTTGCTAAGAACATCTCAGGTGAGGAACTACCTTTATGAATTCAACATCCGTAATTCGTCTAGCGCTGCCCGGAAAAGGGACACTGGAGTCAGCAACCCTGGCATTTCTCGCCGAAAGCGGTATGAAAGTGAACCGCAACAACCCACGTCAATATCTTGCGAGCGTGAGTAGTATGCTGGATCTGGAGGTTGTCTTTCAACGTGCCGCAGACATACCTCTACTGGTGCGGGATGGAGATGTCACTTTTGGCATTACTGGCTACGATATTCTGGCAGAGCATCGGGGTACCGCTGAAGCCGAAAGCGAGGAAGACGACTATGACGATGACATCATTGTACTTGAGCTAGATCTGGGATTTGGATACTGCCGTCTGGTCGTAGCGGTCCCAGAGACCTGGATTGACGTAAGCACCTGTACTGATCTATGGCACCTTGCAGGCTATTACTCTATGCATAAGAAGCGAGGGCTACGCATAGCCACCAAATATCCAGCACTGACGGGGCAATTTCTGCGTCAGCACGGTATTACACATTGCAAAATTATTTCTCCCCATGGAGCGCTAGAAGCCGCGCCCTTGACTGAAACAGCCGACTTGATCGTAGATCTCACAGAGACGGGAACTACGCTGCGTGAAAACCACTTGAAGTTATTGGATGATGGCGTCGTTTTACGCTCACAGGCCTGTCTGATTGCCAACGTGCGACTCTTACGCGAAAACGAACAAGCATTGCGCCTGGCCTCAATAATGTTAGAACTTATCGAGGCTCGTATGCAGGCTCGAAATCGATCTATGCTCACTGCTCACATGCAGGCTGAGACCTTTGAGGAGGTGCAACATATCTTTACCAGGCTGAACCAGCGTTTGAATTCACTCGTTTCGGGCTTAGAATTACAAGCCGCGCATACTAAGGAGCAGAATTCAATAAATCCATACAGGTACACAATTTCAGGTGTGACCAATGTCAGAGGCTCTGCTACTGAATTTTTAGAGATCGTTGCAGTATTGCGTAGCGCTGGTGCAGCACACATCAACGTTACACCACTGACTTACCGTTTTGCCGAAGAGTCCGCGAGTGTAGGCAACCTAAAGAAACGCTTGAAGAGGAAACATTGAGCAACCTGCTTATTTTTGATCTTGACGGAGTTATCACCAGCGAAGAAGCCTACTGGGACGCAGCGGGTTTGACGTTACATGAATTGCTTTATAGCCCACGTTATTGGCACCTGGACAACGATGAATTAGATGCGGATGGACTGTACCAACCAGCCACTAACGCTCAAGAGAGTCGACGTATTAGCCGTGCTGTTTTTCCAGAGTCTGAAATTCTGGCTCTCAAAGCCCGGTCTATTAACTCAAACTGGGATACGTGTTATGTTGCAGCTTGTTTATATTTGATCGACTTGTTAGCGTTATTGCCGGATTGCTCCTCTTTGCTTCCTTTACAGCCATGGGATAATGGTTGGATTGCAAGATTCAGAGTGCAGAGGGCGCAGCCCTTTGCCGGGGTTCGGGGTGTCCCCGAAAAATTCCCCTCTTCTTTCTCGCCGCCGCAGGCGGATCTTTCAGCGGTTTTTGATGACCCTATTTTTGATGGTTGTATCGGTCTCGAACTCATCAATCGCTTTGATGCTTTTGCGAGCGAAGTATTGGGCTTCCCCGTCGAAAATGTTTTCTCGCGCCATAGTCCTTTCTGGCAATTCTGCCGCAATATTTTTCAGGAATGGTATCTCGGAGACGCCCTTTTCACAGAAACCTATGGTCATGCTCCTGCACAAGCAGGTAAACCCGGTTGCATCCATTACGAGACGCCCCTTCTACCTTTAGGGCAGATACATGCCGCACTTGAAACTTTGCGCAAGCAAGGATATGTACTTGGCTTTGCTACAGGGCGGGTATGGCAGGAAGCTGCGTATCCCCTCAACATGTATGGGTTGCTTGAGTACTTCGATGAACAGCACCTTTCAACGTACGATGATGTTGAGTATGCCGAAGCTGAATTGCGCACCCATGGGGATCAAACACTCTTAAGCAAGCCGAATCCGTTTCCGTTTTTGGTAGCAGCAAATAGAGATCAAATGGACACCAGCATCAAACCTGAATGTTTTGTAGTTGTTGGGGATTCTACGAGTGACATTCTGGCTGGACATGCCGCGGGAGCGATTACCATAGCAGTGATGATAGGAGCACGCACTCCGGAAGCGCGTACACTACTTGAGCAAAGCAATCCAGATTACATCATTGAAGATATGACGAGATTGCCTGATTTATTAGAACGTCTCGATAGTCTCGCTACCATCCAGCAAATGCAGTTCAACGAACGAGAGAAGGCAGAGCGACTCCTGCAACGCTGGTTCGCACGACACATGAATTTGAAGACCGAGAGCGTTACCCTTACTCCCAAAGCGGTTTCATTGAACTCCTTCAATGGCTTGTACCGCAGCGATGGAGAGGAGTATTTTTTCAAAACACACATTGAAGAACAAGGGATAATAGAAGAATACTACCATGCCGAGCAGTTGCACCAGGCAGGTTATAACATTGTCAGGCCATTACGGACGATACACCAGGAAGGGCAACAGATGGTAATTTATCCCGTTGTACGCTGGCCCGTCATGTTCGATCTCATGCGAGCAGTCGAGACTGGTGATGCTGGGGATGGTACATTGGAGATACTCGTATCCGCTGAGAAGCAAGAATGCGCTCGCTTGCTCGACATCTACCGGTCAACATCTACAGCGAGCACCGCAGAGGAGCATACGCTTGCTCCAATTCATCAGCTCTTCTGGCATCGCCTGGTGGGAGCACGCTTCAAAAGCTTCTACGAAGGGAAGCTGGTACCATTTCCCACTGGTTGGGAGTGCAGAGGACGCAGCCCTTTGCTGGGGTTCGGGATGTCCCCGAAAAACTCCTCTCTTCTTTCTCGTCTCTCAACGGGAGTGCAGAGGACGCAGCCCTTTGCTGGGGTTCGGGGTGTCCCCGAAAAACTCCTCTCTTCTTTCTCGTCGCCGCAGGCGGCAAGTCAAAAAAGTCGGAAAACCGCTATCCCTTTCAATGAATTACTAAGGTATCATTGGATTATCAATGGAGTTTCACAGCAAAGAACATTGAGTGAATTGATTGAGCGCGCTAAAGTTGTGCTCAATCCAGCACAAGCCGCCTTGACCATTATCGGACACGGTGACGCTCATTTTGGCAATGTTTTTCTAGAAAATCAAACGAGATTTCTCTATTTTGATCCCGCGTTTGCAGGACGGCATACACCGTTATTGGATGTGATTAAGCCGCTGTTCCATAATGTGTTTGCGACATGGATGTATTTTCCAGATGATATTGCCCAAAGTTTGCAGTTGACTATATCAAAGCAAGACATGATCATCGCTGTTGAGCACAATTATAGGTTGACGCCTGTGCGCGAGGCGATACTGCAAACGAAGGTAGAGCATTTGCTCAGACCTCTTATTGCTGAATTGCGCGCGCGAGATGCACTGCCTGCTGATTGGGAAGAGCTCGTGCAACTGGCAATGCTGTGCTGCGCACTGCTGACGATCAATTTGCTGGATGGGGAGCATAGGCCTCCTACTATCACCTGGCTAGGTTTGTTGCTGGCGGTGCAAACCGGCAACAGCGGAATACAACCCTGGGGATACGAGTTATGATTGCTATTATCGATTACGGCGCAGGCAATATTCGTAGTATTGAGAAGGCGCTGGAACATATCGGAGCAGTTGTACAGGTCACTGATGAACCGGAAGTGGTCAACAAGGCTCAGGCAGTAGTGCTGCCGGGTGTCGGCTCTGGTGGAGCGGCGATGGCAAGGATGAAGGAGCGAAGTTTGGATGATTCTATTCGCCAGGCAACACAGCAGGGCAAACCTTTCCTTGGTATCTGTCTTGGAATGCAATTGCTTGCAGACCATCACGCTGAAGGTGAAGTGGACGGATTGGGCCTCTTTGCCGGCGAGGTGCGGCGCATTCCACATGGTCCGAAGATTCCTCACATGGGTTGGAATCAGGTAAGGCCACTGCATAGCGGATTAGCCATTTTTGAAGGCATTCCGCAGGACGCGCATTTCTATTTCGCACACTCCTATTATGTCGAGCCGCAGGAAAAGCAAGGCGTGGCAGCAGTGACCGATTACGGTTCGCCTTTTTGCAGTGTAATTGTCACCGAACGCGTTTGGGGTACGCAGTTCCATCCTGAGAAAAGCGGGTCTATAGGTCTGCACTTGCTTAGCAATTTTTTGAAATGGGTGAATGGATGATTATTCTGCCAGCCATCGATATCAAAGATGGCCAGTGCGTTCGATTGTACCAGGGAGATTATGCCCAGGTCACGACCTATGCTGCAGACCCTGTAGAGGTTGCGCAACGCTGGCAATCGGAGGGAGCAAGCTGGCTGCACGTTGTCGACCTGGATGGCGCAGCAGCGGGTCACCCTATCAATAGCGAACTGATCAGGAGGATGCGTGCCAGCACCTCTTCGCATATAGAACTTGGTGGAGGTATGCGTTCGCTCGAGCATATCGGAAAAATGCTCGAGCTAGGTACAGATCGAATTGTACTCGGCACAGTGGCGCTGACAAATCGCGCATTACTAGAGGAAGCCCTGGCACGCTGGGGCAACCGTATCGCAGTAGGACTGGATGCGCGCAACGGCCTGATAGCTATCTCCGGCTGGCGTGAGACTTCGCATGTACAGGCAACTTCACTTGCAACCGAACTATGTGAGAGGGGAGTACAACGATTCATTTACACCGATATTGCGCGTGATGGCGCGCTGAAAGGACCGAATCTGGAGGCGTTAAAGGAGATGCAACAGGCGATTTCATGTTCATTGATTGCTTCTGGTGGTATCAGTTCAATTGATGATTTGCGTTCCATTGCATCACTGTATGTCGAAGGGGCAATAGTTGGGAAAGCTCTCTATACAGGCGATATAGACCTCGCAGCAGCAATTAAAGAGTTCGAGAGGTAGAAATATGTTGACAAAGCGCATCATTCCCTGCCTCGATGTTGCCGTGGGAAGAGTCGTCAAGGGCGTCAACTTCGTCAACCTGCGCGATGCAGGTGACCCGGTGGAACTCGCCAGGTTCTATAACGAAGAAGGCGCGGATGAACTGGTCTTCCTGGATATTACTGCCTCTCATGAACAGCGTGCCACTATGCTGGATGTCGTAAGGCGTACGGCTGAGCAGGTATTTATTCCAGTAACAGTTGGCGGCGGCATTCGCAGCGTTGAAGACATCCGCGCTACGCTGGGAGCAGGAGCAGATAAGACCTCGCTCAACACAGCAGCGGTACAAAATCCCGACGTATTGAGAGCGGGAGCAGAGCAATTCGGGGCGCAGTGCATTGTGCTTGCTATCGATGCACGCGCCAATCCAACCATGCCAAGTGGATACGAGGTGTTCATTCATGGTGGTCGCACGCCTACGAGCAAAGATGTACTGGAGTGGGCGAAGTATGGTGTGTCTTTAGGTGCTGGCGAGATTCTCCTTACGAGTATGGACCGAGACGGTACGCAGCAGGGTTATGATCTTGCGCTTACCACCATGATTTCCAACGCCGTTTCGGTGCCGGTGATAGCTTCTGGTGGCGTTGGGACTCTTGAACATTTCTATGAGGGTTTGACGGTTGGTGGAGCAGATGCTGTACTGGCAGCGTCGATTTTTCATTTCGGGACGTTTCGAGTTCGCGAGGTGAAGGAGTATTTGCAGGGGAGAGGGGTAGTGGTGAGGCCAACTTAGCGCGGTAACGTATCCAGCCTAACTGCTGATTACTTTTAGCGGAACGGTTCGCCGGCTCTATGTTGTTGAAAAGCATTCACTTCGGAGTACTCCGTTCCTTGTAGAACAGGCTTGCCATACTAAGAAGAGAGGCTGTGACGCATAGTGAAGTCAAGGACGCCTGGTTTCAAGACTATGTGCAGTAGGGGGATAACCGTCGTTATAGATCTCACTGCCAATTCCGTGTATCATTGTCCCTGCTCATCGTCACAGCCTGGCCCGTGGGCAATCATCATCCAGTGGCATCTACTCCTTTCTTCGAAAGGAGGGCACAGAGAGCGCCCTCCTCTTTTCTCTTCCTGGCACTTCGCTAAGCAGTAGGTGGCGTCAGGAGTTATACCCACTCTCCTTCATTGGTCTCCCGCCCCTCACTCTTCCCAAGTTTCCCGGGGTTGCCTTGAGAAGCCATCGATGAAGTCAAAGGCGTAGAGCTAGTAGCACCATACTGTACTATTTACCTCGCCCGCTTCCGTCTCAACACGCGCGACCATAAAGAAGATCTATGAGTAGCATACGCTGTCTATCTCACATCTTGCTCTCAAAAAAGGGAGAAGTCTCACACCGGGGTCACAAACAGGATGGCCGAAGTCCATATCTTTCCTCCCTGTATCGCTCAAAGGATTCGCTATAAAAACTGCTCTAGATCCATCCCTCCGCCTGCAATCTCTCAATCGCTGCAGCTACCCCATCCTGATTATTGGTGTCTGTCACCCAATCTGCTTCTGCCTGCACCGTAGATGGAGCATTGCCCATGGCGATACCGAGGGCGACCTGGCGTAACATTGTCACATCATTTTCCCTATCACCGATGGCCACTATTTCAGATAAAGGGATATCAAGTTGCTGCCCCAGGGCCAGCAGCGCTGTCGCTTTATCGACCCCCTTGTTTGTGACCTCAAGATAAGTCTCATGCGAAAACTGACCTGCGCAGTCCTGGGGTAGAGTCCTGGCCAACGTATCGAGATGCGGCAAGAGTGCTGCTTCTCCAACGATGGCTTGTAACTTATGGGGAGCCTCCTTGAAGTGAACAAGGTTTGGGGCTACAATGGGAGTGACCTCGGTGATCATACTCTCATGATGCAAGGTAGGATCCCACCTGGGAATATACCAGCAGTCGCCGGTAAACCAGCCTATGCTGATTCCCAGCTCAAGCGCACTTTCCAGCACAATGCGCGCTGAGGAGAGGTTCATACGCTGTTCGGTCACAACCTCGATTGGCGTAGGCGTATGAGGAT
>WNGD01007849.1_pt1 | contig 20067 bp, 16 predicted proteins | sample 5400671 | NCBI WGS metagenome assembly WNGD01 (sample SAMN13153369, study PRJNA577476) | soil metagenome | isolation source: 40 cm soil or saprolite under grassland replicate 2 | place: USA:California | collected 2016-06-15 | reverse complement strand
CCGACCACACGGTAGGCACCACACCCCCCACGCCGACGCACGCACGCGGGCGTGGCATGTGGATCTGCCGGCAGCTCAGCGACACCCTCGTCATCCGACCCGGCGACGATGGCCACGGGGCCGCCGTCACCGCGGTCATCCGCCTCGACCGCGAACCCTCGCCGCGCTCCGACTGAGGTCCCGGCGCCGCCCCGCATCAGCGCGGTTCGACCGGCCGGGACGGGGAAGATCACAACAAGGGTCCCGTGGGAGGTGGCGGATGCGTGCCGCAGCCGTCGAGGTAACCCGCCGCCCAATTGGGCTATGCTTCGGTAATGGCTGACCCGCCGGCACAGCCTTTGGATTCTCTGCTCGAGGCGCTGTGGCAGGCAAGCGGCACAGATCTGCTGTTGACCGCCGGCACGTATCCGTTGATTCGTGTAGATGGCGAGTTGCGGCCGGTGTCCGACACCACGCGACTTGCGCCGATGGACATCGAGGACATTGCATCGTCGCTGCTCTCGAAGCCGCAGCAGGCAGCCTTCGCCGAGGGTAGTGACATCGACTTCTCCTTCTCGTGGCAGTTCAAGGCGCGCATCCGGGGCAACGCCTTCCGCCAGCGGGACACGACTGCGCTAGCCCTGCGGCTAATTCCCCGAGAGATCCCGTCGTTCGACGACCTGGCATTGCCACCAGCCGTGCGTCACCTCGCCACGCTCAAGCAGGGCCTGGTTCTGGTCACCGGGGCGACCGGATCCGGCAAATCCACGACACTCGCGTCGATCGTGGACTGGATCAACACGAACCGGCCCGTGCACGTGCTCACGATCGAGGACCCTATAGAGTACATCCACGACCACAAGCGGGCCGCCGTCAACCAGCGCGAGGTCGGGACGGATACCGACTCCTTCCCGAGCGCCTTGCGCAACGCCCTGCGGGAGGACCCGGACGTCCTGCTGGTCGGCGAGATGCGCGACCTGGAGTCGATCCGCTTCGCGCTCACCCTCGCCGAGACAGGGCACCTGGTGTTCGCCACGTTGCACACGAACGACACCGGGCAGACCGTCGACCGGCTCGTCGACGTCTTCCCCGGCGACCAGCAGCCACAGATCAGGGTGCAGCTGGCGGCCTCACTCACCGGCGTGGTGTACCAGCGCCTGGTACCGCGCGTCGGCGGCGGACTGGCGGGGGCCTATGAGGTGCTCCTTGCCACCGCTCCGGTGCGCAACCTCATCAAGGAGGGGAAGACCAACCAGCTTCGCAACTCCATCATGACTGGCCAGCGCGACGGCATGCAGACCCTCGAGGCGTCCCTCAGCGGCCTGGTCAAGCGGGGCGTCGTCAGCTACGACGAGGCCATCAGCCGGTCGATGTACCCCAAGGACGTCATGCGTCTGTAGCGGCCCTCGACCACGACCAGAGGGCCCGGCGGTCTCGGTCGCCGGGCCCTCTCCCGTCCGGTGGACTCGGCCGAAGGAGTGCGGCGGAGCCGTCGGTGGAACTGCTAGCAGGCGGGGTCGCGGGTGGCGGTCTTCGTCGTCGCGTCGAACGAGTACGCGCCCGAGGCCGGTGCCGCCTTCAGGTACTTGCCGGCGACCAGCGCGGCGATGTCGGCGGGATAGGCACCCGTCGCCGCGTCGTAGGCGTCGGCCGCGGTGTTGACGGTGGCGACGTCCGCCTTGCACGCGGCAGTCTGCGAGTCCGACCGGAACCTGGCGACGCCGAACACGACGATGCCCGCGAGGACTCCCAGGATCACGATGACGATGAGAAGCTCGACGAGCGTGAAACCCTGATCGTCCGCACCTGCTGTCCGTAGGCGCTGAAGCATGTGTTGCACTCCTTGTCTCGAGCGCGACCCCCGCGCCGGATGGCCCGGAGATCCGTCGCATCCTCTCTATCGGTAGGTCGACCCCGATTCTTAATTGCGCCGGACGGCCCAGCTGACGACGGTGACGTTCCGATGCCCAGGCGTCGGCGGGCTGGATGGATCGGCCGAGGAGAACGTCGCCTCCGCCGTTCCGACCAGCCGTCCCGATATGTACGCCCGGAAGTACACGTCGAGTGGCACACCACCGGTCGAGTCGTTGGGCACCTCGATCAGCGCGCCCGAGAAACTGGCGCTGGCGGTGAGCTGGATGGACAGAGCACGCGCGATGAGGCCAGAGCGGAACACCTGGGCGGTACTGTTCGTCAGGTTGATGTCCAGCGCGGCGTACGGCGCGTAGGTCGTGCCCTGCACGTACAATGCGGTGTTGTTCAAGTTCGTTTGCAGGAATGAGCAGCCGCTGGGGTACGCGCCGACGCAGTTGGCGGCACCATTGACGGTGCTCCGCTGCCCCCGCACGACGGGGGGTTTCCAGGTCAGGACGAGTTGGATGGACTCGAGGTTTTCGGTGACGTTGTTGCCGGGGGCGACGGTGGCGTCGTAGCGCACCTGCAGGCCGGCCAGCCCGTAAGTGTGCACCTCGTTCGCCAGCTCGGCGCTGGCCAGCAGATCGATCGCGTCCGTGTGGTTCGTGGTGCTGCTCGGCCCGACCAGCACCTTGCTTGGTTGCGCGACGCCGGTGAGGGCCGCGGCGCCGGTCCTGGACTGGTTCGGCGTCACCGTGATGCCCAGTGACTTCAGTGTCTTGCCGGTCGCATTGTTGTCGCGGTGCACGACGTTGAGGACGGCGCTGGTAAGGATGGATCCGGCCGGCACGGCCGGGGCAGGCACGAAGCCCTCGACCAGCACGCTGGCGGTCACGTCGGTGCTCGACGCGGTAGCGTCGACCGTGGCGGTCGCGGTGCTGGTGTCCTTCTCTGTGATATTGGCCGGGTTGGCGAAGGACGGACCGGTGCCCGGGTTCGAGCCGGTGCCGTCGGTCTTCGCGGTCACCGGACCCGACACGACGTCAGCGCCCGCCTTGGCGCCGTACAGGGTGGTCGGTGGGGTGCTGGTCGAGTACTGGCCGCAGAGCTCCACCGATCCGGCCTTCAGGAAGAGCCGGCTGTCCCCACCGAAGACGAACTCCACGCCGTTGTTGGTGGTGGTGTTGAGCGGGCTGACGCAACTCCCCGGGAACGTCGTCGGGATGACCGGAGCGGAGACGTCCGGCACCCACCCGCGCGGAGTGCCGCCCACGACGAAGGCGGTCTGGTCCGCGATCGTCCAGGTATGACCGCCGGTGGGTAGGCCGCCGCCGTCGCCGTTGTGGAAGTCGAAGTAGTAGATGCCGACGCCCCCGCCGGCTGCCGCCTGGAAGAGGAACGTCTTGCCCTTGCAGGTGCCGTTTCCGCCCATCATCGTCGACAGGCCGACCGCGTCGTCGTAGTAGCCGGGCGAGAACTCCACGGTGCTGCCGGTGTCGCACGACGGCAACGGCCGGTAGGCCAAACCCGCGGTCGGCTGGGTGTAGTTCGGGTCGGCCGGGATGAGGGCGGCCGGCGCGGAGCAGTTGTTGGGAATGACGTTGCCTTGGGCGTCGCTGCTGATGACCGTGCCGGAGCAGGTGCCCCGCGCGATCACCTGTGCGTTCACGTCCCTGAGCGTGCCGCTCCCGGTGTCGATGGCACCGTTGCTGAAGACCTTTCCCTGGATCCGGAGGACATTGTTCGACTTCTGGACGATGCCCAGCTCGCCGGCGTTGGTGCCCAGCGTCAGCAGGGCCTGGCCGGGCTTGTTCGCCGAGGTGATCGGCACGCTTCCGCTCGCGGCTCCGGTACCGGCGGCGCCGGTGCACTTGACGGTGACGGCCGTGCCGTCGGCTCGCGGAAAGCTCAGATCGTTGCAGGTCTGGCCGGTGTCGTTGTTGTAGTCGCTGTTGCGGACCTGGTTGATCGCGGTCTGCAGCGCGCCGCCGACGTCGTAGACCTGGGTCGTCCGCGCCGTGGTGGCCTTCGTGCCGCGCAGGCTTGTCGCGCTGTAGGTGAGCAGCGCCCCGATCACCAGCCCGAGAAACGTCACGAACGCGAGCGCGAGGACCAGGGCCGCGCCGGTGTCGCCGGAGGGCCGGACGCGCCGCCTCGTCACGAGGTCCTCCGGAGGCCGGTCAGCGTGTAGACGAGGTCCCCGCTCTGCTCCTGCAGCGTGAGGTTGACCCGCGCGAAGGCCCCGCAGGCGACGCCGGCGCAGTCCGCGACCGGCGCGGTCGCACCGAGCCGACGCACCACCGTGATGTCGGACGTCGGTGTCAGCGGGTAGGACGGCGTGGCGGTGGGAGCGGCGCAGGCGAGTCGGTGCAGCTGCCGGGTCGTCGTTCCAGCCGAGCCGGTCACCGTCCGCACCACGTAGGAAACCACGGTGGTCTTGGGCGCGAACGTGCTGTCGTCGCTGAAGTCGCGGCCGACGAACTCCACGACCACGCTGCTGTCGGCGCCGCATCTCGGCATCGTCGCGATGGCCACGCTCTTCGCACCCTGCACGTCGTCGCTGAAGTAGGTGGCCGCGAACAGCTCGTCGTTCGACTCGGTCAACCGGACGTCGGCGCTGCCGGTGGTACGCAGCGCCACGAAAAGCGCGCTGGAGATCGCCCCGACCAGGATCCCGAGGATGGCGATCGAGATCAGCACCTCGACCAGGGTGAACCCGTCATCACCACCACGGGTCAACATGACGACACGCACGGCTTTCGCACGACCACGTCGAGACGCTGGGTGAATCCGGGGTAAACGCCGTTCGCGACCGCAATCCGCAGAGTGACCTTCTGGATGCCGGTGTCGCTGGCGCACGAGGTGGTGAAGGCCGTCCCGTTCCAGTATTGCACCGCCGTCACCTGTGGCGTGAACCCGCTGGGCAGAGACGGGCTCGGCAGGCCGAAACTGGCAGCCGTCGCGCAGTCGTTGTAGGGAGCCCCGCTGATCTGTTCGGCCCAGGCCCGCAGGCCGTTCTGCGACAGCGCCTGCCGGCGGTGCATGGTGGATGACTCCACGATGACGAGGATGCCGCCGAGGGTCGCGATGACGGCGAACCCGAGAATGACGATCGCGACGAGAAGCTCGACCAGCGTCTCGCCGGCCTCGCCTGTCTCGCGGTCGTCAACCATTGTCGACGCTCGTCACGAGATGTGCGCGGTCCGGAAGATACCGTACATCGCCGAAACGAGCGCGACGGCGACGAACCCGACCACAAGCCCGATGCCCAGCACGACAATCGGCTCGATCAAGGTCGTGAGCTTCTTTATCTTGTAGTCCAGCTCACGTTCGAAGTACGCCGCGGCGACCTCGAGCTGCCTGTCCAGCGTCCCGGTCTCCTCCCCGACCCGGATCATCTGAGTCAGCACGCCCGGGAACAGCTCGGTCGCGGACATCGGCCCGGCGAGGCCCGCCCCGTCGATGATCTGCAGTCGAGCCTGCTGCAGGGCGGGCTCGAACACCAGGTTGCGCAGGCTCGAGGTCGCCACCATGATCGCCTCGGGCAACGGGACGCCAGCCCGCATCATCGAGGCCAGCAGGCGGGTGAAACGCTCGATCACGGCGAACTTGATCGCCACTCCGAGGACTGGGACCTTCAACAGCAGGAGGTCCCGCAGCCGCCGTCCGGGCGTCGTCCGAATGCCGAGGAGATACCCGCCGACCGCGGCGACCAGCCCGTTGACGACCAGCCACCACCAGTTGCCCAGGAAGGCCGTCACAGCGAGCAGCAGCCGCGTCGGCAGCGGCAGCTTGGCATCCAGGCTGGAGAAGAAGTCCTTGAACTTCGGCAGGACGAAGACGGCGAGGATGACCACGGTGCCGGCCGACATGGCCGCGACTATGGATGGGTAGATCATCGCGCTCTTCACCTTGCGGCGCGCGTCCAGATCCCGCTCGAGGTAGAGCGAGAGCTGGTCGAGCACGGTATCCAGTCGGCCGGTCAGCTCCGCCGAGCGCAGGATCCCGCGGTAGAACGCGGGAAAGTCGCCGGGGAAGCGGTCGACGGCCTCGGAGAAGGTCGAGCCAGCGTGCAGGTCGCTCCCGATCTCGGCCATGACCCGCCGCACGGCGACCTTTTCCGACTCCTCGCCGAGGACCCCGATCGCGTCCAGGATCGGAATCCCTGCCTGCAGGAACGTCCCGAGCTGGCGGGACAGGTTCATGAGGTCGTCGCGCTTGATGCGTTTCTTGGTCAGCTCGACGTTGAAGCCGCGCTTCACCGCGAGCTCCGTCACCGTCAGTTCCCGCTCGAGGAGCTTCAGCCGAGCCTCGCCCAGCGACTCCGCTTCCTGGACGCCCTTCTGCACGATCCCGTCCGCGTTCTCCGCCGCGTAGGCGTATTTGGGCATCGGCGTCCTCCCCTCAGAGCGTGTAGATCGTGCGCACTACCTCGGCGACCGTGGTGACGTCCTCGTTGATGAGCCGGACGGCCTCGTCGCGCAACGAGCGCATGCCCTGCTTGACGGCCAGTCGACGCATCTCCTCGTGCGACGGGTGGGGTGCGACGACCAACTCCCGCAGCTCCTCGCTGATGGTCAGGAGTTCGTACACGCCGACCCGGTCGGAATAGCCGGTCTGGGAGCACAAGTTGCAGCCCTCACCCACCCAGAACTGGGTCTTGCTGCCCCCGCCGGCCTGCTCGAAGAAGGACTCCTCCTCGGCCGACAACCGGTATGGAACCTTGCAGTAGCCGCAGGTGCCCGCACCAGCCGTTGGCCGACGACGGCGAGGACCGAGGAGGCGACCAGGAATGGCTCGATGCCCATGTCGAGGAAGCGGTAGAGCGCCGACACGGTGTCCGTGGCGTGCAGCGAAGACAGCACGAAGTGGCCGGTCAGGGCGGACTGGACGGCGATCCGCGCGGTGTCGGTGTCCCGAATCTCCCCGACCAGGATGATGTCGGGGTCCTGCCTCAGGATCGACCTCAGCCCGGCCGCGAACGTGATGCCGGCCGGCTCGTTGATCTGGATCTGGTTGATGGAGGGAAAGACGTATTCGACTGGGTCCTCGATCGTGGTGATGTTGCGCTCGGCGTCGTTGATCTCGCTCATCGATGCGTACAGCGTCGTCGTCTTACCGCTGCCGGTGGGCCCAGCGCAGATCACCATGCCATATGGCGAGCGGATCAGAGCCGAGTAGGCGTTGTGGGTCTCCGCCGGCATCCCGAGGTCCCGGAGCCGGTACAGCGGGCGGCTCTTATCGAGCAGCCGCAGCACGACCTTCTCGCCCCAGATGGTGCCTGTGGTCGCCACCCGGATGTCGATCGCGCGGCCGTCGATGTTCATGGCGATCTGGCCGTCCTGCGGTCGGCGCCGCTCGACGATGTTCATGCTTCCCATGATCTTGATACGGCTGGCGATCACGTTCGCCATCGAGCCCGGCAGGCTCAACACCTCGTGCAGCGCTCCGTCGATGCGGAACCGAACCCGTACATGCTCGTCCTGAGGCTCGATGTGTACGTCGGAGGCGCGGTCCCGCAGGGCCTGGGTGATCAGCATGTTGACGACCTGCACCACCGGCGCCTCGTCGCCGTCGGCTGCTGCCGCGGCGGCCTGCACGCGCGCGGCCGCGCGGCCTTTCCCGTGGTCCGCCGTGAACGCGGCGACCTGCTCCTCGACCGCGGACAGCGCGCGGTAGGTGTTGTCGATCGCGCGGCGGATCTCGGCCGGCGTGGCCAGCAGGAGCGTCACGGGCCGGCCGAGCGCGCGCTCCAGCTCCGAGACCGTCTTGTCCGTCGGCTCGGCGACCGCTACCTCGACGGCCCCGTCCGTGATGCGCAGCGGGATCGCGCGCAAGCCTCGGGCCAGCGAGTCCGACAGCAGGGCGACCGCGGCCGGCTCCGGGCTGTGCTGGCGCAGGTCGGCAAGCGGAAGGTGCAGTTGCACGGCCAGCGCCTCGACGAGCTGACGCTCGCTGATGACACCGAGCTCGACCAGCAGGTCGCCCAACCGCTTGTCAGTCGTCGACTTGAGCAGCTGAAAGCGGCGGGGAACGTGACATGGTCGAAGCCGGCGGAGTACCAGACGTCGTCGACCAGGACAACGTGCGCCAGGGCGATCTCGGACGACAGCCTTCGCAGGTCCGCGACGGTGATGTGTAGTTCCGCGGCGACTTCGGACTCGGTGGGGGTCCGGCTGAGCCTCATCTGCAGCGCGGCGTAGGCCCGTTCGACCTCGCGAATCTTGCTCTGGACCGACCGGGGAACCCAGTCCATGCTGCGAAGCTCGTCCAGGATCGCGCCGCGGATGCGCCGGCTCGCATAGGTTCTGAACGTGACGCCACGACCCGGTTCGAACTTGTCGATGGCGTCCGCCAGGCCGAACAGGCCGTATGAGACAAGGTCCGCCATTTCGACCGATGACGGCAGTTTGGTGCTGACCGAGCTGGCGACACAGGACACGAGAGAGGAGTAGTGCAGGAGCAGCGGGCCCTTGTCCCGCGCCAGCGCGTAGTTGTGCCAGAGCATCGCTGCTTCGCGGTCGACCAGGGCGAACCGGCCGACCGCGGCGTCGCCTGTTGCCCCCCTTGGCGCCGCCGCGGCGGTGTCGGGGAGGGTCTGGGGTTCGGTCATCATGTTCCTCCGCGGTTCGTCAGGGACGTCCCGCAAGGCGGCGTGCTCACCCAGCGTAGCAGCGTACTACGGTCAGTATTCAGATCGACGAGGCGCCTGTGGGCCGGCCTATCGCTCGCTCCGCTGTGGCAGCGAACAGACCTGGACATCGGCGACGGACAAGCTCAGGCTCTGGAGTTCTCTGGTCGGTCACGGTCGCCCTGCCTCAGCGGGACCCAACGGCCAGCAGCCACAGCTGGCCCAGCGGCGCGCCCGCGAACACGCCAAGCGCCGCACCGGCCAGCATGAACGGACCGTGGGCGATCTTGGTGCCGCGCCCGGCCCGGCGTGATGCGAGCAGCGTGACGGCGGCGGCGGCCCCGATGACGAACCCCGCGAGCAGGCCCACCAGGGACGGCCCCCAGCCGAGCCAGCCGAGCAGCAGCCCGAGCAGCCCTGACAACTTCACGTCACCGAGCCCCATCCCCCGGCCCCAAGTGGTCAACCAGATCAGCGAGTAGACCGCGAGCCAGACCACAACCGAGAGCGCGGTGCGGGCCACCGGGAAGTCGCCTGTGACCAGTCCCGCCACGGCAAGCAGAACGGCCACGACGGGGTAGGACGGCAACACGACTGCGTCGGGCAGGCGATGGTGGTCCAGGTCGATCAGGAACAGCGCGATCCCGGCTGCGGTGAGATACAGGAGCGCTGGCAGAACGGCGGACCGCCCGCGCGTCGCCGCGAGCGCGGCGAACAGCAGGCCGGCCGCGGCCTCCACAGTCGGATAACGGGCGGATACCGCGGCAGAGCAGTGCCGGCACCGCCCGCGCAGAAGAAACCACGACAGAATCGGGACATTGTCCCTGGGCCGGATTGGGCTGGCGCACGACGCGCAGGTTGATCGAGGCCGGAGGACCGACCGCCCCGCCGGTATCCGGTAGACGACGACATTCAGGAATGACCCGACAAGCAGACCGAGCGTGCCGACCCCACCGACGAACGGGGGGGGAGAGTCCGGCCGGCGAGTAGCCCACGACCATTCATCGGCACGCCCGTGACCTATCTCAAGGATCTCGTCCCCCGGAGCGTGGCTCCCTTCTCACTGTTACTCTATGTAATCCCTGTCTGAGCGCCGGGGGAGCGCCGGGGGAGCGCCGGGTCAGGCGACGAGTCGGGAGACCGGCTGCCGAGCGGTGTCCAGCCGGATCCTTGCGTCGCGTACGCCGGCGAGCACGCCCAGGAAGCAGTCGCGAGGCAGCTCGACGGCACCCATCTTCCGCAGGTGCGCAGTGACGAACTGGATGTCGAGAATGGCCGCGCCCGACTGGTGGAGGCGGGACGCCGCGTCGGCGAGTGCCGCCTTGGATGCGTCGCTGCGTCGGTGAAACATCGACTCGCCCATGAACACGCCGCCGACCAGCACGCCGTACAGCCCGCCGACGAGCTCCTCGCCGTCCCAAACCTCGATGCTGTGCGCGAAGCCCGCGGCGTGCAGCCGGATGTACGCGGCAGCCAGCGCCGGGGGTTGTCGTCCATCCGCAGGAACGGAGCCTCGCGCGCAAGGACCGGGAGAGGTGGACGCTCTCGACCGGGATCACGCCCCGCGGGTCGGGGCTCCACCAGGGCAGGTCGAGGCTGGCCGGCCGATCAGGCGTGAGGTTCGGGATCGTGCTGTGGGCTACCGCGTGACCGAACCGTTCGCATAGGTCGGCCGCCTCCTGCGCGTTGCCGGGCGGGTACGGGAATATCCCCCGACGGTAGGCCCCGATCAGGGTGGCCGGATCGAGGTCTCCGCCCACCGCGACCGGACGGTCTGGGTCGCTGGCGGCAGCCACACCGTTCCACACCGAGTCTGCCGCGGCGTCGGAAAGCCGTGCCGCGGTCATCGTCGAGCCGGCCGAGTGGTCCAGTTTGCCGCTGCCGGCAGCAGGTCCGCCTCGCCGCGGCGTTCGAGCAGCCACCCGGTCAGCTCCGCGCCCGGCTTCGGTCTGGCGATGTGGTACCCCTGAGCGAGATCGCATCCGTAGCGAACGAGTTGCCGGAGCGCGTCCTCGGTCTCGACGCCTTCGACCACGATCAGCAGGCCGAGGGCGTGCGCGAGGTCGATGGTGGACTTGACGATGGCGGCCGCGATCGGGTCCTCGGCGAGGTGCACCACGAACGACTTGTCCAGCTTGAGCTCGTCGACCGGAAACTCCCGCAGGTAGGCGAGGGAGCAGTAGCCGGTGCCGTAGTCGTCCACCGCGATGCGGACGCCGAGCCGACGCAGCGCGCCGAGCACCTCGGCCGAGCGGATGTGGTCGAGCATCAGGGTCGTCTCGGTGATCTCCAGGTACAGCGCCTCAGGTGGCAGACCAGTGTGCTGGAGCAGTGCGGCGACCTGAGCCGGGAGTTGGCTGTCGAGCAGGTTGGAGGCGGACAGGTTCACCGCGACCGCGATCTGCAGGCCGATGTCCCACCAGAGCCGACACTGCCGCAACGCCAACTCGAGCACCTCGAGGGTGAGCGGACGGATCAGGCCGGACTGCTCCGCCGCCGGAATGAAGTCGTCCGGGTACAGCAGACCCCTGGTCGGGTGCTGCCAACGCGCCAGAGCCTCGACAGCGTCCACCTCGCCGCTGCGCAGGTCGAGCTTCGGCTGGTAATGCAGGAGCAGTTGGTGGTGCTGAATGGCGTCGCGCAGCGCGTCGATCGTGTCCATCTGCTGCGCGGCCTGCTGGTCGACGGACGACTCGTAGTAGGCGATCCCGGCGCGGCGGGCCTTTGCGGTGTACATGGCCAGGTCCGCGCAGCGCAGGACTTCCGAGCCCTGCCGGCCGTGATCCGGGTACCGCGCTATCCCGATGCTGGTGCCGACGTGCAGCGTCATCCCGCTGACGTCGAACGGCGCCGCCAGTACCGCTGCGACCCGTTCGGCGACCACCGTCGCGTCCTCCGCATCAAGACCATCCAGCAGCACGGCGAACTCGTCGCCCCCGAGCCGAGCAAGCAGCCCCTCGGCCGGAAGCTCGGCGGCGATCCGCACACCGACCGCGCGCAGCAGTCGGTCGCCGATCTGGTGGCCGAGGGAGTCGTTGATCTCCTTGAACCGATCGAGATCCAGGATGAACACCGCGAACTGCGCGCCGGTGCCGCCGCCCTGGGCGTGGGCGAGACGCTCGGTAAATCCCCGCCGGTTGGTCAGACCGGTCAGCTCGTCGGTGCGCGCCTGCAACCGGCTCTCGGCCAGCTGCTGGACCTCAGTGAAGGTGAGCCCGCCGCGCAGCAACGCCACCACCACGGTGGCGACAGCGAACCCCACCGCTCCCGGCCGCATATGAAACGTGGACTGAACTGTGAGCAGGGCAAGGGACGTGCCGGCGAACAAGGTCGGCACGATCATCACCGCCCAGCCGCCCATCCGAAGCGACTGGCGCCTCGCCGCCGGCTTCGTCGGCGGCCGCCAAGCGGCGATCGCCGGCAGCAACAGCGCCAGACACCACAGCACGTCGCGCGCGGAACCCGGCACGAACGGCCCCTGGGTGACCTGGATGAGAAACAGCGTGTCGGCCACGGCGAAGCCGGCCAGGGCGAGCCCGAGCAGCCACCACACCAGCCCAGTCCGCACCCCCAGCACCCCGAAGGCGCTCGCCACCAGGATCAGCAGCAGCGTGTCGGCGACCGGGTAGGCGAGGTTGACCACCGCGGTCGACGACCCGACGCTGGCGGCGACGGACAGCCGGCCGAGAAGCACGGCGCCGGACAGCGCGGCCGCGCCCAGCCCGCCAACCAGCCCGTCCAGCCACATGCTGCGGTGGAACGTGGAGACCCTGGCCCGAAGCAGCAGCACGACACCGATGTACGCGGCAGGATAGAACGCCAGCCAGCCGGCATCGGCCGGAGACGGATACGGCTGCGGGTCCTGATGCGCCACGACCGCGTAGAAGTAGATCGTGCCGGCGCCGTACAGGACCAGGCCGACGCCCAACGCCCCCCACGCGCCGCGCTCCTCCCGCACCAGCACCGCGCGCAGCAGGCACAGCGAGCCCGCGGCCAGGGCGAAACAGTTGATCAGCCAGCCGTCGACCCAGCCGACCGCGGCCACCCCCGCACGCGCCCCGGACAACGTCGTGACCGCGAAGAAGCCGGCAGCGGCGACCAGCACGACCTGGCCCAACCGGGCGAACCTGGCCGAGCGAACGAACGCTGCCGAACTCGTCATCGGCCCCCGCCTTGTCCCATCCGACTGCTGCGCCTCTCCAGCTGCGCCGCACCAATCGGCCGGAGCCGCGGCAAGGTGAGACGAACAGCCCGCCGTCCCACCGGGCCGTCCTGGCACGCCGGGCCGGGCATCCAACGGCCGGGACCGAGCACCGTGCCCGCCGGCTGCCGGCAGGGCGGAACCCCCGCACCCCCACCTGCGGGTGGCGAACCGGGTCGTTACGGTCGCTGCGGCGACGGGGCCGGGTCTTCGGCGAGTGCGAGCTCGACCCAGAAGGTGCTGCCTGCTCCGACTTCGCTGCGGACGCCGATGTCGCCGCCCATCGCGGTCACCAGTCCCTTGGACAGCGACAGACCGAGGCCGGTCCCTTCGACGCCGGGGTTCTTCTCGGCGTCGATGCGGTCGTAGGCGGCGAACAGCCGCCCGAGGTGCTCCGGGGCGATCCCGGGCCCGGTGTCGGTGACCTCGATGCGGGCTCGGCCGTGCTGGTCAGTCCGGCAGTCGAGGGTCACCTGTCCTGCCTCGCAGTTGTACTTGATGGCATTGGAGGTGAGGTTGATCAGCACCTGCCTGAGCCGCTGGCGGTCGGCCATGACGGACATGCTGGGCGGGGTGAGGTCGACCTGGACGGCGACGCCGTGTTTGGTGGCCAGCGGTTGCACGAGCTCGACGGTCTCCCGGAAGACGTCTCGGGTCGGGACCGGCTCGACCGAGAGGGTGAGCACCCCTTCCTCGATCCGGCCGAGATCCAGCAGGTCCTTGATCAGCTCGAGCAGGTGCTGTCCGGCGGCGACGATCAGGCGGACGAACTCCTGGTCGTCGTCGGGGAGGTCGGTGGTGTGCAGGAGTTGGGTGAAGCCGAGGATGGCGTTGAGCGGGGTGCGTAGTTCGTGGCTGATCCGGTACAGGAACTCGCTCTTGGCCCGGTTGGCCCGGTCCGCTTCCGCCCGGGCGAGCTGTAGTTCCTGGTTGGCGCGGGTCAGTTCGTCGTGTTGCCGGCTGACCTCCTCGAAGGTGGCGAAGAGCAACTCGATGATCTGCTGCCGGTCCGCGGTTACGGTGATCTTTCTGCCGCTGACGGTCAGGACCACCTCCATGTCGAGGTGATCCCGTTTCCGGTGCTCCAGCTGCTCGAAGACCCGCTGGATCCGCTGCAGCAGGTAGTTGTCCTCGTAGTGCTTGGGAATGAAGTTGTCGGCCCCGCATTCCAAGCCGGTGATGATGTCGGCGGGTGAGGCCCTCGCGGTGAGCAGGATGAAGGGGACCGCGCGGGTCTCGGGCGAGGCTTTCATGGCCCGGCAGAACGCGTATCCGTCCATCTCCGGCATGGTGACGTCGGAGATGATGAGATCCGGCCGCCCGGCCGCGGCCTTGCGCAGGCCCTCCTTCCCGGTCGACGCCTTCTCGACCTGGTAGCCCTCGCGGGTGAGCAGCAGCCGGAGTCGTTCGGCCTGGGTCGGGCTGTCGTCGACGACCAGGATCCGTTGCATGGTCACGGTCCGGCCGCCTTCCAGGCCGAGGCCAGCGCGCCGGCTATCCGGGTCAGCGGCAGGACCCGGTCCACCACGCCGCTGGCCGCGGCCTCACCGGGCATGCCGTAGACCACACTGGTCGTCTCGTCCTGGGCCAGGACCAGCCCGCCGGCGTCCTTGAGCGCACGCAGCCCGGCCACCCCGTCGTCGCCCATGCCGGTCAGGACGACGCCGACCGCGGCGGCGGCGTAGGCCCGGGCGACGGACCGGAACAGGTGGGTGGCCGAGGGACGGTGCGCGCCGATCGGCGGCCCGGAGCTGAGCGTGACCCTGCCCTGGGTGGTGACGCCCAGGTGGGCGTCGGCCGGCGCGATCAGCACCTCGCCGGCGCGCAGCGGCTGGCCGTCGCGGGCCAGCGCTACGGCCAGCGGGCACACGCTGTCGAGCCAGTTGACCAGGCCCTGATGGAACCCTGCCGCGATGTGCTGGACGACCAGGATGGGCACCGGCGTGCCGGCCGGCAGCGTACCGAGGACAGTGGCCTGCCGGCGGCCGGTGGTCGGGGAGGGGCCGGGTGGTACCGGCCGGGGCCTCGGCGGTGTCGGGCCGGCTGCGCGCCGGCGGACCAGCTTCACGTCTGCCATGAGCTTGACGGCGGTGGTGAGCGCGGTGGCCCGTTCCGCGAAGCTGGGGTCCTGGGGTCCTGGGGGCTTGCCGAGGATGGTCAGGGCCCCGGCCTGCAACGCCTCGAAGGACCTGGTCATGTCCCGGGCGTCGTAGTCGGCGCTGACCAGCACGATGGGGGTCGGCCGCGTCTCCATGATCCTGCGGGTGGCCTGCAGGCCGTCCAGGAGCGGCATTCTGACGTCCATGACGATGACCGCGGGCCGCACCCGCTCGGCAAGCCGGACCGCCTCGGCGCCGTCGGCCGCCTCGCTCGCGACCCGGAGCGCCGGGTCGGCGTCCAGGATGTGGACGAGCAGCCGTCGGGCTACCGGCGAGTCGTCGGCGACCAGCACGCCGAGCTCGGCGCCGCCGCGTTCGTCCACTGCACGTGGCTCCGCGTTCATGTCAGCCGCCGGATGGTCTCGATGAGCCGGTTCTGGTCGAACCCGCCCTTGACGATGTAGGCGTCGGCGCCGACCTGGACGCCGCGCTCGTGGTCCGCGCGTGAGTCGCGGGAGGTGACGAGGACGACCGGCAGGTCACCGAACCGCGGGTCGGCGCGGATCTTGGCGGTCAGCTCGAAGCCGTCCAGCTCGGGCATCTCGATGTCGGCGACGACGAGGTCGCAGTCGCTGGACTGGAGCAGACGCCAGGCGGCCTGCCCGTCGGCTGCCACTTCGACCCGGTAGCCGGCGGCCTCGAGCAGGTTCTTCTCCAGCGTTCGGGTCGTGATGGAGTCCTCGGCGACCAGGACGGTCGCCGGTCCGCCGTCGGGGAGGCTCAGCGTGCCCGCCGAGCGTGGTTCGCCCCGCTCGACGGAGGCCACCAGGTCGGCCGCGTTCAGGATCATCGCCACCTCGCCCGACCCGAGGACGGCGGCGCCGGCGATGTGCCGTACCCGGACCAGTGGCGCCGGCAGGCTCTTGACCACCAGTTCGTGGGTCCCGGTCAGCCGGTCGACCAGGAGCGCCACCTGCGCGCCCTGGGCGCTCAGCACGGTCGCTGGTCGGATCGAACGCGGGTCGACGGCGTCGGCGGTGGTCTCGATGCCCAGCACGTCGGCGAGCCGAGCCAGCGCGACCGGTCGGTCGCCGACGCGGACGACCTCCCGCCGCTCGGCCCGTTCGATCGTGTCGGCCGCCACCCGCACCACCCGCTGCACGAACGTCGCCGGCAGCGCGAAGGTCTGACCTCCCGCCTCGAGCAGGAGGCAGTGGATGGAGGAGACCGACAGCGGCAGCGACAAGACGAAGGTCGTGCCGCGGCCGGTGGTGCTGTGCACGTCGATCGATCCGTGCAGCCGCTCCACCGCGTCGCGGACCACGTCCAGGCCGACGCCCCGGCCGGAGACGTCGGTGACGCGTGGGCTGGTGGACAGCCCGGACCGGAAGATCAGCGGGATCGCGTCGCGGTCGGAGACGTCCTGCGCGGCCCGTGCGCCGAGCAGGCCGCCCTGCACGGCAGCGGCCCGCACCCCGGTCGGGTCGATGCCGGCTCCGTCGTCGGTCACCTCGATGACCAGCATGTCGTCCCGCTGCCGGGCATTCAGGCGGATCGTCCCGGCTGGCGGCTTGCCCGCGCCGGCGCGGGTCTGCGGCGACTCGATCCCGTGGTCGACGCAGTTGCGAAGGAGGTGGGTGAGTGGGTCCTTGATGTGTTCGAGGACCGAGCGGTCCACTTCGGTATCGCCGCCCTCGACCCGGAAGGTGACCTCCTTCCCGCTGGCCTGCGCAAGGTCGCGGACCATTCGCGGGAACACCTCGAACGCTCCGGCGGCAGGCAGCATCCGGGCCCGCCGCACGTCGTCCTGGAGATCGGCGGTGACCTGCGCCATCCTGCGGATGTCGGCCTCCAGACCGCGGCGGAGCTCGCCCACCGAGGTCCGGGCGTCGGCGAGCCGCGCCCGGCTGTCCTCCACCACCATCGCACCGCCGTCCCCCGGCCTGGGCTGCAGGCCACGGCGTCGCGGGCCGCTCCACGCCGACTCCCAGTCCGCGAGCTGGACGTCCAGCGCGCGGATGTCGGCGAGCCGCTGCTCGACCCCGATCTTGGTGACCAGCAGCTCACCGACCTCGGCCATCAGGGCGTCCAGCTTGGCGGTGGCGACCCGGACCGTTTCGCCAGCCGGCCGTGGCGGTGACGCCTCCCACCGGCCGGCGGCATCCACCGCCGGCTGGTCCGCGCCGGGGGACCAGCCGCTTGGTGGGTCGGCCTGCACGCCGGCGGTGGCGGCCGCGACCAGGGTCGCGATGGTGTCCAGTGTCCGGTAGGCCGTGTCCAACTCGGGTTGCCCGGGCCGGCCCGGACCGTCCTTCAGACCGGCGAAGATGTCCTCCAGCGCATGCGCCAGTCCCTCGACCTCGGCCAGGTTCACCGCCCGCGCGGCCCCCTTCATGCTGTGCGCCGCCCGGAACAGCTCGGCGTCACGCAGCGGGTCACTGTCGCCCCGCTCCAGGCTCAACAGGTGGCGGTTCATCGCCTGCAGGTGCTCGGCCGCCTCCGCCGCGAACGTCGCCAGCAGCGGGCCGATCAGGTCGTCGGGGTTCGAGCCGGCCATCTGGGGACACCTCTACACGCGGTACTGCTCGGTGACCGAGGTGAGCTGCCTGGCCAGCCGGTTGAGATCCTCGGCGGCCACCTGGGACTGCCGGGCTCCGGCCACGAACTGGGTGGTGCTCTGCGTCAGGTCGATCATGGCCTGGGCGACCTGGTCCATGCCGACGCTCTGCTCATGGGCGGAGGCGGCGATCTGCTGCGCGGCATGGGCGGCCTGGCCGATGGTCCCGGCCTGGCTGCGGATCACCTCACCCGCCCGCAGCGCGAGTGTCTGTCCTTCCTCGACGACCTTGCTGCCCTGCTCGGTGGCCAGCACCGCCCCCGTCGTCGCCTGTTGGATGTCGCCAAGAATGGCCCGGACCTGGGTTGTGGCCTGTCTGGACTGCTCGGCCAGGTTGCGGACCTCGGTCGCCACGACGGCGAAGCCCTTGCCGTGCTCGCCGGCCTTCGCCGCCTCGATGCTGGCGTTCAGCGCCAGCATGTTGGACTGGTCGGCCAGGTCGTTCACGGCGGTGATGATCTCGCCGATCTGCTGGCTCTGCTGGGACAGCGCCAGGATGTCTCGGGCGACCGCTTCGACCCGCTCCCGGATCTGCCCCATGGCGCGAGCGATGGCCTCGACCGCCTCGGTCCCTCGGTCGCTCACCTCTGCCGATGCCTGGGCGATCTCGGCGACCTCTTTGGCCTTCTGAGCGGTCTGCTCGGAGGCCGCCCTGACCTCCTGCACCGTGCTGGTCGTCTCGCTGATCGCTGCCGACTGCTGGCTGGCTGTTGCCGTGTGCTGGCTGACCGCCGCCAGGATCTCCGAGGTACCGGCGCCGATCTGCTGTGCCCCGTCCCTGACCTGACCGGACAGCTCGGCCAGGCCGTTGGCCATGCCGTTCAGGTTCTCCGACAGGACCCGCAGCTGCTGGCTGCCGTTGGCGGAGACCTCCGCGGTGAGGTCGCCGGCGGCGACCTGGGCCGCGAACGCCGAGTACTCGCCCACCGCCGCCTGCAGCGCCTCGCTGCTGTCCCGCTCGGCCTTGGCGGCGGCTACCAGCCGGTCAGCCATGTCGTTGAACGCGGTGGCTAGCTCGGCGATCTCGTCCGAGCTTCGGACCTCGGCGCGCCTGGTCAGGTCGCCGGCGGCCAGCGCCTGCGCGGCCCGGGTCACCTCCTGGGCGCTGCCGGAGAGTCTTCGCGCCAGGACGAGGCCGATCGCGACTCCCAGCAGGGCCACCAGACCGAATCCGGCCACGGTGAGCAGCCGCGCGGACCGCGACGCCGCGTCGTTGGTCGCGGTGCGGGTCCGGAGGAGGTCCTGCTCGGTGGCGATGAACGCCCCGGCCGCCGCCCGCAGCTGGTCGACCAGCCCCTTGCCGGCTCCGGCCAGGATGAGCTTGGCCGCCCGGTCGGTGCCGCCGGCGCGGCGGGCGGCGATCTCCGGGGTGGCCGCCTTGTCCAGCCACTGCTGGTGCAGCTGGATCATCTGGTCGACCCGCGCCACCTGTGCCGGGTTGTCCGAGACGAGCATCCGAAGCTGTGGGGCCGTGGTGGCGAACGCGGTGTTCCCCTCGGCGAACGGGGCGAGGAACCCGTCGTCGCCGGTGATGACGAACCCGCGCTCGCCGGTCTCGGCGTCGACCGCCGCTTTGATCAGCTGGTTGGCGTCGGCGATCACCTCCTCGGTGTGCCGCACCTGGTCGGAGGTGTGCAGGCTTCGGGTGAGCGCCTGGAACAGGATGACGCTGCAGATCAACGTGACCAGCGTGGGCACACCGAAGGCCAGCATGATCTTCGGACGGATCTTCACGCGGACTCCTCCCGTACCACCAACCTGGAGTCGGCCAGGAGCTGCTCCACGTCCAGGACGGTGACCAGGTCCGCGGTCACCCCCCGCACCTCGCCCCGGGCCGCCCCCGGCACCCCCATCAGCGGCGGTCCGATCCGGGACATCGGGACCCGCACGATCTCCAGCGTGTCGTCGACCAGCAGGCCGACCGTCAGCCCGACACCGGCGACCATCGCCACCTTTCCGGGTCCCCGCGGTTCACCGGAGTCCGGCAGCGAGAGGAACACCCGCAGGTCGAGGACCGGCCACAGGGTCCCGCGGAGGTTCACGATTCCGGCCCAGACCGGGGGCAGGCCGGGAACTCGGGCCAGCCCGGACAGCGTCTGCAGCTCGATCACATAGCGGGCCTCCAGCCCGTACCGCTCCGGCCCGACCGCCAGCACCACCAGCTCCACCGACTCGCCGGCCACCTCGTCGTGCAGCGGCCTGGCCAGCGCGCGAGCACGGTCCGCCAGGACCCGCGCGACCGTCCCGGCGTCCGCGGCAGCCGCCGGGTCAGTCACGGCGGCCCTGCGTGTCCGAGCCCGGTCCCAGGTCGAGCAGCCGCCGCTGCGCTGCGATCAGCTCGCAGACCTCCGCCACCCGCGGCCCGTCCAGGGCCGGGATCGAAACGTCCGGATCCAGCTTGGCCACCAGCCGCGCCGCGTTGTCCAACGCCGTGCCGGCGCGCCGCCGCTCCCCCGACCGGGCCAGCAAGCCGGCCTGCCCCAGGTGCCCGAGGGCGAACCCGGGGTCGAGGTAGGTGCAACGCCGGAACGCCGCTAGCGCCTCGGCCGGCCGGCCGCTGTCGAGCAGGATCCGCCCGTACAGGTAATGCACCTCCGGACGCAGCGGATCCCGGTCCGCCTCCGCGGCGAGGACCCCGAGCGCCAGGCTCCGCTGGCCGTCCCGCCATACTCGAAGCGCCCGCGCA